>Ga0105160_1000485_pt1 | contig 18587 bp, 19 predicted proteins | sample GXS110809BmetaG_FD_89591 | JGI IMG/M metagenome (GOLD analysis project Ga0105160, IMG submission 89591) | Hot spring microbial communities from Gongxiaoshe hot spring, China to study Microbial Dark Matter (Phase II) - GXS 110809B | ecosystem: Environmental > Aquatic > Thermal springs > Hot...
ATATTAAACCTACTAAAAGAAGCTTGAAAAAATAGAAATTAAAAAATATAGTTTTTGAGGTAATTTTTAGCGTTTGATGGGCATCTCGAAAGAGAAAATATTTGATTTAGTTCGAAGTTTGCTTTACAAGACAACAAGTTGGGTGTTTTTATTTTTCATTTCTTTTTTTATTTCTTTCTATCTTGATTTAGAATTTTGGGGGTTAATTTTTATTATTATTTCTGCTTTGTTTTTAAATTACGTTAGGGATATAAGTTTAAGGGGATTAGTTATTTTTATTTTGATTTTATCGTTTTTGTCTGTTTTTTGGATATATTTTATAGTTGATTATGTAGGGATTTTTTTTACGGTTTTGGCATTATTGCTTTCAACATTGGTTTTTGCTATGCTGTTATTTTTTGTTTTTTTGCCGTTTTTATTTTTTAAGAAATTTAAAGAAAGTGAGAGGGAGTTAGTTTTTGCTTTTTTTTATTCTTTGTATTTTGTTTTTTGGAATTATCTATTTTTTAGGATGGATGATTTGGGTTTAAGTTTTTGGCAGTTATATTTTACTCAGAGTAAGAGTTATTTATTATATCCTTTTTTTAGTGTTAATCCTTTTGTAGTTACTTTTATTACTTTACTTTTTGTGTTTGTGTTTTACTATTTGTTTAGTCGAAAGAGATTTTTTTTATTTTTTTGTTTCTTCCTTATCCTTTTGTTTTTTAACTTTGTTTTTAGATTTTATTATTTAAACGTAAGTAAGTTAAGGATTGATGAGTTAGAGAGGAAATTGAGTAGTGAGAAAGTGGTAGCATTTTTTATTTCAACAGACACCGTAGCAATGCCTCCTGATTATAGAATTAGAAATGAAAGTATGACTTATTACAAATGTGCAGTTGCAATTGCTTTGGCTAATAGTATAGATAAGGAAGGCTATAAATTTCTCTTTTTCTTACCAGAAGGCTCTTTTAGCAAAAATGAAAAATATCTCTTTAATCCTCGAAACCCCAATTCCAGTAGTTCGTTGTATAATTTGGGTTTAAATATGAAGAATTTATTGAGTTATCAAAATTATTCAATTATGTATAGGAGTTTTATTTTTTTTAATCCTACATCTATTGATCATGAAAAGAAACAAATATTTAATAGTGTTGTTTTGATAAATTTGAGTGATGTTTTAAATTTAAGCGTTAATAATTATCAAATTTATGATAAGATTTTCTTGGTTCCTTTTGCAGAAAAAACGCCGGAATTTTTTAAGTCATTTGCTTCATTTTTTTCAAAATGGATAGTTGTTTTTCGGTATCTTGATTATACTCCTGGGAAAGAAGAAAAGGTTTTTAGTATAAGTGAAAAATTAAAATTTAAGCCTTTGGTTTGTTTTGAAAGTTTTAAGTATTTGGGTATAAAGGAAAGGGATGAAGATTATGAGTTTATTGTAGTTACTTCAAATGATAGCTGGTTTGTAAGTAAAAATGGGAAAAATTTTATATTTTATTTGCATTTAAAAAGTGTGAAAATGCTTTCTGTAGCGAAAAAAAAACCAGTTTTCTTTTTAGTTAATGGTGATAGAAATAGAGTTTTCGTTTTTTTTGATAGAACGAGAATTTTCGAAAGATCAAAGAGTATAATTATCTTTTAGTTAAGTATATTTTTTAACATTTTTTTTACAAAAATGAATTATATTTTTGGAATTTTTACTTACAAAATAAAATGCCAATCAAAATGAAAAGGAGGTAAAAGGTATGGTAAACAAAGTAGATAAGGTAGTATATGATCCATTAATAGGATTTTCAGCGGATCCCTTAGTTAATAAAAAAACGGAGGATGTGCAAACTTACGAAATTGATGACATGTATAATAAGGAGCAAAAAGTAGAGGAAGAGGGTAAGAAGAAAAAATGGCTGGTTATCCATTACGGTGCCGGCGATAATAATTTGGCCAGCCTTATATTTTCAGATACTGATGAATTAGAAAAAGTGGGTTCAGATGAGAATACTCATGTTGTTTCAATGTTAGATTTGGGTAAGCAGTATGGTGTTCCTTTCAAGGGAGCAAGGATTTTTTATTTGAAGAAAGATGATAATACAGGAAAGATTAACTCACCTATAATAAAGAATTTGGGTCAAGTGAATACGGCAGATCCAAAATTTATGGCAAGTGTTTTGAAAGAAATAATAAGCAAATTTCCTGCTGATAACATTGCTATATTTATAGGAGATCATGGGGCTGGTTGGGAAGGAGCTGTTGAGGATGATAGTGCTGGTGGAAAATTTATGAAGATAGGAGAAATAAGAGAAGCATTGGAAGAAGTTGCCAAAAGTTTAGGTAAGAAGATAGATGTTTTAGCATTTGATGCATGTTTGATGGCAATGGCTGAAGTTGGTTATGAATTGAAGAATGCAGTAAAATATATGGTAGCTAGTGAACAATTAGAAGGTGGAGGAGGATTTAATTATACTATCTTATTTTCCAAAGCTATGGCTGATGCAATAAAGAATATTCAGCAAGCAAGTTTATTAAAGATTAAAGTTGGTCCTGAGGATTTTGCAAAGTTGATTGTCAATGCAGCAAAGGAATATAGCCATGATATCGAGACAATTTCAGCGGTTGATTTGGATAAAGTTACTGATTTAGCTCAAAAGATAAATGAGTTTGCTCAAACTGTTATTTCTAAGGCTAATGAAAACCAAGCTGCTGAATTATTACAACAATATCAAAAATTATCAAAAGATCTTCAGGATCTAAAAAATCAACAAGTAAATGTAGATTATGAAAAATTATTGGAAGTGTTAAAAAATTACAATAATTTAACGCAAGTTCTTAGTGGAATATTGGGTGTTTCAGCAAAGAATAATCCAGAGCTGGAAAAACAAGTGGAGCAATTGAAAGAATTTGACCAAAAATTAAAGCAGTTTTTATCTGCTTATGCTGCTTTGAATACTTCTAATAAACTTCAAGATTTATTTGCTGAATTAAATTCAACGGATGCAAAGAAAATCAAGGAAAAAATAACTAAGGCTCAATCATTCTATGGTTCATTTAGAGATCTTAAAGATTTTATGAGGTTGATAGTTGAGGATAAATCGATAAGTGAAGAGGTAAGGAATAAGGCTAAGGCTGTGATGGATGCATTGGATCAATATGTATTAGCAGAATTTCACGTGGATAAATACCCTGGAGCAAATGGTGTAACGATTGAGTTACCTTCCTATGGTGGTCCAAGTTCAGATTATAAAGAAACTCAGTTTGCTAAGGATACATCTTGGGATGAAATGTTAAGCAAAATAAACAAGGCTTAAGTTTTAGTAAGGTGGGAGTTTCCCTCCCACCTCTATTATTTTTTTATAGGAGGGTTTGGTTATGTTAAATGTTGTTATTGTTGGTATAAATGGATTGGTTGGTAGGGAATTGGAGAAATTAATAAGAAATAACACGGATTGGAATGTTGAGGGTATTGGTTCCCAAGACGAAGTAGATTATAATGTTTTGAAAGCAAAAGACTTTGTTTTTCTTTGTGTTGATAATGACGTAAGTAGAACTATAGCTCCTAAGATTTATGATTATACGACTGTTATAGATAACAGTTCTTATTTTAGGATGTTTCCTGATATACCTTTAGTTGTTCCTGAAATTAATATGGTTGAGAATTGGGAAGAAAGAAAGGAGAAAAAGTTAATAGCGAATCCCAATTGTTCTACTATTCAGCTTGTTATTCCATTAAAACCGATACTTGATGTTTATGGTATTGAAGAAGTTTTTGTAAGCACTTATCAGTCTGTTTCTGGTGCTGGTAAGAAAGCTCTGGAAGAGTTCAAAGATCAAATTAAGAATAATCATTTTGAAAATAAAAATTTGCCTTATCCGATAGCATATAATCTTTTTCCTGTGATAGGTAGTTTTTACGAGGATAACATTGAGAATGTTGTTTGCACTGAAGAAAAGAAAATAATGGAGGAAACGAATAAAATCTTGAATTCAAATATAAAGGTTCATCCTTTTACTGTTAGAGTTCCTGTTATTAGAGCTCATAGTCAAGCTGTTTTTGTAAGAACGAAAAAAGATTTTAAATATGATGACATTTTGAAATTATTCGATGATTTTTCCAGAGTCGGAGGTTTAAAAGTGTGGTTTGATAACAATCTTATCCCCCAGCCTTATAATGTTTCTAATACTAATGAGGTACATATTGCTCGGATAAGAAAATTGGATAATAATTTACTTGGGTTCTGGAGTGTTTCGGATAATTTGCTTCGTGGTGCTGCTTACAACGCTTTTCTAATTGCTAAAAAAATAGTTGAAATTAAAGCGAAAGCAATAAAGTAGAGGATTTTTGTATTATTTGTAAAATAATGATAATATGAAAAATGTTTGTATTTTGGGCTCTACAGGTTCAATAGGTTTTCAGACACTCGAAGTTATTGAAGAAAATAAGGAATTTTTTAGAGTCCATTCTATTGCAGCTTACGGAAGAAATCCGAATACTATTATTGCTCAGATTAAGAAATTCAAACCAAGGAAAGTTGCTGTTTTTGATGTAAATACTGCTGATAAAATAGAAAGAGAATTGAACATAAAAGTTTTATCGGGTATGGACGGAATAACTGAATTAGTTAAAGATAATGAGGTTGATTTAGTTGTCAGTGCTATGATTGGCTTTGTAGGTTTGAAACCAACTTTGAAGGCATTAGAAAACGGCAAATTTGTTGCTTTGGCTAATAAAGAATCTGTTGTTGTTGGAGGTCCTTTAATAAGGAAGTATCTCGATAAAATCATACCTGTCGATAGTGAGCACAGCGCTATATTTCAGTTAATAAGTAATTCCAAGGAGGAAGATATAAAAGAGGTTGTTCTTACGGCTTCGGGGGGACCTTTTTGGAAGAAGGATCTTAGTGAACTAAAAAATGTTAAAGTTGAGGATGCGGTAAAGCATCCTGTGTGGAAAATGGGCCATAAAATAACTATCGATAGTGCTACTCTAATGAATAAGGCTTTAGAAATTTGTGAGGCTCATTTCCTTTTTTCTTTACCTGTTGACAAAATAAAAGCTATTATACATCCACAAAGTTTTATCCATTCTTTGGTTATTTTCAAGGATAACAATGTTTTTGCTCATCTTGCTAAGCCTGATATGAAAATACCCATTTCTTATGCACTTTTTTATCCATATAGACAACAAAATAATTTCTCGAGTATTAGCTATATGGACTTGTTTAATAAGAACTTAGAATTTTATGAAATACCGACTCATTTTAGATCTATAAAGTTTGCTTATTCTGTTTTATCTAAGGGTGGTGTTTTTCCTACCATAATGAATGCTGCTAATGAAGTTGCTGTGGATTTATTTAGTAAAGGGAAAATTGGATTTTTGGATATTTTCGATGTTGTTGAAGGTGTTTTAAATTCTTATGGTGGAAAGAATTATCAAGAATTAACTATCGAAATATTGGAAAGTATTGATCAGTGGGCGAGGGATACCGCTGTTAATTTAGCTATGAAGTCAAAGATATTTAAAGTATAGTTTTTATGGCCAGAATGATTTCTCAGGCTGCTGTCAGCACTTTGAAAATGGAAAATCAAAGAAAAAGTAAACTTTTTATTCTTTATTTTTTGAGTTTTTTTATTGTTCTGTTAACGGGGTATTTAATTTTTACTAATAAATTTAATACGTATTTATTATTGTTTAGTATTTTTTTATTTTCGGTTACTGTTTATTATATTATTGTTTTATCGAAAAGGGCTGATGATGCCAGGATTGGGGCAAAGGCAGAAGAATATCTCTCTTCTTTTCTCGATAGAAATTTGCCGTCTACTTACTGGATTATTAACGATTTGAAAATAAAGTACGGTAACATTGATTGTTTGGTTATTGATACTATTAAAAATTGTTTATTTTTAATAGAAATAAAATCTTCGAGAAGATTTAATTCTTCTTCTTTATCTAAGTGGATAAAACAGAGTAAATTAAACGAAATGATTTTGAAACGGATTATTAAGGAGAAGATAGGTTTTGAGGTGCCTGTATTTACGATTATTTCTTTGCCTTTTCTTAAAGATGAAGAACATTACTATTTTTTTGAAGACAGTAAAGTTTGGTTACTCGGTAATAGAAAATTGATTGAATTTATGAATAAGGTTGAAAAGAATAATGTAAAAGTTGATTGGTTTAGGTTTATAGATGATATTTGCAGTAAATAAGAAATTAAGAGATTTTCAAATATTAGAAACATTGGAAGCTGGTATATCTTTGCTTGGGCCTGAAGTTAAAGCTATTAGGAATAAAAATCTAAATATTAATGATGCTTTCGTAAGGATAAAAAATGGAGAAGCATATATTGTAAATATGAATATTACACCTGTTTCTCCAAATTCCTTTTTTGAGAGGATAAATTCTACGAGACCTCGAAAACTATTATTGAAGAAGAATGAAATAAAAAGGCTGATAGGAAAAGTTCAAGAAAAAGGATTAACAATCATCCCTACAAAAGTCTATACAAAAGGGAGATGGATAAAAGTTGAAATAGCTATTGTTAGACACAAAACAAAATACGATAAAAGAGAAGAAATAAAGAAGAAAGAAATGGATAGGAAAATTCAAGAAATTATGAAAAGGAAAGGGATAAGGTAATGGGTAAAGGATTGATATCTTTTTTGCCTAAAAATGTTGATTTTTTCAAATATTTATGTGAGTGCTCGGAAGTTTTAATTGAAATATGCAATGAAGTAAAAAATCTATATAACAATCCTACTGAGGAAATATTTAATAAGATCATAGAGCTTGAACATAAAGCGGATAAGATAGTTTATGAATACAGACATAAATTGAATGAAGTATTTATTACTCCTCTTGATAGGGAGGATTTGCACGAGTTGATGATAGAGTTGGATGATGTTATTGATTTTGCAAAATCCTCTGCTGAAAAGTATTTTCTTTACAGACCTAAGAAAAAGTATGATTTTATGGATCAAATTTTGGATGTATTAATTAAATCAGCTCACAAAGTTAAAAATTTAATGGCTATTCTTAGGAAAGCAGATGAGGAAATAATAAAAATAGTTAGTGAGATATGTGATTTGGAGAAAGAAGCCGATGCTATTAACAGAAGAGGAATAGCTGATCTTTTTAACAATGGAGATGATATACTTGAGATTATAAAAGTAAAAGAAATTTTGGCACAATTTGAGGAAACGATCGATAGAACTCAAATGCTTGCAATAACTGTAGAGAATAGCATATTTAAACACTTGTAATTATGGAGTATATTTTTATTGTTTTAGTAATTGTTGTTATTTTGGCTTTATTTTTTGATTATACTAATGGTTTTCACGATGCTGCTAATGCTATTGCTACTGTTGTATCTACTCGTGTTTTAACTCCTCGAGCTGCAATTATTCTTGCTGCTATATTTAATTTCATAGGTGCTCTTATTTCTGTTGAGGTTGCAACTACTATAGGCAAGGGTTTGGTTGACCCTTCTTTTTTAGATATTTTCACTATTTTAGCTGCTATTATTGGAGCAATATTATGGAATTTATTTACATGGTATTTTGGGTTACCTACTAGCTCAAGTCACGCTTTGATTGGAGGGGTTTTAGGGGCAACATTGGCACATGAATCTTTCGATGTTATAAATTTAAACAACTTGATTTTTAAGGTGTTTATTCCTTCTTTAGCTGCTCCTGTTATTGGGATAATTGGTGGTATTGTTTTCTTATTTTTGTCTTATTTTATTGCGTCTAAGTTAAAGGCTTCTGTTGTTAATAAAGTTTTCAGGGTTCTTCAGTTATTCTCTGCTTCTTTTATGGCTTTAAGTCATGGTTCGAATGATGCACAAAAAACTATGGGGATTATTACTATGGCTTTAGTTACTACTGGTGTTTTATCTACTTTTCAGGTTCCTTTGTGGGTTAAATTATCTGCTGCATTTTTTATGTTTCTTGGGACGTTGGCAGGAGGATGGAGGATTATTAAGACAATGGGGATGAAATTAACTAAATTAAGGCCGATAGACGGGTTTTCTGCAGAAACATCAGCTGCTACTACTATACTCCTTGCTTCTCATTTTGGAATGCCTATCAGCACAACTTACACGATTACCTCTTCTATTATGGGAGTTGGAGTATCCAAGAAGTTTTCTGCTTTGAAATGGAGTTTAGCTTTTACTATTCTTACTGCTTGGTTTTTTACCATTCCAGGTTCTGGGCTTGTTGCTTTCCTATCTTATAAACTCATAAAACTTTTCCTCAATCTAAAATAAATTAATCTAAAATAAATTGCTTTTATACTAAATTTTTACATTTTTTTTACATTTATAAAGAATTTTTCGAGTTTTACATTAAAAGAATAAAATGGAGTATGGTGTTAATAAGTGAATAAGTAAGGATGTCTAAACGGAGGGGAGATGAATTATGGTTAAAAGCATAAATCAGTGTCCTATAGGATATGAGAATAATGGATTTAAAACAGTTTTTATTGACAAAACAGGTAGCAAAAAATTGGATGATGGATATGATCCATCAAGGGACCTCATCCAATATTCTGCCAAATATGATGAAAATAAAAATATCTTAATTAAAGTTAAGGTTGATCAGTATGATAGAAAAGCATTTGATGGGGGCTCTTCGATAGTTTTTCTTTTAGATTTTTTGAAAGATAATGGATCATATTTATTACCTTTTTCGATACGAGGTGCAACTGATCACTGGTGGGAAGTGGCTTACTCTATCAAGAATGAAAAAATAAACGAAGAAGTTGCAAATGATGTTAAAAATATAAAAAATAAACAAATACTAACTCTGCAAAATGTTGATGAAAAAGAATCTGAGGTAACAGTAAAAATAGATACAAAAAAATTGAAGGAATTGGGATGGGATGAGGAGTATCCTCTTTATATTCAAATTCTTACTGCTAAAGATTATACAATTACTGATTCTTTTAATGATCCAAAACCGTACGAAAATGCTAACTTTTTGGTAGGTGCTATGCCTATAAATAAATTCCTTAAATATAACTCTAAATGCTTTGAAATAGGTCAAAGGAGGGAGTGATATGAGATACTTATTCTTGGTTTTTATAGTATTGGTTTCATTGGGTATAATATTAGCATGTTCTGGTGGTGGAGGTGGAGTAGGTCCTCTACCAACTTTTGATACTTCATCTTTCCCTACTTCCTCTTTTCCCACTTTCACTACTACAACTACTAATACATTCCCTACAACCACAATAACTACAACTAATACAACCACTACTACTACCAACCTTAATTATAAGTACCTTTATGTAAAGGTTTTAAGGAAGGTTGCAGGTGGGGGAATAGAGTGGCTTGGCAGTTATGAATGGAATGAAACCGCATACGTATATTTTGACGCTAATAACTGGAATAATAACAAAACTGTTTATGTTAATGATGGGTATGGAGGAACGTATTCAAAGTTCAATTACGATACATATACAGTCAGCCGTGTTGATATTGGGATTTATTCTTATTACAACCAATATGATTATATAGTAAAAATAGGGGACAACTATTATAGCTCAGTAGAGGCATGGTATGGGCAATTTACTGTCGATTCTACAAGGCCTTATGGTAGTAGTATTTATATAGTTTTCAATGAAGGAGTAACGAATAACGTAATAAACAGAATAAATAGAAAAGCTAGATAGAAATGAATTGATACGATTGGGGAAACCCAAAATTTGCTTTCAACTTTACGATGAACCGATACTATCTACTTAACTTGGTGTTTTTTTATCTAACTATGGGCTAACAATACAAATTATTTGCACTAGGAACCCTTTGTATATTACTTTTCTATAACATCAAAAAGATTGAGATTGTAAGATAATCCTGACTCCCATTTTTCAATCCCATCTTTTAATATTTTTTCAAGTACTTTTTTTACTCCCAAAGCGAAGGATATTCTGTTTAGGCTGTGGTGCGTAATTTCCAATACTTCTCCAAATTCGTTGGAAAATATTACTGTTTGGTGTGCTACTAATGAGGGCAGTCTAACTGAGTGGATATTAACTTCATTTTCCAGGTTTTTTTCTTTCCAAGTGTTTTTTATTATTTTAGAAGTTGTTAATGCGGTTCCTGATGGTTTATCTTTTTTTGTTTTGTGATGCATTTCTATTATTTCTGCGTTATCGAAATACATGCTAATTTTTTTTACGAAACTATTTAGTAAATTAACTCCTATGCTGAAGTTTGGGAAGTGAAAGCCTTTTATGTTTAGTTCTTTGAACTTTATATTTATTCTTTGGAATTCTTCTTCGGAAAAGCCTGTAACACCAGTTATGTAGAAAAACGATGAAAAATTTTTATTAACCGAATTAATAAATTCTATAACGAATTCTTTTGTGGAGAAGTCGATTATTATTGTATTATCTTCGATATTTTTTATGTATTCTTTGTAGTTTTTGGAGTTAATTAGATTTTTAAAATTAAATTCTTTTTTAAGTTCGTTAAATACTATGCTTCCTGTTTTACCTGTATATCCTACAAAATCGGTATTCATTTATTTTTGTTTTCTTTCGATATTTTTTTTGGCTTGTGCAATATTTTGTGCACTATCTTTAAGAAATTTCTTTAATTTTTTTTCAAATTCTCTATCTGATTTTTCTTGTGGGTTTTCTTGTTTCATGTTTTCTTTATTATTTTTCTTTTTTGACATTTAGTTTTGCACCTCCATTATGTAGAGTTTTGCTTCCTTTTTATCTGTCAATCCATATTTTCTTACTAAATATGGATATATAAAATCTTTGTTTGAGTATAAAATAATGATGTTTTGTAATTTTTGTAAATGTGTTTCTTTTTCTGTTATTTCCTGTTTTAGGTGTTGGTTTGTCTTTTGTAATTTAGTTAATTCCCCTATTTCTTTATAAATTGCAAAGATAATCATTGCTATTAAAATTATTTTAAATGTATTAACTGTTGTAGAAATCAATGTTTTGTTCATATTCGTTTTTAAGGAGTGAGAAAACTATTTGGTTGTAATATTTTGATTCAAAGAATATGGTTTCTCTTAAAACTGCCTCTTTGGTAAATTTTAATTTTTCGAATAGTTTTACTGAAGGTAAGTTGTTTTCTACTACTAAAGCGTATAATTTGTGTAGGTTCCAATGATTGAATGCTAAATCTATGATAATTTTTATTGCGGTTGTTGCAAATCCTTTTTGCCTGTGTTGTTTATTTCCTATTATTATTCCTATGGCTGCATTTCTGTTTTTCCAATCTATTCTTGATAATTCTACAATTCCTATGGGTGTTCTTGAGTCGATTGAGTTTATGATAAATACTTTATTTCTAAAGTTATTTAGAAGTGAGTTATACCAGTATTCTAATTCATCTAAACTTGGTTGGGTTATGAAGAATTCCGAGAAAAGGAAAAAATTTTCAAGTTCTTTTAGCCATTGATGGAACGTTACCAGGTTGTGCCTCTCTATAGGAGTAAGGAAAACATTTCCTTTTTTGAGCAATCTTTACTCAGCTCCCAGGAAGTTTGGGCAGGAGTGGATTTGAACCACTGAAGGGCTCTCGCCCGTGGGATTTACAGTCCCATGCCTTTGACCGCTCGGCCACCTGCCCATACATCATTATATAAAATTCTCCATTATTTAATATTTCCCTTCTCATAACTATCTCTACTTAAAAACATATAAACTTTTCCATTTTCTTCTTTGTAAACCTTAAACCCAACTTTCTCAAAACATTTTTTTGCTATAACGTTGTAGGATGCTGTGTCTAAAGTTATAGTGGTTAAGTTATTATCATTCTTGAAAAGTAGATCTATGGTTTTTTTTAATGCTATGCTACCTATGTTTTTACCCCAATACTTTTTTTCTCCTATTACTATACCTATTTTAACTTGATTGATATTTTCGTAATGTATTTGAATGAATCCAACTGTTTTCCTATTGTATTTAATTGATTTAAAATTGCTTCTGTTTAGTAAGAGACTTTTTTTTAGTTTGTTTATATTTTCAAACAGTTGTTGACTTTCATTAGTAACGCCAAAAGCTTTTTTGGCTATTTCTATGTCGTCTAAATATTTTTGAACGATAAAAACATCCAAAAAAGATAGATTATCTACGCTAACTTCTATATCATTTGCTTTGTTATTTTTTAGCATCTTCCTAATATCTTATTTTGTATATTATTTTGATTTTTCCTTTTTCAGTAAAAATTTTGTTGAAAAGTGAGGATTTTGGTGATGTTTTGTGTAAAATAAAAATAGGGGGTGTAAGAAATGAGGAAATTGCTATTTTTTGCATTGATATTAGCATTATTTACTATATCGGTTTGGGCTAATTTAGGTCAGATAAGGGGAAATGTAATGTTGGATTATTCTGTAACTCCTGGAGTTGGCTCTGGTGTTGCTCCAGGTATAGGAGTAATTATCTATCTTGAGCCTGTACAACCAACTCCTGGCTTGCCTCAACAATTTGTAACAACAACAAGTGCATCCTTCGAATTTATAAATTTACCCCCAGGACAGTATAAAATGACATTATCAAAACCACAATTCAAACCCCAAATATTGCAAATATTGCTTAATCCTGGAGAAACAAAGATAATTAATGTTATTCTTGAACCTGAGAAAACAGCAACTTTGGATACATCAACAGTTGGGATGGATTATAATCCAGCAACTGATAAAGTTTATATAGCTTTTCCTGCTGATACCGATGCTCCTGGTGGGGTACCATTTTCTGCTGGCCCCGAAGATGTTTCAGATATGGCTGCTATTCAGTACGGACATAACCCATTGGAATACGCAGATAGAAAGTATTTTACCCAGTATGGGCAAGATGGCATAATGATGTACAACTCGGTTAATGCTATATCTATCATGAGTACCCAAACTGATGGCAAAATAAAAGCAGTTGCTAAGGTTGATGGAAGGGTTAATTTGGTTAAATTCCATCCTTCATACAGAAAATTATACGCGCTTGATTATAAATCTAATTTTTACGTTATTTCTCCTGATCAAAATAATAAAGTTATGAATAAATTTTCACTTTCGAATGAAAGTATTCCTTCTGATATGGTGGTGGGACAAAATTACGTTTATGTTTCTTTGATGGGCCCGAGCCCGAAAATATTGATGATTGATTCATCAAAAGATTTCCCTGTGTCCGCGATAGAACTTTATAAGAATCCAAAAACATCTAAACTTGGAGTATTGCAACCTAATGGTCTGGCCATTTCTCCCGATAATGAAAAATTGTTTGTTTCCTATGGAGATAACAATAATGGTTATTTGCTAACTTTAAATGCTAAAACTCTCGAAGTATTAAATATATTGAAAGTTGGTAGTCAGCCTTTAGGAGTGGCTACACCTGATGGAAGAAGAGTTTATGTTGCTAACTACAACGATAATACAGTTTCATTGGTTGATGCAAAAAATAATATAGAGGTAGGAAGATTTAGGACTGGTTATAAACCATCAAAGATAATTGTTCATCCTTCTCTGAGATGGGTTTATGTGTCAAATGAGGGATCAAATACAGTAAGTGTAATAGATGTATTAAGTAGTAAAATCGTAGCTAATATCCAAACCAGTGCGGGACCTACTTATATGGGTATAGACCCTAATGGATTGAAATTATATGTATCTTGTAAAGCTGATAAAAAGGTAGATGTTGTTGATTTAACAAGGAATGCTGTAGTGGCATCAACTATACCTGGATTATTTTCAACGCCAGCAGCAATAGATGTGAGAAAATAAAATACTTTACAAAAGCTTTTTACTCTTTTCTTTACGTGAAGTCTCTCATCAAATGGTGGTTCAAGTAGAAGTTTCTTTAATAAACAAACTCTTGTCCTTTCAGCAAACAAGTTTTTGAAAACTCTGTCAAGGTTGGATACCGATTTCTCTTGCTATTTTATGCACAACTTCTTTAATCTTTTCAATAGTTTTTTCTCAAAATGTCAATGTATAATTGCTTCATACAGATTTCATCTGAAAAGTAAAGGATTCTTGGAACCCAAGGATATTTCAAAATATCGCTTCTACTCTAAAATTCCAAATATTACCATAATTTTCTAAAAATTTTTCTGCACTTTGTTTAAACCTACTTATTTCTAAATATCCGAAACTATCTCCGACGGCAAATAGATCCTCTTTCTCACCTTCAATGTAATTTTTTAAAATTTTTAGATCTATCTTTTGATTAGTATTGACGAGTCTTACTTTTTTAGCTTTTTCTACTGTTTTTATTGGTATGTTAGTTATAAGGTTGCCAAACTTATCGGTATAGATAATTTTTCCAACTATTTTGGTATTTTCTTTTTTTATTGGTGGTATTTTATAGTAAAGTGGTTTTATTTTAGAACTTAAGAACTCTTTTAGCAGATTTGTATTATTTTGGGTGTCATGGTAAAGGATAACCGACAATGGTGCGAATACATCTCTGCCATGAAAAGTTTTACTTATTTCCTTTATTCCTGCTTTATAAAATATACCTTTTCTTTTTATATTTTCTTCTATTTTTTTGATATCTATTTTGCAAGTAAAAATGTGTTTGGATTTGTAAAAAGCTCCGAGTATTCCATTGTTTCTACCAATAAAGTATATCTCTTTATTTTTAAAGATATGTTTAGAAACGCATCCTTCTATATTTGAACCTACTTCCGGGTCTACTATTCCAACTATTACAGATTTATTAGGAATTATATTTAACATTCCTTTTATGTTTAATAAAGCTTCAAATACGTTGTAACTATCAATATGGTGTGTTATGTCTAAAATAATTGGATTTGTATTTAAAATTCTACAAAAGTTTATTATTACTGTTTTTAGAGCACAAACAAAATAATCTTTTTCTCCGTAATCTGTTATTAAGTATATCATTGTCGTATCAAGATTTTAGAACTTATCATTGATAAACCAAAGAGAACAGGGTATAAAAGAATTATGTATAGAATTTTAATTTTAAAAACGAAAAACAGGATGAATGGTAGGAGAAAAAAAATTATTGAGATTGTTATTAAAAATCTGTTTGTTAGATTTTTAATCTTTATGTCATTTTGTTTTTTTGTTTCTCTTAAGATTTCTAATTGAACTTGATTTAGAATTTCTTTATAATTTTCTTCGATGTTTTGATTTTTATATAGTATAGGTACAACTTTTTGCTCTATTACTTTGTATATGCTAATGTTTAGAATTTCAGATAATTTAGTTAACTGGTTAAATAGGGACTCCCAATATTCTGTATTCATTATGTATATAAGCCATAGCACTGTGTTTAAATCTCTTGTTGATATAAATACATTTATAACAAGGTCTATCTGTTGTTTTTTGATTATTTCTTCTATATTTTTTTCCACTTCTTTGTTATATAATCTTGTTTTTTCCAATTGTTGAATGATTTTAGTTATATATTCTCTTGTTGAAATTGGAAGGTTTTTAATTATTTTTGACTTTTCTTTGTTTGTTTCTTGTTTTTTTACAGTTTGTGGTTTTACTTTTATTTCTTCTTCTTTTTTTTGTTCTTTTTGATCTTTGTCTTCGATTAAGTTTTCAATATTTTCTTTTGTTTGTGTAGATGGGAATCCAAATTCGCTAAATTCGGTATTTTTTATTGAGCTTTTGAAAAGAAAATTTTTTATTTGTTCTGCTGAAAACCTGTAATTGTGATCAAGGTATCCTTTTATAAAAGTGTTGAATGAGAGTTCAAAAATTTTCGCCTTTATATCTTCATTATCCAATTCATTGCATAAATTTCGGAATATCTCGTATTTTTCTTTTTTTATTGTTTTTGAAGAGATAATTTTTTTTGATGATTCTTGAAATGTTGTAATTAGGGGGGGCCAGGTTACTATGGATTTATCGATGTTTAGAATAAAAGTTTCAAGGTTTTTATGATTGTTTTGAGGTAAAAAATCAAAGGGTTTTAGGCCAGTTAATATCCAGAAAATTAGATAAACAAGAGCCCAATTTTCTATGTTTTTATTGATTTTTTGTTTTAGTATTGTTTCAGGTGGATAGAAGAGCTCCTCTTTTATTGATATAATCGGTTCCCATTCCCAAAAATCATCTTCATTTAATATTCCACATTTGTATAAATCAAGAATATAAACATTCATATCTTTGTCTATTATGAAATTATCTTGATAGATGTCATTAATAATTATACCTTGTTTGTTACAAAAATTGACGATGTTTATTATTTTCTCTGCAATGTTTATTCTTTTTTGACTGAAGGGAGACTCATTTTCTAAATACTTGCCTAAACTAATTCCTTCTATTTTACTAAATATAAACCAAACTGACCTTTCAACTTGGGTATTTTTGTTTTTTTGAGGAAGAAAACGTAATACATTTTTTGCATCAATAAAAAAACTCAATGGAATTGATCTATAGAAAACAAATTTTTTTAAATTTTTAAAATTATCGTTTATTGAAGAAATTTTTTTATTCAAGAATTTAAATTTTCCGATTATGTTTTCTGTTATAGGATTTATAGGAAAAACTTTTAAAACGTATTCGTTATAGAAAAAAGTTTTTCCTAAACTATTATCATAATTTTCAAGTTTTTCTAATTCTTCAAGTTCTAATTTAATTAGTTTTCCTTCTTCTAATTTAAAGATGATGGACATAGTTAACTTTTCTTATATTTATTTCTGGGAAATGTTTTTTTATTTTTTCCCAAATTTCCTTTTTATTGTTTTTATCTTTTGGTAGGATAGAAATCAAGCTACTACCACTGCCGCACAATAGGATTCTTACTTTTCCTTTAAACTCCTCTTCTATCGTTTTTCTAACTTCATCAATTACCGAAAATTTATTATAAACTATTTTTTCAAAATCGTTGTATATGAGAAAAGGAAAGTAAATATCTAATAGATTTTTTTCTGAAAAATAGATAAATCGATAAGTATTGTTTCCGATCATATAGTTTTTGTTTATAAGGATTTTATCATATGCTTTGTATGCTTCTTCTGTTTTTATTCCAATTGACGAATTAATTAGATAAAATTCAAAACTGTTTAGTAAATTTTTTTTTATATTAACACAAATGTTTTGTTTTTCAAAACATGCTACATAATAATTTTTGTAAAGATATAAAAGAAAAATTGGTAGGACATCACTACCTGTTTTCTTACATATTTTTATTGATTGTTGTAAATCTATGATTTTTTTTGAAAAAAGGAAATATATTAAGCTTGCGGCGTTAGAGCTACCTCCCCCCAAGCCTGCTTTTAATGGAATGTTTTTTTCCAAAAAAATATCAAGCTTGTATTTGGGTCCCCCCTTGATATAATCTAAAATTTCAACAACTTTATGTAAAATATTATTTTTTTCCAATTCTTTTAAATTAGACCTTATGTTTATATCACATTTATTACTTTCTTCTATCTTTACTTGGATTTTATCATATAAGTCAACAAAATCAAAGACTGAAGAAATATTATGATAATTATCTTGCCTTAAACTAAGTATTTCTAAAACCCAATTAATTTTAGCAAAGGATTTTATTGTTTCATACATTAATTCATGTTCTTAATAAATTTTGAAATATTTTTCTAATTCCCAAGGTGTTATTTCAGTTGAGTAATCTTTCCATTCTTTTAACTTTGCGTTAATAAAATTCGTGTATATATGTTCTCCAAGTGTTTCTTTAATTAAACTGTCTTTTTGCATTTCAACTAAGGCTTCGTATAAATTAGCAGGTAGTTTTTCTATTTTGTATTTCTTCATCATTTGATCATCTAATTCATAAACGTTTATATCAACAGGTTTTGGAGGTTGTGCTTTATTTATTATACCATCTAATCCTGAGTTTATTATAACTGCAAAAGCAAGGTAGGGATTACATGATGGATCTGGGCTTCTCAATTCTATTCTTGTTGAATTACCTCTTTTGGCAGGTATTCTTATCAAAGGACTCCTATTGTGTTCTCCCCATGATACATAAGCTGGAGCTTCATACCCAGGAACCAATCTCTTATATGAATTAACTAAAGGATTGGTTACTGCTGTAAATCCTTTTACATGTCTGAATATACCACCAATGTAGTTTAGCATTGTTTCACTTATTCCATTTGATGATTTCATATCAAAAAATGCGTTTATTTCTCCTTTGAATAATGATTGATGCATATGTAATCCAGACCCATTTATTCCTTTTATAGGTTTGGGTAAGAAGGTTGCGTGTAATCCATGTTTTAAAGCTACTGTTTTAACTATCATCTTAAAAAGTAGCAATCTATCTGCTGTTGTTAAAGCATCACTATATTTAAAATCTATTTCATGTTGTGAAGGTGCTACTTCGTGATGTAATGCTTCCACTTCAAAGCCGAATTCTTCTAACTTTTTTAGGATATCTAATTTTACCTCTTCAGCAGCATCTAATGACAACATATCAAAGTATCCACCGCAATCGGTATGTTCTAATAGAGGCATGACATTAAATCCATTGGTTGTATCAAGAGGGAAAAGAAAGAATTCTGCTTCCACTCCAACCATTGGAATATATCCCATTTTTTGGGCTTTTTCTTGAACCCTTTGTAATATAAATCTGGGGTCACCTTCAAACCTTTTACCATTTGGATAATAAACATCGCATACTACAAACGCTTCGTTGTAACCTTTTAAAT
>Ga0105160_1000487_pt1 | contig 18537 bp, 18 predicted proteins | sample GXS110809BmetaG_FD_89591 | JGI IMG/M metagenome (GOLD analysis project Ga0105160, IMG submission 89591) | Hot spring microbial communities from Gongxiaoshe hot spring, China to study Microbial Dark Matter (Phase II) - GXS 110809B | ecosystem: Environmental > Aquatic > Thermal springs > Hot...
CCCCCAGACTACCCAGCATTCTCTCCTGCATCCTCCTTAATTCACGTGGACTAAGCCTTCTCACTTCTACTGCGACATACATTTTTCATGGCCATGATTTATGGTTTTTAGCTCGGGAGAAGGAAACTTTTATCAACCTTGTAGTGATAATAAGCTAGTGGGTTGGTTCAAGTCTCTGACCTTTATGCATTTATCCCAGTAGGGGGCATGGCTAAGAGGCTCCAACCCCTGACGTTAGAGGTGTCTAAAGCCCTTATTAGGTTTCTGGGAAGACCCCTAATCGAGTACACCATAATCCATCTGGCACAGCAGGGGGTTAGGAACTTCATCTTCGGTGTGAAGGGATATATAAATTATCGCTCCCTCTTCGACTATTTCCAAGAGGGGCATGGAATCTCCCTGAAATATGGAATAACCCCGCGAATATCCATAAAATATCAACCGAATGTCGATGACGTCGGGAATGCAGACAGCTTCCTGATAAATTTGGAATACTATAATGTAAGCTCGCCTGCAATCGTGGCTCAAGGTGATAATGTCTTTAACCTAGACCTGAGGGCTTTGCTAGACTTTCACGAGGAGAACTCCGCCTTCGTCACTGTGGGCGTGAAGCGCGTATCTGATCCGTCGGCCTACGGCGTGGTTGAGGTTGATGGAAAGGGTAGGGTGAATAGCTTTGTGGAGAAGCCTCCTAGAGACGCGGCCCCATCAAACCTAGCCAGCACAGGAATCTATCTATTCTCATCAGACGCTAGGAGAATCTGTCTCGACCCTGAGATAAGGGCGAGGAAGGCCACTCTCAGGCGGCTCGACTTCGGCCTAGACCTAATCCCCTACCTAATTAAGAAGGGGTTCCGAGTATACGCATACGAGATAAAGGGAGAATGGTATGATGTTGGAACACCGGAGCTCTATCTCGAGTCAATGATGAGGATTATGGATAGCGGATTGATGAATGTCTTTTTCGGGGAGACTATTTACGAGTCGGACAACTCGAGGCTCTGGATACTCGGACAGAGCCAGGCATCCATGCAAAGGAAGGAGGAGATTCTCAGAAAGGTCAGGGAGGGTAGAATCAAGATAAACGGGAACGTCCTCATTGGTAGACACTGCCAGATCGGTGATGACGTCATCATTGGAGACTCGTATATTGATAACTACTGCTTTATAGGCGATGGTGTGACAATTGAGAGATCGGCCCTCCACGACCGCGTTTACGTCGGGGAAGGAGCCTATATTCAAGACGCAATAATAGCGCGCCACGCGAAGATACTTTCCTCCCGGACCGAGCCTACAGTTGTTTTAGGCGTTAGCATCGTGGGTGATAACGCGGTGATTGAAAAAGGCTCCTTCCTGACCAACGCAAGGATAGAGCCCCACTCCTATATTTCGCGAGAGGCTGTTCTCGCGAAAAAGGAGTCAACATAGGGATGCCACAATCCTAACTACTAGCTTATCTAGGGCCCTGCTTTTTCTGTTCTTCAATGTAGATGGCTGTTATCATGTGGGCTATCCCACCACAGTTCGGACACTTCTCCTCGATATTGCTGAATATGTAGTCGCCCTCTTTGTGTGGTCTTGTGTGTATAGAGCCGCAGTTCAGGCATTTAAGCTGTGTTAGGACGTTGAAGGGTATTGCTCTCGCCTTGGTGAGAGCACCTCCCTGCCCCACTCCTTCTACCGTATCGTCCAGTCAGAGCCCACCTCCTAGAGCCCCACACCTATCGTGTTTCCTATACCAGCTATAATAGCTGTACCGTTGGTGGGGACCTTGTCTCTTATCAGCTCTTTAAGTCTATTCACCACCGTATCTGCTGATTTTACAATACTCTCTCTCATAGGAGTTATCGCCTCAAGTATGGACTGGTATATTACGATGGCGTAGAGTGGAACATTCTTCTCCTTTGCAAGTGTCTCTATCTTGAACTTGTCAATGCCGGGGCCGCCTATAGCCACGCCTACCCCCTCAGCTATCTTTCCAGTCTCCTCGCCCTCCAGCTTCAGGGCAGCATCAATAGTGATTATCAGGTCTGGCTTAGTATCCATATCGTAGACGAGCTTCTTCACGGCCTCACCCGGCCGCCCCACAGTCCCTCCAGGCCCGATAGGCCTAACCACATATACCTTCCTACCCTCAAATTCGACGACATCAAGCCAAGTATCTTTAGCAATCTCTGTCTCAGATATCTTCTTACTCTCCCTGACAAACTTGGCAGCCGATAATACACCTATCCCATCTCCTATAGGTAGCCCCTTAATGAAAGCATATGAGGCCTGCCTATACGACTCCGCCAGCTCCATAATCATAGGAAGCTGTATCTGTATCTGTAGAGCTAGGAAATAATTCGATGTCCTCTTACCCTGGAGATAATAGTGCCTGACAATTCTGTAAATTAGATTGAGCGCCCTTGCAACCTCCACAAGGTTAGAGAGGCTCTTAACCCGGTGGATATCCGCCTTTGATGCCAGCCTAGCCACACTCTCCTCAAACCTAGCATCACCAATCTCAAGTATATGCTCCAGCTTGTAGACTATCCCATTAGGGTCCATAGACTCTGGCGAGATATAGAAGAACTCCAGTAAACCGTCTAGCTCCTTCTCTATCGCTGGCGAGTCCTTATTGCCGTCAACATACATCTTAATACTGTTTATTGCCTGCTCCCTTACCTCATCCTTAATCTGCTTAAGGATAGCAAGTCTCTTCTCTATGTATCTGAGGACAAAGGCTAGTTGGGTCCTCTGACCAAAGTAGGGGTAGATGAAGAAGAATGACAGCAAAAAAAGGAACCATACTACCTGTAATAAGAAAGATAGGGAATCGCCTGTAGTGGGTGTGAGTGTTGCCACGGCTCCTCTTTTAAATATCACGTGATGCTCATAAATGTATCGCCGACTGTGTCTAACGGTGTGTCGGGGGTTTAGAGACCCTCCCTCTATCGCCTTGGAGGGAAAGTTTAAGGCTGAGTATTGGATGTTAAGACAAGGTTAAGAGTATAGGATGCGTTGCAGTAGATGCGGCGCAGAGGAGGTATTGCCTTTCAAGTGCGCCTACTGTGGCGACTACTTCTGCTCTAAGCACAGGCTTCCCGAGACCCATGAGTGTAAAGCCCTATACCTCGCACGAAACATAGTCGAGATTGAGAGGAGGGAGTCAAGGCCTTCTGGCAGTTCTTCCCGGCATGCCACAATGCTGGCGGTAAAGACAGAGATGATCTTCTCGAGGCTTACAGCCATGGAGAGGGGGTCTGAGGTGCTCCACCTTGCCGCTGGTTCCTGTATCGTAGCGGGTGTTGCCTTCTCGATGATCTATTCTTTAGCCGCATGGATGGGGGCTTCCTTAATAGCCATCGTCGTAGCTTCAGTAGTTGCTTCATTCCTAGCACACGAGCTCGCCCATAAGATCGAGGCAATGAGACAGGGTCACTGGGCCAGGTTCAGACTAAATCTGTTCGGCTCAATTATAAGCCTCTTATCAATCCTTCTCCCAATCAAATTTTTAGCGCCGGGTGCGGTAGTTATCTTCGGCCAAGTAACCCAGCGCGGAGTCGCAAGGGTAGCGGCCGCTGGCCCTATTGTCAACCTGGTGGTTGCAGCCATCCTCCTCCCGTTCATCTACATATCCTACGCACTCCTTGGTTTGTTAGACGCTACTTTCTCAAATGCCCTGCTTCTGATTGGGCATCTGAATATACTCATGGGCCTGATAAATCTCATACCTCTAGGCCCCCTAGACGGTTTAAAGATAATTACGACCTCTTTTAGGGCTTGGGCGTCATATATGTCCGTGGCCATTATTCTTTACATCGTCTATCATTTCCGCCTACCTATACTCGTTTAGGGGTCGCGGGGCTACTTTTTCTTACTGGTGATTCTCTCCTCCTTCCACTCCTTTAGGGGACCGGTTAAGATGTATCGTGCATTCCGGAACTCGTTGATGTTTGAGGCGCCACAGAGCGCGACTGCGACCCTTAGCTCTTCTTCTAGGCGCTCTATCAGACTCTTAACCTCCTCCACCCCCTGTACCGCAGCCTTCAGGAATGGCATGGCAACTCCACCCATAACGGCTCCTAGGATGATTATCTTGGCGACTTCAAGTCCATTCCTTATCCCGCCCGAGCCTACAACCTCGAGACCTTTAACCTGAGAGACCTCTAGGATGGAGGCAGCTGTGGGTATCCCCCATTCCTGAAAAACCTCTGCCAGACGGGCCCTGTCTTGTCTCCCGGCCTCAATAGCCCTCATTCTTTCAATCTCAACCCAGCTAGTCCCGCCTCTACCTGCAACATCAACAGCCGATACACCTATATCTCGGAGGACAACAGCGTCCTCGTAGGAGATTCCGCATCCCACCTCCTTAACTATAACCGGGACACCAATCTCCCTACAGAGACGGCGGGTCTGCGTTAGAAAGCCCCTGAATCTTCTATCCCCTTCAGGCTGTATAATCTCTTGGAGAGTGTTAACATGTACAGCTATGGCGTCGGCGTCAATCATCTTCACAGCCTCCCATGCAAGCTCGACACCATGCTGTACCAGCTGGGCTGCTCCAATATTGGCTATCAAGAAGACATTGGGGCCTGCCTCTCTTGCAACTCTAAAGGTCTGTCTGAGCTCGGGGTTAGCGATCGCGGCCCTCTGGCTCCCCACACCCATGGGGATTCCAGCTTTCTCAGCAGCCTCCGCCAGCCTAGCATTTATCTTCGCAGCTTCCTCAGTCCCACCAGTCATACCCTCAATCAGGAGAGGTGCCGAGAATTTCCTACCTAGGAAGGATACGGTGATGTCAACTTCATCGATGTTAATGTCAGGGACAGCCCTTGGGATGAGGTGCACATATTCAAGCCAGTTGCTCCCCCTTTGTACAGAGGCATTTTCGAGCACTATCCTTATGTGGTCCCTCTTTCTCTCCGCAACGCCCATTATGTTTTCTGGAGCCTCCTTCGAGAATCGAGTCACGGCTAAATATTAAGCGTTAACCTCTTCAACAGGCTCCTCCGCCTTCTTTTCCTCGCTCTCCTTTAGCCGTCTCTTGACCAGAGCGGTTAGATAACCTGCCACGTTGTTTATGAGCCGCTGCGACACGGTTCCCGCCAACACTTCCTTCGCTAGCAGCTTGTTTGATTGGAAATCTGGCTTGACCTTGTCCGGGTAGTTCTCAAGTATCTCAGCGGCTAATACCTTAACCTTCCTAGTGCGTATCTTACCCAATCCCTAATCCGACCCCATGGCGGCATGTTATTAATGTTGACCCCACCCATGCGCGTGTCTGGAATTTGCTAGGATGCTGGCTTGAGCCTGTTTTTAAGCCTGTCAAGCTCTCTCGGCTTAAGTGTTTGCGTCTTTGACTCGGGTATAACCCCGCTCGGCCTGAAAAACATCACTATTAGGAGTGTAGTGCTTAGGAGGAGTGGTGTGAGCCAGACAACGTCGAAGGGGAGGTAGAGCTGTAGCTCTCTCTTGAAGACGTCTATGAGGCGTGAGGAGGCCATAAATATTAGGACGCCGAGAGCCGTGCCCCAGTTGTTTGCGGCACCGCCGACCAGCACCATAACCCAGGGTATGAAGGTATGGTTGGTCCTACTATAGTTCTTCGCATTCACAGCTCCTGTAGTCAATGCGAGCATCGCGCCAGCCAGGCCCGCCAATGCACCGGCAAGTATAATCGTCTTCCTCTTAACACTCACAACGTCTCGCCCAAGCGCTTGAGCCAGCACCTCATCATCCCTAATCGACTTGAGAAGCCTACCATAAGGCGACTTAGTCAACAACTCCACGAAAATAAAAACCAGGAAAGCAAGACCCACTAGTAAAGCAGTCAGGACGTAGTTCCTAGTGGGGACTGGTATCCACCCGAGAAAACTAGGCACAAAGACCCCTAAAGTCCCTCCGATAAGATTCTTATAGTTATCGCCAATGAGTATGAGTATCTCTCCCATCGCCAGCAGTGTCATGGCTAGGTACTCCTCCTTCAGCCTAACGGCGGGGATGCTTGAGACGAGCCCGAGACCTGCACCCGCAAGCATGGCGGCAATCAGTGAAAAGATTAGAATAAGGGTTGAAAATAGAGGTTCTCTTGCGAGAATATCATTTATCCTTGGCATAATCTGTGCATGGTTGTCGAAATAGTTCAGCCCCTCCCCCAGGTTATAGAGTGCAGCTATGAGCTGTCCTGGGAGCGCGCCGACCAGAAATGCTCCACCCGACACGCAGAGCACCTTACCGAAGTTGGGGATTCCTCCAAACCCATACTCGAGGTTGAGGCTGAGAGATATTACAAGGTAGGCGGCTATCCATGGAGCAAGATCTAGAAGAAATCTAATGAGTTGGTCGGGGGAAATCATCTCGCGGCCCGCACCCACCTGAGGGTAATAGACGTTATTCCCTGAGGTATTGTGAGTAGGACGATCGACATTATTAGCAGCGGTATGATCGGCCGGTATTGTATTATTTCTGTGAAGCCTAACGCCGCTATCATCTGTGGTATAAGAGAGTTGGCTGCTCCCACCATAACCCCGCCGGCAAGCGACCCGAATATGCTAGATAGCCCTCCTAGGATGCTGGATGCGAATATCGTGGGTAGGAAGTCGTCACCTGCCGTAGTTGTGACGGGAAGCCACATGGCATATATTAAGCCAGAGAACCCTCCCAGCAACCCTGCAATAAACCATGCCAGCATGTACATTCTCTCGATATTGATGCCTAACACTTGAGCTAAATCTGGATTTTCTATTGAGGCCCTTAGAGCTACCCCTGTCCGTGTCTTGTTGAGAAAGATATAGAGAAGAATTGTGGATAAGATGACCGAGGCCAGTGATAATAGCATAACTAGAGGAATGGACTCTATTTCGAGATCGAATGATCTAAGGGCTATGTAGTTGGTCCTAACCTTATATGTCTTGCCGAAATAGTCTGCTAGAATGCTCATGACCCCAAAGATGAAGAAAGCCACAGTCAATGTCGCAATCATCTGGTAAGTTGGTGAAGCCCCTCTCTTCCGGAGTGGATTCAAAACTATCCTGTATTGCGCCACGGAGACCAGACCGCCGAGAAGAGCGGAGGCCCAGAGAACCTCATAGGGACTCCTATGCAGGATTTGGGCCCAGTACACCGCCATGTATGCACCAGTCGTGAGAAATGATCCGTGGGCAAAGTTTGGGACGCGGGTGGTCAGATAAGTGAGGGTAAGGCCAACACTCGACATGGCCGCGATACCAGAGAAGACAAGTGTGTTTACTATCGCCGGGTCGATCAAGGAGCTAATCTATTGAATAATAAGGGTCTAAATTTAAAGTTTATATACTGTAAGCCTCTTGGCATTACTTACAATGACCAACTCCAGTCTACGCGCGATTTCAACAGCCGCCGCGATAGGGTTGCTGATAGTCGGGCTGATCGTGGGTGGTGTCTTAGGAATCTTTTTGGCGCCATCCTTTAGCCCTCCAACCACGCTGACAACTACTGTTGTTCAGCAGCGGACTATTGTTCAGGAGAGAACACTAACCACTACCGTGGGTCAGCAGCCTCAGGCGGTTAGTCCATTGCCACCGATTCTGGCACAGTCGGTAGTCAAGCTAGGAGACGGGCTTCCCTACATTCCCGCCTCTCTATTGGAAAAGGGAGTGACGTTAAGTGGTGAGATACGGATTGGAGCACTGCTCAGCTTGTCTGGTGACTTGAGGACATTCGGTGAAAATCATCGGACCTCTCTAGAACTTGCTAGAGACGACATTAATGCTTGGCTTTCCAAGCGCGGTATTAACCTCAGAGTTGTTTTAGAGATTGAGGACACAGCTACGCAGCCCGAGCAGGCCCTCGCAAAGCTTCAGGCACTCGCCGCCCGTGGAGTGAAGATAGTTGCAGGCCCATTAAGCAGCCGTGAGGTTAGAAACCTTAAGACCTACGCCGACGAGAACAATATACTCGTCGTCAGCCAATCCTCAACAGCCGTCGACTTGGCCGTACCAAGCGACAACATATTCAGGTTCATACCCGACGATAGAAAGCAGGGCCCAGCACTGGCCCGTTTAATGTGGGATGCAGGGATCCGGTACTATGTACCCATCTGGAGAGGAGACACGTATGGTGACGGTCTCAAGAGTGCTACTGAGAGCGCCTTCAAGAGGCTAGGCGGCACAGTAGACTCTGGGATAAGGTACAACCCAGACGCCAAGGAGTTTGCCACCGAGATCGCGACGCTTGAGAGTAAAGTGAGGGATGCGATATCAAGGTATGGGCAAGGTGCCGTGGCTGTTCACCTGATCTCCTTTGAAGAGGCTGTATTAATTCTACAGGAGGCGGCGAAGCGTGACGTCTTGCGGTCCGTTAGATGGTTTGGAAGTGACGGTACAGCCGGCTCAGGCGACATACAGAACGATGCGACATCCGCACAGTTCAACATTGACACAAAATTCCTTCACACAATTTATGCAGCAACCACAAGCGACATATTCGAACGGGTCAGAGACAGAGTTAAACAGGTGTATGGAAGGGAGCCTGACACCTATACATACACGATGTATGACATCCTCTGGGTCTTAGCACTCTCGATACTTACTGTTGATAAGTACGATACGACGGCGGTTAAGGGCGTCCTCCCAATCGTAAGCAGCCAATACTTCGGAGCATCAGGATGGACAGTCCTAAACGAGAGCGGTGATAGGGTCGGCGGAGACTATGACGTCTGGGCGATTGAAAAAGTTGGCGAGAAGTACGAATGGAAGATCGTCGGGAAATACCTGGCATCCACAGACACTGTAGCCTGGGCGCGTGGATACGAAGGGAAATACACTTAAATCTCTGAGTATTTTTTAAGATTTTTAAAGGAATTGGACGACGGTCTAGTGAAATGTTTAGAGCTGGTAAAGAGCTTCGGTGGTGTTAGGGCAGTCGAGGGAGTAAACCTCTCGCTACATGCAGGGGTCTTCTCCCTTCTGATAGGCCCCAACGGCAGCGGGAAGAGCACACTAATCAACCTGATCGCTGGCTACTATTACCCTGACAGTGGGAAAATATTGATGCATGGGAAGGATATTACGCGCCTCAAGCCTCATGAGCGTTTTAGCATTGGGCTGGTTAGGACTTTCCAGACTGCAAGACTCTTCACGAGCCTAACAGTGCTTGATAACCTCTTGCTGGCTGCTGGGACCACTGAGGGGGAGAATATCCGGATTGCACCATTTAGGCGTAAATGGCTTGTTAGGGAGATGGAGATGGTCGAGAAGGCCTATCAAATCTTGGAGCTGGTGGGGCTGGAGAAGCTTAGAGACCAGCCTGCAGGGAAGCTTAGCGGAGGCCAGATGAAGCTCCTCGAGCTTGGCCGCGTAGTCATGAGCGGAGCCAGAGTAATCTTGATGGATGAGCCGACAGCGGGGCTTAACCCCGTGATAGCCGAGTCAGTCCTATCCCATATACGCCGCCTTGTAACCGAGCTAGGCCTAGCCACCCTCCTAGTAGAGCATAGACTGGACCTGGCCATGAAGTATGCCGACAAGGTCTTCGCAATGTTTAATGGACGGTTGATCGGGGAGGGGTCGCCGGAGGAGGTTCTCACAATCCCCGACGTTGTCGAGAGTTATCTTGGTGAAAGGCTGGCATGATAACTGTTGAGGGTCTAGATGCAGGTTACGGCCGTCTCCAGATACTCTTTAATGTCTCTCTGAAGGCGCCGAGGGGTGAGATTACTGCCATACTAGGCCCCAATGGCAGTGGAAAGAGCACCCTGCTTAAGAGCATATTTGGTCAGACCAGCATCTTTAAAGGCTCCATCAACCTGGATGGAGTTGAGCTGGCTGGGCGTCCCCCTCATAAGATTGCACGCCTAGGTGTAGCCTATCTACCCCAGCTCAACAACCTTTTCACGGGTCTCACTGTAAAGGAGAACCTGTTGATGAGTGGCTATATGCTCTCAGAGGAAGAGAGAAGGGAGAGGTCGGAGGAAGTTCTGAGGTTCTTCCCCTTCCTCAGAGGCATGTTCAACAGGAAGGCCGCGACGCTAAGTGGTGGGGAGCGGCAGATGCTCTCGATAGGTATGGCATTGATGAGACGCCCACAAGTAATTATGCTGGATGAGCCTACAGCTAGTCTATCTCCGAAGATGGTCAATATGGTGCTTGACGTTATAAAGAAGCTGAAGGACGACTATGGATTCACCATCCTCCTCGCTGAGCAGAGCGTTATTAAAGCCCTCAAGCTCTCAGACCATGCAGCCCTGCTTGTTGGTGGAAGGGTCTTATTTGAGGGCGATCCATCCAAGCTACTAAATAATAGGGAGCTCGGCCGTATGTACTTGGGGCTGAGTGGCGCGTAATGCCAATCCAGTATAGGCAGTTGGGGAGGAGCGGGCTAAAGATTTCCTGTCTAGTCATGGGGACGTGGTATCTTCCAACACTTCCAGAGGTGAACTCCTATGGTGTCAGGAAGGTGAACGAAGAGGCGACGCTCAAGCTCTGGAGGATGGCAGTCGATATGGGAATAAACACTATAGACACGGCGAACCGTTATCATGGAGCCATCGCCCCAGTGCCGGTGACGCACGTAGGCTATGCTGAAAGGCTTCTCGGCAGATTCCTCCAGACAGTTGATAGAGAGTCTCTAGTCATCGCTACTAAGGTTAGGTTCCCAATGGGGACTGGCCCAAACGACGAGGGCCTCTCGAGGAAGCATATAATGAGGGCGGTCAGAGATAGCCTCTCAAGGCTCCAGACAGGCTATATCGACCTCTACCAGGCGCATGGCTTCGACCCAACCACGCCGCTTGAAGAGACTATGAAGGCTTTTAACCAGCTTGTCGAGTCTGGGCTGGTCCACTATATTGGCTGCTCAAACTTCCAAGCTTGGCAGATATCAGAGGCCCTTGCCATCTCAGAGAGGCTTGGTCTGGCGAAGTTTGTGAGCGTCCAGCCGCTCTACAATCTACTCCAGCGCGACGCTGAGAGGGAGCTCTTCCCACTGGTTAGGCATGCGGGCCTCGGCGTAATATGCTACTCGCCCCTCGCCCAAGGTCTACTGGCTGGGCGCTATCTCAGAGGAGTTGGTCCAGACGTGAGAGCCTCCTATAGCCCCACAGTCAACCCCCTCCTTACCGAGAGAAACCTCAAGATAGTTAATGAGCTAGCGTTGATGGCTAAGGAGAAGGGCGTGACGCTGGCCCAGGTCAGCCTAGCTTGGCTCCTTCACCAGCCTGAGGTCACCGCTCCGATAATCGGCTGCACTAGACCGGAGCAGCTTGAAGAGAATCTTCAGGCTGTGGATGTGAAGCTCTCCTCGGACGATATTAAAAGAATCGACGAGATTACTAGGCCGCAGGCTCCTGGATAAAAGCTGGAGAGGGTGACGTGTCTCTTGCGCGGCTCTCTATTCCACCCCGGCAAATCCTACGGTGTCCTTGAGAGGCTCTTCAAGGCTGGAGATTTCTCCCTATACTATTTCAGGGCTAAGAAGGGGGATGGGTTCACAGTAGACGCGGATGAGAATGAAAGGCTTGTCTTCTCAACTGATGGGGGAGTTGTAGTGAACGGCGAGACCCTCGGCGTAAAGGATATGATCTATGCTCCAAGGGGGGCTGGGCTGAGAGTTGTATCGATAAGCGAGTCAAGCATCTATCTCGCCGAGGCTCGAGGATTTACAGAGCGGAGGCAGTTTGTGAAGAGGTTTAACGAGTCCGTCAAGGTCGAGTCTGGCCAAGACTGCTATGCACGGGTCATCTTTCTGATGGTTAGTGAGAGTGACCATGTCGACCGATTTTTAGCTGGGTATACCGAGGGGGTGGGTGGGTCCTGGACTAGCTACCCTCCTCACAGGCACGATGGGAAACCTGAAGCCTATATCTTCTACGGGATGGCTCCTGGCTTTGGTGTGCAGCTCCTAATGGATGATGAGGGTGAGGATGCCTATATAGTCAGGGATGGGGATGTAGTGCTGATCGAGAGAGGCTACCACCCCAATGTTGGCACATCCTTAAGCGGCATAAAATATGCATGGGTCATCGCGGCTCCACCCGGGAAGAGAGACCTATCGGTAGAGATTCACCCGCTCTTCAGCTCGGTCCCGCTAAGGACAACACATCTGAAGGTTAAAGAAGGATAGATTGTGCCGAGGCTCCTCCTAGGAGTGCAGCGCAGCTACCTCTTTAGCTCCCGCTTCTTCCACCTCAGGTTCCTGCTTCTACACTTCCTGCATTTCTCAGCGTTTGGAGGGTTCCTCGCCCCACAATTTCTACAGATCTTATAATGTAGCCTCCTTCTCTGAGCCAGCTGAATCAGGAAAGTATCCGTGATGACCAACTCTGCAGACTATGATGTCCATTGCCAGCTATTAAATCTCACAGCTGTGTATAGACTACTTTAGGTATGGGAGGCTTTTGACCCATGGGTACTCTGATAATAGGCGCTCTATAGACCTCTTCACAGCCTCCTCGGGGTATTCCCAGGGCTGAAGCTTCCCCTCAAAGAACTCCTGATAGGCCTGGAGATCAAAGTGCCCGTGGCCGCAGAGGTTGAATAATATAACCTTCTCCTCCCCTGTCCTTTTACACCTTAAGGCCTCATCAATCACATATTTTATGGTGTGGCTAGGCTCGGGTGCGGGGATTATGCCCTCGGTTCTTGCAAAGATTGTTGCCGCTTCAAAAACCTCCACCTGGTTATACGCCCTAGGCTCTATGTATCCCTCCTTCAAGAGTAGACAGAGTGTTGGTGCGTCTCCGTGGTATCGGAGTCCGCCTGCGTGGATGGGTGGTGGTATGAAGTCTGAGCCTAAAGTGTACATGGGTAGCATCGGCGTTAACCTCGCAGTGTCTCCAAAATCATAGGTGTAGATACCCTTCGTCATCGTGGGGCAGGCCGTAGGTTCCGTGCCGACGAATTTCACATTCTTCGGCGCCTTCTTTGTTACAAGATCATAATAGAAGGGCCAGAAAAGTCCAGAGAAGCTGCTGCCACCTCCAACGCATCCAGCCACAATGTCTGGATACTCGCCAATGCTTTCAAGCTGTTTCTTAGCTTCGAGCCCCTGGATTGTCTGATGCATTAAGACATGATTCGCAACACTTCCTATGCTGTACTTCACATTTTCGTGGCTTAGCGCATCCTCTATCGCCTCGCTAATCGCTATCCCGAGGCTTCCGGGATTGTTGGGGTCTGACTTCAATACTCGCCTGCCGAACTCTGTCCTCTCGCTCGGGCTGGCCAGTACCTCCGCCCCCCACGCATGCATTAATATCCTCCGGTAAGGCTTCTGGTCATAGCTGGCCCTGACCATATAGACCGTGGTCTTAAGCCCGAAGAGCATGCAGGCGAATGCCAGTGCACTTCCCCACTGTCCCGCGCCTGTCTCCGTAGTCACTCTCTCAACCCCCTCCTTCATGTAGTAGTATGCCTGAGCGACGGCTGTGTTGGGCTTGTGGGAGCCGGGCGGTGAGACGCCCTCGTATTTGTAGTAGATTCTTGACGGGGTCTTTAGAGCCTTCTCAAGCCTTACCGCCCGTATGAGCGGTGTAGGCCTCCAGAGCCTATAAGCCTCCCTAACATCCTCAGGAATCTTTATCCATCTCTCGTTACTCATCTCCTGGTTAAGCTGCTCTTTCGTGAACAGTCTCGGGAGCACGCCAGGTCCCGGAGACCTTGTGGCAGGATCAATTGGAGGCGGAAGAGGCTTCGGAAGATCGGGCAAGATGTTATACCACTCGGTGGGAAGATCGTCATCACTGAGAACTATTTTTCGCGACATGAGTGAGAATCCAAAACAGAGGCTGCTACTTAAAACTTTTCCTGCGGGCCCAACAAGTTTTAAAAACCTTCAATACCCAAGTTCGGGGGTGTAGTTAGGTTGAAACTGTTCAGGAGGCGTAGGCCTCTGGGACCGACCATAAGCCTCGAAGAAGCGCTAAAGATGATTCCTGCTAGAAACCCAAACACCGAATCCTCCACCACCCCCTCAGGAGAGTTGAGTGTCAGGCTTAAAATGCCTCAGCCCCGCGGCCTCCTCCAGCGGCTTCTCCCCATCCCCGAGTACCGTACTTTCATACTCGATAAGGTCGGAGGGGTTGTATGGGAGAACATAGATGGTGAGAGAAGTGTCAGAGATATTGTAGATCTGTTGGTTAAGAGTTTCAAGATGACGCGGGAGGAAGCGGAGATAAGCCTCGTCAACTATCTTCAGATGCTCTACAGCCGAGGCCTCATCTACGTGAAGGTGAGGAAGGATAAGGAGGCGGGCCAACGCTTAAATCAATCTGGGTAGATGCGTTAAATGATGAGTAGTGGAGAGAGAAAATACGGTCGTGTCTCTTTCCCCCTCAGCGAGTTATTTAGGCTTGTCACACTCAACATTAGAAAGAGGTTGGGTCGCTCACTTCTGACGACACTTTCCGTCCTTCTAGCGATCGCCTTTATGACGGTAATCTTCACGCTCAGCTCAGTAAATCGTGCAGCTACGGGGGCTGAATTCGCAGCATATCAATTCTGGCTAATCTTCGTCGCACTTCTTGTGGCTGGCCTTGGGATATTCAACTCCCTGTTAATTTCGGTCGCTGAGCGTTACAGGGAGATAGCGACAATCAAGACGCTGGGGGCGGCAGACAGACACATACTACTCCTATACCTCATAGAGTCTCTTGTGATAGGAATCATTGGCGGCGCCCTCGGTGTAGTAATAGGCCTCGGAGTCAGCATAGGACTTCTAGCAGCCTACGGCAGGGCTGCGGATATCGGGCTAGTCCCCATCGTGGAGTACCTCTACATAATGGGTCAGGGACTACTATACGCAGCCATACTCTCGCTGGTCGCCACATCCTATCCCTCCTACCACGCCTCAAAGATGAGCCCCGCGGAGGCATTCCGCGTCGAGATATGAGAATCTCCCTAGAGCGGCTAATATTCATGCGAAGGCCTGTAGGAGAGTTCCTCGAACACGCTTGGAGGGCAGGTGTTGATGGTGTAGAGTTTGCTGAGTTCGAGCTTCAGAGGCTGATACAAGAGGGGAGATACGACCATTCAAGCCTCTACAAGGATGTGAAAAATAAGGGTCTAACAATATCGGGAATCTACTGGTCGGCCGAGTTTCACAAGAGCGAGGAACGTTCCAAGATACTATCCCAAGCGGCGGGGTTGGCGGAGGTTTATGGGAAGATTGAGTGCAGGAATGTTGTGATAGGGCCTCCGCGTGGGGGGCTGGGTGCAGGGCTCCCTCCTAGCCAGGTATATAGGCTTCTCGACCAGCTCGTAGAGACTTTGAGGGAAGCCTTAAAAATATTCGTAGACAACGGCATAACTCCCTCGCTCCACAACCACTACGACACACTGATCGAGACGGAGGCTGAGCTTGAGTACGTCTTATCTAGGATCGAGCCTGAGCTGCTGAAGTTTTGCCCCGACACGGCCCACCTGGCACTGGCCGGGATGGACCCTGTGCAAATGATTAGAAGGCATCTAGACAGGATAGTCTATGCTCACCTTAAGGACCTCAAAAGCTTCCAAGCCGAAGGTAAGCGTGTAGAGAGGTGGTATGAGCTTACGACGGAGCTAGGCAGTGGCGTGATAGACTTCCCCATGATAGTTAGACTGCTGAGATCTACGGGTAGGGTGGAGTGGCTGGTCGTGGAGCAGGACTTCACAGAGAAAACCCCTGAGGAGATTGTGAGGATGAGCCTCAACTACCTAGCCCCTCTGGTTCGGGGAGACTGACGCCTAGAGTCTTTTTATTCCACTCTGCTGATTTTAGACTGTGCCACGAGCTGGTGTAAGATTCGGAATCTCCTTCCCCAACTTCTCGCTAGAATCTGCCGCCAAGATAGCGCGCGATGCTGAGAAGGCGGGGCTTGATAGCGTGTGGGTCAATGACGACATAGTTGGGGTCTTCCAGAAGGAGACCTTCGACGCCATTCTCTGTATGGCGGAGATGGCTAGGGCCACTCGTAGGATTAAGATCGGGAGTGCCGTCCTGGCAACATATAGGAGACACCCAGTCAATACTTCGATGTCGCTTGTATCCTTGGACCACATCTCCGGAGGAAGACTGATAGCTGGTCTAGGAAGCTGCTGCCCTAGCCCAGAGTGGGGATTTCCCCTATCAGGTGACGTGGCTGATAGATTCTTGGAATTCCTCAACGTCCTGAAGAGACTCCTAACCGGAGGAGCGGTGGAGTTTCAGGGCAGATTCTTCAGCCTAAAGACCTCGGGCCTAACCGTTAGGCCTAGGCAGAGGCCCCACCCACCGATATGGGCCGCGGCAAATATAGATAGGACAATAAGGAAAATCGCACAAATAGCTGACGGATGGCTACCGATATGTGTCCCACCACAAATCTACACCACGGAGCTTCAGACCCTGCGTGATTCTGCCAAAAGCACAGGGAGAAGGCCGAGGGAGATAGAAGCGGGCCTGATGGCCTTCATTCTGGTGGAGAAGACGAGGAGTATGGCTCTCAAGAGGGCGATGCCCCTACTTGCTCAAACTGCACTATGGTTTAACGCAGCTAGGATAAGAAAGATGGGCTTCGGGGCAGTGGGCTCTGTGAGCGATGTAACTCCAGAGATGGTTCAAGCTCTCAACATAGTAGGAACTGTCGAGGAGGCTGCTCAGAGGATAGGGGAGTATATCGATGCAGGGGCTAGGCACTTAGTCCTACAGCCCCTACCGGTTAAGGAGGCTCGGGAGGCTATTCCACGAATAGTAGATTCGATAAGACAGGCTGTATAGTTTAGCGGAGCTGCTCCCACAGGCTAGTTGGCGTCGTCTCTAAAACTTCAGAATCCCTAATAATACATATTCTCTTGCTGAGTCGCTGGGCAGCGAGTAAGGCGATGGAGGAAAGGTAACCATCGTCAGATGAGATGCAGATTAGGTCGCAGTCCTTTGCCGCCTCTATCACAGCCTTGGCATCCGAGACCATCGATCCAGAGCTAGGTATCCTCACCACGACCACCCTGACCAGGTTCGCCTCCAGCATCTCAACCTCTCTCTTCAAGTCATCCTCTGAGGCCCCTCGCCAAACAACCCTGACCTCGCTCGGATTATAGACAGTGAGGAGCGGCTGGATATGAGCCAGGTCTCGGGAGAAGGGGACGAGTATCCTGATGGTTAAGGATGTGTACTCTATTATGAATTGGCGGATGAGCTGAACGATCTCTCTGACATACTGGTCGATGAACCTAGCATCCTGCGCCTCAATCTTCGACCGGAGTTTGACAAAACCCCATCCGTCCTGCTCATATACATCAAGTATGCATGAGGCCCTGAATGCTCTCTGCTCGGTAGATGAGTAGGTAAACCTGAGTCTATGCAGACCTGCCTCGGTATTTTCTTCAACACCATGAACCATAATATTCACGGTGGTGGTATAGCTATATTCGCTGAGCCTCGAGTTCATGTAGGTTATAAAGTGTTTAATCTTCGATACCTTAAGCTTGGCGGGTAGCTCGACTGTCCAATACCCCTCCTCATCTAAGGCCTTTGTCAGAACCCACTTCCATGTCTGCGCCGGCGTGGAGAGAATGATATTCCTTCGAACCGATAGTATGTGTGACGAAATGAAAATAACAGATGAGAGGGCGAAAACGCCCATGACGCTCTCCTGAGTTAGTTTGAAGTCAATTGGTATGGGGATGATTTTAGGGACTATGCTGAAGACCCCAAGAGTCACCAGGACTCCAAGGTATGAGGAGATTACTCCTAGGAATATAGCTTCCGCGACGCTTAGCAGTAAGATATGGGCTGGATTAAGACCCAGCGTCGACATTGTCAAAAACTCTCCCCTCCTCTCATAGTAATTCGCCAGTGACGCCACCAAAAGATTTAGAAAGGCGATGCCTGCAACCACCATAACCTCTCCACCCGATATACTGGCAAGACTAACAAGATTGAAGACGTAAACCTCCCCTCCAGGCCTGATTAGTCTCACCTTCAGATTGGTGTGAAGACTCATCGTCTCGGCAATCCTATCGATTTCTTCCACACCTCCCCCCGAGGCGTATATCTTGGTTGGCAGCGCACCTAGCTTCAGAGCCCCGTCAAATCCAGTAATTATGACATTCGACCATCCTGCCGGTGCAACTGGAGACATGGGAGGCATGACTAGCGTCGATAGGAAGTAGCCATCAATATCCTTAAGATAGGTAGGACAGTCTGTACTTAGTATTCCGTCTATCTGCAGGATCACGCCGTTTACTCTTATCCAAGACCCCACTGTTAAGCCGAGGTTTGCCGCCAAGTCACTCGAGACGATGGATGCTGAAGGATCTTGTCCAATCCGATTTATCTCCCCCTCGATGATGCATTGTGAGAGCTGCTTCGGTAGGAGGGTGCTACCCGATACACCAATAACACCCCTCAAGTTATAACTCTTATCGTTGATTATGTATTCGCGGCCCGATGGTGGAAAGATAGGAGTCTCAGCTCGGAGGCCCAAATCCAGGCCCAAACTTCTGAAGAACTCTACATAGCGGGTATCCACAGGCGCGAGGTTATCGAATCTGTATCCCCTATCATATACTATGATATATGGTGTCTCTACTGGGTTAACCTTCTCCGTAGGGTTGGAGA
>Ga0105160_1000488_pt1 | contig 18512 bp, 20 predicted proteins | sample GXS110809BmetaG_FD_89591 | JGI IMG/M metagenome (GOLD analysis project Ga0105160, IMG submission 89591) | Hot spring microbial communities from Gongxiaoshe hot spring, China to study Microbial Dark Matter (Phase II) - GXS 110809B | ecosystem: Environmental > Aquatic > Thermal springs > Hot...
AGATTACATTGAGCCATTGGAAGATAGTGCTTGCCGCTGTAGCATTTAATTTACTATTCGAATACTCTATGAGAGGTATAAACGACTTAACAGTTCACCCTCTACTGCCGCTTTTCCTATCCATGGTATACTTTCCTTACTTTATATTGTTAGAAGACCTGATCAGAAAATATCACCTGAGAGACTATCACCTCGTCATCGTAGGCTTCTTTTTCGGAACAGTCTTCACAATATTTGTGCCTGCAACCCAGTTCGCTGAGCCGCAATTATTAGGCATAAATTGGCCTGTTTTTTTCTATGTCAATATTTTCTGGTGGGGGATGATTCAGGGTGTCCTAACCTTCTATATTGCAACACGCTTTTTCCCGCGAGACTGGAATCACAGGTTACTAACTAGAAAACAGAAAATAACCCTACTACTAATACTTGTCCTTGTGGGGCTAACTTATCGTATAAGCATTCAACTAAACTTGCCACAAGCCCCAAAAATTACCATTGAGACATACGCTACAATTGCAGCTGTAGCTAGCGTGGCAGCTCTAATATTCAAGAAAACAATTCCCAAGCAGATTACCAATACAGGTCAAAGAAAAGAAAACATAATAGACATAATAGGTGCATTGACAGTCGCCATATTCACGTTCTGTGCAGTCTTCCTAACACAAGACCCAACCCACATAAACATTCACAGTGTAAATGCAACAGCGGTACGCATAGTAACCTGGTGGACAATTATAGCGGCGCTAATCATGATTATCTATAGGGTATATAAACGCCGCCCGATACCCATCTAACACAAAAGATTAAACTCTCCAGAGCATAAATAACTCAACTCCTTCAAAAGGAGAAGGAAAGGTTGAAACCTGCTAAGAACCTCGTTGCTATTAGGGGTGCGGTCGTGCGATTGATACACTTGTTAAAGACTTCAGTGGATATTGGCTGGTTGCAGATGTTTGGTTCTCGGGTTTTTATCTTGTTTTTCTTATGCCACTGTGTTTTAGTGGTATGAAGTTTAGTTGGAGTTTTGTTGTGAGTTGTTGTATGGTGTAGTCGTCGGTTACGATTATGACTTTTTTATGGGTTTTTGTGAGGTCGAGTGCTGCTGCTAGTATTGTTAGGTCTGTTTGGGAGAGCTTGTCGAGTTGTTTTCCTGCGGATTCTTTTACTTTTTCTATGGCCTCTGTTGTTGGCCTAGCGATTTTTAATGCGCCGGATGTTAGCATTGCCTCAAGCCTTGCTACTTGGAGTTCGTCGTATTTGACCTCTTTAATGGCCGCTTCTGTTGTGTAGAGGTTTTTGACTCCACTGAATCCTAGGAGGAGCGCGTTTGTATCTAGTACGTAGGCTCTAGATTCCGAGTCTCTTCTTGATTCTTCTCTCACAGAGTGATACCTCCGAGGTCCTTACTAGGACGGTGCTGTGGCGTGACTTTGTGACTACGATCTCGCCCTTCTCAAATTCATGCCTTATTAAGCCGTCGATAACTGCGCAGAATGGCCCCCTAACCCCTTTCATGACTATACGCCTTAGTGCCGAGAAGACCATTGGTCGGAGGCTTGTTATGGGGGCGACTGGTGTGGCTATGATTAGTTCGAGCTCTTCGTCGACTAGTGGGCCGCCTAGGGATGTGTTGTATCCTGTTGAGCCGACCGGTGTTGAGAAGACCATGCCGTCGGCCACTATGCTCTGTAGCTTTAGCCTCTCGACCTCTAGGTCGAATTCTACGACCTTTCCTACCAGGGAGTTTGAGATGTAGGCCTCGTTGACTACGTCGGATATTAGCTCTCCGTCTATAGTTATATCGAGCCTCATGAGCCTGTCAAGCCTGAAGTTCCCGTTAAGCAGCGCGGATACGGCGCGCCTAGCCTCCTGGGGTGAGGCATCTGCGAGATATCCACCCCTTCCATATGAGATGGCGAGAACTGGTGTCTCAGGCTCCTCAAGTGCGTGGATGGAGGCCAGTATGGTGCCATCTCCGCCAAGGACTATTAGGTAGTCGCATCCAAGAGGCTCCTTTATCCCTTTTTCATCCATCATGTAGAGGTCATACTCGCATCCGTAGGTCCGGAGGAGTTCTCCAACTTCTAAAGCCCCCCTGTCAGCCCCCTGCTTATCTCTTCTATACACCACTATAACATACAATCCATCCACGCTACCATCCAACTAGGTGATAAAGACATCGCAGCCCGCCGCTGCAAGGGGGTTGAACTATTCTTTGGGCTGCTGGGTCTCGGTGAGCATATCCGTCTGCTTGAGGAGCTTGAGCGCGGCTGTTTGTGTAAGCGGTGCGTGGTGTAGTATGGTGTATCTCTCCGGTCTGAGGTTCTTACACTCTAGAAGCGCCCTTACGGCCGTCTCTGTTGAGATGTTAATCTCCCTTATGCTGGTTGGCGCGCCTGCCCTTGAGAGATAGTTTTTTAAATCTAGGCTTGAGAGCTCAAACCCCTTCACTGGGGGTGCGTCAGAGTCCTCATACCTGGCGGCCATGAGTATAGCTCCGAGCCCCACCTGCTCGCCGTGAAGCCCTAAGCCTTCACCGACCATATCGAGGTAGTGCGAGAAGAGGTGTTCAGCCCCTGAGCAAGGCCTCGAGGAGCCGACAAGCGCCATGGCTACACCACACTTCGCAGCGGCGGAAGCGAGAGGTAGGAAATCTCTCCCTCCACCGTCGATAAAACTTCTAACATCTTTTAAGGCCGAGGCCGTGAGGTTTAAGGTATTTTCGCAGAGGTACTCATCCTTTATGATGTGGCCTAGTAGCCAGTCTCTTAAGGCTGTGGACTTTGCGAGTATGTCCGCACAACCTGATGCGATTAGCCTCTTTGGTGAGCTTCTGATGAGTGGCTCGGCGATAACAACCTTTACAGGAGGCGTGGCCATTATGCTTGTCCTTCTCGAGCCGAGGAGGATCGAGGCGACAGGTGAGGCTATGCCATCGTGGGATATCGTTGTAGGTATTGAGATGAATGGCACACCTAGCGTGTGCGCCGCGTATTTGCAAGAGTCTATCACATTCCCACCACCCACAGCCACTGTTAGGGAGCAGCCCGAGGCAAGCTTCTCAACCTCCGCGACAGTGGCTAGGTCAGCCCTCTCAACCTCAATGACAAGTGTACGAAACCCCCTCGAGGCAAAGTATCCCTTGACAGTCTCGCCAGCTATGAGTCGCGTCCTTGGCCCGGTAACTATCACAGCGTGACCACCTTTAGATGTTATATCGTCGAGGGAGGTAAGGAGCGTCTCCAGCGAGTCGCCGAAGAATAGCTGCCGGGTCGCTACCCGGTGTCTCTTACCGCAGCTGCAGCTGAATTCCTCTCCGAGCCTTATGTTCGGTATGTCTATCCGAGATACTGGCATGAGGCTAAAGCCTCTACCTCAGGCGGCTTAAAAATTGTTACTCCGGAGCTAGGGAGCCGCTACGTCCATGGAAATTCTAAAATTAATGCTTTATACACCCTCCACGGTCTTGATTCGTGTCTAAGGGCTCCGGTGGTCTCAGGAAGTTCTATCCGGCTGACTCCCTAGTATCGCCTAGGTTTACAGGCCCCTACACCTTCGCGAGGCTCCCACACTCTAGGGATTTAGAAGGTGTCGATACCCTCTTCATCGGCATACCCTTCGACGGCGGCGTTGTCTTCAGGCCGGGCACTAGGTTTGGGCCCGCTGCGGTGAGGCAGGCCTCCCTACTCCTACGCCTCTACAACCCATATCTCAAAGTCAAGCCCTTCGACATCCTAAACGTCGCCGATTTCGGAGACATAAGCGTGGTGCCCAGCAGCATAGAATCTACATACCAGAAAATCTCTGAAACAGTAGGCACAGTAATAGATAGTGGGGTAACACCGCTTGTCTGTGGCGGCGACCACTCAATATCGCTTCCCGTGTTGAAAGAAGTCTCGAGGAGGCATGGGAGACTGGCCCTAATTCATATAGACGCCCATCTGGACATGGTTGACCAGCATTTCTCCCAGAAATACACCCATGGAACAGTGTTTAGGAGGGCTTATGAAGAAGGCCTCATAGACCCTTCCAGATCAGTTCATGTGGGGATTAGGGGCAGCCTCTTCTCAGAGGACGAGATAAGTGAGACAGAGTCTCTTGGATTCGACGTAATAACTATGGACTCCATCGAGAAGAGAGGTATAGAGACTGTCTGCGGTGAGATCAGGAGGAAAGTAGGCGAAGGAGCCACATATCTATCTTTCGACATAGATGCATGCGACCCAGCCTACGCTCCCGGAACTGGGACGCCCGAGGTCGGCGGCCTCACCTCCCGAGAAGCACTCAAGCTCCTCCGCGGACTCGCTAGTCTAGAGTTTGTGGGCTTTGACTTGGTTGAGGTCTCCCCACCCTATGACTACGGAGAGATAACAGCTGTTCTAGCCGCCAACCTAATCTACGAGTTCATCTCCCTACTAGCTTTATCAAAAAAATAAAAAAGGATGTTGATGGTGGGGCTAATAGCTCAGCTTCAGAATACTCTTCCACTCCTTCGTTAGCTCGGTCGTCGCGGTTACCTCGTCAACGTTCCCTGCCACATACTCTGTAATCCACTTGGCTATCGAGTCCTCAAGCATAGGATTCTCTGGCACGTAGTTCCTGAACCCTGCCCTAAGCAGTGAGTCCAAGAAGACTTCCTTGAATATCCCAGGATACTTTGGGGCTAGAGCCTCTATTACACTCTTCCTCCCGGGGAAGGAGGACGCAACATTCCACTGCTTCACTGCAGAGTCTGGCAGGACCAAGAACTGCGTGAACAACCAAGCCTCGCGAGGATTCTTTGAGTATCTGCTAACTCCTATCTGCCAGGTTCCGTCTATCGGGACCCCAGGCGCCGGGGAGACCCAGATTTTACCAGCCGTCTCAGGATAGTTCTGTGCACCCTTCTCTATGAAGTCTATGAAGGTTGAGGCCCATGAGCCAGCCCACATCGCAGCCCTGCCCCTACCCAGCAGCTCCATGCACTCAGACCACTCAGTCTGGGTAGCGTTCGGCACATAGTTGCAGAGCTCCTTAAACAGCCTCGTCACCTTGATACCCGCATCAGTTATCTCTGGGTCAAAAGCTATCTTCCCATCCTGCGTGAAGAGGTCCCCCCAAGGCTCTACAGGCTGGCCGAGCCTAGCCATCCCTTCAGGCGACCTTCTCCACTGGGCGAATAGCCAGCAATACTCCCAGTGGATGGTGTGTGTCCTCATAGCCATTATTGTGTTCCCAGCGTCAACAGGTGAGTCGGGGTTATACTTCTTGGTGAAGAATCGGCCAATTGCGAATACATCTTCAAGAGTCTTGGGGACGACGAGGCTTGTTGGTATCTTCTTAGGGTCTAGCCCCAAGTCTGGGGCCATGGATTGGAGGTCTGAGAGGTTCCTGTCTATCCACCTGCTGTACATATTTTTTATCGCGGAGTCCTCCCAAAGATCTCTTCTATAGAACATAGCCATAACATTGGCTGTAATGACATATCCAATCCTCTTACCCTCCCAGTGCATATAGCGCCGGTCGATTGTCTCGAGGAAGTCTCCATACTCCTTGAATATCTCCGCATCAGGGTATTCGCTCCTCAACTCGTCGATTGGATAGCAATGTGGGCCGAAGGCTCCTGTATAGATACAGTCCCACATATAAACGTCATACTCGCCCGCCTTTGTAGCGAAGTCATGAAGCTGCCTATCTCTACCTGTCTCCCAGTCGAAGAGAAGGAGTTCAACCTCAATGTTCGGATACTTGATCTTAAAATCCTCCTCTGCAACCGCCTTCATGCCCGGCGCCGAGTGCGCTATAGCTACAACTCTAATCTTCTTTTGAGTAGGCTGAAGGGCGCTCCAGGCATATAGGCCAGCACCCGCGGCCACGGCGGCTATGGCTACACCAATACCGACCTTTGCAGCTGTGGAGAGAGCTTCTCTCCTGTTGATAATCTCTTTTAGGTCGGTCAAGTTTTCTCAAAGTTAAAGTAGTACTGTTCTCATATAAGCTTTTTCTATAGTGATTTATATATGGAAGTTGTTGACATTATATATTGCCAATATGTAAATAGGCTGTGAGTTTGGTGCCTGTGAATCGTGGCCTTCAGTTCATAATCCCAGCAGTCATCTACCTCACGATACTCGTCATCTATCCTACAGTGTATCTATACTACATGATATTCAACTCTCTGAACCCTCTTTTCGACGTTACCCCCAGATTCACAGGTTTACAAAACATCTACACACTAGCGCAAGACCCAGACGCGGCATACTCCATAATGGCCATGCTCTTGTTAACTGGTATAACCGTCCCTCTCCAACTCGCCCTCGGCTCGCTTTTAGCGATATTATTCACCTCACCACACCTTCGTGGTAGGCTACTATTACGCTCCATAATGCTAATCCCATTAAGCATACCGGCTGTGATTGTGGGTCTGAACTGGAAGATGATCTTCTTCACATACGGGCCTCTGAATACATTCCTAAGTACAGTCGGGCTTGAGCCGCAGCCCTGGCTGAGCGCACCATTCGGAAATACCTTCAATACGTTCTTCGTACTGGCAGTGCTGGATATTTGGCAGTGGACACCCTTCGTGACACTCGCGGTTGCCGCGGGGATAGAGAGTATACCCCCATACATACAGGAGGCTGCAGCTCTGGATGGCGCTAGCCGTCTCCAAGTCATCAGACACATAGTTTTCCCCCTCAGCAAGACTGTGATAATCATCGTCCTCTTGTTCAGACTCATCGACTCTTTGAAAATCTTCGACATAATCTACATGCTGACTTTCGGAGGGCCCGGAAACCTGACTACAACACTACCCTTCTACATCTACAAGGTTGGTTTCACTCTAACAGCTGCCAAGGCAGATATCGGATACGCCTCACTCCTCGCAGTCATCCTTCTACTTATCTCGACTTTCCTCGTGTTGCTTGTATTGACTAGGGTTCTTAATGTTAGGAAGGTGGTTTGGGAGTGAGGTGTCTGGGCCTTGGATAAGAGGGTAATAGGAATTGTTGTGACGTTGGTGTCTTGGGCGATAGGGGTCATCTACCTTCTGCCATTCCTATGGATGATTGGAACATCCTTCAAACCCATAGGCGAGTGGGGCCTACCATCACTTATCCCAGAAAGCCCAACATTGAGAAACTATCTAGAGGTCCTCATTACGGGAGGCATCTATGGGGTCAGGGGACACTTCCCGCCAATAGTGAGGTATCTATTTAACAGCATAGTGGTCTCTTTGAGTGTTGCGATTCTGACAAGCCTGCTGGGCTCCCTGACCGCGTACGGAATCCTGAGATACAGGGCAGGCGGCACTTTCTTCGCAAATTGGATACTAAGCCTCAGAATGATACCTCCCGTCGTGATACTCTATCCACTGGTAGTCTTGACAAAGGTCCTTGGACTCTACAATAGTCTCGGCGGTCTAGTATTCGTCTATCCTGTGATAACACTCCCCATCGTTACATGGTTCATGATAGGCGCGTTCAAGAGCGTGCCAAGGGAGACTGAGGAGGCGGCGATGCTAGATGGCTGCACACCCTTCCAGGTATTTATCATGATAGCTCTACCACAGGCCTCTATAGGGCTGGCCACCTCAGCGATATTCGCATTTCTCTTCAGCTGGTCCGAGTTCCTCATTCCCCTCCTGCTGGCTCCCAGTGAGAGCGCCATGCCCCTCACAGCATTCGCAGGATACTTCTCAAACCAGTACGGAATACTATGGGGCCCACTCTCCGCCGCCGCAGTCATAATATCTCTCCCGGTAATAGTGGTGGCGATAGGGATTCAGAAGTATTTAGTGAGGGGACTCACGCTCGGGTTCATACGCTAGGCCGTTAAGCTTAAAACTCTCGAATCCAACGAATTATGCATGAGTGGTCCTAATATCCCCAGTGATGGACTAACTGACCAAGATATTCGGAACATCCTCGTAAACTCAAAGAGGATAGCGGTCGTCGGCATGTCGAGGGACCCTCAGAAACCAGCTAACTATGTCCCCAGATACCTCCTCTCGAAGGGATACATTATTGTGCCAGTGAACCCCACAGCCACAGAGATCCTTGGATTGAAATCCTATAGAAGCTTGTTAGAGCTCGATACTGTTGTTGACGTGATTGATGTCTTTAGGCCCTCGGAGGAGGTCTTGGGAGTGGCGGAACAGGCTGTCAAGATTAGACCGAAGGTATTCTGGATGCAGGAGGGAATCTACAATGAGGCCGCTGCGAAGCTACTCTCAGCTAATGGGATTAAGGCTGTCTGGAACAGGTGTATGATGCGGGAGCATATGAGGCTCCTCGGCTCGTCGAGTTAGGCCCGCTCGCCGTTTATTGTTTCTCGACCACCACCGTCTGTGCTTGCTCTCTGAGATAGTTTAGCAGATAGTGTGGTCCTCCGACGCCTCTACCTGTTGCACCGCTTGCCTTCCAGCCGACAAACGTCTGCGCCCCAGGCCATGCACCTGTCGTGGCGCCGCCTCGTCTATTTGCATAGCAGACACCAAACTCTATCGTGTCGAAGAAGTATCTAACCTCGTCCGGGTCCTCGGAGAATATGCCCGCCGTCAGGCCAAACTCGGTATTATTCGCCATCTTCAGAGCTTCTTGAAGCGTCTTGAAGGGGGCGACAAGAAGTATGGGGAGGAATAACTCGTCTCTCCACAGATGGTTTTCCAGAGGTAAGTCGGCTATTATGGTGGGCTGGACATAGTAGCCACGGTCGTATATGCCTCCTGAAAGAACCTCACCGCCAAACAGTATCCTTCCACCACTCCTCCTCGCCTCTTCGACGTATTTTCTGAAGTTCTCGACCGCTCGTTTATTGACTACTGGGCCCATAAACGTGTCCCTTTCCCGCGGGTCACCTACCTTCAGCCTACTCGTCTCCGCAACAAGCCTCTCCAAGAATCTGTCCATGATAGACTCCTCGACGTAGAGGCGCGAGGTTGCAGAGCACTTCTGACCATCATATCCGAAGGCGGCCCTAATCACGCCTGTCACAGCCTTCTCAAGATCAGCCTTCGCCGTCACGATTGTGGGGTTCTTGCTCCCCATCTCTAGGACTATAGGCTTTGGGTGGGGCTGGCTGGATAGGAACCGTTTATAAAGTCTCATTCCCACGTCCCTCGAGCCGGTGAAGGCTATGCCCGCGACCTTGGTGTTCCCTGTGACCTCCTCCTCGAAGATGTCTCCGGGGCCAGTGACGTAGTTGATGGCCCCGGCTGGGACTCCTGCCTCCCTGAAGACCGAGTATAGATGGAGGCCTGAGAGTGGCGCCTCGCTGGTGGGCTTGAAGACCACTGTGTTTCCAGTTAAGAGTGCGCCGAGTATCATGCCGTTCGCCAGCATGAACGGGAAGTTGAAGGGAGAGATAACTACCCAGGCGCCGTAGGGCTTAGCAACCATTTTGCACTGCTCTCCAGGCGCCCCCGGCCCCATCTCTCTCTCATAACCGCGGCTCTCTTCCATGATGTTGGCGTAGTAGCGCAGCGCGTCGATAGCCTCCCAGCACTCCGCCAAAGCCTCAAACCTATTCTTGCCAACCTCGAGGCATATGGTGGCGGCTATCTCAAACTTCCGCCTATCGATAATCTCGGCGGCCCTACGCATGATCTCAACCCTCTCACGCCAACTAGTTCTCGACCACTCCGCAAAGGCGCTATCAGCCGTCTCGATAGCCCTCGTAACATGTTTCCTCTCAGCCCTCTGGAACCTGCCGATTAATATTGAGGTATCGATAGGTGACCTGTCCTCAAACTCTCCTGCCCCCGACCATACCTCCTCATCCCCGATATACATCGGGTAGCTTTTTCCAAGCTTCTCCTCCACATTCTTCAAAGCCTCCTCGAAGGCTGGGTGGATGCTGGGGTCGCTCATCAACGTTACATAGGTTATCTTGGCTCCACTAGACATCGCGGATATGTGTGGCCTAGTCTCGTAAAAGTGTTACGGAGCACCTCAGAACCTCTGAAACAAGTAACCTTATTAATGTCGGCTATGTGGAAAGCTTGATGGCTCCCATTAGGTTAGGAGTTATAGGTGCTGGGAGCGCCGTCTGGTCCATCAGACTCGTAGGAGACCTCTGCGTCACAAAGGATCTCTGGGGCTCCACTGTGGTTTTGATGGATATTGACAAACGGAGGCTAGGCATAATCTATGAGCTTGCAAAGAGATACGCTAAGGAGACAGGAGCTGAGTTCAAGTTCGTTGCTACAGATAATAGGGAGGAGGCACTAAGAGATGCTGATTTTGTAATCAACGCAGCCCTCGCAGGAGGCCACCACAACTACGAGCTTCAGAGAGAGGTAGCGGAGAAGCATGGATACTATAGGGGCATCGACGCGGTGGATCATAACATGGTCTCAGACTACCACGTCTTTGGAGGATACAATCAGTTCAAACTATTCACCGATATACTCCTAGACATGGAGAGGCTATGCCCAGACGCCTGGCTCATAAATATAGCCAACCCGCTCCTCGAGCTCTGCACCCTTGGCACCCGCGTATCCAAGATAAAGATCATAGGCCTGTGCCATGGTCACTTATTGTATAGGGATCTCGCCTCTACACTAGGGCTTGACTATAGGCGGGTCACATTTGAGGCTCCAGGCCTTAACCACTGTATATGGTTGACCGACTTCAGGTATGATGGTGAAAATGCCTACCCGCTTATTGATGAGTGGGTTGAAAAGTATGCGGAGGAGTACTGGAAGGGCTGGGAGCCTGAGTTTTGGGACACACAGATGTCGCCAGCAGCCGTAGACATGTATCAGAGATACGGCCTCTTCCCAATAGGTGATACCACGAGAAGCGGAGGCTGGAAATACCACTACAACCTAGAGACCAAGAAGAGGTGGTATGGACGTCTAGGAGGGTTTGACTCCGAGATAGGATGGCAGACCTATCTCTCATATCTCCAAAAACGTATAGAGCGGCTTGAGGAGATAGCGTCAGACCCGCAGAAATCCATCACGGAGGAGGTCCCGCCCGTCCTTAGCGACGAGTCGGTCGTCCCGGTGATAAACTCGATAAACAGCGACAAGGAGGCCATCTACCAGGTAAATGTGCCTAACAACGGGGTTATACCGGGTATTCCCCACAATGTTGTAGTCGAGGTTCCCGCTGTCGTTTCAGCGAAGGGTGCCAGGCCTGTGCAGGTGACACCTCTTTCCAAGAGGGTGATGGAGATGGTGATTAAGCTGAGGATATTTAGGATGGAGCTCGGTCTTGAGGCTTTCCTGACAGGGGATAAGGATGTCTTAATCGAGGAGCTTTTAAGCGACCCGAGGACTAAGAGCCCCGAGCAGGCGGAGGCTGTGTTGAAGGCCATTATGAGCCTCGAATTCAACCGCGGGATGGCTGAGCATTATGGGAAAAAGGGAAGGGAACTGGCACTCTAGCCCTCTTACCACTCCATTGATCTTCTCGAAAGAATCTCTGCCCCTATGTGGACATTATCGATGTGTTTTGACAACTCTTGCGGTGTCTTGAATCTGGCGCCGCAGTAGGGGCATGAGACAGCGCCCCTCTCAACCTCTGGCAGAATAGATGTCCTGGTCGTTACTCCGCCGACGAGAGCCATAAGGGTCAGAACACCTAAAACCTTCCTCCCCCTCACGACCACAAGTCTCCTAACCTGCCTAGATGCCATCATCGCTATTGCCTCGCTCAACCTCGCATTTGGGCCAATAGTTATGAGCGGCGAGGACATGATCTCACCTACTTTTGTGTTGTTTGGGTCGCGGCCCTCAGCTACGACCCTGTATAGTATGTCCCTCTCTGTAACTATGCCGATGGGTTGTCCCCCCTTGGCAACTAGAACGCTTGTATGGCCGTGCGACTTCATATTGACCGCAACCTCCCTAACAGTAGCATCCGCCTCAACCATGAGGAAGTCCGTTGCCATATATTTCTCAACTGGCTCGTTTAAGTCCTCCCAGCTACGCATACAATACAATATTCGATATCCATTAATATCTACATTACCTTTTTGGGCTCAGTGAAGAAGAGGGTAGTTCAAAGCTGGAGCGGGGGCAAGGACTCCGCAATGGCGCATTATATAGCATCAAGCAAAATGCATCTATATGTAGAGTGCCTACTCACAACATACAACGAGTCAAACAATAGAGTCAGCATGCACGGTGTTAGGCTTGAGCTCATTGAGAGGCAGGCCGAGATGCTTGGGGCGAGACTTATGAAAATACCCCTACCGCCCAACTGTAGCAATGAAAAATACGAGGAGAGGATGATGCGGGCTCTCATGAGCTTAAAGGAGGAAGGTGTAGGAGAGGTAGTCTTCGGAGACATCTTCCTCGAGGATGTTAGGCGATACAGGGAGGAAAACCTCGCCCGTGCAGGTTTCAAAGGGGTCTTCCCACTCTGGGGCAGAGATACGTGGGAGCTTGCTAGGGAGTTTCTAAAACTCGGATTCAAGGCCTTAATATGTTGCGTCGACACGCAGCAGGCACCAGCTGAGCTTATTGGCCGAGAGTACAGTCTAGAGCTGTTGGAGAAGCTTCCCGATAGTGTAGACCCCTGCGGAGAGAGGGGAGAGTTTCACACATTCGTTTACGATGGGCCCCTCTTCCCCGAACCCATCCAGTTTATAAGGGGGGAGTTTGTCCTGAGGGATAAAAGATTTCTATTCATGGACCTAGTCCCATGCTAGGTGGTGTCGTTGGATAGTGAGAGGATAGCCTCTGTCCTGTCGGAGATTGAGAGGCGCGTGAATAAGGGTTACTTCTTCCCGATTATCGGGCCTGTGAAGGGGGAGCTCCTTTACGCCTTCACCCTACTTGCCCGGCCTAGGCTGGTCTTAGAGCTTGGAACAGGGATAGGCTATTCTGGGCTCCAGATTGCGAGGGCTTTGGAGCCGGGGTCGAGAATCGTGACGGTTGATGAAGACCAGGAGAACGCCAGAGTGGCCCTCGCCAACTTTAGGAAGGCGGGGCTAGAGGATGTGATTACTGTGGTGGTCGATGAGGCTGGAAGTTTCCTCGAGAGGGATACCTACGAGTATGACATGATCTTCATGGACATCGAGAAGTCGCGCTATCTAGACCTTCTCGAAAGCTGTATCTTGAGACTTAGGCCAGGCGGCGTACTTATCACAGACAACGCTCTTCGGCCGGAGCTGCGTAGGTTCCGCGAAGCCATCATGAAGCATCCTAAACTCTCCTCAGCAATCATACATATTGAGGATGGGGTCTCCCTAAGCGTTAAGAAGCCCTAAGACCGACTCGATAATGATTACGCTGAAGAGAACGGCTAGGTAGGGGCTTGTGAACTTGAAAAGGGTCCAAGCATTTTTCGGGTTTGGCTCGCGGAGGACTTTAATCGAGAGCGCTAGGAGTACGATGCCAAGTATTATTGATGTGGCCAGGTATATTGGTCTAAGGAAGACTGCGTTGAATATTGGCAGCAAGAGGGAGGTGGAAACCAGCAGTATCGCAGTGCCCGCTATGCATCTAACGGCAACACTCTCGGGGACGACCGTGGGCAACATTGGGATACCCGCCCTGATGTAGTCCTCTCTATACTTGAGGGCGAGGCTCCAGACGTGGCTCGGAATCCATAGAACCACAAGCATCCCTAGAACCAGGGCGGTCGCGTCTATGCCTCCGCTACTCCCCGCATATCCAACCAGGACAGGGGCCGCACCAGCTGGGCTCCCTAGAACAATATTCCAGGCCGTCCGCCTCTTTGTCAAAACAACATAGACAAGAACATAGTCCAGTATCCCGAGGATCATGGCTAGGAATGCTGGGAAGTTGACTAGGAGGATTGAGATTATCAGTGATACGGTTATTAGTGCGAGGCCCAGTATCAAGGCCTTTTCAGGCGGCTTGATCAGCCCCCTAGGGAGGGGGCGCCTCCTAGTCCTCTCCATCACCGCATCAACATCCCTCTCCAGATAGTTTGCGAGGCTCTCAGCCCCGGCAGAACCACAAACCAGACTAATAGTAGAGGATAGAAGGGTCAGGGGGGCTATAGAGCCTCTTGAGCCCGCAAAATATCCGGCGAGGCCCACGAAGACAAGAAGCCACCATACATTCGGCTTCGTCAGCTTGAAGTATATGTTGATCGTCTCGCTGATCGTCGATATTCTCAAATACTTACCCCTTATTGAATCCAGTACCGTGCCACTATTTATCCCATCTCAATCAACATTGTAGAAAAAATTAATGTCATTAACGTTAAATGCTGCGGATTATGGAGGAGTTTTGGGGTGTCGAGGTATCAACTCCAGATAGGACAGACCGCTAGGCTCTGGGTATCCTTCCTATGCTATACATTATCCACCTCCATGACGGGGCCTCTTATAGGGCTTTATGCACATAGGCTCGGCGCATCATCTAGCGAGATTGGAGTAGTATACGGTCTAGCAGCATTCACCACCTTACTCACTAGGCTGTCCCTCGCCTCTCTCCAGAGGAGGCTCGGCTCAAGACTCCTGATTAGAGTTGGGGTACTAGCCAACTCTGCCTCCATGATAGCCTACGCCTTCTCTCCCTCAATTAACTACATGTATCTGGCTAGCGGGCTGAGAGGTATTGGCTTCGCCAGCTTCCACCCACCGGCTCTTTCAGAGGCGGTCAGGCTCTCAAGCAATAACCAGCGTCTCGGGTGGGTCATGACTGCACCACCTATGGGCATGAGCTTGGGCCCTCTTCTCTCCTCATCACTCTTGGCTTTCTTCAATGCGAGATTCGGCTATCCGCTGCTTTATATCTTAACATTTCTGACCAGCGCTGCCCTATCTGGAATTGCATTCTTCACCCCCGCCAGAGGCGAGGAGCACCACCTCGGCGAGCCCACACAGACGCGAGATCTTGCACGGCTTCTAAGTAGCCACATGGTTCGACTCATTACTTCTAGGTTATTGATTAGCTATGTGGTTGGTGCAATTACAGCGGTTCTTCCTGTCTTCCTTGTGGAGAAGTCTATCATGTCTGAGCCTGAGGTGCCCCTACTCTTCGCCTGGGCCTCCATGTTTAACGTCCTTGGGAGGCCGCTGTCCTCCTTTCTGAAGTCTCCAGTCCACGGGATAATCGCAAGCCCAATACTCATCACGATAACAGGCATGCTATTCCTGAACTCATCCACGCCAACGCTCTACTTGGGTATGGCCCTCTATGGCCTTGCTTTAGGCCTCTTCATACCCTCAAGTCTTCTCATGGTGCAGTCACTTGTGGAGAAGTCCTCTCTGACTATGGGGATAGCCCTCTTGACACTGGCGATTGACCTGGGAGCTAGCTTGGGAAGCATGGGCGCAGGGATCATGAGAGAGTTTATCGAGACTGAGCTTACACTCTCAGTATCAGCTATTGCAGCTGGTCTTGCCTCTCTCCTTCTATCAACCAGATTCGCCGCGAAGAAGACCTAAACCCTAGCTGATTACTCGATTTAGGTGTGAGACAAAGCTAAAAGCTAGATATCTCTCAATCTCGATGGAAAACTTGGAGCCTGACGAGATTATCTACCTGATACGTGTTCTGCTGGGCGTCATCGTTGGCTTAGTATGCGGAGGCCTACCGCTCTACTTGCCCTACGCCATTATGCTTGGGGTCGGGGTCTACGCCATCTCAATACCTCTGGTTGTAGTGCTATACGGCGGTGGAGGTCTTCTGTCGCGGAGGACGGCCATTACGAGCGGGATTGGGGCCTATGCATTCACCTGGCTAATGGTTTGGGTCCTCTTCTACAATCTAACAATCTCTAGCTAGGCTCCTCCTCGCCGTCTCCCTTTTCCTCAGCCTTCAGCCTGTGAGGCGTGGGTAGCTTCTTAATGTTCCTCAAAATGTATCTCCAAGCATCGAAATATGGATCGGCCTCTGAGCGCAGTTCTTTGAGATGCTGCTCAAGCGCCTCTAAAATCTCAACAGCTTTTTTCGGGGGGTCTCCGTCAGTGAAGACGTGGAGTATGAGGGCGTCACGGTCATCGAGCTGGTAGGCGTTGAGCAGACCCCTTAGGGCAAACACTACTCTCCTCTCCTCGGGTGCCTTAAACCTCTTCTCCATCCTCTCCAGGCTTCTCTCAGCCTCGGCGAACCTCCCCGAGAGAAGAGAGTTCATGAATCCAAGTATACTCTTCTCCATATGTGTTATGGTGCTCATCATTTCTCTACCTCGACCTGACCTCTGCCTCCTCAGCGTCTTCAACCCCATTCTCGGTTATTTTTATAAGTACCTCTCCCTCGGGCAGGTGAGGGCTAGAGACTAGCCTCACGATGCGCACATTCTTGCCTGCTGTCTTTCTTATAAAGAGCCTCATGTGGCTTGTGTGTCCGACTATATGCCCCCCAACTGGCGAGACTGCGTTGTAGGAGAAGAACTCGTCTGGCCTAGCCATGACCTGGTTTGTTACGACTGCTGCTAGGTTGAAGGCGCGGGAGAGTCTGAGGAGCCGGTGCATATGCTTGTTGAGTTTTTGCTGACGCTCCGCCAGCATCTCCCTCCCGATATACTCACTTCTGAAGTGGGATGTGAGGGAGTCTATGACCACGAGCTTCACATTATGCTCCTTGATTATCCTGTCCGCCTTCTCGAGCAATAGTATCTGGTGGTCGGAGTTGTATGCCTCAGCGTAGATTATCTTTTCAGCAACCTTGTCGAAGTCTAGTCCGAGATGCCTTGCCATCTGTTCTATACGTTCAATCCTAAACGTGTTCTCGGTGTCGATGTATAGGGCCGCTCCGTCGAGGCCGCCTCTCTCTAGGGGGAGCTGCACGTTGACGGCTAGCTGGTGGCATATCTGGCTCTTACCGGAGCCGAACTCTCCGAACAGCTCAGTGATTGCCTGCGTCTCAATCCCGCCACCCATCAAATTATCTAGGGCCTTGCTACCTGTCGTGAGGTGTTTAACATTACTCTTGAAGACTGCGAGCTCCTTAGCCGTCACCCAAGCAATCTCGATCGACTTCCTGGCTAGGTCTATCAGCTCAAGCGCCCTCTTCTCACCTATCCCCGCGGCCTCTAGCTCAGCCACAGTAGCTGTTGCCAATGCCTCTATTGTGGAGTAGCCGATCTCCTTCAGCCTCTCAACCGTGGCCGGCCCTACGCCTGGGAGGTCGGAGATATCGTTAAACCTCCTCTCCCCCTCCCTTACCCTCTCCCTCTGAGGCATTTCCCCGGTCTAGAGACCGTCTAAGCCTTATTAAACGCTTAACGCAGCCGGGCTAGACCATGATTTACTACTCACTATACTAGATTAAGGGGAGTCCTCCCTACTGCCTTGAGTCTACCAGCCGGAGGCACTCGTCTATCGCCACAACCCAGCGGAGTAGAGCGTTCATCCCCGCCCTCAAGGCCACAAGGTCTTCCGCCACTATCTCGAGGGCCAAGTCCCCGTCTTGGAGCCGGGCAGACGCCTTCACCCTCCTCGAGGGCAGTGAAGAGAGCTCCGGCTCTATAGCCTTTAGAATAGTCTCGGCATAAGGAGTCTCGATGATTACTTTGAGGCTAGATGCGTGGCCCATGAGATCACCACCATTGAAGACCATTTAGTCATTTATGCGTGGTCTTAAAAGATATATAGGAGGGGCGGATAAGTTTAGCTCTCGGATTGCCGCTCGCATACGTGTTAATCAATACAGAGATTGGCGCGGAGGAGGAGGTTTTGAAGCAGCTGAAGCAGATGCCGCCTGTTAAGGAGGCCTATCTAGTCTATGGTGTCTACGACATTGTCGCGAAGGTTGAGGCCGAGTCTATGGATAAACTAAAGGAGACAGTCTCCTGGAATATCAGGAGGCTAGAGAAGGTAAGGTCAACATTGACCATGCTGGTAATGTCTCAGGGATGACTTGAGCTTCAACGGCATCGCCAGGTGCCTCCTCGCAGAGACGCAAACCTCATAAACCCCGACAGATACCTTTCTCTCCAAATCAACAACTAAAGGCTCCTTGTCAGGTCTCTTGATGCCGCATTTTTCACACCTGTAGCCCTTACCCTGCCCCATACTCTTCATCCTACGGCCACAGATGTCGCAAGGGGGTGCAGCTTTAACCGTTACCCGGGCAAGCCTAGTCACGGCGAGCTTCTCGAGGTTTAACGTCGGCCCCGAAGGCTTCAGCTTAACGGCACCGTAGGCCAGAACTTCGTCTCCTACAACCAGGTTCTGGACAACCCTCCTGAAGCTGCCGGTCGGCTCATAGGCCGCGAGCGTAACCTCGCCTGTCCCATCACTGATCTTGACGAAGACGTGCCCGCCAGGTATGATTGTTGGGGGCGACGAGACCACACCTGTAACGATGTATGATGTGTTGGGTTTCATGTCAGATATTCGCGCTGGGATGTAGTGTAGGTCTCCCGCCTGGTTTGTCTTGAAGACCACGTGGAATTCTATGGGCTCGTAGAAGCGGACCATCCCGAGGCCCTTCTCTGCGTGTTCAGGCGTTATGGCCCGGACTCCAGCCAATACTGGGCAGGGGGTATGGGGTGTTATTCTTACCTCCCTCTTCTCGTAGTCGTAGTTGTCGAAGGTATACAGGGCCAGAGACCCATCCATCTCCAACACGCTCTGCTCATCCACTAGTCTCTCCC
>Ga0105160_1000490_pt1 | contig 18491 bp, 13 predicted proteins | sample GXS110809BmetaG_FD_89591 | JGI IMG/M metagenome (GOLD analysis project Ga0105160, IMG submission 89591) | Hot spring microbial communities from Gongxiaoshe hot spring, China to study Microbial Dark Matter (Phase II) - GXS 110809B | ecosystem: Environmental > Aquatic > Thermal springs > Hot...
AGGATGACGAACTGTGTGGGGAAGGGACCTATCTGCCCCTGTCCCCAAAAGGCAAACTCTTCGGGGAAACCGCGTGCGGATCGCGCTTGGCTTATCCCGAACGAGAATCCCCTGTAGATAGCCAAGGTTGCCAGGGTCGCAATTAGAGGGGGAACACGCACGTAAGCGATGAGCAGTCCATTGATCGCGCCGCCTACCACTCCTGTGAGTAAGCACACGAGCACCGCCAAGGGTAACGGCAACCCTAGCAGCTGCCACGAGAAGCCGAGCATGACTGCGCTCCACGCTAGCATGGAGCCGACTGACAAGTCAATGCCGCCGCTGATGATGATCAGCGTCATCGGCAGCGCGAGCAGAGCTGTCTCAGTAAGCAGGCGCGTCTGGTTGAGCAAGTTATTAACGGTCAAGAACCGGTCCGAGAGCAGCGAGAGCGCAACAACGATCACCACCAACAAAACAAGCAAAACCCCTTCCTGCGTGCGCAGCATACTTTGCAAGCGCGATGGGAGAAATGTGACAGCTGAAGATGTCTTAGAGGTCATGTCATGCGCCTCCGCCGCAGCACGTCAACCAAGACTGTGAGCAGGATCAAGCCGCCTTGCACGGCCTGCAACCAGAAGGGTGAGACCTTTAGGAAGATCGCTGCTGTACCTATTTGGCTTATCAGGAGTGACCCGAGCAACGCACCCATCACGCTGCCGACACCACCCAAGATGCTTACTCCGCCGACAACGGTGCCGCTGATCACCGCCAGCTCGAATCCTTGACCAGCATTGGACTGGATCGCCGTAAACCGGCTTGCATAGAGCACCGCAGCTAGCCCAACCAACAGACCGTTCATGATGAAGACGAATAGGTAAATCCGCTTTGGGTTGATTCCTGCTAAACGTGCTGCCTCTGCGTTGCCCCCCACTGCATATATCGCCCGACCGAGCCGGTGATACTTCATAAACAACCAGGTGAGCACCGACACAAGCACCATCACCCAGATGGGATTTGGGATTCCAAGGGTGCTGCGTTGGCTAAAGAAGAAAGCTTCTGGAAGACTCTCTATCCACCGCCCCTGTGTCACAAGGATCAAGCCCCCGCGCAGAATGCTCAGCATCCCTAGTGTGACGACGATAGCTGGAATTCGGGCATAGGCGACTAGAAGACCGTTCACAGCGCCTAGCGCCCCGCCTGCCAACACCGCAGCCGCGAAAGCAGCGGGCACTGGCACACCATTGCGCGCTAACTCGCCCGCGATTGTGGCGCACACTCCGAGCATTGACCCAACTGAGATGTCGATGTTGCCGCTCACAATGACCATCGTCATCCCAGCAGCTGCGACGGCGATGTAGGCTGTATTCACAGCGATGTCGAGCAGATTGTTAGCGCTGAGGAAGTCAGGGTTGATCAAAGAGACGATCGCCGATAGAGCAACGATCGCCACGGCTATCACGCCTTCCTGCTGAAGGGTAAAGCTGCTTCTCGGTGACTCTAGGGGCTTTGCCGATATCATGGGGGTAGCGCAGTCCTTACACTAAGTGTAGTTCGCTCGCTCCCATCGCTGCAGCGATGACGGCTTCCTGCGAGGCGCTTTGCCGATCGAGCTCTGCAACGATGCTGCCTTGCCGCATCACCAATATGCGATCGCTCATGCCCATCACCTCGGGCAGCTCTGAAGAGATCATCAAGATTGCCATGCCTTGATGGGCTAGCGCGTTCATGAGGCGGTGGATCTCTGCTTTCGCACCAACGTCGATCCCGCGAGTAGGTTCGTCGAGGATGAGCACTCTTGGCTTCGCTGCTAGCCACTTCGCAAGCACCACTTTTTGCTGATTGCCGCCGGATAGGTTTGCTACCTGTTGCATGAGAGAAGGCGTGCGGATCTGAAGGCGATCCACGTATTCCTGCGTGAGACGCGATTCGGCTTGATGGTCCACGAACCCGTAGCGAAGCAGCTGGCGCAGCACGGCGAGAGTGGTGTTCTCCCGCACGCTCATGGGGAGTAGCAGCCCTTGCAATTTGCGATCCTCTGGAACGTATGCAATGCCAAGCGCCATTGCCTCGCGCGGATTGCGAATGCGTACCTCCTTGCCCTCCACAAGTATTGTGCCAGACTGCGCTGGTGTGATTCCGAAGAGCACTTGCGCCAGCTCCGAGCGCCCTGCCCCAACCAGCCCAGCAAGTCCAACGATCTCTCCGCGCCGCAGCGTGAAGCTCACGTTGCGCGTCGTGCGCCCATAGGATAGGTTGCGCACCTCCAGCACTACTTCTCCTGGGATGGCAGGGTCCTTTGGGAAGAGCGTGTCTAGCGTGCGTCCTACCATCATCTTCACAAGCTCTGCCTGGTTTGTTTGTGACACCTCCAGCGTTGTGCCGACCACGCGGCCATCACGCAGCACAGTGACGCGATCAGCAAGCAGGAAGACCTCTTCAAGGCGATGGGTGATGTAAATGATTGCCACACCACGTGCGCGCAATCTCCTCACGATCTCGAAGAGTCGTTCCACGTCGTGCTGTGTAAGCGCAGCGGTGGGCTCATCCATGATCAGGATGCGCGCGTCATGCGAGAGCGCCTTTGCGATCTCCACGCGTTGCTGATTGCCGACGCTTAGACCGCGCACGGGTCGTGTCACGTCGAGGTCGTCAGCGTCCAACTCATGCAAGAGCGCGCGTGCGCGTTGCTGCATCTGTCTCCAATCCACCATGCCAAAGCGGTTGCTTGGCTGGTGGCCCATGAAGATGTTTTCGGCGACAGTCAAATCGGGGTAGAGGCTGAGCTCTTGGTAGATGGCAGCAATGCCTAGCTTTAGGCCTTGGCGCGTGTCTGGGATCGTGATTGGCTGGCCGCGTAGCAGGATCGTGCCACTGTCTGGTTGGTGGGCGCCTGTGAGGATTTTGATCAGTGTGGATTTGCCAGCGCCGTTCTCACCGAGCAGAGCATGGACCTCGCCCTCACGCACCTCGAAGCTCACGCGGTCGAGGGCTTGTACACCTGGAAAGGCTTTGCTGATCTCACGCAGCTCGATGATGGGGACAGCCATTTAGTAGCGTTATAGCATATCGTCTCTTTTTGCGCTGCGCGTTTGCAAATGGGCTATGGAGATTGCACAGGTGTGCACCTCATCTCAGATCCCTTTTGCCTTCTCTCGCGTCATGCTTACGCCCACGAAGGCTAAGCAGTGGACGCGCTGTTGTTGTCTTCTTCTCTGGTGATCCTCCGCCGGATACGTGGTGTGACCAGGCGCGCAGGTCTGAGGCTGTCCTCGTCGAACTCCATGAGTTTGAAGAGCGAATCAGCTTGCTCGTCAAGCTCGGCATGCCAGAACAGCCAAGTCTCTAGGGCTCTTTGTGCGCGTTCGGCGAGCCACTCGTCTTTGCTTCTTGATGCGCGCTCAAGTGTGTCGCGCGCGGCTTTTGTGCTGATGTTCGCAAGCCCCTCCAGGGCAGCTTGTCGTACTTCGTCGTCTGGGTCTTCGAGGAGGCGCTCTAGGTCAGCAACCGCCTCCTCGTCGTCGAGATTGCCACATGCGCGAGCGGCTGCGCGTCGCACTGCGGGTGAGATGCTCTGCAGCGCAGCACGCACCAGAGCGCTGTAGGCGCTGTTGTGACTCAGCCCCATGGCAGTGACTGCGCTCAGATGCAGCAGATCGTCGTCAGCTGCATAGGCGTCGCGGATGTACCACTCCACCGCTTCCTCTGATGCGCAGGCAACCGCTTCTAGCGCGCGGCGATACACCAACGACCCGTATGGTTCGCGTCGTAGCGCGCCCATCAACGCGCGGTAAACCTGATCGCGGCGACGCTGTGGGATCTGACCGCTTTCGCCAGCTTCCATGAGCACCCCAAGCGCTGTTGCAGCAGCAGCGCGCACTGCCTCGTTTGGATCTTCGGCAAGTGCTCGCTCGAGCACATCTATCAGCGCAATTGGCGGCTCCAGCGCCAGCCCCTCGAGCGCGGCAAGGCGCACGCGTGCCTCCTCGTCAGCAATCACGTGCGCAAAGATGGCGTTGAAGTTAAGGACGGCATGGCGCTCGCTGGCATCGCGCAATTGCTCGGCGAGCGCAATGCGGCGCTCTGGGGGCAATGTTGCCCAGGTTGCTTTCCATGCCTCAAAACGTTCCCCGCTGAGGTCCGAGAGCGCCAGGAGTGCTCCCGGTTGCAGAGGCTGCGGCTCGCGCATTGCTGCTAGCGCGCGCTCTAATGGCCACCGACGCACGCGACGGCGCTTTGGCTGTCTGTTCATCGCAGATTGATGGGAGCAACGATGTCCAAGATCAGGATGGCGAGGGAGAGTGTGAGCAGCAGCGCCATGCCGACGCCATGCACCCAACGCTCGCGCAGTGGATCGATGCGCCGGCCTCGCAGTGCCTCGATCAAGACAAACAGGATTCGTCCACCGTCCAGCGCAGGAATCGGCAGCAGGTTTGTGAGGCCGACCAGGATGCTGATAAAGCCGGCAAAGCGTATGAAGGGGAACAGCCCTTGTGTATCGCGCTCTTCAAGCATCGCCACGCCGATGTTGGTGATCCCTATCGGTCCCACAGGGCGCGCCTGCTCAAGCGATATGCGCTGGTTGAGCAACTCGGCAGGCAATCGGATGATGCCCCCAACGACAAACGCGAAGTCTGCGAGCGCAGCGCGCACAGCCTCGCCGAAGGTGTACGCACGGGGCTCGGAGGCTACGACGCGGAATGAGATGCTCACACCAAGTGGCGCCTCGGGGTTAAGCTGCTGAGGAAGTGTGCCGCGCAGGGTCACAGGTTGCGGAGACAGCCCTTCTGCGGGGCTGCGCAGCACTTCAAGGGTGAAGGGTTGTCCGGCTGATTGTAGGACTACCTCGCGTAACGCACTGGCCGAAAGGGATTGATCAGCGCCTATCGGCTGCTCGAATGGCTTGCCGTTCACAGCAATGATCTCATCTCCGGGCTGCACCCCCAGCATTGCCGCAACGCTGTTTGGTTGCACGCCAATAACACGGTAGCGGAACGCAGTTGGCTGTGTAGCAAAGGCCAGGTATGCAATGGTGAGCACAACGAAGCCAAGGGCGAAGTTCATGAAAGGACCTGCGAAGAGCACTGCGAAGCGCCAGCGCTTCGGCTGCGCAGCGAAACTGCGTGGGTCGCTGGGGTCTTCCTCGCCCGTCATGCGCACAAAGGCGCCAATGGGCAACCAATTGAGCGTGTATTCCGTCTCGCCGCGCTGGAATAAGCGCACCATGCGTGGCGGCAAGCCCATTCCGAACTCCTCCACGCGGATGCCAGCCCACTTGGCGACCAAGAAGTGCCCAAGCTCGTGCACAAACATCAGCGGTCCGAGCAGGATGATAAACACCGGCAAGCCGAGCACAAGTGTTTCAAGAACGTCCATTGGGACTTAACTTTAGCGCAGAGCTGTGCTTATGGCGCGGTCTTGTTGTCTGTTCAGCAAGCGCACAGCTGGGCTCGGCCTCGAGCATGCCGCTCGGTGATAAACTGCGAGCCGCATGGTTGCTTTGAGCAGAACGACCCAAACGCCCACCCCCGATGCCGCAGGCAAATTCGGCGCTTACGGTGGTCGTTTCGTGCCCGAGACGTTAATGCCAGTGCTCGATGAGCTTGCCGAGGCGTATGAGGAGCTGCGCGACGATGCTACCTTTCGCGCGGAGTATGAGCACTTGCTGCACACTTACGTTGGTCGCCCTTCGCCCATTACGCACGCGCGGCGGCTGAGCGAGCATCTAGGCGGTGCGCAGATTTATCTCAAACGCGAAGACCTTCTGCATACCGGTGCGCACAAGATCAACAACGCGCTCGGGCAGGTGTTGCTGGCAAAGCGCATGGGCAAGCGGCGCGTGATCGCGGAGACTGGCGCGGGTCAGCACGGCGTCGCCACGGCGACGGCATGTGCGCTGCTCGGGCTTCCGTGCGTGGTGTACATGGGTGCGGTGGACATGCAGCGCCAGCAGCCAAACGTCTTTCGCATGCGCTTGCTCGGCGCCGAAGTGCGTGCTGTGGAGAGCGGCACGCGCACGCTGAAAGATGCTGTGAACGAGGCGATCCGCGATTGGGTTGCGCACCCGCACGATACCTACTACGTGATCGGCAGCGCGCTTGGTCCACATCCCTACCCCACCATTTGCCGCGACTTTCAAAGCGTAATTGGGCGCGAGGCGCGCGCGCAGATGCTTGCGCAGGTGGGTCGCCTGCCCGACCAAGTCATCGCTTGCGTGGGTGGCGGTAGCAACGCCATTGGCATCTTCTATGGCTTCCTCAACGATGAGCGTGTGCGCTTGGTGGGCGTTGAGGCTGGTGGCCGCGGCATCGAAAGCGGCGAGCACGCCGCACGCTTTGCAGAGAGCGCGCACCCCCAGGTCGCTGGTCGCGTTGGCATCTTCCAAGGCATGAAGACTGTCGTGCTCCAAAATGCGGATGGGCAGATTGCCAACACGCATTCCATTTCCGCGGGGCTGGACTATGCGGGAGTTGGTCCCGAGCACGTCTATCTGCGCGAAATCGGGCGTGCCGAGTACACCTACGCGACTGACGGAGAGGCGCTCCAGGCCTTCAATTTGCTTTGTCGGCTCGAAGGCATCATTCCGGCGTTGGAGTCGGCGCACGCCGTTGCTGAGGCGATCCGACGTGCGCCGACTCTGCCGCGTGATCAAATCCTTCTCGTTAACCTAAGCGGACGCGGCGACAAGGATCTGAACACGGTGATGCCGCTGCTCGAAGAGGAAAACAACGGCGTAGGCTAGCCCTCCTCTTCTGCGCTCATCGGGAAGGCGACATTGAAGCCAGCATCTACGTAGTGCACTTCGCCCGTGACGCCAGCAGCGAGGTCTGAGCAGAGGTAAACCGCCGCGTTGCCCACATCGTCAATCGTGATGTTGCGATGCAGCAAGCTCACCTTGCTGAACTCACTGATCAGCGCGCGTGAGCCTGAAATGCCTGCCACAGCCAACGTGCGGATTGGCCCGGCGGAGATGGCGTTCACGCGGATGCGCTTCTCGTGGTTGCCGAAGTCGGCAGCCAAGTAGCGCACGCTTGCCTCGAGCGCGGCTTTGGCCACGCCCATGATGTTGTAGTGGGGCACAGCGCGCTGGCTGCCAATGTAGGTCAAGGTGAGCAGCGCTCCGTTCGGGCGTAGAATCGGCAACGCCTCGCGCGCGAGCGCTGTGAATGAGTACACGCTGATGTCCATCGCCACGCGGAATCCTTCACGTGAGACGGTGTAGTACGGTCCCGAAAGGTCCTCGCGGTTGGCGAAGGCGATGGAATGAACCAGGATATCAATCTCGCCGAATGCGGCGCGTGCTTTCTGGATGACCTGCACGATGTCTTCATCGCGGCTCACGTCACATGGCTCGATGAACGTGCTGCCGAGCGATTCCGCGAGGGGACGCACACGCCGTTCGAGCTTCTCGTTTGCGTAGCTGAAGCCCAGACGTGCGCCTTCGCGGTGGAATGCTTTTGCGATACCCCAAGCGATGCTGTGGTCATTTGCGACGCCGAAGATCAACGCTGTCTTGCCGCTGAGTAGTCCCATGGGTGATCTCCTTGCGTGTGAGTATAGTGGCTGACGAATTGTCGGGTCTGGTCGCGCTTCATACGACCTGGGGTGGCTGATACTCTCCGAACACACGCCGCAGCACGCGCCCGATCTCGCCTACGGTCACGCCGCCTTCCACGCAAGCGATCAGCACAGGCATGAGGTTTTCCGTGCTGCGCGCGGTTTCCTCTAGCTGCCTGAGCAAGGCGCCGACGCGTTCATGATCGCGGTTTGCGCGCCAAGCTGCGAGTCGCGCGCGTTGTTCTTCCTCGATGCGGGGATCGACCTTGAAGCGTTGGATGCTTAGCTGTTGATCTTCGTCCTCGGTGAATGCGTTGACGCCCACGATGATGCGCTCTTTGCCTTCGACTTGCCGCTGGTAGCGGTACGCGGCTTCTGCGATTTGGGCTTGCATCCAGCCGCTTTCAATCGCGCGCACGGCGCCGCCGAGTGCGTCAATGGTCTCGATGAGCGCTTGCGCGCGTCGCTCTATCTCGTCGGTGAGGTACTCGATCGCGTACGAGCCGCCGAGTGGATCAACAGTGTCTGTCACGCCGCTCTCGTAGGCAATGATCTGCTGTGTGCGCAATGCGAGTCGCACGGATGCCTCTGTCGGTAGCTGGAGTGCTTCGTCCCAGCTGTTGGTGTGCAAGCTTTGGGCGCCGCCGAGCACGGCTGCAAGCGCTTGGATCGTGACGCGCACAATGTTGTTCATCGGCTGCTGTGCGGTGAGTGTGCTGCCGCCTGTTTGAGCGTGGAAGCGCAACATCCAGCTGCGCGGTTCCTTTGCACCAAAGCGCTCACGCATGATTTTCGCCCAGAGCCGGCGTGCAGCCCGGAACTTAGCGATCTCCTCGAGGAAGTCGTTGTGCGCGTTGAAGAAGAAGGTGAGTTGCCCGGCGAATTCGTCAACGTCTAGCCCTGCTTCGAGTGCAGCTTGCACGTAGGCGATGGCGTTGGCGAGCGTGAACGCTACCTCCTGGACGGCTGTGCTGCCCGCTTCGCGGATGTGATAACCGCTGATGCTGATCGTGTTCCAGTGTGGCATGTGTTGCTTGCAGAATGCGAACACGTCTGTCACCAGCCGCATGGAGGGGCGCGGCGGGAAGATGTATAGCCCGCGTGCTGCGTACTCCTTGAGGATGTCGTTTTGCACAGTGCCGCGCAGTGCGCGCATCACTGCCTCGGGGTCGGCGTTGGGACCTGCCTGCTCTTTCGCTGTGGCGATGTAGAGAGCCAGCAAGACTGCCGCAGGTGCATTGATCGTCATGCTGGTGCTCACCTTGTCCAGCGGGATGCCTGCGAAGAGCGTTCGCATGTCGTCCAGTGTTGAGATGCTCACACCAACCTTCCCCACCTCTCCACTAGCGAGCGGGTCATCAGCATCCATGCATAGCTGCGTGGGCAGATCAAAGGCAACGGATAGCCCTGTTTGCCCCTGTGCGAGCAGGTACCGGAATCGGGCGTTGGTCTCGCGTGCTGTGGAGAAGCCAGCGTATTGGCGCATGGTCCACAGGCGCGAGCGGTACATCGTTGGGTGAATGCCGCGTGTGAAGGGATAAGCACCAGGCCAGTCTGTTGCGTCTTCGGGCGCGTGTACGGTCTCTAGGGGGATGCCTGATGGTGTCTCGAAGAGCAGTCTGCGCTCTGGCGCTTTCGCTGTTGCCGGCTTTAGGACCTTGTTCGCCCACTCTGCTTTGTTCATCGTCTCCGCGGATCGAAAGTGCCTATGCGAAATAAGTTTGAGACTCAAGAATTGAGCCTCACGCAAAGGTGAGCGCATCTGCGATGCGCGCAATCCCCTCTTGAATTTGCTCTAAGGACATTGCGTAACTCAGACGCGCAAAACCTGGCGCACCAAAAGCCTCACCATGCACGATCCCCACACGCACAGCGTCGAGCAAGTACATCGCGAGCTCTTCACTTGTGTGGCACACACGCCCATACTTCAGGCGCTTCCCCAAAACACCGCTAAAGTCGGGAAAGGCGTAGAACGCGCCCTGCGGCAAGAGGCACGATACGCCCGGGATCGCGTTCAGCGCTGAAACGATCCAGTCGCGGCGTGCACGAAAGGCGTTCACCATCGTCGCGATTTCGGATTCGAGGTCGTGCGTGTAAGCGTAGAGAGCAGCAGCCTGCGTAATGGAGCTGGGATGCGAGTTGCTGTGGCTTTGGATCTTCAGCATCGCCTTGATCGCCCACTCCGGCCCCACAGCGTAGCCAAGGCGCCAACCCGTCATAGCGTAGGCTTTGGATAAGCCGTTAACCACAATGGTGCGGTCGTGTAAATCGGGGGCGACGCGCAACCAGCGCGGATACGGTGGTTCGAAAACGATGCGGTCGTAGAGCTCATCGCTGATGATGATCACATCGTTGGTGCGCGCCCAAGCCGCAATGCTCGCCAGCTCCTCTTGGGTATACACCATCCCCGTTGGGTTAGCGGGTGAGTTCAGCACCAAGATGCGCGTGCGCGGCGTGGTGTGGTGCGCAAGCAACTCACCGTTGACTTTGAAATGATCAGCTACGGTGGTCGGCACGATTACGGGCGTCGCACCCGCGAGCCGTACTTGCTCCACGTAACTCACCCAGTATGGCGCAGGAATGAGCACTTCGTCGCCAGGCTCACACAGCGCCTGAAAGGCAAGGTAAAGCGATTCTTTGCCACCAGTGTGGGTTGCTACTTGCGCCGCCGTAAACGGGATGCCCGTGTTCTCCGTCTCGCGTGCAGCGATGGCTTCTTTGAGCGCCATCATGCCGCCGGTCTCTGTGTATTTCGTGAAGTTGCGATGGATCGCTTCGATGGCCGCTTGCTTGATTGGCTCAGGCGTGGGGAAATCTGGCTCGCCAGCGCCAAAGCCGATCACGGCTTCGCCAGCCGCGCGAAGCTGCTTCACGCGGCTTTCGACTGCCATGGTCGCGGAGGGTTGCACGGCTAGGGTGCGTGCGCTGAGTCTGCGATAAGCGGGGGAAACGGATGTACTCATGGCTTCAATGTTACTGGGCTGTTTCGTGGAAGAGCGGCAATTGGTTCGCCATCAACGCTTGAGTTGAGCAGCGAACTTCTCGCGCGTAAGAAGTCGGTGCACTAGCGGGCCGACGTCCATGATGCTAGCGACGTAGTAATCAGCGGCATCGTCGTTTGACGGACAGTCCACGAGGATGGTGGTCATGCCTAGCGCACGCGCTGGGATGGTGTTCGCAGGCGTGTCCTCGACGAAGATGACCGCCTGCGGCGGTACGCCAAGCAGCGCAAGCGCGCGTTGATAAGCTTCGGGCGCTGGTTTGTTCTTGAACTCGAGCGCGCGGATGTCAATGATGCGTTCGAAACAATCGCGAATCTGCATGTGCTGCAGAACGCGCTCGGCATGTTCGAGGTTGGAGTTTGTCAGCACGGCGCGCCGCAGCGGGATGCTGAGCAGCATGGCACGCAGCTCTGGATCTGGATCAATGCGCCCGCTTAGCTCAACGTCGTGCACATACTCGAAGTAGTCTTCTACGTCCACGGGGTACCCTTCTTCCATCAAGCCACGCAAAGCTGCGCCGTATGTTTGGCGAAAATGCCGACGCAGGGCTGTGGCTCGCTCTGGTGGGATGCCGAGGCGCTCAACCATGTAACGATTGATGCGCTCGCTCACCTGCGCCATGATCGCGGCGCTGCGTGGATACAGCGTTTCGTCCAGGTCAAACAGGATGACTTCAAACGACATGTTGCTCAGGAGAGCACCGCGCCTTGCTCAAGCGCATCGATCAGCTCGGTGAAGGATTCGGGCAGGGAGAGTTTTAGCGTGTTGCCTTCTAAGGTGTAGGGCAACTTGGTGAAAGTGGCATCATGGTACCAGTAGACGTAGGGGCTGATCGAGCCTGGGCCTTCAGCATAGAGATCAACTGCAGCGCGGAGCATGGCTTCCATCGCGTCCATAGCGCCGAGATCTTGGATGTTGTGAACGATGAGGGTATCACGGCGCGGGAGCGCGATCAGCGCGCCGTGCATGTTTGGCTCAGCAAGCCAGACTTCAGGAAGCAGCACGAAGCTTGCTGTGTAGAAGGGATCGCTGGCGTAAATATCCACCCGAACGCCCGGCTGAATCGAGATAGGCTGCCGCTCTACGGCGTGGTAGAGACGGAGGTTCTGGCGACCAATGTCCAGCAGTGTTGCGACGTCAACGCCCCATCTTTCCACCTCGCTGCGCGCAACCGTGCGCATACTCGTGGGCATGTCGAGCACCAGCACCTCGATGGTGCCTTCTGGGCCAGGGCGGTACACCAAGTCAGGCACGCGGTTGGAGATTTCTTCAGAGTAGATGCGAGCCCGCAATTGAGTGCGAAGCTGCGCGAGAGCACCTCCCAACTGCAGCGCTTCTTTTGAGATGAGGTATTCCAGCAAGCTATCGAAGTGAGCTTCAACGAGGCTTTGCCATTGCTCAACAGGCGCTTGTGCGCAGAGTTGGGCAAGATTCCGCAAACCGATTACACTCCCCTGCGCTTGAGCAACGCTCGTGAGCCGGAGTATGCCGTGAGATACGTCAAGCGCAATGGACAGGTTGCGATGCGCAAAGTAAGCCCTTACTAGCTCAAGAAAGGTCGGAAGCTCAGCCCCAAGTTGGTTTGCCCAAGGAGGAGGCTGGTGTGCCTGGTTCATGATGGGAGTTAGTGTAGCACTGCCACGTTCCCCCACTACACTAATTTGTGCCTATGCGAATTCCGGTGAACACCTCTTGAACTTGTAAAGCTTTTGTTGTAGCCTTCGTCTTTGAGAAGGCAGGAGTTGGAGGAGCGATGAGCGAAATCACGAGCGACGTTGTTGAGTTCGTGCCCGCAGGCGGCAAGAAACACGCCCCTATCGAGTTGATCCGCGACTTGGAAAGCACCAGCGGTTACTGGGCAGCCGTTTGGACGATGTGCACAATGCCCGATGTGCACCTCGTGTGTGATGCACCTATCGGTTGCTTTAACCTCGTCGCGACTGCCGTGCCTGACTACACCGACGCCATCCCACACATCCACAACATCACCCCAAGCGTGATGCGCGAGCAGGAGGTCACCTTGCTGGGAACGGCAGGCGCTGTCCGCAAAACCGTCGAAGCGCTGCGCGAAATGCACCCAGACAAGGAGATCATCGTCGTCAGCACAGCAGAAAGCGAGATGATCTCTTCGGATCACAGCGATTGGCTGAGCAAGATGAACCCACCCGTGCCGTTCTTTTGGAGCCAATCGCTGGAAGGCGACGAGTGGGAGGGGCGCGATCGGGTGCTGCTCTGGTTGTGGCGCACCTTCGGCGCCCCAAAGGCGGAAGGCATTCAGCCCGTAGCACCGAACGTTGTGAACATCATCGGACCCACGTACGGCTGCTTTAACTCGCCATCAGACCTGCACGAAGTGAAGCGCCTGATCGAGGGTGCAGGAGGCAAGGTGAACTTGGTGTATCCCTTCGAGGCAACCCTGAAGGACACGCCACGCCTTGCAGAAAGCGCTGTGAACGTTGTGCTTTACCGCGAGTTCGGCGAGGCACTCGCCAAGGAATTGGGCAAGCCGTATCTCTTCGCGCCGATGGGCATCCGCGAGACCACGGATTTTGTGCGCAGGCTCGGCGCGTTGATGGGCACGGAGCAGCAAGCAGAGGCATTCCTTGAACGCGAGAAGAAAACCACGCTTGCACCGTTGTGGGACCTGTGGCGCGGACCGCAAGGCGATTGGTTCCCCACGACGGATTTTGCAGTCGTGGCAGGGCGCACGTACGCTGATGGGTTGGTGCGCCTACTCGCGGACGAGTTGGGGATGAAGCTCCATTTTGCCAGCGGACGACCACGCTTGCCCGGCGAGATGAACAACATTCAAATCCGCGAGACCTTGCACAAGAAGCAGCCCGCCTTTCTGTTCGGCAGCATGAACGAGAAGATCTACCTCACGGAGATCCAAGCGAAAGCCACTTTCTTCATCCCTGCTGCTTTCCCGTTGCCAATCGTGCGCCGCGCTTTGGGCACACCGTTCATGGGGTTCAGCGGTGTGGTTTACATTGTGCAGGAGATCGTCAACCGCTACTATGAGCTAGTGTTTAACTTTCTGCCGTTCGACAACATCGCGGCAGCAGGACAGTTGAAGGAAGTCGTCAACCCGCTCACCTTGGCGAGCAAGTTGATGTGGACCGAGGAGGCGCGGCGGCAACTTGAACAGCATTTGGAGAGTGTGCCTTGGATCAGCCGCATCAGTGCTAGCCGTGAGCTGCGCGCTCAGGTGGAGCGTTACGCTGTTCAGCACGGCGTGAAAGAAGTGACCGCAGAGGTCGTGGAACGTGCACTAGCGGGGAATTAGTTAGATCGGCACGCCGCGACTATTGCCTTCTCAAAGTGCAGCTCGCCCGAACGATCGCGGCGAGCTGTTTGCTTTCGCTGGGCAAGCATAGAGCCGAGCGCGCCTGCTCTACACTAATCGGTCACGCTAGAATTGCTAGCCCTGCGATGTCTAAGCTGCAAGCAGCCATCATCGGCGCCACAGGTTACACAGGGGGCGAGTTGCTCCGCATCTTGAACTTTCACCCGCATCTTGAAGTGACGCAGATCACCTCGCGCACGCGCATGGGCGAGTACGCGCACGTGCCCCACCCTAACCTGCGCAACACACGCGTTGGCGGGCTAACGTTCATCCGCCCTGAGGACGTGCGCAAAACCGATGTGATCTTTCTTTGCCTGCCGCACGGCGAGGCAGCGAAGCAAATCGATCACTGGGCGACGCTGGCGGATGTCATTATCGATCTCAGCGCCGACTTCCGCCTGCAACAGTTAGAGGCTTATGCTCGTTGGTACGGCGCGCCGCATCCTTCGCCGCAGTGGGTCTCGCGCTTTGTGTATGGCTTGCCTGAACTCACGCGCGAGCACCTGCGCGGCGCACGCTACGCCAGCGGCGTGGGTTGCAACGCAACCGCAGCGAACCTTGCGCTGTTGCCCCTCGTGCGCGCTGGCTTGCTCGACTCAACGCAGCCGGTCATCATTGACGTGAAAGTGGGCAGCAGCGAAGGCGGCGCCGAAAGCTCGCCCGCTTCGCATCACCCAGAGCGCAGCGGCGCCGTGCGCTCCTATGCCCCGGCTGGACATCGGCACCAAGCCGAAGTTGAGCAGATGTTTCGCCTTGTGCATGGCGAAGGTGCGACCGTCCCTCCTCTCCACATGACCGTCACCGCCATCGAAATGGTGCGCGGGGTGTTGGCAACAGTACACGCTTTCCTCAAGCAGCCCATGCAAGAAAAGGAGCTGTGGCGCGCATTTCGTGCCTGCTACAAGGACGAGCCTTTCGTGCGCATCGTGAAGAGCACAGCGGGCATCTACCGCCTGCCCGAGCCAAAGATCCTCGCGGGTAGCAATTGGGCAGACGTCGGCTTTGCGCTCAGCGAAGATGGGCGAAAGGTGACACTGCTGTGCGCGATTGACAATCTCATGAAGGGCGCTTCGGGCAGCGCTGTGCAGGCGCTCAACGTGATGATGGGCTGGGACGAGCGCACAGGCCTCGAGTTCCCAGGATTGCATCCCTAAGGCAAATGGAGTTGCACAATGACGAAACCGATTGTGGTCAAGGTTGGCGGCAGCGCTGGGATCAACTACGATTACGTGTGCGATGACGTTGCTGCGCTGGTGCGCGAGGGGCAGCGCGTGGTGCTTGTGCACGGCGGCTCACATGAGCTAAACGTGCTTAGCGAAAAGTTGGGCAAGCCGCCGCGCTTCCTCACCTCACCACAGGGGTTCACCTCGCGCTACACCGACGCCGAGACGCTCGATCTGTTCGCCATGGTGTATGCGGGCAAGATGAACACGCGCATCGTAGAGCGCTTGCAAAAGCGTGGGGTCAACGCCGTTGGGCTGAGTGGGCTGGACGGTCGGCTGCTCGAAGGTCCGCGCAAAGCCAGCGTGCGCGCTGTGATTGACGGGCGGCAGGTGCTCGTGCGCGATGACTATACGGGCAAAGTCGAGAAGGTGAACCGCGCGCTGCTGTTGCTGCTGCTCGATCACGGCTACACGCCGGTGATCTCACCGCCAGCGTGCAGCACCGAAGGCGAGGCGATCAACGTGGATGGTGACCGCGCCGCAGCAATGATCGCCGTCGCGCTTGGCGCGGATCAACTCATCATCCTCTCCAACGTGCCGGGGTTGCTGCGCAATTTCCCCGATGAAAGCTCTTTGATCCCCGAGCTGCCCTACACTGGCTTGGAGCAAGCGCTGAGCTTCGCCGAAGGGCGCATGAAGAAGAAGGTGCTCGGCGCGAGCGAAGCAATCGCTGGCGGCGTGCGTCAAGTGGTCTTCGGCGACGCGCGCATCGAGCGTCCGATTCACCAAGCGATGCTTGGGCACGGCACCGTGATCCACGCTTGAGCGCCACCGCGCTAGGCGCGCCAACGGTAGTCCGTCTCGCGGATCGTCGCGCGGATGTCCGCCTGCACACCCGGTTTATCCACGATGCTGTAGGCATCATCGCGCGACCAGCGGTAGAGGATCACAGCCTGAATTTGAGGCGCGTGCGGCTGATGGTTGAAGCGCTCGATCTCCGCATATGCCGCTTGCACCCATCCGTTCTGCCCCCCTGCCCAGGGAGTGGGACCGTGTGGATCGGTCTCAGTGATGAAGATCGGCTTGTTGCGATGGCGTGGCGGTAATGCATCGAGAAACGTGGTGTAGCAGCGGAAATGGTAGTACTGCCAGCGCAGCGGATCATCGCGGAAGGTCTCCAACGAGGTAATCAGGTCAGGCGTGTAGCCGTGTGTGTATGCATGGAGCGCGATGCCGTCTAAGTCCACAATGTTCGCCATCATGCGCTCGAAGTACTCCAAGCAGCTCATCCAAGGGCCCTGATAGGGATCGACAGCGCCAGGGATCACGATGGCATGGGGCTGCACACTTTTGATCGCAGCGCGCACTTTGTTGAAACAGAGCGCGTAGCGCTCAGGCGTGATTGCATCTGCTGGGTTGTTGCCCGGGTTGTGCGGCGATTGGTTAGGCCATTCGCGCGGGTTATTCATCTCGTTGCCGATCACCCAGATAAAGCAGTCGCGCGAGTTTTGCACCCAACGCCGGCACTGGTCGGCGAACACATCGTAGCGGTCGGGCGTGGGGATGGTGCCGCTGCCGCCGTAGTCGTTGTTCAGGCGCGCGATCACGCCATAGCCCGCGCGCGCCCAACTGCTGTAATCCATGCCCTCGCCCCCCACGACGCGATGCGTGATCAGCACCCACCCCGTTTTACCGCTGCCTGCGAACAAGTCACGATCAAATGGGTCATGAACGCCATAGAGCCAAGCACATGCGCCGAACGGCAATGTGGCGTCGAGCACCTTGCGACGCAGATCGGGGTAATCAGGCAAGCGCAGCGCATCGCTGCGGACGAAGCCGCGCTTGAAGGCAAAAGTCTCTACCTCAATGAAGTGCCCCGGCAGCCCCACCTTTGCCCAATCTGCGGGATTGCGCAAGCGTACGGGCACGCTGGCTTTGATGCGCCATTCAACTGCGCTGTTCGCGGAGGGCGCACGATGCAGCGACGTGTTCACAGCCGCCAATGCAACACCTTGGTTGATGATGGCTTGCTCGGACTCCGCGGGCGTCGCGTGCACCGCCACGAATTCCGCAGCGACGTAGCCATCAACGCCATCCAGCGTGCGCACGTAAAGCCACTGATTGGGCTTACCCACTTTCGGCAAGCCGCTGCTTGCAGGCTCGAGCAAGAGCAGCAACGTGCCAAACGCCAAAATGCGCTTGACGACAGAACCCGAGGTGCTGGGCACATTGCGCAGATTCAGCCCCAAGCGCGCGATGACGCGCACGATCGGGCGCACTTCTGACTCGGCGCGCGCGATGACCTTCTCTTGCTTTGCGATGGCAAGCGCAGAAACACGCTTGGGTTTGCGCACAGGCACCACCACTACCGCGCTCGCTGGGACAAAACCTTGTTCATGCTGCCCAAAGCGCACGCGCACCCAAGTCTCGCTTTGTGGAGCAGCAGCCTGATCAAACACGGCAACATCATCGAGCAGCTCCACTTTGCGCCCTGCGCGCACCACGCCAACCGTCTCGCCGTTCGGCGTGGCTCGAACAGGGAGCACCCCTGATCCTTTCGCGCGCACAAAGGCGCGGGGACGCAGCGGCGGCTGGCGAGAGTCAGCTTCACCCTCAACTGCGCGCGTGAGCTGAGTCTCGCGCACATGCACCAGCCACGCCGCAACCCAACCCACTAGCCCGTCCTCTGTCCGCACATTGAGCCATTGACCGAACACACCCACCTTCTCATACACCGCCGAAGCAGGCTCTAGGGGCATGAGCACACTTCCCGCTGGTAAGCGACGCAGCACTTGGCTCCCCACAACCCCCGGACGATTACGCAACGCTAGCCTGCCAGCCTGATGGATCTCGGGCAAGTCGTTCACCACCAATACTGACGCCGGCGATGGGGATGGCGTAGGCTGAAAGCCAGGGTGGCTGTAAAACACAGCATAGGTGATGATCTGTGCCGGCGCGCCCGCAAACCCGTAGCGCTGTCGCAGCAACGCGCGCGACTCAGTGGGATAGGGCCATGGGTCATGCATCAGGTAGTCATTGCCCTCGCGTCCGTACAGCAAAACCCAATGATTTTGAAAGCCAGGGCTGGGCGACATGTCCAACTCCACGATTACGGGTAGCCCCGAGTCCAGCGCTGCATCAATCTCCGCCATGGGCGCGGGTTTGTTGCGGCACTCCACCAACTTGTCCACACGCAACCCTGGCAGCACACGCGCCACGCCAAACCATGCGATCAACGCGCCGAAGAAGCCTTGGTTCGGACCAAGCGCTTTGAGCTTTTCGTTCAGCGTTGCGGGTGTCTCCTGGAAACCGAAGCCATTTGCCATCATCGTCACGCACGTGAGGGTGCAGCCTTCGGAGCCGATGGTACGACCGTCGGTAGCGAAGCCCAACGGCATATCACGCCAAAGTGGGTCGCGCTGCGAGAGCGGCTGCGTGTTAAAG
>Ga0105160_1000495_pt1 | contig 18387 bp, 16 predicted proteins | sample GXS110809BmetaG_FD_89591 | JGI IMG/M metagenome (GOLD analysis project Ga0105160, IMG submission 89591) | Hot spring microbial communities from Gongxiaoshe hot spring, China to study Microbial Dark Matter (Phase II) - GXS 110809B | ecosystem: Environmental > Aquatic > Thermal springs > Hot...
AAGGAGTACTACATAAACGACGCCGGCCTTCAGATGAGGTTGCTCGGGCGTTCTGCCCTGGCCAGGTACGTGGAGATCCTCGGTCGTCCTGAGCTCTACCCCTTGCCGGAGGACGGCTACAAGGGCTCCTACATGTACGACGTAGCCAGGATGGTTCTCGAGAGGGATGGGGACCTCCACCTTCGGAGGCTCGAGGAGGCCCTGGCCAGGGGCGAGGAGGGCCGCGACGAGGTCGAGAGGGTGGTGGACGACTTCTACAGGTTCTCCAAGGACTGGATCCTGGAGGGTATAGTCAAGGACCTCAGGGACTTCGGGGTGGAGTTCGACGTGTGGTTCTCCGAGAGGAGCCTCTACGAGAGGGGGCTCCTCGACGAGGCCATGGAGTACCTCAAGGGCAAGGGGTTCGCCTACGAGGGGGACGGGGCCTTGTGGTTTAGGTCCACCGCCTTCGGGGACGAGAAGGACAGGGTCCTGGTGAGGAGCAACGGAGCGCCCACCTACTTCGCCTCCGACGTGGCTTACCACAAGAACAAGTACGACCGAGGCTTCAACCTCCTGGTGGACATATGGGGCGCGGACCACCACGGCTACGTGCCCAGGATGAAGGCGGCTGTCAAGGCCCTGGGCTATCCTGAGGAGAGCTTCCAGGTGGTCTTGATCCAGTTCGTCACCCTGTTGAGGGATGGAAAGCAGGTCTCCATGTCCACCAGGTCCGGGGAGTTCATCACGCTGCGGGAGGTCTTCGAGGAGGTGGGCGTGGACGCTGCGAGGTTCTTCTACGTCATGAGGAAATCGGACAGCCACCTGGAGTTCGACCTGAACCTGGCGAAGAGCCAGTCCTCCGACAACCCGGTGTACTACGTGCAGTACGCCCATGCGAGGATATGCAGCCTAGAGGAAGAGGCCCTCTCGAGGGGGGTCTCGATGCCGGATGCCTCCTCCGCCGATCTAACCCCCCTCTCCTCGCCGGAGGAGATGGACCTGATAAGGCATCTGGCCGAGTTCCCGGAGGAGGTGGAGCGTTCCGCCAGGGAGCTGGCTCCCCATCGAGTGGCCTTCTACCTCCAGGAGCTGGCCTCCAGGTTTCATCGCTTCTACAACTCCTGCCCTGTGTTGAGCTGCGGGGACGAGCGCCTGAGGGACGCCCGGTTGGTCCTCTGCGAGGCCACCCGTACGGTCCTGGCCAACGGGCTGAGGCTGTTGGGGGTATCGGCTCCGCGGCGCATGTGATCGGCTATTTTCCCACGCAAAAGCTGGAGAATATCTGCTCTATGACGTCCTCCTGCGCGCTGAGGCCCAGGAGGACGTCTAGCTTCTCGAGGGACCTCCTGATGAGCTCCGCCACCACCTCGAGCCCGAGGCCCTCGTCCAGCGCGAGCTTAGCCTCCTTTAGGTGCTCGGACGAGTCCAGGACGCAGGAGATCTGTCTGGGGGTCGAGCTCAAGGCCTCCTGGAGCCCTCCTTCGCCCTCCAGGACGAAGCGCACCAGGGCCTCCTTCAGGGCCTCCACGTTGGTGCCCCGCAGGGCGGATATCTCCAGGACCTCCGCCCTCAGGTCTCGACCTAACCTCCTGAGGGCCTCCCTCCTGACCCCTTCTGGGGTGATCCTGCTCGGTAGATCCAGCTTGTTCACCACTACCACCATGGGCTTGTGGGCGAACTCCTCCATGAGCCTGAGGTCCTCCTCCGTGAGGTCATCGCTTCCGTCCAGGACCAGGACGTTCACGTCGGACTCCCTAGCAGCCGCCAGGGCCCGTTGGACCCCGATGCTCTCCACCTCGTCGATGGTCTCCCTTATCCCCGCGGTGTCGGCCAGCCTTATGGGGATCCCCTTGTGGGATATCACCCCCTCCACTATGTCCCGGGTGGTACCAGGTATGGAGGTTACTATGGCCCTCGCCTCCTTGAGCAGGGCGTTGAGAAGGCTGCTTTTCCCAACGTTGGGTCTTCCCACTATGGCCACCCTTATGCCCTCCCCCAGCAGCTGCCCTGCCCTCATCCTCTCCAGCAGGTCCTCTAGATCCTCGCAGATCCCCTCCAGCTCAGATGCCAGGGCCTCCACCTCGGCCTGGGGGACGTCCTCGTCAGGGTAGTCTATCTGGGCCTCGATCCAGGCGGCCAGTCTTAAGAGCCGTTCCCTCACGGACTCAGCCCTCCTCCTCACGGCGCCCCCCAAGCTCCTGGCGGCGCTCTTCAGGGCCGCCTCCGTCCTCGCCCTTATGAGGGACAGGACCGACTCGACCTGGGTGAGGTCCATCTTTCCGTTGAAGAAGGCCCTGAAGGTGAACTCCCCCGGCGAGGCGTGCCTGGCCCCCAGCTGGAGGAGGATCTCCAGGATTCGCTGGCTCACCGCGCAGCCCCCGTGGCAGTGTATCTCGGCCACCTCCTCGCCGGTGTAGCTCCTGGGGGGATCGAACCTCACCGCCAGCACCTCGTCCAGGGGCTCTCCCGAGGAGGGGTCGATCGCCCAGGCGTGCAACATGTGCCTCGGGGGTACCTCAGAGAGCCTTCTTCGGGATCTGAGCAGTCCCTCGGCGAGCCTCACCGCCTCGGGGCCGGATACCTTGACCACCGATATCCCGCCCTCGCCGAAGGGCGTCGCGATGGCGGCTATGGTGTCGCCGACGGCGTAGCGAGACGAGTAGGGCAAAGGAGATCACTCCCTCGCTCGAGCTTGACCTCGCCCCAGGTCGCTCTTGACTTCGCCGGGTTCCTTGAGTATATTCTAGCAGGGTTTGGGCCTGAAGGCTTCAGCGCCCTGGGGTGAGGGCGCTTGCTTTGGCGGCGAAGAAGAATAAGGGTGAGAAGAGCGTGGGCCGTTAGCTCAGACGGTAGAGCACCTGACTCTTAATCAGGGGGTCACAGGTTCGATTCCTGTACGGCCCACCATCTTTTTTGGGGTTGTCAGCCCTCTGTCCGTTTCCGTTCGGGAAGTCTGCTCCCGGTGGCGTGCGAGAGTGGCGGAAGGGAAGACGCGCTGGACTTAGGATCCAGTGGGCGCAGGCCCGTGTGGGTTCAAATCCCACCTCTCGCACCATATTTTTTGCGGGTCTGGTATCATATACCTTAAGGGTTGTGGTTGCAACTTCTCTCTATCCTCAACTCTCCGAGGAGGTAAGCTTCGATGAGGACTGAGCTGGTCTCTCAACAGGAGAACCTCCTCCACGTAAGGGTGGAGGAGGACAAGGAGGTCTTCGCCGATAGGGTTGCAAAGGCCGCAAGGGAGCTCGCCAGCGAGCTTAAGATAAAGGGTTTCAGGAAGGGCAAGGCCCCCAGGAGGATCCTGGAGCTCTATCTGGGCAAGGAGGCCATATACGAGAGGGCCTTAGAGGGCCTGGTGGAGGACGCCTTCAAGGAGGTCGTCTCCTCCCTGGACCTGAAGCTCATGGATAGGCCCAGGGTGAAGGTGGTCCAGGCGGAGGAGGGCAAGGACTTCGTCTGCGAGTTCGAGCTCTCGGTCTTCCCCGAGGTGGAGCTGCCCGAGCTCAAGGATATCCAGGTGGAGAGGAAGAGGGTCGAGCTCGACGAGGTTTTGCTGGAGAGGCTTCTGGAGGCCGTGAGGAACAGGTTCGGCAAGGAGGCCAAGCGGGTGGACCGTCCCGCCAGGATGGGCGACGTGGTGGAGCTCAAGGTGGAGCTGGAGGTCTCCTCCGGCGACGGCGACGAGTTCGAGGTGGACAGGGAGAGGTCCTTCTCTGACTTCCTGCCCCTTGAGGAGGGATCCCCCAGGTTCGTCCTGGAGTCCCTCGGGCGCAGCAGGGGTGAGACTTACGACTTGGAGGTGGATCCGAAGGTCTTCGGCTTGGGCTCAGGGGTCAGGGCGAGGACCAGGGTGGAGGTGCTTGGGGTCTACGAGATCGGCCTGCAGGACTGGGATGAACTGGCGAAGGGTTTGGGCTTTCCCGGCAGGGAGGCGCTGGTCGAGGCGGCAAGGGAGCAGTTCCCCCGCATAGCCGAGGGCTACGAGAGGTCCAGGCTGGCTGGGGTTTGCCTCAACGAGGTGGTCGAAGCCTCGAGGGTCGAGGTCCCCCAGAGGATGGTGCTGGAGAGGGTGGATGCCAGGGTGGAGGCTCTCAAGAGGGAGCTGGCCGAGAAGGGTACGGACCTGATAGACTACCTGCTCTCCCAGGGGACCAACATGGAGGACTACAGGCGTAGCCTGGAGGAGGGATACAGGAGGTCGCTTAAGGAGTACTTCGTGGTGGAGGCGCTGGGGGAGAAGATGGGCATAAGGCCCTCCGATCGCGACCTGAACGTGGAGCTCTACCTCTGGGCCTCTGAGATGGGGGTGCCCTACCAGACGGTGGTCAGGACCCTTAACAGCAAGCCGAAGGAGGAGCTTCAGGGCTACCTGAACTTCCTCTCGGACAGGGCTAAGAGGAGGCTTTTAGCCTTCGCCCTGGTGGAGGCCGTAGGCCAGAGGGAGAGCTGCGAGGTGGACGAAGGGTACGTCCAGGGGCTCATCTCCTTCTTCCTGGAGAACTTCGAGCGGCCGAAGGATGCGGGGAGGTGATTCGACTTGTACGTCCCGATCGTCATAGAGCAGACCGGCAGGACCGAGAGAGCTTACGACATATACTCCAGGTTGCTCAAGGACAGGATCATATTCCTGGGCGAGGAGATAGACGACCATCTGGCCAACCTGGTGATAGCTCAGCTCCTGTTCCTGGAGAGCGAGGACGCCGACAGGGACATATACCTGTACATCAACAGCCCCGGCGGCTCGGTCACAGCTGGCCTCGCCATATACGACACCATGCAGTACGTCAGGCCTCAGGTCTGCACCATATGCATAGGACAGGCCTCCAGCATGGCGGCTGTGCTCCTTTGCGCCGGCGCTAAGGGCAAGCGGTTTGCCCTGCCCAACGCGAGGATAATGATCCATCAGCCCTGGGGCGGCGTTCAGGGGCAGGCCACGGACATCGACATACAGGCCAGGGAGATCCTTCGCCTCAAAAGGCTCTTGCAGGGGATATTGGCCAAGCACACGGGCAACGACATAGAGCGGATAGAGAGGGACAGCGAGAGGGACTTCTTCATGACCTCTCAGCAGGCCTTGGAGTACGGCTTGATAGACAAGATAATAGAGAGCAGGGCCCAGGTCGCTGTGGGCTCCTCGTAGGACCTAGGGGGGGCGATGATGATAAAGGGGTTGGGCGACGGAGAGGGAGGCGTCAGGAGCAGAAGAGGCGGCAGGTGCTCCTTTTGCAACAAGAGCGAGAAGGAAGTCAGGAAGCTCATAGCCGGGCCTGGCGTCTACATATGCGACGAATGCGTGGAGATATGCCACACTATAGTGACCTCGGAGGAGCTGCCGGATGCCAGATCTCCCCGTGCCGACGAGGTGGAGCTGCCGTCTCCCTCGCAGATAAAGGCCTTCCTCGACGCCTACGTGGTGGGGCAGGAAGAGGCCAAGAAGGTCCTGGCGGTGGCCACCTACAACCACTACAAGAGGGTCTACTACGGTCCCTTTTTGGACGTGGAGGTCCAGAAGTCCAACATCCTGCTCCTGGGGCCCACCGGCTGCGGCAAGACCCTGCTGGCTCAGACCCTCGCCAAGGTGCTCAAGGTCCCCTTCGTGATAGCTGACGCCACCCCTCTGACCGAGGCGGGGTACGTCGGAGAGGACGTGGAGAACATCCTCTCCAGGTTGCTGCAGGCCTGCGACTACGACGTGAGGGCGGCCGAGAGGGGGATAGTCTACATAGACGAGGTGGATAAGATCGCCAGGAAGACCGCTTCCCCCTCGATAACCAGGGACGTCTCTGGGGAGGGCGTTCAGCAGGCGCTCCTGAGGATCCTGGAGGGGACCGTTTCGAACGTCCCTCCCAAGGGGGGGAGAAAGCACCCCTATCAGGACTTCATACAGGTGGACACCACCAACATACTCTTCATATGCGGGGGTGCCTTCGAGGGCTTGACCGACATAGTGGCCAGAAGGCTCAAGAAGAGCGCCATAGGTTTCGCCACCTCCGAGGAGGTGGACGAGCTCTCCAGGATGAGCGAAGAGGAACGGGAATACGAGCTCCTTCGGCGGGTTCAGCCCGAGGACCTTCTGAACTACGGCTTCATACCTGAGTTCGTGGGCAGGCTGCCTGTGGTGACGGCGGTTCATCCCCTCTCGGAGGACGACCTCTGTGCCATCCTCACTGAACCGAAGAACGCCCTGGTGAGGCAGTACGCGAGGCTCTTCGAGCTCGACGGGGTGAAGCTGGAGTTCACGCCCGAGGCCATAAGGGAGATAGCCAGGACCGCTGTCGCCCAGAGGACGGGCGCCCGAGGTCTCAGGAGGATAATGGAGAGCGTGATGATGGAGCTAATGTACAGGCTCCCCGACTACAAGGGAGAGGTGGAGAAGGTGGTGATCACCGAGGAAGTGGTGAGACGAAGGGGTGAGCCCCTCTTCCTCAAGGGGAGCGACGAGGAGGTAGCTTGATATGTCCTTCGCCTCCCCTCAGAGCTATCCCGACGTCCTCCCGGTGATACCGGTCAGGGATATGGTGGTATTCCCTCACATGATAGTCCCCATGTTCGTGGGCAGGCCCAAGTCGCTGAAGGCGCTCGAGGAGTCGATGCTCCGGGGGCGCTTCGTCCTGGTGGTGGCCCAGAGGGACTTCCAGGTGGACGACCCGACCCCTTCCGACCTCTACGGCATGGGCACCCTCTGCCAGGTTCTTCAGGTCATGAGGACCCCGGAGAACACCTTCAAGGTGCTGGTGGAGGGTCTGCTCCGAGCCAAGATATCCGAGTACCTCAGGCTGGAGGACTTCATGGAGGTGAGGGTCACCTTCGAGGAGAGGCAGGTGGCGGTGGACAGGGAGATCCAGGCCCTCATGAGGTCCGTCCTGGACCAGTTCGAGAGGTACGCCAGACTTCATCCCAAGGTGCCCCAGGAGACCGTCCTCTCCCTCAGGAACGTGGAGATGCCGGGGCAGCTCGCCGACATGGTGGCCTCCAACATGGTCGTGAAGCTGGAGGAGAAGCAAAGGCTCCTGGAGATGGTGGGGGTTAGGGAGAGGCTGGAGGAGCTGCTCAGGCTTCTCACCTCCGAGATAGAGATACTGGAGCTGGAGCACAGGATCCACGACAGGGTGAGGCGCGAGCTGGAGAGGTCCCAGAAGGAGTACTACCTCAGGGAGCAGCTCAGGGTCATAAGGGAGGAGCTGGGGGACACCGGGGAGGCCGACGCGGAGATAGCCGAGTTGGAGGCCCAGATAGAGAGGAGCGGCATGCCCTCCGAGGTCAAGAAGAAGGCGCTCAACGAGCTCTCCAGGCTCTCCAAGATGCCGCTCATCTCGGCCGAGGCCACGGTGGTTAGGACCTACCTGGACTGGCTCATAAACCTCCCCTGGAAGAGGCAGACCCGCGACAAGGTCGACATAGGCTTCGCGAAGCAGGTGCTGGACGAGGACCACTACGGACTTGAGGAGGTCAAGGAGCGAATACTGGAGTTCCTGGCCGTCAGGAAGTTGGTCTCGAAGAACAGGAAGGCCCAGATCCTGTGCTTCGTGGGTCCGCCCGGGGTCGGGAAGACCTCCCTGGCCAGGTCCATAGCCCGCGCCCTGGGGAGGAAGTTCGTCAACATGTCGCTGGGAGGGATGAGGGACGAAGCCGAGATAAGGGGTCATCGGCGCACCTACGTGGGGGCTCTTCCCGGTCGGATAATCCAGAAGATCAGGAACGCGGGGGTGAAAAACCCCGTCTTCCTGCTGGACGAGGTGGACAAGATAGGGTTGGACTTCCGGGGGGACCCCGCCGCTGCTCTGCTCGAGGTGCTCGATCCGGAACAGAACCACTCCTTCACAGATCACTTCCTGGAGGTCCCCTTCGACCTGAGCCACGTCCTGTTCATAACCACGGCCAATGTGACTCACACCATACCCAGGCCTCTGCTGGACAGGATGGAGGTCATAGAGATCCCCGGCTACGCGGAGGAGGAGAAGCTCCACATAGCTAAGAGGCACCTGATCCCCAAGGTCACGACCGAGCATGGGGTGGGGGGCAGGATCTCCTTCACCGACGGGGCTATAAAGAGGATCATAAGGGAGTACTCCAGGGAGGCCGGCGTGAGGAGCCTCGAGAGGAACCTGGCCAAGATATGCAGGAAGGTGGCCAGGAGGATCGTGGAGGAGGGCGCCAGCTCCTCCAGGTTCTCCGTGTCCGTCAGGGACGTGGAGAGCTACCTGGGGGCGCCCAGGTATCACAGGGACAGAGCTTTGGACAGGGACGAGATAGGGGTGGCCACCGGGCTTGCCTGGACCGAGCTGGGCGGCGACGTGATGTTCGTGGAGTCGGTGGTGGTGGAGGGCAGCGGCAAGGTCATTCTCACGGGGAACCTGGGCGACGTGATGCAGGAGTCGGCCAAGGCGGCCCTGACCTTCATCAGGGCTAACGCCGAGACGATAGGACTCAAGGTGGAGTCCTGGGATAAGCTGGACGTGCACGTTCACGTCCCGGAGGGCGCGATACCGAAGGACGGGCCCTCGGCTGGCATCTCCATAGCCACCAGCATCTGTTCGTCCCTGCTCAGGAGGCCCGTGAGGAGGGACGTGGCCATGACTGGGGAGATAACGCTTAGGGGGAACGTCCTGCCGGTTGGCGGCATAAGGGAGAAGATATTGGCCGCCAGGAGGGCTGGGATATCCACGGTGATATTGCCGAAGGACAACGAGAAGGACGTCAAGGAGATGAGCGGCTGGGCGAAGGAGGGCATGAGGTTCGTCTTCGTGACGTCCGCCCTGGAGGTCTTCAAGCACGCGATAGTGGGGTGAGCTCGATCGGTTTGAGGTTCGAGTTCGAGCTGTCTGCCTTCCTCCCGGATCAGCTGCCCAGGGCCTCCCTGCCGGAGGTCGTCCTAGTGGGTAGGTCCAACGTGGGGAAGTCCTCCCTCATCAACGCCCTCTGCGGGGGTCCGGTGGCCAAGGTGAGCTCTAAGCCCGGCAAGACCGGGAGCCTCAACTTCTATCGGCACCTGGGGAGTCCACCCTTCAGGCTCGTGGACACCCCGGGCTACGGGTATGCCGCCAGGTCCAGGGGCGAGCTCGTGAGGTGGCGGGAGCTGGTGCACTTCTACTTCGGCAGCGATAGGCCGATAGCCCTGGTCTTGCACGTGGTGGACGCGAGGCACGGGTTCGTGGAGGGCGACCTATCCCTCGTGGAGTGGCTCTCCCCCTGGCGGCACAGGAGGGTCGTGGTTTTCACCAAGGCGGACAAGCTCTCGCGATCGGAGATGTCGGAGAGAAGACGCTCCCTCGGGATTGGGTTCGGCCATCTCATGGGGGGCGGGGCCTTTTGGGTCTCCTCAGTGAAGGGGGAGGGCGTAGAAGAGCTTTGGGGCTTTCTGATCGGGGAGATCAAGGCCTTTCGGTCGGACGGCCTTGCACCTTTTCGTGGGTGGGGAGGTATGAGGAGTGGGGAAAAGGGTCTTTCCTAGGGAGGGCATCCAGGGCAGCTACGATCCATCTGGCGTGGAGGTCAAATGGTACGACGTCTGGATGGAAAAGGACGTATTTAGGGCTCACAAGAGGAGCGATCTTCCGCCCTACTGCATAGTTATACCCCCACCTAACGTGACCGGCTCGCTGCACATGGGCCATGCTTTGAACAACACCCTGCAGGACGTGGTGGTGAGGTACAAGAGGATGAGGGGCTTCGACGTCCTGTGGCTTCCCGGGACGGATCACGCCGGCATAGCCACCCAGAACGTGGTGGAGAGGGAGATAGCTAAGGAGGGATTGACGAGGGATCAGCTGGGGAGGGAGCGCTTCCTCCAGAGGGTTTGGGAGTGGAAGGAGAGGTACGGCAGCAGGATAATCAGCCAGCTGAAGAGGCTTGGCGCCTCGTGCGATTGGAGCAGGACCCGTTTCACCCTGGACGAGGGTCTCTCCAGGGCGGTCAGGGAGGTCTTCGTCTCCCTCTACAGGGAGGGCCTGATATACAGGGGTAAGTACCTGGTCAACTGGTGTCCCCGTTGCACCACCGCCCTGTCGGACCTGGAGGTGGAGCACAAGGAGGTTAAGGGTAAGCTCTACTACGTGGCCTATCCGGTGGAGGGGCTCGAGGAGAGGGTGGTGGTCGCCACCACGAGGCCCGAGACCATACTGGGAGATGTGGCCATAGCGGTTCACCCGGAGGACGAGAGGTACAGACACCTGGTGGGGAGGACCGCGGTGGTCCCGGTGGTGGGTAGGAGGATACCCATAATAGAGGACAAGATGGTCGATCCCTCCTTCGGCACCGGCTGTGTGAAGATCACCCCCGCCCACGATCCCAACGACTTCCTGGTGGGGCAGAGGCACGGCTTGCCCCAGATCCAGGTGATGGACGAGAAGGGCGTGATGACCGAGGAGGCGGGGGAGTTCGCCGGCATGGATAGGTCTCAGTGCAGGAAGGCCTTCGTGGAGAGGTTGGAGAGGGAGGGCTTCCTGGTCAAGGTGGAGGATCACATCCATTCGGTGGGTCACTGCTACAGGTGTTCCTCCCAGATAGAGCCTTACCTTTCCGACCAGTGGTTCGTCAGGACCAGGCCCTTGGCCGAGCCCGCTGTGGAGGCGGTGAGAAGCGGCAGGATCAGGTTCGTGCCCGAGAGCTGGGCCAACACCTACTACCAGTGGATGGAGAACATAAGGGACTGGTGCATATCTAGGCAGCTCTGGTGGGGGCACAGGATTCCGGCTTGGTACTGCGACAGCTGCGGGCACGTCACGGTGAGCAGCGAGGACCCCACCTCCTGTGAGGCCTGCGGCAGCAGCTCCATAAGGCAGGACGAGGACGTGCTGGACACGTGGTTCTCCAGCGCCCTTTGGCCCTTCTCCACCCTAGGCTGGCCCGAGGAGACGTCGGACCTTAGGCGCTTCTATCCGACAGACCTCTTGGTGACGGGGTTCGACATAATCTTCTTCTGGGTGGCCCGCATGATCATGATGGGGCTTCACTTCATGGGCGAGATCCCCTTCAGGGACGTCTACATCCACGCACTGGTGAGGGACGAGAGGGGGCAGAAGATGAGCAAGTCCAGGGGGAACGTGATAGATCCCTTGGACATGATAGAGAAGTACGGCGCCGACGCGCTGAGGTTCACCCTTTGTGTTCTCACCTTCCAGGGTAGGGACATAATGCTCTCTGAGGCGAAGATAGAGGGCTACAAGCACTTCGTGAACAAGCTCTGGAACGCCTCGAGGCTGGTGCTGATGAACTACCAGTCGGAGGGGGCCAGTCTGATAGAGGGTCCCGAGGACCTGGTCGGGATGGAGCTCAAGTTCCAGGACGAGTGGATCCTGTGGAGGCTGGACGAGCTGGTCCGCAAGGTCACCGAGGACCTGGAGCTCTACAGGTTCGGGGAGGCCGCCAGGGCCATATACGACTTCACCTGGAAGGAGCTGTGCGACTGGTACCTGGAGATCGCCAAGCCCGCCATGAGGGGGCTCGAGGGTAGCTCCAGGAAGGCTGCGACAGGCGCGGTGGCTTTCACCGTGTTCGAGACCCTTCTCAAGCTCCTCCACCCGTTCGTTCCCTTCGTCAGCGAGGAGCTCTGGCACAGGTTCGGTTTCGGCGACGAACTCCTGGCGGTGAGCAGCTGGCCGAGGCCCATCGGGGTGCCCGAGAGATTCGAGGCCTCCTGCGATAAAATGCGCCTTCTCAGCGAGGTGGTGAGATCGGTCAGGAACCTCAGGGCCGACGCCAGGATCCATCCCCGAGAGGAGGTGCGCGTCTACCTCAGGGGCGAGGGGGAGGCGCTTGGGTTCTTGGAGGAGCAGAGGGACTACATCGCCCTGCTCAGCGGCGCCAGGGAGGTCTCGGCGTGGGAGGGCGAGGACAGGCCCGATAGGTCTGTCTTCGAGGTCTTCCCATGGGGTGAAGTCCTGGTCCAGATGCCCCTCGAGCTGGACTTCAGGGGTCTCATGGGATCTCTGAGGGAGGAGCTCTCCAGGCTGGAGCGGGAGATGGAGCCCTTACGTCTCAAGCTCCTCGACGAGAACTTCCTCAACAGGGCACCCGCCGAGGTGGTGGAGAGGGAGAGGGCGAGGCTCGAGGAGATGTCGGCGGTGGCAGAGAGGCTTCGCCGGAACATAGAGGAGCTGGGCTAGCTTTGTGTTGACCGCAATGGGGCATCCTTGCTATAATCCAAAAATGTTCGGCGATATATAGCGGGCGAACGCGGAGGTGTCCTCTATGACTTACGTCGTTCTGGAGACCGGGGGCAAGCAGTACAGGTGCCAGCCGGGAGGGGTTTTGAAGGTCGAGAAGCTCCCCTACGAGGAGGGGGAGGTCTTCGAGTTCGACAAGGTTCTGTTGGTGAACAGGGACGGGGTTGTGAGGGTGGGCAGGCCTTACCTGGAGGGGGCCTCGGTCAAGGCTAAGGTCTTGTCCCACGGGAAGCACGACAAGGTTTTGGTCTTCAAGTTCAAGAGGAAGAAGAACTACCGCCGCAACAAGTCCCATCGCCAGCCCTACACGGAGGTAGAGATACTGGAGGTAAATGGTTAGGGTGAGGGTCGAGAGGAGGGGCCCCGGAGGTCCGGTGGTGGCATTAGAGGGCAGGGGCCACGCGGGTTTCGCCGAGAGGGGGAAGGACGTGGTTTGCGCGGCCGTCTCGGTCCTGTTTGAGACCCTGGGGGAGGGACTCAAGCGGTTCGGCTTCTCACCCAGGATGCGCAGGAGCGCGGAGGGGGGTTTCTACAGGGTCGAGCTCTCGGTCGAGGAGGCTTCGTCGAGGGAGGCACAGCTCGCCTTCGAGTTGATCTCGGTGGGGTTGGAGGGCGTTGCGGCTGCGTATCCGAACCACGTGAGACTGGAGGAGACTTTCGGAGAGGGGGTCGGAGGAGATGGTTAGGGCTTTTGACCTGCAGATATTCGCCCACAAGAAGGGGCAGGGTAGCACCCAAAACGGCAGGGACAGCATAAGCAAGCGGCTCGGAGTCAAAGTCTACGACGGTCAGGTGGTGAAGGCCGGCAACATAATAGTGAGGCAGAGGGGGACGAAGTTCCACCCCGGCAGGAACGTGGGGCTGGGCAAGGACTACACCATATTCGCCCTCTCGGAAGGGGTGGTCAAGTTCGAGAGCAGGGGAGGAAAGCGGGTGGTGAGCGTCCTACCCCTTTCTTAGGGGTAAGCGCATGCTGCTCCGCGGCGAAGCTTCGAGGCTTTGCTGTCAGGGCGTTTCAGTGCAAGCAAGCGCTTTGCTTGCTTGCACTTTTTATGGAGGTGCGACGGTCTAGGTGGCCTTCTTCGTGGACGAAGCCAGGATATACGTCGAGGGCGGCAGGGGGGGCGATGGGGCGGTAAGCTTCAGGCGCGAGAAGTTCGTCCCCAAAGGCGGTCCCGACGGGGGGGATGGTGGTAGAGGGGGCAGCGTCTACATCGAGGCATCGCCCGACCTCTACACTCTCTTGGACCTGACCTATCAGGTGAGGTACAGGGCTCAAGACGGCGGCAGGGGAGAGGGCAAGGGCAAAAGGGGAAGGGACGGGGAGGACCTGATAATAAAGGTCCCCTGCGGGACCGTCGTCAAGGACGACGACGGGAGGGAGCTCGCTGACCTGGTCGTGCCCGGCGACAGGGCGCTGGTGGCGAGGGGCGGCAGAGGGGGGAGGGGCAACGCCTCTTTCAAGAGCTCCGTCAGGCAGAGCCCCAGGGTAGCCGAGAGAGGGGGGCGTGGCCAGGCCAGGTGGATTCGCCTGGAGTTGAAGATCCTGGCTGACGTGGGGCTCTTAGGGCTTCCCAACGCCGGCAAGTCGAGCCTCCTGGCAGCCATGTCCAACGCCAACCCGAAGATAGGGGACTATCCCTTCACCACCCTTGCTCCCAACCTGGGGGTGCTATCCGTCGGCGAAGAGGTGCGCCTGGTCGTGGCCGACCTGCCCGGGCTCATAGAGGGAGCCAGCGAGGGAAAGGGCCTTGGCCTTCGCTTCCTCAAGCACGCCGAGAGGACCAGGGTTTTGGTCCAGGTGCTGGACGTGTCTAAGGGAGACCTCGAGGAGATCTGGCGCGACTTCGAGGTGGTCAGGGATGAGGTCAGAGCCTACAGGGAGGACATGCTGCGCAGGATGTCCCTGGTCGTGGGCAACAAGGTGGACCTCCTCCCGGAGAGGACGGTCTGCGATCTCCTGGCGAGGCGCTTCCTCGACGTGGGGCTCAGGTTCGTTCCCACCAGCGCCCTCACGGGCGAAGGGTTGGACGGGCTGGTCGAGGCCCTGCTGGAACTGACCTCTGGGGAGCCGGGGTCTCGCGCTGGACGCGTGGAGCCAACCTTTTTCGACCTGAGCGGTACGGCCGAGGAGAGGCTCAGGAGGCTCGAACCCCCCAGAGTGGAGGTCCTTGGGGAGGGCCTCTTCCTCGTGCGCCACGGACTCCTCGAGGACTTCGTCGCCAGGAACGACCTCTCGCTGGACGAGAACCTGGCCAGGTTTAAGAAGATTTTGCTAAAATTCCAGGTGGAGAAAGTGCTGTCCAGGTTCGGGGCTCGGCCGGGGGACACGGTCAGGATAGGGGATGTGGACTTCGAGTTCTGGCCGGAGGAGCAAATGGCCGAGGGGGAGGGGGGCGAGGAGGATCTCGAGGACTAGGATAGGGGTGATGGGAGGAACCTTCGATCCCATACACTACGGTCACCTCCTGGCCGCCGAGGAGGCGAGGGTGGCGATGGGTTTGGAGGAGGTGATCTTCGTCCCCACTGGTGTTCCGCCCCACAAGGACTTCTCGAAGATCGCCCCTCCGATCCACAGGTATCAGATGACCCTACTGGCGGTGGTCGATAATCCCTTCTTTTCGGTCTCCGACTTGGAGGTCAGCAAGGGTTATCCGACCCATTCCGTGGACACCCTGGGGGAGATCAGGGAAGCGATCGTTCGGTCCAGGGGATTGGAGCCCGAGCTTTACTTCATCACAGGGATGGACGCGATAAGGGGCATAATGTCCTGGAAGGAGCCCCTGAGGCTGGCCTCGATGTGCACCTTTATAGCCGTCACCAGGCCTGGATACGACCCCTCCGAGCTGGACCTGTTGCCCGAACCTGTAAAGCGCTCGGTGGTCCTTCTGGAGATCCCCCTCTTCTCGATCTCCAGCACCGAGGTGAGGAGGAGGGTCAGGGAGGGCAAGTCCATAAGGTATCTGGTTCCTCCCCTGGTCGAGGTCTACATATTCAAACATCGCCTGTACGCGCTTTGAAGGGGGATGGGCGTCTCCATGTTCGACCCTGACCTGAAGGACGAGGCCTTCGCTTCTGACGAGGGCTTGACGACGGAAAGGGAGGATGGGAGGAGGGGCGGGAGGTTTAACTACAGGATCGCCGCTCTCCTCCTGTTGATCGTCCTCGTGGGTGTTTCCTTGGGCTTTGGGCTTAGGTTTTTGGCGGCCTTCAACAGGCCCGACGTGGAGACCCTGTTCGGATCCGAGGCGGAGGGAGGTAAACAGGAGGGGAAAAGGGAGATAAACGTGCTGGTGGTGGGCATAGACAGGGTGGAGGGCAGCCACAGGGCGGACGCCATAATGCTGGCGCACGTGGATCTCCGAAAGGGACGCGTTGTGCTGGTTTCCATCCCCCGCGATACCAGGGCCTACGTGGAGGGCAAGGGTTGGAGGAAGATAAACAGCGCCTACGCCTACGGCGGCATAGGGCTTTTGAGGAAGACCGTGGTGAACATGCTCAACCTCCCGGTGGACTACCACGTGGTGCTGGACTACGCTGCCTTCGTGAAGTTCGTCGACTCGCTCGGTGGGGTCAGGATAGACGTGGAGAAGCACATGCGCTACGTCGACAGGGCCGGAGGTCTTTACATAGACATACCCAAGGGGGAGCAGTGGTTGAACGGGGAGAAGGCCCTTCAGTACGTCAGGTTCAGGATGGACGCCATGGGCGACATAGGGAGGATAAGCAGGCACCAGAAGTTCGCCAGGGCTTTGCTGGAGAGGCTTAGCTCCCCCGAGGTGATACTGAAGCTGCCATCCCTGGTGAAGCAGGCTTTCGAGCTGGTGGAGACCGACATGACCATGGCCCAGCTCATGGCCTTAGCCTCCTTTTTCAGGGAGGGAAACGTTAAGAACCTCAAGACCTTCACCCTCCCGGGCAACGCGGCCTACATAGACGGAGCCAGCTACTGGTTGGTGGACCTCGAGGCCTTCTCGAAGGCGTTCGTCTCGGAGGAGGCCGCCGAAGGGGAGACGATCTCTTCGGCTGACTCGACGGGCGAAACAGGCGCCCTCAAGCTCCTTCCGGTGAAGAGGCCCATAGCGGTGCTGAACGGCAGCGGAGTAAGGGGCGCTGCGATGAGGGTGGGGGAGGCCCTTAGGGCGCTGGGGCTTCAGGTGGTGGAGGTGGGCAACGCCAAACATTTCGACTACAAGAGCTCCCTGGTGCTGTATGGGTCGGAGGAGGCGGTGGAGGAGGCCTTGATCTTGTCCGAGCTGGTAGGGGTTCCCAGGGCTCTGGTGAGGAGGGAGGAAGGAGGAGACCCCAGGCTCTTGAAGCTGATAGTTGGGGCGGACTTCGAGAGGGTCCTGGGGGCTATCGACGAGCGAAAAAGGGGTTCGAGGTAGGCCTGTTGGCGTGTTCTCGCTGGATGTGATGATGTGAAAGGAGGGGATCCAGCTCTTCATGGCTCTCGAGAGCGACGCTTTGAAGTCGGCGGTGGTGGAGGCTCTCCTCGAGAAGAAGGGGGAGGACGTGGTCGTCCTAAACCTCAAGGGCGTTTGTAGCTGGACCGATTACTTCGTTATAGCCACTGGCAACTCGGAGAACCACATGAGGACCTTAGCCCTGCACGTGAAGGAGACGCTGGAAAGGCTAGATCCCGAAATCCAGATCTTCGTGGAAGGCCTCGACAGCCCCAACTGGACGCTGGTGGACCTGGGAGATCTGGTGGTTCACATCTTCAGCTTCGAGGGCCGAACCTTCTACGACATAGAGAGGATCTGGAAGGACGCGCCCAGGGAGAAGCTCCATTGAGTTCCAGCCGAAATTTCATAGAGGCTCGCGCGCCGCACGGCGCCAGACCTTGACTCCAGTCGGAGAGCCTTTCGCCGCTGGTCTTTGTGTCTGATGACATGTATTCGATGGCCCTGAAGGGCATGCGGATGGAGGAGGGTTTACCTCGTCGAGGAGTATAACCTGATCCTTCTGCGCAAAGCCTCGAAGATCGAGACCCGGATGTATTTCCCCCCGCCCCCGCCTGCGCCAGGTGGGGGCAAAGTTTTCTCAACCCCCTCGCCCTGAGACGCCAGGGGGATGGTACCGGCTGAGCACAAGCCCAGGGATGAAAGGGATGGGCCCAGATATGCTAATTACAGCTTGAAAGCAATTGTATTAAAATGGATGGGGAAGATAATATATAGCACAGGCAGGCTCTCCCCGAAGGGGATGGGGGAGATCGGGTGTGCGGAAAGGATTCTCTTCGAGCTTATCTTGGCGAAGACCCAGCGGGCGTTAGGGAAGAAGCTGGCTCAGGAGAGCTCAGTCCTCCAGAGCTACCTCCCCATGCCATCCTGGGTGCAGTTAGCTCCCGTTAGGCCTCTTCCTGAAGGGGTTGCTTCAGCTGCGACTACGGGGACTGCCGCGACAGTGAGGAGGCCTCCGGCGACAAGACGGGCGAACGCGAAGCGGTCGATCCGAGCGAGGTCGCTGAAGCTGAAGGGGCTGGAGGGTAAGGGGCTCCTCACCGGGAGCGACAGGGCCAAGGAGGAGGATCTGGAGATAGGAGTCCTAGAAGACCTGGACCTGCTCTCCAAAGGGAGCAGGAGGGGAGTTTGAGGCTTCTTCTAACCGAAAGGGGGTGACCCACCGCCGCACGAAAAGGCAGGGGAAGGGAGGAAAGGAGGTGATGGAAGTGGATGAGAAGACAGGAGTGGGGAAGGTGAAGGAGGAGCTGAGGGAGGAAGTGCAGGAGGAGACGGGACCCATCATCCCCGTGTTCGGGGTTCGCCCCGGAGGAGATCATGGGGCTGAGCTGAAGGAGCTCATGGAGAGGACCAGGAAGAAGGGGTGGGAGTGGGGGGATTCTGTGTGTATTCACTTCTCCGGCCACAGGCTCCCCCGGGCCCGCGAGATCCTCCTGGTCCTAGAGGACGTGAACGATTTCCTGGAGAACCCGGAGGCGAAGAAGAGGGTGTTCACCCGGGGATACCAGCTGGTCCATCTGGCAGAGATCAGGCTGGGCAAGGTGGTCGTGGTGTTCACCCTCAGGAGGGATCAGGAATCCGGCCTTTATTCGATCTACAGGTGGGTGCCGGGCTTCTGAGGTGGATCCGGAAAGAGAGGAGGAGGTGAGGTTCGGGGATGAAGAAGGGGTTGAAAGCCGTGCTCCTTGCGCTGGTGGCCCTCTCGTGTGCCGCGGGGGTGGCGCTCGCGCAGGAGGAGTGGGTCATCCTGCACTACTTCATAGGGGATGGGTTTG
>Ga0105160_1000496_pt1 | contig 18370 bp, 11 predicted proteins | sample GXS110809BmetaG_FD_89591 | JGI IMG/M metagenome (GOLD analysis project Ga0105160, IMG submission 89591) | Hot spring microbial communities from Gongxiaoshe hot spring, China to study Microbial Dark Matter (Phase II) - GXS 110809B | ecosystem: Environmental > Aquatic > Thermal springs > Hot...
CACAAACAGCCTGATTCCCTTGTTCGTCCTGCACCACCGATGGCGGGAAAGCCGGGACTACGCTTTCAACCGGGCACTGCACTGGTTCCTGCTCGCCAATCGGGACGGTCGCTACAGCGGCTCAGCCATCACCACGCTCAACGAGGACGTCCGAGCCATCACGGAAGCAGAGACTTTTGAGGACGCCCTGAGGCGCTTGCACGAGCGCTTGCGGGTGCCTCCTCAAATTGCCGACGATGAATTCCTCCGCCGCTACGACCGGGCAGGGAATCGCTTCTTGCGCCTGATGCTGTATCTGTTGCTCTTCCGCCGGAATGCTCCCGACTGGGTAGATGGCTCCCGCCTTGGGTACGACAAGACGGGTAGCCCTGTCACGGCAGGCTTCCAGCCGCAGTGGCACCACATCTACCCCCGCCATCTGCTCCGCAAAGCGGGCAAGAGCGACGACGATATTCACGCCCTGGCTAACATCACCGTTCTGAATGAGCGGACCAACGTGAACAAGCTCGCCGGCAAGGAGCCGTGGCGCTACATCCAGCAGTACAACATCAGCCCGCAGTCTCTGGAGGCACATCTCATTCCGGTCAGGTTCGCTGAAGTCGCAGGAACCGAGAGCCTCAAAGAACAGTGGGACATCCGGAACTACGACGATTTTCTTCTCGAGCGGGCTCAGCTTCTGATGAAGGAAGCCAATGCGTTTTTAGAACGCTTGCAAAAGGAGTAAGCGCTCTCTCTGTCCAATCTCCCAGCCCACCGCCTGAGATGACCACCCTACTTGGGTGAGCCTCCGCCAGGGGAATGACAGCACGGAGCGGACGAGCAGCCGTCCGCTCTCACAAGGCATGGGCACGGTGTGGGCACCTGTGTCCCCCGAACGGTCTTCCCCGGTGAAGCAGGATGTCCAGACACTGTTCAGACCTGGCACGGGGGTGAAATGCTGCAGTCTCTGCAGGGAACATCCGCCTCAGCCGACGGGGCTGTCGCTTCCTGGGATACCCTTTTCAAGATTGGCGCCGAAGTTCCGATACTTTCTGCAGCGTTCGTGTCACGGTCCGGTGAACCTAGAGGCTCCTGGCGCGATGTTTGTCCTCATCGGCTTGGCAATCGTTTTTGCCAGCATTATCGCTGGCTACACGATGCACGGTGGGCAACTGCTGATTCTCTTCCAGGTCAGCGAGTTCCTCATCATCGGCGGGGCAGCGCTCGGTTCGCTCCTGATTGCCAATCCGCCAGACCTCCTGCGCCGAATCGTACAGGGCATTCTCGGTACACTCCGGGGCAACCGGTACACGAAGGCTGCCTATATCGAGCTGCTGCAGTTCCTCTACGAGATCCTCCAGCTTGCCAAGCGCGAAGGACTCATTGCCCTGGAGCAGCATGTTGAGAATCCGGAAAACAGCGCCATTTTCAGCAAGTACCCGACCGTGATGGCAAACCACCACGCGGTTGCCTTCTTCTGCGACACGATGAAGGTGGTGCTCAACGGCGGTATTCCGCCGCACGATTTGGAAGACCTCATGGAGCTGGACCTGGAGACCATTCACCACAAGGAGGCGCGGGCACCGACAGCCCTCATCACGGTTGCGGACTCTCTGCCCGGCTTGGGAATCGTTGCTGCTGTTCTCGGGGTGGTCATCACCATGGGGAAGGTAGACCAGCCGCCGGAGGTGGTCGGGCATAGCGTTGCAGCTGCCCTCGTGGGAACATTCCTGGGCGTCTTGCTCTCCTACGGGGTGGTCGGTCCGATTGGACGGAATTTGGAAAACCTGGTGCAGGCTGAGCATCGGTACCTGAACTGCATCAAAGCCACTATCCTCGCCTTCGTCAAGGGAGCGCCTCCGGTAGTGGCTATCGAGTACGGACGGCGTGCTATTGATCCGGACTTCCGTCCCAGCTTCCAGGAGACCGAAGAAGCCGTGAAACGAGCCCGCTGAGACAATGGCAGAGCCGCGCCGGGAAGAGCCTATTCTCATCCGCAAGCGCCGTCGTGGGGAGCACCATGGACACCACGGTGGGGCTTGGAAGGTCGCCTACGCCGATTTCGTCACCGCCATGATGGCGTTTTTCCTGGTGATGTGGATCATGCAGTTGAGCGAATCTGCCCGCAAAGCGATTGCCAGCTACTTCAACGAACCCGGCGCTTTCAGCTTCCTGACAGGCAAGGCGCTGCCGATCGATATCAAAATGCGCCCTGCCCGCTATGTTCTGGAAAAAGGCGCTGATTACTACGACAACTTCTCCGAGCGCGGTGGACCGTACCAGCCTTTCCCCATCGGGGTTGGACTCACCGGGATCAGTCCTGAGCAGTGGAAGCAGCTCCAGCAGGACAGTATCCGCGCGGCACAGCGCCTGGAGCGCCTCCAGCAAGAACTCCAGCAGATGTTGCAGGAGTTAGCCGCGAGCAATCCCGAAATCGGTGAACTGCTCGGTTCGCTGCGGCTGGAGATGACTCCCGAAGGACTCCGTATTGAGCTGCTGGAGACGCGGGAAAACCTCTTCTTCCGCGTTGGCAGTGCGGAACTGCGTCCCCCTGCGGTCGAACTCCTGCAGCGCCTCGGGGCAGCGCTCGGGAAGCTGCCCAATTCCGTTGAGGTCGAGGGGCACACGGACAGCCGCTCCTTCCCACCGGGATCGGCATACACGAACTGGGAGCTCTCGACCGACCGTGCCAATGCTGCCCGGCGCGTTCTGGAGGTCTCCGGACTCTGGGATGGGCAGATTAGCAGTGTCATCGGGTACGCAGACCGCAAGCTGCGCGTACCGGAGAATCCTTTCGATACGGCGAACCGGCGAGTGAGCATCCTGGTGCGGAAACTGACAACGGCGGATTTTGTGCGTCTGCTCGCCGTGCAACGAGATACTAGCCACGCAATGCCCCCGCCATGAAGACGTTCCGCATCCTCGTCGTCGATGACCAGCCATCGGTTTTGGTCGCTCTGGAAAGTGCTCTCCGTGCCTTCTTCCCCGGTGCCCGAACCTTCCTTGCCTCCAGCGCCGAGGAAGCCTGGGAGTTCGTGCAGCAGAACCATCCCGACATTGTGTTGACGGACATTCTCCTGCCCTCGGGGATGAGCGGCATTGAGCTCTGCGAGCGCATCAAATCCGATCCGGAGCTGGCAACAACCTATGTCATCCTCATGACAGCTTTCCTGCCCGAGGAGTGGCAGGGTCAGCAGCCGCAGCACCGTGCCAATGCGCTGCTGCGCAAGCCGTTTCAGCTGGCAGACATCCGCGACAAGGTGGAGACAGCTCTGCGCGCGCTCGAATTGCATCGGGCGCAGGAGCGCACTTTCGAGCCTTCGGCGAGCTCTTCCCCCACGGATGCGTTGCTGGAGTTCCTGGCTGCTCTCCTCCAGCTACGCTCCCCAGCACTGGCAGAGCTTGCCCACCACATCCGTCGTGCCTGCCAGTGGTTGGGTCAGCACGCTGAGATGGCAGAACCGGAGCGTGGACTGCTCCCCTTGGCAGGCTTTGCCGTTGTGCTGGGACGTCTGGCACTGCCTGACCATCTCCTCCTGGAGCCGCTCACCCGCGGGGGGCATCCTTCGGACGAGCTCATGGTGCATGTGCCCTTAGGTGCCGCCACCGTCTGCCGGCGCCACGGAGTCCTCCTGCCGGCTGCGCCGGTTGTAGCTGCTGTGCTGGAAAACTACGACGGCTCCGGCGTGCCTGACCACCGACGGGCGTGGGAGATCCCGCTGGCTGCTCGTCTCCTGCGGCTGGCTGTTGATTTCGAGGAACTCCTCTGGAGCTCACAGCAGCCGCCAGCAATGGTGGCTGCCTACTTGGAACGTTTCGCACGCCAGGCATACGATCCCCAGCTCCTGCCCCTCATTGCACAGTATGCTCGCATCCGAGCAGCCCCTGAAGAGGTTCTCGCCCTCAATTTCCACGAGCTTCAGCCGGGCATGGTGCTGGCGCACGACCTCCACACCCGCTCTGGGCTCAAGCTTGCTTCTGCCGGCACCTCTCTTACCGAGCAGCTCTTGGAACGCCTCCGCCGCCACCACAGCACCGACCCCATCGTCGGGGTCATCGTCGTCTATCGCCCTCAAGCACCTTCTGCTGAGGGAACAGCCTGAGAGAGGAACAGCTCCGCCCACCGCCGCGCAGGACGCTGCTCCCAGCTGCGGCGATGGTAGACATACCCGACAAGCAGCGGGAAAGCAATTGTTGCCTCGCAGAAGACCATCTGCTCATCCGTCCCGGCAACCTTTCCCCAGGAGCTGGCTTCCCGCAGGGTAGACCCCGAGAGTCCCCCGTCCCGCTCATCGGCAACGGTGATCTGAACTGCATAGCGGTGCATCGGCACAGCTGCTCCCAAAATGTCGGCTGCCACAACGACATCCTGGGCGAAGTTCTTCGGCACTCCACCGCCGACCATCACGAGCCCAGTCTGCCGTGCCTGGATTTTCAACATCGTCAGCTCTCGAAAGTCCCGCACCGAATCAATCGCGACATGGAATTCCGGATGGCGCTGCTGATGGAGCACAAGCCCAAATCCCGCCGAACAATCGGAGAATGCCGGCACGAAGATGGGTACCCCGTGCTCGTACGCCGTTCGCAGGACAGAGTCCTCCCCGAGCCCGCGCTCAGAGAGCCACCACCCCATTGCTGCGAGGAACTCCCGAGAGCTCAGAACGTACTGCCCCGCCTGTGCCTCCCTGTGGAGCGCGCGGGACTTCTCAAGGAGCTCGTCAGCAATTTCGGCAACCGTCTGGTCGCACACCCGCAGCTCTTCCTCGTCAATGAAGGTGTCGTAAATGCGGTCAATCATGAGTTCGCGCAGCTCCTCATCATCCACCCGGGGTGAACCCTGGTAGTGCCGGAACCCCAATGCCTCGAAAAAGTCCTGATCCACGACAATGGCACCGGTGGAGACAATCACATCCACCATCCGGCAGCGAATTGCTTCGACCACCACCTGCCGCAGCCCCGCACTGACCAGCGAGCCTGCCAAGCAGAGAATGATGGTGCATTCAGGGTCCTGGAGCATCTTCTCGTAGATGGCGGCTGCACGGGCCAGATTCCGTGCCTGGAAGGACATCTTCCCCATTGCTTCCACCAAGGGGACAATGTCGGGGTAGCGCCGGATGTCGATGTGCTCCACTACTGCCTCAGGGCGCAAGTACTGGCTCTTGTTCGCCATGGACACGCTCACGGTAGTACCAGACACAGCAGCTAGTGACGAACGGTCGTGCGCGGTACGGTATCCCTGCCGGCTCCAACTGTTGGGTATCTGCCCTTCTACCCACTGCGGACAGAGAAGAGCTCAGGGAAGAGCGCCTCTTCGAGCATCTCGCACCAGATATGCCCGATGAGGATATGTGCCTCTTGAATTCGTGCCGTCACACTGCTGGGCACGACCACAGCTGCTGTGCACCGCGGCAGAATGCGTCCGCCCCCGCAGCCTAGAAGTCCGATGACGAGCATCTGCTGCCGCTGTGCCTGCTCGGCGGCACGCAGGACGTTTTCAGAGTTCCCACTGGTCGAGATGGCAATCAGTGCATCGCCGGCTCTCCCGTAGGCCTCCACCTGCCGGGCGAAGATATTCTCAAAGCCGATGTCGTTGCCACCGGCGGTCAGAATCGAGGTATCCACCGTCAGCGCTAGGGCAGGGATGGCTCCTCGCGGGTACTGTCCGCGGAGCCGAACGACAAGCTCGGCAGCAATGTGTTGGCTATCGGCAGCGCTGCCTCCGTTGCCGCACAGCAGTGCCTTGCCACCCCGACGGTAGACCTCGATGAGCAGTGCGCCACAGCGCTGGATATCCTCAGCACACTCCGCCAGCAGGCGCTGTTTGACAGCGATCGACTCCTGGATCGCTTCGGCAATCCGCTGCCGCATCCTCTCCTCACCGTTTGAGCACGTAACACCGCCACATTGGCTGCCCTTCGAGCCGGAGAAGGTAGAATCCAGCCGCTACGCCATGCAGCCGGAGCGCCACGGCTCGGTCGCCTGGGCGGAGTTCGTACACGGCAACTGTGCGCCCGACCACATCGCTCAGCAGCAGCCGGGCAACTTTCGACCTCACCTCTGGCAGCTCCACCCAGAGTACCTCCTCGGCTAGACTCGGCGCACACGGGCTGAGCTGCCCCCAGCTCTCCAGGATACCGACCGTCACTTCCAGCGGGTCAGACAGATTCCGGCAGCCGTTGCTGTCCACAATCTCTACAGCGTAGCTCCCGGACAGACGCGCCACGAAGCTCCGCGCCGTTGCCCCGATGATGGGTTGTCCGTTGTAGTACCAGCGATAGGCAGCCGCTTCCACCGTGCACAGGAGGGTATCGCCTCGGCGCTCGATGCCCGGCTTCGGCGGCAGCGGATGGACACGGATGGATACCGGTTCGGAGCTTCCCCGACACCCAGCTGCGGAGACAACCTCAACGGCATAGGACCCTGCCCGGCGAACGACAATGCGCCGCGTCGTATCCCCAGTCGTCCAGCGATAGCGCTGGTAGCCCTCTGGGGCCTCCAGGACGGTGCTATCGCCCTCGCAGAACTCCGCCGGTCCCAGCACTGTGACCCTGGGCTGTGGCTGTGGGGCAATGCTGACGCCCAGTGGAGGACTTTCCGCCCAGCATCCCTCCTGTGACTGCTGGCGCAGCCGGATCTCGCCCGTTCCTGGAGTTGTCCAGCGGACCCACACCTCCGGCATCCCCTGCCCGCGGAGCAGGACACCGCCGGTGACTGCCCACTCGAAGGCATCCCCCGGCTGCGGAGCAGCTGCTCGGTAGAGGGCGGAATCACCGACACAGGCTGTGGTTGCCCCAACAACACGTGCATCCGGCAGCGGGAAGACCGTCACGGTCACCGTATCGGAATTTCCCCAGCAGCCGGCGGTATCTTGGACAGCACACCAGTAGGAGCCCCCACGGCGGACGGTAAGGATGCGGACCGTATCGCCCGTGTTCCAGCGGTAGCGTTGATACCCCCACGGTGCCACCAGGCGCACGCTATCGCCTTGGCAGAACTGGAGCTGCCCGAGAATGCTCAGCCGCGGCTCCGGCGCCAGGCGCACAAGGAGTGTCACCGTATCCCGTGCCTGGCAGCCACGACTATCAGTGACGGTCACCACGTAGGTGCGCGCCTGCCGCAGGCGAGCTGTTGGATTGGCCGCCGTGGAATCATCCAGGTCCACCGCAGGCTCCCAGCGGTACTGGTACGGTGGGGTCCCTCCGCTCGCCGTCGGCATCCCCCCTAAGCGGACGCTCTCCCCGGGACAGACCAGGCGATCAGGACCTGCCGATGCGACCGGCTGTGGATAGACGAGGATGAAGTTCGGGCGCACCAGCGTATCGCTCCCGTATGAGTTCGTGACAATGAGCCGCACGGTATACTGCCCAGGCTGCGTGTAGGTATGGGTACACGTCTGCGTTGTGTAATCTGTCACCCCATCCCCATTGACATCCCATGCCCAGGAGGTGGGTCCACCGGTACTGGAATCGGTGAACACAACCGTCAGTGGCACACAGCCTTCCCGCGGTTCAGCACGGAAGTTCGCTGTCGGACGCCCCAGAGCGCAGGTGCCCGGCGTCAGCGCGTTCATCGCTCCAGGACCACAGGGAGCGCTCACCGTGCTGAGCTGCATTACCCGCTGCCCACCGGCAACATCGGTTGCCGTTCCCAGCGTGCGCAACGACATCCCCGGTCCAATGGCGTAGTGCATAACCTGCCCCGGGGCGATAATGTGTCCCAACAGGTGTACGTGCCCGAGTTCGTGCAGTGCGACTGACTCGAAATCGTACTGTGTGCTTCCCGGAGGCTGCGGACCGTAGTTCCAGTTGATCGAGCTCGGACGCCGGAAGATGAGGTCAACCCCGCCACGGCGCCAGTATTGCTGCCCAGCAAAAGTACAGACGGCGTAGTAGTTGTACGTCGCCCCCAACACCCCGGAAGGGAGCGAGCACGATGGGCTATCGAAGCTAATCACGTTCGTCCCGTCATTCGAAGGGCAGCCAATGGAGGTGGTTGTCTGCGAGAGGGCGAAGTTAACATACGTGCTACAGCGCCAGCTCTGCAGAGCCCGCAGGAAAGCCTCCAACGCTGCCGTTGTGGCAGCAAAGGTCGCATTCGGCACGAAGGTGTAGCCGCCACTGCCATTGTCGTTGACCAGGCGCACCGGATAGCGTACCCCACTGGAGGAGACCGTCAAGAGAGCGTACGGGATGGTAAGCGTCCCGGGCGAAGTGACCGTCTCGTTCGCGGCTGTAATGACCTGGAACTGCCCCGTTCCCGCCTGGGTTGGGACGATCACCCGGATTTCTCCATCGCTCCAGAACACGATGTGGTTGCTCGGCACACTGACCCAGGAGCTGCCGCCATCATCGGGGTTGCGGAAGCGGACACTGCCCGGCGAGCTTCCAAAGCCAGAACCGATGATGCGCAACGTGTCGAATGTTCCCGCCGGGATCGTGGTCGGGGAAAAGCTGGTGATCGTTGCCAGCGGGATGGCAGGCGATTCCTTCGGCTGCCGCACCTCAGGGAGTGCCCGCTGCTGGCGATATGCCCTTCCGGTCAGCGCCTCCAGTTGCCGGTAAAGCTCCGGCAGCGCATAGTGAGCAAAGGGATCGGAGCCGCGCGCCTCGGAAAGCTCGTAGAAGATTACCCCTTGAGGACCGGCAACCAACTCGTAGAGTCCAGAGTGCACCGCCCGTATCCCCGTGGCAGGCTTCAGGAAGAAAAGTCCGACCACTCCATCGGCAAGCGGTGCCGAGGGGAAGACAACGAGCGCTTCATCCCCCAGGACCCCGCCTTCCTGCACGAGCGTGAGAGCACCGGCAGGAAGCTCCCCACGGAAGAGCTTTGTCGGCTGGAGTTCCCACAGCGTCAGCAGCAGCCCGCGATCTGGCGACCGGACCACCCGATGTCCGACAATGCTGGCCTCCACGATCAGCTCGCTTTCCGCCACCCGCTCAGCAAGCGGGACCGGAATCAGGAGGCATTGCCCCCAGAGCGTCGAAGCCAGCAGAAGAGAGAGTACAGGAACCCGCACCATCTTTCTCCCCCGGCGCTTATCCTACCGTTACTCTTCGAGCAGCTCCTCGTCCCGCACGAGGAGCAGAATGGAGGAGTGCGGCACGACAACGTAGCGCTCGCCTTCCAGCTCAATCTCGACGGAATCCCGCTGCAGGTAAATTGCCAAATCCCCTTCACGAGCCTGCAGCGGCAGATACTGTGCCTCCCGAGGCTTCCAGGGCTCATCCCACTCTGGCGGGGTTGGCAGCGGATAGCCCGGACCAACCTTGATGACGTAGCCCATCTGCACCTTCTCGTTTTCCCGCACACCCGGCGGCAAGTAGAGACCTGATTTCGTCCGCACTTCCCCCGTTCGGGGACGAATCAGCACGCGGTCGCCCACGACGACCACCCGCTCCAGGAGGGTGAGACTCATCGTTGCCGCAAGAGTCGTGAGACCTCTTCACGAAAGCCCGCCATCGTTCGTTCTCTAGGGCACTGACATGGCGTAGAGACGAACGATGCTCGAGCTTCCCATTGTCGGACAGCCAGAGGGGACGCCTCAGACCCTCCCCCGCGGGGGAGCCCGCCGCGTCTATGTGGAGACCTACGGCTGCCAGATGAACCTCAACGACACAGAGATCGTGCTGGGGATTCTCCACGCAAACGGCTACGGCATCGCCGAATCCCCGGAAGAGGCAGATGTCATTTTGCTCAACACCTGCGCTGTACGCGAGCACGCCGAACAGCGTGTCTTGGAGCGCCTCAACCATTTCAAGCCATACAAGCGGCGCAAACCCGAGCTGGTGGTCGGTGTCCTCGGCTGTATGGCGGAACGACTCCGCTCCCGACTTCTGGGTACCAAGCAGCTGGTAGAGCTGGTAGTTGGACCCGACGAATACCGGAAGCTTCCACAGCTTCTGGAACACGCCTTCGCCGGTGAGCAGGGCATCGCCGTCCGGCTCAGCCGCGTGGAGACCTACGACGACATCGAGCCGCTGCGCACCGAAGGCATCAGCGCCTGGGTCTCCATCATGCGCGGCTGCGACAAGTTCTGCACCTTCTGTATCGTGCCATTCACCCGAGGTCGAGAGCGTTCCCGCCCGCTGCGCTCGATTGTCTCCGAGCTGTGCCGTCTGTGGGAGCAGGGCTTCAAGGAAGTCACACTCCTGGGGCAAAACGTCAATAGTTACCGTGACCCCGTGACGGGCGCAGATTTCGCCGATCTGCTTGCCGCCTGTGCCGAAGCTGTCCCGCAGATGCGCATCCGCTACCTTACCTCGCACCCGCGGGATATGAGCGACAAGCTCATCGACACCATGGCAGCCTACGACAACATCTGCAAGTACATCCATCTGCCCGTTCAATCCGGCTCCAACCGCATTCTGCAGTTGATGAATCGCGGCTACACCGTTGAACAGTACCTGGAGCGCATCGAGCGGATCCGCTCCGTGATGCCCGACTGCGCCCTTTCCACCGACATTATCGCAGGCTTCTGCACCGAGACAGAGGAAGACCACCGGGCAACCCTGGAGCTTTTACGCACCGTGCGCTACGACGGTGCCTACATGTTCAAGTACTCCCCCCGCGAAGGCACCAAAGCCTGGAAATGGGGCGATGATGTGCCCGAGGAGGTCAAAATCCGCCGCCTCAACGAGATCATCGCCCTGCAGCAGCAGATTTCCTACGAAATCAATCAGCACAAAGAGCTCGGGCGCATCCACGAGGTGCTCGTCGAAGGTCCCAGCAAGCGGAATCCCGAGCAGTGGCAGGGACGAACCGATACCAACAAGGTCGTCATCTTTGCCCGAACTCCAGAGTGCCGTGTGGGAGCGCTCCTGCGCGTCCGTATCCACGCCGCAACCTCTGCCACCCTCTTCGGGGAAGTCCTCGAAGAAGTCTCGCCGTGCCCGTGACACCGGTGTGCTCTCTTCCCTACGGACTCGGTGCCGGGTCTCCGCTCCCGAGCCGTTGCCAGACCGCATCGCACCCCGGGTATGGGACCCAGCAGGCATTGCCTTCAGCAGGAGGCATGACGGACCCGCACTCTGTGTCTGGACCTGGTCACCCTCGACACGCTCGCCGATTCCCGCAAACTCTGTCCCCCCACGCTTGAGGATTTCCCGTTTCCCCGCCTCTCTGGACCCACCTACCATGCGCCTCCAGTATGGGCACGCCAGCACGCAGACCAGCACGACGTCCCTCACCTTATCCCTCCGAACACCTCCCGGTACTGCTGCACCAGCTCCTCAAAGGGCTCATCCCAGCGGACGACCAGGACGCGGTAACCGCGCGCCCGAAGCTCTCGGCGCAGCTGCTCATCGACACGGCGCTGATCCGGGCGATCATGCACCGGACCATCGCAGAAGAGGACCACGTTGGGCGCGTAGAAGAAATCGGCAATGCAGCGCGGCTCCTGGAAGGACTTCTGCGCCTCATCGGGAAGCCGGTAGCCGCCTTCGGCGAGGAAATCCAGAAAGCGGCGCTCCAGCTCCGACTGCGTGCGGCTGCGGAGCCAGCGGAGATGCTCCTCGCGGCTCGTCCCCTGCACCCGCTGCGCTACTCGGGCTTCGCACAAGTCGAGGAGGATAGCGCGAATCCGGTGTCGGTCCAAAAGGTGCGCTTCCGCCTGATTGTGGAAGCTCAAGAGGCATTCGTAGCATGCCCGCGCGCATTCGGGCTTCTGGTCGGTTCTATCCGGAGCGAAGTGGCAGATACGTAGCGCCTCTTGAGCGACAAGCGCAAGCGCATCGGGCTCTTCCACCAGGCGGCGCAGCACCCCGAGCCCCCCTTCGGCCGCTTCGTAGAAGAGCAGCGCGCGATGCTCGCCACGCCCTACGCGCTGGACGCCCAGCTCGCTCTCTTCCAGCTGAAAAGCCTGCTCGATGCCCCGCTTGAGCGCATAGAGCAGGCTGGCTTCCAGTATGGGGTCCTCTCGCCGCCCGGGATCGAGCAGACGCAGGAGCAGCACGTTCTGGGTCTCCCAGACGCAGAGCGCCAGGCGTTCCCGGTTTGCGGTAGAAGACAGCGGTGATGGTGAGGCAGCAGACTCCGCCTCTCGTTCCACCTGCCCATCTGTGAGCAGCTCGCCCGAGTTCAAGTCCACGACGAAGCCTTCCGGGCGCCCTCGCCACCCGCGGTTGATGTAAAGGAGCGTAGCCGCTGGACCATAGATGAGGCGGAAGAGTGTGTTCTCGCCGCTCCGCACATCCGCTTCTGCCGTTCGGTAACCCGACTCGGCAGGCGCAAACTGGTACGAGACCTGCGTTTCGTACCCGAGTCGGACGCGCTCCTCTTCGTTACACGTAATGCGTTCCCGGCGAACGAGGCGCACATTGGGCAGATCCAGGAGCGGCTTGATTTCGCTGTTTGTTCCGTCGAAGAGGCAATGGCAGACGGGACACCGCTCCAGATGCAGCTCCGCAAAGGCACCGCATTCCAGGCAGAGGCGGTAGCTGCGGCGGCGTTGTTCCAGCCCGCCGGGCGGCAGGAAAAAGCGCCGCACCTGCCACTTGGCGCCCTCGTGGTAGACGATGTTGTGCGGAGCGAACTCCCGAATCGCCAGCACCCGCGGTCGGGCGATGAATTCGCCCTCACCACGTGGAACCCACGCGCGCACCGGCAGCGCCGGAAAGTTGTATCCCGGCAGAAAGCCCTCCGTAGCGAGGTACCGATAGGGGTAGAAGTCGCTCTCTTCCCGGGCTACCTCGATCTGCAGGAGCAAATTCCGTTGCCGGAGCGCTTCCTCCTGCATACGCCGGGCTTGCTGCTGGGCTTCGGTCGTGCGTGCACTTGCCAGCTCTGCCTGCGCCCGTCCAAGCTGGGTGGTGGCAATGCGATAGAGCTCGCGCCAGCGGTCAAACGCCCGGTCAAAGGCTTCTGGCGCCTCGGTGATCACCCGATCCAGCCACGCTTCGGTGAACCAGCCGGAGCTTTCGAGCACCTGTCGGTCGAACGCCAAGATCTGCTCCAGGCGTTCCCGGAGTCGCCCTCGCTGCTCGGTGCCCAGCTGAATCTGGTGCGCCACGTCTTCACGCAAGGGAAGCTCGGGGAAGCGATTGGGATTGGTGTCCACCACATCCTCGATAGATTGCCGCAAAGGCAAACCTACCTGCGCCAGCCATTCTGCCTGGATGTGGGCGCGGATAAGGGCTTCGTTGGCCAGCTCCAGACGCGGTGCCCGCACCGCCCCCGCCACCATTTCCGCCCGATTGCGGAAGAAGTACTGGTCATGGCTGCTTCCGGCGGCGCAGTAGGTGAGGATAAGCCCTGCCTGTCCCTGTCGTCCCGCGCGTCCGCTGCGCTGGGCATAGTTTGCCGGGGTAGGCGGCACATTACGCAGGTGCACCACATCCAGGTCGGCAATGTCCACACCCAGCTCCATCGTGGGGGAGCAAACCAAGTAGGGCAGCCGGCGTCCAAGCGAAGAGTCCTGCGCATCCTCGGGCAGCCAGCGGAAGCGCCGCTCCCGTCGCTGGCGCTCCCCCGGCGAAACCACCTGCGCCGTGTGCTCCCGAGCCTCCAGGGAAGCCAGCTCTCGAGCCGCCTCCTGGTACAGGCGCTGGAAGAAAGCGTTCGCAGGCATCGCTTCCCGATTGCCCCGGGCATAGACCGGGTCCGGAGGCGGCGGCGTACCATTGCCCAGGCGCCAGACCAGACACCCCGCATCGAGCCGATAGCGCTCGTAGCCGTTGAGCGGATCTCCGCGCCGCAGGAATCCCTGGCTCACGAGCAATTCCAGAAACGCCGGAAGCAAGGTTTCAAGCTCGTTCGCATCCAGCTGCAGCGCCTCCCGCAGAAAGCGTCCAATCGGCGCACGAGCCGTAAGCCGGTAGAAAACGCCTTGCGGTAAGTGCCTCACCTGACCCGCAGGACGCACGAACCAACTGGCCTCGTACAGGAAGTCGGCATCGGGGTCCAGCCCCCAGAATTCGTTGAGGTGCTGTTCTGCCCGACGGCGGAGCTGTTGTTGAAACTCTCGCTCCAGCACGCAGACCTCGATCGCCAACCGCTTGCGAAAGTGGTCCAGCACCGCATGCAGGATCCGGAAGCGTTCTTCGGGTGGGCGTTCGCGGAGTGGCGGAAGGTCGCGCCACACTTCTTCCCGCTCGCACACTTCCCGAAGCCCATCGTATTCGATACGCAGGAGTCCGGTATCTTCCAGGTTCGGCTGCAGGACGCGCCAGCCCCGCCGCAAATCCGCATAAAGCCGATATTCGGTCAGGTTCTGAAAAGTCTTCCACACCTCTTGGGCGATCGAAGACTCCGGATCTAACGCGGGATTCTGCGCTACATCCCGCAGTTCCAGCCCCATGGAGCGCACGGTTTCTCGGGCAACATTGTCGAAACGCAACTCGCCGTGCTGCCTGAGCGCCGCATAGAGCCCTGACCGCAACACCGCCATCTGCACGAAATCGTTGAAGTGCCCCGCCTGCAGCGAAGCATCCTGCCGGCTGTCGGTGAAGGTCAGCAGCTTGTCGCGCACTGTTTTGCTCTGGGCAGCATAGCGCAAAACCGCTGTAGCCAGGACCGTGGTCGCCGAGGAACGCCCCTCGCTGGAAAGGCGCGAAAGCTTGGTAAAGTCCTGCTCGCGCTCGGTGTAGTATTCCCCACAGCGCAGGCAGAGCCAGAACTTGCGTGCCTGCCACCACGCCTTCCAGGTCCCTTCGATGGGCTCAGTACTGAATGTGCCATCGGCGCGCACCCAGACGGGTCGCGGCATGCGGTCGCGCCAGGTTCGAGTAATGCGCCCTTGCTCATCGCGCCAATCGTCGGGAATGCGGCTTTCGTCCCAGTCCTCCACAAAAGCCAGGTACCCCCCTTGCCCTTCCTCTTCCGGCGGCTCTTCCCCGACAGGGTACGGAAGGAACCGGTCCGCTGTGCGTACCACGTGGTAGTAGTCCTGCCCGCAGACGCGGCAGAAGCGGAGGGGGAAGAAGGGGTGTTCGTCTACGAGTTCGCCTTCCGCGGAAAACCGCCGCTTCTCAGGCGGCTCTAAGGTGGCATACACCGCCCGCCCCTGGGAGATGAACTGGTGCAGCTTGAAGGCAAAGAAGGGTTCAGGGAGCTGGCGATTGCGCTCGGCAACGTGGCTAAGGAACGCCTCTAAAGTGCGCCGGCAGGATTCTTCGGAGTGTCCGGTGGTCTGGGCCAGCGCGCGGGCAAGCTCAGAAAGCGGGCGCGGCATGTGGCGCCGCAGGCGACCGTCCGCTTCCTGCACCAGCCCCAGTTCGTATTCAAGCCAGCGGGCAAGGGGATGGCGGCGCAACGCCTCGACCTCCTCCGGGAACGGCTCGGAAAGTGTCTTGCGCAGCTCCTCGGGGGTGGGTGGTCCTCCGACGGTCGCCGGCTCCAGCGTCTCTTCGATGACTTCAGCTGGCGTGATGGAGGTGCCAAAGAAACGGCTGGCGAAGTCCGCCACCACTTGCCGGCGCTCCTCCGGTGTCGCATCGGGATGCGCCACCAGGGTCGCCGACGTGCCAATATGCACCACGCTCGGCCGCTCCAGCCGTGCCCGCAGCCGGCGCACCAGCATCGCTACATCCGCCCCCTGCCGCCCCCGATAGGTGTGCAGCTCGTCGAAAACCAGGAAGAAGGGCGAGTGGCGAGCAGGGAGCGGCGAGCGGGGGGCCACGAGACTTCGGTCCTCCGGGCGCACAAGCAGGAGCTCCGCCATCACGTAGTTTGTCAGCAAGATGTGTGGCGGATGGCGGCGGATTTGCTCCCGCTCCTCTTCGGGCGTCTCCCCGGTGTAGCGGGCAAAGCGGACGGGCATCTCCCGCCCGGTGCGCTCCCGATAGCGCCTGGCCAGCTCCCGCAATGCCTGCTCCTGCGAGTTGACGAGCGCGTTCATGGGATAAACTACGATGGCGACCAGCCCCGACTCGCCCGGCTGACGCACCACCGCATCCACAATCGGGATGAAGTAGCAGAAGCTCTTGCCCGAACCCGTGCCGGAGGTCACCACGAAGCTCTTTCCCTCAGCCGCCAGCCGGATGGCCTCTACCTGGTGCTGAAAGAGCCGGAAGCTTCGCCCATCGGCTCGTCGGAAAATGCGCGCCGTCTCCTCATGGAGCACCCCTTCACGGGACAGCTCTTCCACAGTCTGAGCCCGCCGGTAGGCCGGCGAAAGCTGCAGAAGCGGCTCGGGCCAGAGCTTCCGTTCCTCCTCCAGCATCTGGCGGACAAACTCGCGCAGCCGCTCATCGGCAATCCGCACGAAGGACCCCACGAAGTCCCCGTAATCGGCAAGGACGCGCTCGTGCAGCTCGAAGATGCTCATGGCTTCCTCCTGCTCAGGTCCTCCAAACACCGTATCGCCCTGTCCAAACTTGGAGCATGGCGGCGGGCCTCTTCGGGGTTCCAGTGTCGGTCAACGAATTCACCTACCCGTGCGGTGTAGGCAGGACCTACCCGCGCGGTTGTGCCCTTCCGGAGAACGAGATCCAGCCTGATGTCCTTACTGGGCGACTGCCTGGCAAGCTCGATGAGCGCCTGTTTTGGATTGTCCAGGGTTTCTGGATGTGGTGGAATAAGTCTCTCCGAAATGCCCAAAAACCGTGCAAGGTTTCGCCGGTCCGCCAGCAGCCACGCTTCCACCATACGCACAGCGATGCGAAAACACAGGAGCGGTGCTGGATTCGGAAGCACTCGCGCTCGAAACGGCGGCGCACAGTCCGCGTCCCGGTCCAGATCCACCAGCACAAACCAGGGGGCATACTGTCCAGCGTGGTTGAACCCCGATAGCCTCTGCAGCAACCAACTCTTCCCTTGCTTCCCAAAGACCGGACCGGGCCCGGCTCCAACAAAGCGGACAAGCCGCTTCGCAACGGCTTCATCCAGCAAACCCTCCACGGCGATGGAGACCTGAAGCATAGGCTATTCGGCGAAAAGCGGCAGTTGTTCCACCTTCTCGGGTTTCGTGTAGCTTACTGCGATCTCGCCGGCAGAGAGACCGCCCTCCAGGAGAGCCTTGGCCTCTTGCATATCCGCCACCCGACGGACTTCGGTTGCCTCTCTTCCAGGCTGGAGGAGCACAACTTCCTCTGGAGCGATCCCTTCGTCGCGCAGCAGCTCTGCGGAATGCGTACTCACCAGGATTTGACGTCCGGTCCGGCGCTGTAGCCGGGCGAACATCTGGGGAACGTAGCGAATCACTTCCGGGTGCAAGGAAAGTTCGGGTTCCTCCAGAAGCAGGGGTCCGCGTCCTTCCAGTAGAGACCACAAGAGTCCCAAAAGGCGCAGCGTACCGTCGGAGAGTTGTTCCTCGGTTTGCCAGGCTCCCCGCAAGCGCCAGTGCTCGTATTTGGCTCGAAGATGGGGCGTGCCGCGCTCGTCACGCCAGAGTTCAATCTCTGCAAGCTGCGGCACCGCCACGATGAGCGCCTCCCGGATACGCCGGAGCCAGGCGTTGCGGGTCTTCTCGCTGGTGCGCGCGATCTGTTCCAGAAAATCGCCGCCGTAGGGATCATTCCGCCGTCCTACGGAACGGTCGGGTTCCCGGATGAGCTGTGGCACAATGTGCAGATACCGCACCGAAGCAAAAAACGATACCACCTCCCGAAATGCTTGGTTCATCGTAATCTGCTCCAGGTGCGTCTGCGTGAGCCGTTCCGGATCGGCTTCGTCTTCGCTCGTGGGACGTTCTAAGAGGGTCTCTTCCTTGCCGGTTGTGGGGTCTCGCCGCACCACTTTTTCTCGCTTGATGATCGCACGGCGCCGAGAGTCCTGGCCAAAGACCAGCTCGTAGCCCCAGAGGAAATCGGAAGGATCGTCCACCTCAGCATCGGCTATGCGCACGGCAAGCTCGATATCCGGATACTGTCGCGCCGCCAGACAGCGGATCGCTTTCACCCCGCCACGTCGGTTCACGGCCGCCTGCAAACCCCCGCCCTCAGAGACCAAGTCCCGCAGAAACCGGAACACATCGAGCAAATTCGACTTGCCCGACGCGTTTGGTCCGACCAGGAAAACACGCTGTTGAAGGGGAAGATTCACCTCCAGGAAGTTCTTCCAGTTGCGCAGCTGGAGCCAGGAAAAGCGCAATGCTGTTTGCCCCTTAGCCGCCATAGGATTCCCTCGTGGTTATGCTCATAGTTTACCCCACCTCTTTCCTCCCTCCGCCAGTCTCAGATTCAGCTCCACGAGCCGCCGCAGAAGCGCCTGCCGCGCCTCGGGTGAGACGGTGTAGCGCATCTGCCCGCGATCGTTGGGGTAGAAATCATAACGCAAATCTACATCTTCCCAGCCGTAGCAGGCGAGAATGGCGCGGCGCTTGCAAAGTCAATCCTGCCTCCCCATCCCGGTCTCATCGCATCCCCCGCAGCATCGCATCGTAGCACTGCAAAATGACCTCCTTCGTTCGATAGGTGCCATAGCGCTCCTCGTCCTTGCGGCGAACGATGGGGAACTG
>Ga0105160_1000497_pt1 | contig 18343 bp, 15 predicted proteins | sample GXS110809BmetaG_FD_89591 | JGI IMG/M metagenome (GOLD analysis project Ga0105160, IMG submission 89591) | Hot spring microbial communities from Gongxiaoshe hot spring, China to study Microbial Dark Matter (Phase II) - GXS 110809B | ecosystem: Environmental > Aquatic > Thermal springs > Hot...
CCTTACGGAGGGGGGGTAAGGGGGTTGATGGAGCCAAGTTGGTTGTTGGCACAGCCGAGCTGAACCTATGCGTTGCACCCTTATCACGGTAGGTTCCACCCCCCCACTTCGCGAGGGGCGCCGAACTCTGAACGGTTTCCCCCTATGCCGTAGGGAGAGTCTCAAGAATGGGGTTTGGGAAAAGTCAGGCAGCGGCTTTGGTAGTGGAGGTAGCACTCTGTACCTTTGTAGGTAGTCGACGCGGGTTGGCTTCATGTGCAAGGGAACAGCTTGAGCCGTCTGCTCAAGCGCGTTCGGTGTTGCCACCCAGTGTGTCTGTGCTTCCTTTCTGGAAAGGCAGAACGCGAGGCTGCATGCCCCGCGCCTCTGCCAAGTGGGTGAACCGCGCGGCGGTGTGTGCCGCCGCGCCTAGCACGCGCCCTACTTCAGCTGAAACAGCGATTGCGATGCCCTGAGCATCTCCTCAGCACGCTGAATAAACAGCTCTGACTCCTCCAGAGTCAGGTTAAGTCGGTTCAGCACGCGCGTGTCGAACGGCTCTTGGGGGGCGTCGGGATCCATCGGATAGCCCAAGCGGTTGGCGCAGTAATCGGCGTATTCCACCAGCGCACACGCGGGGTCATCGACTTCCAGCGACTGGTGGTGGTAGCGAATCATTTGCGCGATGCGGGTAGGCAGCTTCCACCGCTCCGCCAGCAATGCACCCACCTCTTCATGGGTGAAGCCGAACAGTTCGCGCTCCGCCTCATGCACCGACTTACCGCGGTGGTGCACCATGTCATACAGCTCACCCATCCAGTTGGTCAGTGCGGTGCTAATCACCAGCTTGCCCACATCGTGCAGCAAGCCCGCTGTGAACGCCTCGTTGCGCACGCGCGTATCGAACTGACGCGCCCCCATCTGCGTAATCAGCCCCACCGCTAAGGAGTGCGTCCACATACCGCTCACGTGCGGGGTGTAGCCGATGAGTGCGCGCTGAAAGAGCGGGTAAGTAGCTGCAATCAATGCTAAGTTTTTCACAGTATTCAAGCCCAGCACCACAACCGCTTCCTCAATCGTGGCCACTTGGCGGCTCATACCGTAGTAAGCCGAGTTCGCGACGCGCAGCACGCGCGTGGTAAAGCCCTGATCCTTGCTAATTTCCTGAGCCACTTGTTGGGCATGCACATTTGGATCGTCTACCATCTGATAGACACGCATCACGACCGCGGGCAAGCTCGGCAGGTCCTGCATCCGGCTGATTAGCTCCTCTGCCGATTGATACACTCGCGTCAGCGTTGTAGGCATGGCAGTTCCTCCGCAAGGGAGTTCTACCATAGTGAAGGCGTCGATTTCACATAGCGGTGGGGTACACTTTGGGCTGATGGGGCAGCGCGTGGCGTTGTGGTTCGCCTTTGAAGCGTCGCACTATTACCAGTTGCCGCACCTCAGCGTGGAGGAAAACACGCGACTGTTCGGGAAGGCGTCGCGCCACCACGGGCACAACTATCGGGTGCAGGTCGTCTTGCGTGCTCAGCCCGACACCCCGCCCATCTGCTGGGAACAATTTGCCCAAGCGATACGCCAACATATTGATGCACAGTTTGACCACCGCTGCATCAATCGCGAGCACCCCGCCTTCCAAACGCAGTTGCCTACCACCGAAAATCTTGCCGTCTATTTGTGGCACGACTTGCGCACTCAGCTTGGTGCCCCTGTGGAATCGGTAAGCGTTTACGAATCAGACACGCTTGCCTCTACTTACGCGGGTGAGCAGCAGCAAGCCGACCATGATACGCCACGCCCTGTGGTGGCGATGACCCGCGTGTACACCTTCTCCGCAGCGCATCGGCTTTACAACCCCCAACTTAGCGAAGAGCAGAACCGCGCCCTTTACGGCAAATGCGCCAATCCTCACGGACACGGGCACGACTATCGCTTGGAAATCACGGTCAAAGGCATACCTGACCCTGTCACGGGTATGGTGATGAACCTCACCGCGCTGGATGCCTTGGTGCATGCGGAAGTGCTGACCCATTTAGATCACAAGTTTTTGAACGAGGAAGTCCCTCCGTTTGACCGTGTGGTGCCCACTTCCGAGAACATCGTGGCGTTTGTGGTGGCGCGTCTGCAGCCCCACCTGCAAGGCAACGCGCGGCTGGCGGCGGTGCGCCTGTGGGAAACGCCGCGCAGCTATTTTGAATGGCAAAGCGATTAGCCACGCCTAATGCGCCACATGGTGCGCCCGCACCTCGCGAATCACCGTCACCTTCACCTGACCCGGGTACTCCAACTCCGATTGGATTTTGTGGGCGATTTCGCGGGCGAGCTGGTGGGCGCGGAGGTCGTCTACCTCGTTGGGCTTGACGAGCACGCGCACTTCGCGCCCAGCTTGAATGGCGTACACTTTCTCTACGCCCTCAAAGCTCATCGCGATGCGTTCCAGCGCTTGCATGCGGCGCAGGTACTGTTGGAGCGACTCGCGTCGTGCGCCGGGGCGAGCTGCTGAGATGGAGTCGGCAATGATCACCACGTGCGCTTCCAAGCTGGCGGGCTCGATGTCGTGGTGGTGTGCGCCCACAGCGTTGCACACAATCTCAGGCTCGCCATAGCGGCGTAGGAATTCCATACCTACGATTGCATGTGGTCCCTCGGTGTTGTTCTCCAGCGCCTTGCCAATGTCGTGGAACAGGGCAGCGCGTTTGACAAGCCGTGTATCCAGCCCCAGCTCGGCAGCCAGCAGCCCTGCGATGGTAGCCACCTCGATGGAGTGGTCTAACACATTTTGGGCGTAGCTCGTGCGGTAGCGCAGTTTGCCTAAGGTGCGCACGATTTCAGGGTGCACGCCCGTTAGCCCTACTTGGAGCACGGCTTCCTCGCCCGTTTGCCAAATGCGTCGCTCGACCTCTTGCTTTGCGCGTTCGTACTCTTCCTCGATGCGGGCAGGGTGGATACGCCCATCGTGGATGAGGTTGAGCATCGTGATGCGCGCGATTTCGCGCCGAATCGGTTCAAACGACGACAGCACGACCGCTTCGGGGGTGTCGTCGATAATCACATCCACACCAGTGATGTGCTCGAAGTGGCGGATGTTGCGCCCCTCACGCCCGATGATTCGCCCCTTGAGGTCTTCGCTAGGTAGGTGGATAACGGTGATGGTGTTGTGTGCCACATGATCAACCACACAGCGTTGGATAGTGTCCAGAATTACTTGTCGAGCGCGCCGTTCGGCATCCCGGCGAGCATCTTCCTCGATCTGGCGGGCGAGAATGATCGCTTCATGCTCGATTTCGTCGCGAATCTCTTTGAGTAGCAGTTCGCGGGCTTGCTCGGCAGTCATACCGCTGATGCGCTCCAGCTCGAATCGGCGCTGATGGAGGAGTTCGCGCAACTCGCCTTGTTTTTTGGTAAGCAACGCTTCGCGCTCCATAAGTGCGTGTTCGCGTTGTTCCAGCAGTTCGAAGCGGTGTTCGAGCAGTTCTTCGCGTTGAAGCAGGCGCTGCTCTAAGCGCACGATTTCGGCGCGCTTTTCGCGGGCTTCCTGTTCGGCTTGCTCGATGATACGATGCGCCTCTTCGCGGGCTTGGAGGCTGGCTTCGCGGCGCATCGTTTCGCAGTCGCGGGCAAGTTGTTCGCGTTCACGGGCGAGTTGTTCGCGTTCGCGGGCGAGTTGTTCGGCTTCGCGCTGGGCTTGTTCCAGCAATCGTTGGGCTTCTGCCGCCGCTGCCTGCTGCCCCTGACGCGCACGCCAGTACGCCGCGAAGTAGCCCGCGCTTGCAGCGCCCAGCCCTACAACGGCTGTGATGACCCATTGGATAGGTTCCATAACACGCCTCCTTAAGAACTATCGGCTGTTTACGGCGCGTTTTCCAACTGGGGGTTCCAGCGGTGCAGGGCAGTTTGGGCGGTCTCGGCGTCGAAGCCACGCTGCAGCAGAAACCGAAACCAGCGCGCCACTTGGCGCGGATCGGCATTGGCGGGCGGCTCGCCAAACCGCTGATAAAGAGCGCGCACGGCGCGGCTTTCCTCGTCTTCGTCTAACTCGGGCGCGGCTAAGCCGCGGCGTGCAAACTCGTGCTCGATGCGCGTGCGCCCCGACGGCTGTTCTACCGTGTAGCGTTCCAGCAAACGCGCTGCAAGCCGCTGATCCGACACAAAGCCTTCCGCTTGCAGCCATTCTAATACTGCACGCGCCTCCGCTTCGGTGTAGCCATAATCAGCCAGTCGCTGCGCCAGCTCGGCGTTTGAAAAATCGCGTCTCCGAAGCCAGCGCAGCGCACGCTCGATTGCCTGCGCAACGCGCTCGGAGCTTCCCTGCATCGCTGCCCTCCCCGCTACGCGCCTCACGACGCCCCACCAAGGCGGTTAGAGACTCGCTATATAGTACCCCATGCCAGGGCTTAGGTATACTCCTGTTATGCCGTGTGGCACGCCAAGGCACGCAGCAAGGAAATATGGGCTCATGTTGGGTTCAATGCTGATTACGCTTGCGGCGTGCGCACGGTTTCCCCAAGTGCCAGAAGGGGCGGGCGTGCGGCGGATTGTGGTGGAGGTGCAGGTGGCGGGGCGCATCCGCCCCGACTACGCCTACTTTGTGCTGTTCAACCTTAGCAACGACCCCACAGGGCAATCGGGACCTGTGCCCGTGATTGCGCCCCCGTGGGGCAACGGCTTTGCCGCAGGCGCGTTCACGCACTATATGCGCTTTGATAACCTGCAACCTGCAGGGGGCTACGGGCTGTATCGCGTAATCCCCAACACGAACCTCTCTGTCTCGGAGTATATTGGACCCCCGCGCGCGAGCGAACCAGTGGGCGCGCAGTCAGACCGCTTGCGCTTTGAGATCGACCTGACGCAGTTTATTCGCGACCCTGTCGCGGCTGCCGAGATGCGCTTTATTCAACTCAACATCATCGCGACCGACCGCGTGCCAACCGACCCCAACGACACGCGCCCCAAAGTGGTGGATGCGCTGGGCGACCCGGCGCTGGGCATCAGCCAATATCTGAACATAAGGATTGACCAAAATCGCATTTTGCGCAACGCCGATACGAACCTCGAGCCGCGCGGCGATGTGCCCGACCCCGACTTGGATATCGTGGATTGGCGCGTGGAGGTGCGCACACTATGAGCCAAGCGGCGCAGCGGGGCTTGTCGCGCTTGGAAATCGCGCGCGGGCTGCGCTGGGCAAACTGGGACGCGGTCTTTTTCACTCTATATGTCGCCCTTACTTCAGGGGCATTCCAGATCGGCTTGGCACGATACCTAGGGGCAAACGATCTATGGATTGGTATCCTCACTTCTGTGCCCTCGCTGGCAGGTGCGCTGCAGATTCTCACGGCGTACTTTGCCGATACCACGCCCAGCCGTAAGCAGTTGGTGTTGCGCTACGCGCTCTACTCGCGCTTGCCGTTTGTCGTAATCGCACTGTTGCCGTTCTTGGATGCCAAACTGCCGCGCTTGGAGCTGTTTGCCGCGTTGCTTATTCTCTCGGCGGTGCTGGGCTCGTTCGCGGGACCAGCGTTTCTGGCATGGCTAAGCGATTTGGTGCCGCCTGACCATCGGGGGCGGTACTTTGGCAAGCGCAACATGATTTTGGGCTTGGTATCTGCCGCCTCCGCATTGCCCCCCGCCATCTTTTTGGATATGGCGGTCAAGCAGCATCGGTTTTCGGAGGCGGTAGCATTCAGCGTGCTGTATGGGACAGGTGCGCTGTTCCTGTTTTTATCGTGGTGGGCACTGAACAAAATGCCTGAACCGCCTCGCACGCCCACTGAGCATAAAGGGCTGCGTGGCATATGGGAGTTTTACCGCGAACCCCTGCGCACGCGCAACTTTCGCCTGCTGCTGGGCTTCAACACTTTCCTCGTGTGGGGGCAGATGATTGCAGGGCAGTTCTTCACAGTGTACATGTTGGAGCAGTTGCGAATGCCCTATCTCATTGTGCAGCTAACGGGGTTGGTTTCGGCGTTGGTCAGCAGCGCGGCGATGCCTGTGTGGGGCTATCTGGCAGATAAGTTCGGCAACAAGCCGCTGCTGGTGTTGTCGATGTGGGGCGTGACCTTTCTGCCCTTGATTTGGATGCTCACTGACCCAGCGCGCTATTTGTGGAGCTTAGTGATTGTGTTTCTGATTCAGCTGTTGGCGGGCTGGTTTTGGGCGGGTGTTGGGCTGACGCAGTTTAATTTGAATGTGGCGGTCGCTCCGCCGGAGCAGCGGGCGGTATATATGGGCGCGCTGAGCGCGATTGTGGCGTTGATGGGGGGCTTGGCGGCATTTGTAGGGGGCGCACTGATGGAAGTGGTAAAGCCGTTTGTACCCGACCCGTCGCGCTTTTTTGTATTGTTTGGGCTTGCGTCGCTGTTTCGGTTGTTTGCTCTGCCGTGGCTGCGCGGCATTCGCGAGCCGCGCGAGCGTTCCACACGCTATGTATTGTCGCAGCTGCGAGCGTCGGCGCGCCCCCGCGGCTGGCGCGCATTGCAACAACTACGCAGGCAAACCGATGTGAGTGTGCGCCTACAAGCCGTGCGCACGCTGATGGAAGAAAAAACCCCGCTGGCGGTGGAGGAGCTGACCGCTGCGTTGCGCGATCCAATCCCTGAAGTGCGTCGCGAAGCGGCTAAAGCGTTGGGGGCAATTGGCGACGCGCGCGCAGTACCCGCGCTGCTACAAGTTCTGCGCGACCCTGCCAGCGACTTGGCACTGGAAGCAGCGGGGGCATTGGGCGTCATCGGCAGCCCGGAAGCCACGCCTGAACTGGTGAAACTGCTGAACGCCGAGCGCATTGAAGTGCGCATCGCCGCCATACAAGCGCTGCGACGAATTGCCGACCCTCGCGCCTTGCCCGCGCTGCTGGAACGCTTGGAACACGCGCCCGGACCGTTGGAGCAAGCCAGCCTCCTGGAAGCCATCGCAGCCACGCTGGAGCACAGCGACTCTAGCCATGTGTGGGAGCCGACGCGCTTTGCCCGCTGGTTGGAGTCGGAGCATGCGGATGTGCGCGCCGATGCCGCAGCCGTGGTCGCCCAGCTACCGCGCACGCCCACGCTGGCACCGCTGCTGCGTGAACGATTGCGTGCTGAGCACAGCCCCGCGGTGTTGCCCCAACTGGCGCGCGCGCTCGCGCAGCACGGTGACGAGCGCGATGTGGAGCAGCTGCTGCGCCAGATGGGGCGCGTCGAGTCGGACCTAGCCCGCCAGCAGATTGCGCTCAGCGTCGCCCAGCTGCTGGGGCGCTACGATGCCTTGTACGCACTGCTCACGGCCGACGAAGCCCGCCGCGACCGCCTCATCGAAAAAGCCTTAGCAGGGCTGATGCGCGAGCAGCCTGAGCTATCGGACGCCTTGCGCGCCTACGCCTACGGCGATTACGGCTCCGCGCTGCAGATTTTGCGCCACTCGCTGCCTCACCACCCACACCTGCAACGCCTGAACGCCGCGCCCGATTGTCTGGAATCGTGGCTGCTGGCAGTGAGCCTGATTTAGCCGTCAAGGCATTCGCTGCAGCAGCCACGCCATCGCTTGCACCGCCAGCAAGTAGCTCTCCGCACCAAAGCCGCTAATCTGCCCCACGCACACAGGCGCAATCAGCGACGTGTGGCGGAAGGGCTCGCGGGCATAGATGTTGCTCAGATGCACTTCAATCGTGGGCAAGCCCACAGCGCGGATAGCGTCGCGCAGGGCGACACTGGTGTGCGTGTACGCCCCCGCGTTGATTATAACCCCCGATGCCCATGAGCGCGCCTCATGCAGCGCGTCAATCAGCGCGCCTTCGTGGTTCGATTGCACATGGCGCAACTCCAACCCCAGCGTGTGAGCATACGCGGCGGCGCGTTCCACAATCGCCTCCAGCGTCTCGGTACCATAAATCTCCGGCTCGCGCGTGCCCAAGAGGTTCAGATTCGGACCGTTTAGCAGCAAAATCGCTCGCATCAGGCTAAGTTGTACCCGCTGGAACACGCGTGCAAACCTTCTCAGGTATAATTGGCGACGAGGTTTGACTTGCCCATGAAGCGATCGTTCGCACAGCTGCTGGGGCTGACGCTGCTAAGCTTGCTTGTTGCCCACGCGCAGAGCCGTGCGCCCTCAAAGGATGCCCTCCGACGCGATATTGAGCGTGCGCGCGACCGTGTGCTACCTGCGCTGGTGAACATTTTGGTGGTAGACCGCTATTTTGAGGGTGGGCGCGCCCGGTATAAGCTGGGCGGGGGCAGCGGGGTGATTGTCTCACCCGAGGGCTTGGTGTTGACCAACTACCATGTAGCAGCCGATTCGGTGCGCATCTTCTGCACGCGCGTCAACGGCGAACGGTTGGAGGCAGAAGCCCTTTACCATGACCCGATGACCGACCTGAGTGTGTTGCGCCTCAAGCAGCCGCCCAACACCCCCAAACGCAAGTTTCCGTATGCCGTGCTGGGTGACTCCGACGCACTCAAGACGGGCGACTATGTGCTGGCGATGGGCAATCCGCTATTGCTGGCATCTTCCGTTACGCTGGGCATCGTATCGAACCCCAAGCGCGTGTTTTTGAACCCCTTCAACCAAGAGGTGGAGGGTGTGGAGTTTGAGCAGGGTGACCGCTCGGGGATGCTGACGCGCTGGATCCAGCACGACGCCCTGATTTTGCCGGGTAACTCAGGTGGTCCGTTGGTGAACTTGCAGGGTGAGGTAGTGGGCATCAACCAGCTGGGTGGGCGCGGCGTGGGCTTTGCAATCCCCTCGAACATCGCGAAGCGCGTGCTGGAGCAGGTGCGTCGCATAGGACGCGTGGAGCGCGGCTGGCTCGGCTTCCGCGCAATGCCTGTGGAGAAGCTGCGCCGCGATACGGGTGTGCTGGTTGCCTCCGTGTTGCCTGGTTCCTCTGCAGAGCAAGCGGGCATTCGCCCAGGCGACATCATTCTGAAGATTGATGGCAAACCCGTTAACGCCCGCTTTCCCGAAGAGATCCCGCTGGTGTATCAACAAATTGCTGGGCTGCCGATTGGCAAAACAGTTGCGGTAGAGCTGCTGCGAGGCAACGAGCGCGTGGTGGTGCAAGCCCAAGTGGAGCGGCTGGAGCCCTACTATGGTGAGGAGGATGAGTTTCGCACGCTGGGCTTTACCGCACGCGACATCACGCGCCCAATGGCGCGCGCCCTGCGCCTACCTGAGGCGGGCGTGCAAATCACGGGCATCCGTCCTGGCTATCCACTGGATACGGCTGAGCCGAAACTCAATGTAGGTGATGCAATTATCCAGTTTGGCGACCGCGCTATCCACAACCTGCGCGACCTGCGCGAAGCAATTGAAGCCCATCAAGGGCAAGAGAACATCCCCATCGTGTTCCAGCGGCGTACCGAAACGCTGATCACCGTCATTCGCAACAAGCCACCCGCGCCACCCAGCCCGAGCACGGAGCTGCCCAAAGCGTGGATTGGCATCCGCGCCCAGGTCATCACGCCGCTGGTGGCGCAGGCACTGGGCGACCCTAGCCTCAAGGGCTTCCGCATTACGGAAGTGTTGCCCTACACGGAAGCCAGCAAGGCAGGGCTGCAAGTGGGTGATCTGGTTATCGCCCTCAACGGCGAGCCGCTGGAAGCCTCGCGCGTGCAAGACGCTCGCGACCTTGAACGGCGCATCGAGCGACTAACCATCGGCGAGCAAGCCAGGCTGACCATCGTGCGCAACGGCGAGCGACGCGAAGTGAGCGTGCGCTTGGAACCGAACCCCGCCGCTGTGGATGTGGGGCGCAGCATCCGCCAAGAGGAACTCGAAATCGCCGTGCGCGACATCACACCCTTAGATCGCATGCGCAACCACTGGCGCAAGGACCAACAAGGCGTGCTGGTTATCGAAGTACCCAGCGGCAGCTGGGCGCATCTGGGCGGGCTGCGCAGTGGCGACCTCATCTTGACCGTCAACGAGCAGCCTGTGCCCAACACTCAAGCCTTCCAGCAAGTGATGAAAGCCATACTCGCCCAGCAACCCCCCGTGCTTATTGTGCAAGTGCTGCGCGAGCGTGACACCTCGTTCGTGTTCATCGAGCCTGACTGGAAAGAACTTACCCAATAGGAGGAACCTTCAATGCGTGGATTGTGGCTAACTCTGTTGGCAGTACCACTGGTTGTCTGGGCGCAAACGGCTACGACGCCAAGCCCATATAAGCAACTCGTGGACAAAATCCAGCTCAACATCGTGACGGTGCGCGCCGTTGTCAAAGCCGAGTTCAAGGCGGGCGACGAGAGCGAATCGCGCGAAAGCAAGTTCACCTTGCAAGGCGCGGTGCTCACCAGCGACGGTCTGGTGATGCTACCTGGGGTGCTTCTCTCATCCGAGAGCTTCAAGCAGTACTACGGTATTGACGACGATGACAGGGTTGATATCAAGCTCACCCCCCTCAGCTTCAAGGTGATTTTCGGTTCCGAGACCAAAGAGTACGAGGCACGGCTGGTCGCCACTGACTCGCAGTTGGGGCTGGCGTTCCTGAAAATCACCGACTTGGAAGGGCGCACCGTGCAGGCGATTCCGATGAATGAGGAACCGCTCACGCTGGGCAGCGAAGTGGTGGTGGTTTCGCGCCTACCGCGCGGCTACGACTACGCCCCCTACTATTGCACCGGGCGCGTGATTAGCGAGGTGAGCAAGCCTCGTAAAGCGTACCTGCTGGAAGGCAGCATCTCCGAGATGGGCTTACCCGTGTACAACCGCAACGGGGAGATGGTCGGCGTAATGGTCGAGCTGCGCCACGGGCTCAAGGACGAGGAAGTGGATATCGGCTTCCGCGAGAACTTCGGGAGCGACGACGGCACGCGGTTTTTGGTGCCCGTGAGCGCTATCCGCCCGCTGATTGAGCAGGCACGTCAGCGTGCTTCCGCAACGCAGTGAAACCTGCCCACCTGATAGACTTAGGCGTGCTTCGCTACTTGCCCGCGCTGGAACTCCAGCGCAGGCTCCATGCCCAGCGCGTGGTCGGGCTAATCCCCGATACCTTGCTGCTGCTGGAGCACCCGCCTGTGATTACGCTGGGCAAGGCATTTCACCCCGAGCACTTACGCTACGCTCGCGAGTTCTACACCGCGCAGGGCATCGAGCTCCACCCCACCGATCGCGGAGGCGATGTCACCTGCCACAACCCCGGCCAGCTGGTGGGCTATCCGATTTTCGATGTCTCGCAGCACGGGCGCGACCTGCATAAGTTTCTGCGCGATTTGGAAGAGGCACTGATTATCGCGCTGGACGCGTTCGGCATCCCCGCTTACCGTGAGGCGGGCTACACAGGCGTGTGGACGACGCATGGCAAAATCGCAGCTATCGGTATCAAGGTCACCAAGTGGGTGAGCATGCACGGCTTCGCGCTGAATGTAACCAACGATTTGCGCCTTTTTCAGACCATCGTGCCCTGCGGAATTGCCGACCGCCCCGTGACTTCGATGGAGCAGGTATTGGGGCAAGCGGTGCCAATCACGCAGGTCAAGCAGCAGGTGGTGCGCGCGATGGCGGAAGTGTTCGGGCTGCGGTTTGTGCCTATTCCCGCACCTATTGGTGAACCCGCGGGTGTTCCGTAGCAGGAAAGAGCACGCTCCTGTGCGAATTGGCAAACTATGCAACCCATCCGCTATTCGGCACCGGGACGCGCGGGCATTATCGGCAATCCCAGCGACATGTACGGGGGCACAGTGATTTCTTGTGCCATCCCGTTACGCGCGCGTTGTATGCTGGAGCCATCGGCACGGCTGACTTTCCAATCGCGCGAGCGCATCCTCAGCCCCGACACCTTAGAGCTTCAAGGCGACGAGTTTGATGTGTGTCGCGCAGCGTTGCAAGGGCTGGGGTTCACCGTTGAGAACGCGCCCTTCACGCTGCGAATAGAAACCGACATTCCCGCGCAGTCGGGCTTAGCAGGTTCGTCGGCGCTGCTGACTGCTATAGTGGCGTGCCTGCTCCACTATCGGGGCGAACTATGGTTCTCGCCCCATCGCCTTGCCGAGCAAGTGCGCCGCATCGAGGCGCATGGGCTGCGAGTGCAGTGTGGTTATCAGGATTTTTACATGGCGGCGTTCGGGGGCTTGAACTTGATGGAGTTTCGCGATAAGGAACTGCTGGGTAAAGACCCCACCGAGCCGTTGGCAACGGTGGAATCACTTCAAGGCTATCTGCAGGGGGTAGCGTTGCCGTTGTGGCTGGCGACTACAGGGGGTAAGCGATTTTCGGGGGCGGTGCACGCGAACCTGCGCGCCCGTTGGGAAGCAGGTGAAACTGCCGTGGTAGAAGGTATGGAGCGGTTGGGCAGGCTGGCGCGCGAGGCAAAAATCGCACTGCTTACGCGCGACTGGAAGCACTTGGCATACCTTATGAACGAAAACTACGCCATCATCCAGGAGTTGGGGGGCAGCGGCGAGGCGCTGAATCAGCTGGTGCAAGTGGCGTTGGAGCACGGGGCATTGGGCGCGAAGTTGGCAGGGGCTGGAGGTGAGGGAGGCACCGTGATTGTGCTAACGCTGGAACCTGAACGCACGCTGCCTGCCTTGCGTGAAGTGGCGGATAGAATTATCCCTGTCGCCCCGTTTGCGCCAGGGATCAGTCGCAGTTGACACGCCGCAACCCGTGAACCTGTGTCATCGTTATGAGCGCGTTCGCGGCTTCTTTACTGGGTGTCGGGGCGAAACAGCCATGGATAACAATGGTCTGCCCAGAAAAAGCAGGGCTTCAAGCCACGCAAGCCGTAGCGTTGGCGACCCGCAGACGAAACCTGACGAGAGTGCGGGGTGCTGCTTGAACAGCCCAAGCCGTTGCTTGTTTTTCCCCGAACCCCCTCCGTAGGTTCCCCCTACAAGTAGGGGGAACCGAGCAATTTTTTGGTTCCCCTCGCTTGCGGGGGGAACCTGTAGGAGGGGGCAGCAGTTTTTCCCAACCCCCTCCGTAGGTTCCCCCTACAAGTAGGGGGAACCGGGCATTTTTTCGGTTCCCCTCGCTTGCGGGGGGAACCTGCAGGAGGGGGGGCAGTTTCTCAAACCCCCTCCTTTAGGTTCCCCCTACAAGTAGGGGGAACCGGGCATTTTTTCGGTTCCCCTCGCTTGCGGGGGGAACCTGTAGGAGGGGGCAGCAGTTTTTCCCAACCCCCCTCCTTTAGGTTCCCCCTACAAGTAGGGGGAACCGGGCATTTTTTCGGTTCCCCTCGCTTGCGGGGGGAACCTGTAGGAGGGGGGCAGCAGTTTTTCCCAACCCCCTCCTTTAGGTTCCCCCTACAAGTAGGGGGAACCGGGCATTTTTTCGGTTCTCCTTGCGTAGCGGGGGGAACCTGCAGGAGGGGGCAGCAGTTTTCCCAACCCCCTCCTTTAGGTTCCCCCTACAAGTAGGGGGAACCGGGCATTTTTTCGGTTCTCCTTGCGTAGCGGGGGGAACCTGCAGGAGGGGGGCAGAATTGGAAAAACCCACTGTGCGAGACGGGAAAATCCACTGTGAGAAGCGCGCTGGCACTTAGGCGATGTGCCTTGTTAGTCGCTTCGCTCGAAGTGATGGCGTGATGGGTGCACCAACTTACTCGTCATTCCGACGGTAGTTCGGATTCAGGTACAATCTCAACACCGATGGAACGGCGACTCATCGAAGGCGTGCAACTCAAGCCACTGATCGCCCATGCCGACGAGCGTGGCTACCTTATGGAACTGCTGCGCTGCGATGACCCTATCTTCCAAAAATTTGGGCAAGCCTACGTGTCGCTCAACTATCCTGGCGTGATTCGCGCGTGGCATTGGCACGAAAAACAAACTGACTATTGGGTAGTGGTCAAAGGCATGGTGAAGGCGGTGCTGTATGACCGCCGCCCCGACTCGCCCACGCACGGCATGATCAATGAGTTCTTTTTGGGCGAGCACAACCGCGTGCTATTGGTGATTCCGCCGCTGGTAGCACACGGCTATAAAACGATTGGCACAGAGCCGTCGCTCCTCATCAACTTTCCCACAGAGCCGTATAACCGCGAGAACCCCGACGAACTGCGCCTGCCCTACGACACGCCCGAAATCCCATATGATTGGGCAATAAAAATGCACTAGGGCTACACCTCGCCTACCTGAGCAGCCAGTGCGTTCAAAATGCGCCGGCGGTAGTCCAAGTACGCTTCCTTCTCGCGTGTGTAGTAGACATGGTTGGTGAGCAAAATCACCGCCAGCTCTACTTGGGGGTCAAACAGCATTAGAGTACCGGTGAAGCCCGAGTGTCCTACGCAGCGCGGTGGAAACAGGTCGCCGCGGGGCAGCAGCGGGTTCGGGTGCGCGAACAGCCCGATCGTGTGCATGCTGGGAGGCTGGTTGCCGATTTGCGCCTGTGGGGTGAGCAACAACTGCACTGAGTAGTATGAAAGCAGCGGGCGCCCTCCGCTAAGTACCATCCGTGCATAGCGAATCAGGTCTTCCAGCGTGCCGAACAGCCCCGCGTGCCCTGCTACACCGCCCATCGCGTAAGCGTTCTCGTCGTGCACTTCGCCGCGCAGGATTTGGTTGGGGCGGCTCTCGGAGTTAGCGGTGGGAGCAGCGTTTGCGCGCAGTTCGGCAGGCGGGTTGTAGCCCGTTGCGGCAAGCCCCAGGGGCTCGGCAACTTTGGTGCGGAACAGCTCCGCCAGCGAGCGATCGTACACGCGCTCTATAATCGCGCCCATCAGAATATAGCCCAAGTCGCTGTAGGTATAGCCCTGTCCTGGCGGGCGCGTACGTGGGGTGTTGAGCACCGCGTTTAGCACGGCCTCCGCGCCCGAAGCGGTTTTGTAAAACGCTCGCCATGCAGGCAACCCCGATGTGTGAGTCAGCAAATGCTTGACCAGCACGCCTTCCAAGTGCTTCGCTTCGGGGAAGAAGCGCACCACGGGCGTCTCTAGGGTGAGTTTGCCTTCCTCCAGAGCGAGCAGTGCCAGTGTGGCAGTGCTAAGGGGCTTGGTCAGCGATGCCAAGTCGTACAGCGTGGTGGGGCTGGCAGGAGTGTCGCTATTCGGGTCGGGCGTGCCGAACGCGCCTTGAAACCGCACGCGCCCGCCCAGCAACACCGCACACACCGCGCTGGGAAACACCTGATTTGCAATCGCCTCTTGGATGACCTGCTCTGCGTGTGCCATCGTTGCCCTCACTTTGCCTATCCGAAAGGGAAAGGGTAGACCGTATGTTCAATCTGGCGCAGGTAGGTTTCGCTGGCGCCGTATTGTGTGATTACATCGTAGGAAAACAGCGAGAATCCGCGTGCCCCACTGCGGCGCACGGCGCGGATTTTGTTGACAGTGCTTTCGGGAGCAATCTGCCAAGCGCCGATGCCCACGATGACGGGGCGTCCTTGGGCTTGCTGGACCACCCGTTCGGCTTGGCGCGCCACCACAGCAGTATCCTTGTCGTAAGCCATCGGCAACACGGTATCCAGCCAGTCGCTGCGCAGCCAGTGGAGCCACTGTTGGAATTTGTGTTTCGCTGCCAGTTCGGGCACGGGCCACACCGCTGCCGACAAAATCAGGCGGGGATTGATTTGGCGCGACTGGCGGCTGAAGGCGCGCACAAACGCGCTCACCTGCTCGCGTCGCCAATCATCCCACTCGGCAGGGAAGGCGTGAATCCACGCCAGCGGGTTGCGCCGCGCTGCCAAGCGGTCTAACTCGGCGCGTTGGCGCTCAGACACGCGCTCCAGCATCGCCTGGCGAAAGCGCGCGCGGCAGCCTGCGCAATAACAATAGCCCTCGTAAGGGTAGCGCACATAATCCAAGTGTATACCGTCCAGCTGGGGGTAGCGTTGGGCGACTTCGGCGAACACTTTGAGCAAATGCATGCGCACATTCGGGTTGCTGGGGCACAAATAGACCCCCTCTACCTTGCCCGCGGTGGTCATCTGATAGCGGTTTTGCGCATCCCGAGCAATCCACTGCGGCATGCGGTTGACCACATGCGCCCGGCTGCGCGGCAGGCGCGGCTGGCTCCACACATAGTACACATTCAACCACGCATGCACCTGTACCCCCACGCCCTCTGCCACGCGCAACAGATAGCCTAGCGGGTCAAAATCATCAGGCTGATTGGCGAGTGATTCCGCGCGCGGCTCGTAGCTGGAGCGGTAATAGGCATCGCCGCGCCCGCGCACTTGGGCAAATAGGGCGTTGAACCCATAGCGCGAGGCTAACAGCACTGCGCGTTCTATTGACTCAGGAGACCCCATAGAGGTGCGCACCACCCATAGCGCGCGCACCTCCTCTGGCAAGCGGTGTCGTGCCGTGCCCGTCATCTCGTGCGCAAAAGTTCGGCAATTAGTCGGGAGTTCCTGCCCAATCTGCGCGGCGGGGCAGGCTTGGGACTTAGCAATGGTATGCCGCTTGGGTTCCGCCGCGCGCTTCTCACGGTGGGTTTTTCAATTCTGCCCCCCTCCTGTCGGTTCCCCCCCCGCAGGCGGGGGGACCAAAAAAATGAGATCCCGCGCTTCGCTCGGAATGACAAAGTTATTTGCACAAAAACGTGCCTGTCATTCCGAGCCGAAGGCAAGGAATCTCAGCCCAAGCCGCAGCGGGGTTGCCTTTAGTTCCTATCCTCAGGCGGACCCCACTCGTAGCCCCAGCAGTACCACGTGTAGACCGCCATCGGGTCGGGGTCGCTACACTGAGGCTCGGAATAGTTGCTCTGCCCGCGATCGGTCGGGTAGAGCCGCTGGTACTGATACCACTTAGAGTGCCCATCCAGATGCAGCACGACGGAGCCTTCGCTATGGCGTCCCTTGAAACTGCCGCCGATGCGGCTCGTCCAGAACTGCTGTCCGAGGAGGGTCAATCAGGTCATCGCAGTAGTTCTGGAACTGTGTTGCAACACCTCTCAGCCGATCAGTCCCTCGCTGCCTTGACATATTCGGAAAAATGGGGTATAATATGCCTACCTAGCAATTTCGCTGGGAATCTACAGAAGGAGGTTGTCTGATGAAGAATCTGATTGTGCTCGGTATTCAACTCCTCACCTCGCTGCAAAGAGCGCGCGGGGGGGGGGTAATACGACACAGCTTGTTATTTGTCGTCGCTTCCTTGTTTGCTTTGTCCTCAGCAGACTCGGACGGGTTCTGCTTCTGGAATGCAGCGGCGTATAACCACGTCTTTGTGCGAATTCAGGGCTCACCGTTTACTGAAGAGGTCCCTCCATACTTTGCTGAGGATTTCGTACGAGAAGCTGCTCTTCTAAACGGCACTGACCTGTGGAATATCTCTGCAAGGGGTGTGACGGCATCTGTCCATCAAGTCGAACCCGATGACGAAAGTTGTGGGCTTTATTCGCGCTATCTCCATTCCACTAGACAAGGGATTATTTACGAGTTCATTGGAAGACCACGCTCGGTAACTGTAAGGGGAATGTCTAACAGTAGCTTTTCTGATGACATTTTGCTTGACGGAAGGGGTTGTCCTCCAGCTTTCGGGACGCTTACTACCGACTCCCAAAGTACTAGCTGGCGTGATACCTCGGTCGAGTTCTCTCTGACACGATCAACTGTAGTTACTATATTTCATATCATTGGCAGTGCTTATGTAGCACGTACCTCTCCAAGTGGATATGCTGGTAGTGGTACAACGTCGGGTACTTGGATACAGCGTGTAATCGATGGCGCCTATCTCTACTCGCGCTCAGTGACGCAAGGCTACCCAGGTGGGGTACAGAAAGTTATTGACGAAGTATATTTGCCCGCTGGTCGATATATTTTGGGGCACACAGTGTCTTCGCATGTTGGGGCAAACGCATGGAGCAGCGGTAACCACTCTGTTTACCAAATCAGCTTGTCAGGCGGGGGAGGCGACAGTTCTTTAATGCGCTTGTACTTAGGTAGACTGTCTCCGCCTGAAGGCATGGATGCTGCCGATCTCATTCTCGCCGATGTTAATGCAGACGGATGCATTGACGACGCCGATTTACTGGAGGTTCTCTCCCAGTACGGCAACTCGTCAGGGACCGCAGATATAAATCAAGATGGGATAGTGGATGATGCCGACCTGTTTATCGTTCTCTTGCTATTTGGGACTTGTTACCTCCAGTGAGGGATTCAAGGGGGCAGGTACTGCTGCCCCCCTTGCAACTCACTACCGCACGCTGGGGTCGCCACAGGCTAAGCCCCAGTAGTACCACTCCACGAACTGCCCGCTATACTGCACCCCGCGCGGATAGAGGGCTTGGAACCGATACCACTTCGCGTGACCGTCCACATGGATGGCGACTGAGCCTTCGTTGTGGCGTCCTTTGAAGTTCGCGCCCCACAAACGCTCGCCAGGCCACTCCCACACAGTGGAAGGGAAGTCAATCATCATCACGGCTTTTGCGGGGTTCAGTACGGAGCCGTCGTCGATAGACTTGCCAGGCTCAATCGCCGTGTTGCCGCAGCTGATATAGGGCGA
>Ga0105160_1000499_pt1 | contig 18330 bp, 27 predicted proteins | sample GXS110809BmetaG_FD_89591 | JGI IMG/M metagenome (GOLD analysis project Ga0105160, IMG submission 89591) | Hot spring microbial communities from Gongxiaoshe hot spring, China to study Microbial Dark Matter (Phase II) - GXS 110809B | ecosystem: Environmental > Aquatic > Thermal springs > Hot...
TATCCTGTAAGCCAACAACAGTTTGATATATAGTATCAACAAACATTTCTATTTCATTCTTTTTTGTAGTCGCAGCAGGTTCATCGATCTGAATAAAATCAGCACCGTTATTAATCATATCCTCTATGTTTTGTCTTATTATAAAAGACATATCTTTTAAAAATTCCTTTCGAGCCATTCTTTCATTTTCCTCAACGTTAAATAAATCAATATTATAATAATATTCGTTAAAAGACCAATCAACAAGTGTGTATGGACCTGTTATAGGAATTTTTATTTTTTTCTTAGCAAAAGACTTAATAACTTTTGTTTCTTCAGTATGATAAGTGTTCTTTAACTTAGGTTTGGTGATCAAACTTGCTTTTTTGTAATACTTATTATCAAAGCTTCTAACATGCCCTTTAAACTCAAATCCCTCTATTTGCCTAATAGGATACTCATACATTTCACTTCTATGTTGTTCTCCATCATAAACTAAATCTATACCAGTATTTTCAAGCAATCTTGTTGCATACAAAGAAGAATAGAAAATTATTTTCTTCTTTTCGTCTTGCCCAATATTAGGATTACCTAAATTTTTTCTGATAATATCCAATACTTCCTCTACTTCCTCTTTTATATTTAATCTTTTAGCCCACTTTATAGCCTCGTTTAAATCCTCTTCACTAAGAGGGATGTTTCTAAAAGGTTTAACCCTCCACGAAGGTTTAGCAAGAGAACCGATTTCATGCGTTATTATCATATTTTAACCTCCATTAAAATATTGTTCCAAAATAACTGCAGCAGCTAATTTGTCTACTTCTTTTGAAATTCTATATCTTATTTTTGCTATCTCCGTAGTGTATTCTTCTTCTACAAACTTAATCTCAACATCTTTATTTAAAAGATCCTTAATTTGTTTCTTTAATCTATTAGAAAAATTTTTTATTGATGGCATAAGTTCATTCGGTTTTTTTGATACTGGAAAAATAGGAAGCCCCATTACTATTAGTTCCACAGAGTATTTCTGCATTATTTTTACTATTTCGTTTATTGCTTGAGAATTATTAGGAATAATTTTAAGTGGAGATACTATTTTAAATTGGCTATCTCCTATAGCTAAACCGATTTTTTTTTCCCCCAATCTATAGCGAGTATTTTCATTGTCTACTTTTTCTTTGTTCCTATTCTATTTGGCCTTGGTCCCTTTCTTGTTCTTGCATTTGTCCTTGTTCTTTGTCCTCTTACCGGCAATCCTTTCTGATGTCTTATACCTCTATAACATCTTATTTCTATTAGTTCCCTAATATTTTGGTTTATTTGCCTTCTTAGATCTCCTTCTACAACATAATTATCTTCTATATACTTTTGTATTTTTGATATTTCTTCGGGTGTTAAATCCTTTGCTTTTTTGTAAGGGTCGATATTTGTATTTTTTAGTATTTCCATTGCTCTGGCAGGACCAATGCCATAAATATACCTTAGAGATATCCATAATTGCTTATTTTCTGGTATATTGACACCTGCAATTCTTGGCATATATCATCCCATCCTTTATCCTTGAACTTGTTTATGTTTTTTAGATTTAGTGCAAATAACTCTCACTTTTCCTCGCCTTTTAATAACTTTACAGTAGGCACATATTTTTTTTACAGAAGCTCTTACTTTCATAAATACCTACCTACCTTTTACTCCTTTCTTACTTTCTTTTAATACAAGTTTTTCATCAGCGTACCTAATACCTTTACCCTTATAGCTATCAGGTTTTCTGATTTTTCTAAGATTAGCAGCAACTTGACCAACAAGTTCTTTATCTATGCCACTTACTACTATCTTTTGAGGATCCTCAACTTTAACAGTAATTCCCTTTGGTGGTGTAAAAACAACAGGATGCGAGTATCCTACCAATAACTCGACACTTTCACCTTTTTGATTAGCCTTCCAACCCAATCCTACTATTTGCAAAGTTTTAGAAAAACCTTGATTAACTCCTATAACCATTGAATTTAGAATACTCCAATAAGTTCCCACTAATTTTGAAACAAATCTACCTATTCTTTTTGAAAGTCCATCCACTTTAGGAGAAACAAAAATTTGATTATTATCTATTTTAAAATCCACAAGATCCAGCTCAAACTTTTTTGTAATCGTTCCTTTTGGCCCAGTTACAACAATTTCGTCTTTTTTAATTTCAACTTTAGTATTAGGTGGTAATATTATTGGTTTCTTTATGAGTTTAGACATAATCTATCTCCTCCTTAGTATACAAATCCTATAACTTCTCCACCAACTTTATTCTTTAATGCTTCCTTATGAGATATTATTCCTTTAGATGTAGACACAATAGTTAATCCCATACCTGATAATATCCTTGGTATATCGTTATGCGGTTTATATATCCTTCTTCCTGGTTTACTAATTCTTATCATATCATTTATGACAGATTTTCCCTTATGATACTTTAATTTAACAACAAAATTATATGAGTAATCATTAATAGGTTCAATAGAATAATCTGCAATATACCCTTCCTTTTTTAGCAATTCAAGTATTGATTTCTTCAATTTAGAGCCAGGTATTTTGATTACTTCTTTTCTTCTATTTATAGCATTTTTTATCCTCGCAAACATATCAGCAACAGGATCGTTAACCATTATTTTTCACCTCTCTTACCAACTTGCTTTTTTAACTCCGGGTAACAATCCTTGATAAGCCATCTTCCTAAGACACATCCTACATATACCGAACATTCTAAAATATCCCCTGGCCCTTCCACAAACCCTACATCTATTTCTAAACCTAACAGGGAACTTAGGTCCCCTTTTCCACCTTTCTATTTGAGATTTCTTTGGCATAATCAACCCCCTTTTTTATTTGTTTTATCTTTTTTTAGCAAAAGGAAATCCAATAAGCCTCAAAAGTTCAAATGCCTCTTTATCGGTAGTCGCAGTAGTGGTTATATTAATATCCATACCCCTAATCTTATCAATATCATCATAAGATAATTCAGGAAATATTATTTGTTCCTTTATTCCTAAATTATAATTCCCTTTTCCATCAAAAGAATTAGGACTTATTCCTCTAAAATCTCTTATTCTTGGTAAAACTATAGAAATAAGCCTATCTAAGAAAGCCCACATTCTTTCTTTCCTTAGGGTTACCTTTAAACCAATATTCATACCCTTCCTTAATTTAAAATTAGAAATAGATTTTCTTGCTCTTATAACAATAGGATACTGACCAGTAATGATCATTAACTGCTTCTGGACTTTTTTGATAATATCTTGGTTTTGTGTTGCATCGCCAACCCCCATATTAACAACAACCTTTTCTATTCTTGGCACCTGCATAACATTCTTGTAATTAAAAATTTTCATTAATTCCGGGATTACCTCGTTTTTATATTTTTCGTATAATCTCAGTTCTTTCATTTTTAACATAGTTTTTTATTCTGCCGAGACTTTTATTCCGCTTTCCTCGGCAAAGCGGATTTCCTATTTTTCAACCTTTATCTCCTGTTGTGTTCTTTTAGAAACTCTTATCTTTATTCTTTTCCCTTCTTTTTCAATAAATTTATAACCTACTCTTGTAGGTTTACTGTCAGTTGGATCTATAACCATTAGATTAGAAACATGAATAGGTCTTTCAACCTGAACTATAGTAGGCTTTTTATGATCAGGATTGGGAGATTTAATATGTTTTTTAACCTTATTTATACCCTGAACTATTGCTTTATCTTTTATTATCTTTACAACCTTACCGACCTCTCCCTTATTCTTACCACTTATAACTATAACCTTATCTCCTTTTCTAATCTTCATAAAAATACCCCCTTACACAACCTCGGTAGCCAATGACAATATCTTAGCAAATCCTTTCTCCCTTAGTTCCCTTGGTATTGGCCCAAAAATTCTTGTTCCTTTTGGATTACCTTGATCATCAATAATAACAACCGCATTATTATCAAAAGATACATAACTCCCATCAGATCGTCTATACTTTTTCCTCATCCTTACAATAACAGCTTTAACAACATCGCCTTTCTCTATACTAGAATTAGGTATAGCTTCCTTAACAGATACTTTAACAATATCCCCAATCTGAGAGTATATTTTCTGAGAAGCTCCGTAAGTACCTATTAATTGAACTTTTTTTGCACCGGAATTATCTGCAACATCCAATTTTGCCATCCTTGGTAACATCCTTATCACTCCCCTACACTTTTTGAGCTCTTTCTAAAACCTTTAACACAACCCACCTTTTCAATTTACTAAGAGGACGAGATTCCATGATCAAAACTTTATCACCCTCTCCTGCTTTATTTTCTTCATCATGAGCGTAAAATTTTCTATATGTTTTTATAACCTTTTTATACTTCGGATGCATTTTATTTATCTCCACTTTTACAACAACAGTCTTATCCATTTTATCACTAACCACAATTCCAACAAATTTCTTTTTATTTTTTCTCATTCATATCACTCCTTTTAACATGCATCAAATATTTTATCCTTGCTATTTTTTTCCTAAAATCAGATAATAAATGTGGTTTAAATTCACCTGTTAAAGTAGATTTTATTTTTGTTTCAAAAAGCTCCTTTCGAACATTTTTTAATTCTTTAACTAAATCACTATAGCTCATACTTCTTAATAGTTCCAGCTCTTTTCTTGATTTCATATTTCATCACCCCTGTTTTACAACAACTCTTGTTTTTATAGGTAATTTATAAGAGGCTTGTTTTAAAACTTCAAAAGCTTGATCTTCTTTAAGGCCAGTAATCTCAAACATAATTGTTCCTGGCCTAACTACAGCAACATATCTATCTACATCCCCTTTTCCCCCACCCATTCTTGTTTCAGCAGGCTTTTTAGTAACACTTTTATGAGGGAAAATCCTTATCCAAATTTTTCCACCTTTTTTCAAATTCTTAGATATAACTATTCTTGCTGCTTCTATTTGATTGGCAGTTATCCAAGCAGGTTCCAAAGCTTGCAATCCAAAATCTCCAAAAACTACTCTGTTTCCTCTTGTAGCCTTTCTTTTCATCCTACCTCTTTGTGTTTTTCTGTATTTTGTTCTTTTAGGTGCTAACATAATTATCCACCCCTTTATACTAATTCCTTAGGCATACTAGCTAATTTAAGTTTTTCAAGTATTTCAAACTGCTTCCTTGTTTCCTCATCTTTAAATGCTAATCCTTTATAAATCCAAACTTTCACTCCAATAACTCCCCACTTAGTTAAAGCCTCATCCAAAGCATAGTCTATGTCAGCAGCAAGAGTCTGCAAAGGTACTTTCCCAAGAATTATTCTTTCAGTTCTTGCTAATTCCGCACCATCTAATCTACCTGAAACTTCAATCCTAATCCCCTGTGCTCCCACTCTCATAACCCTAATAGCAGCAGCCCTCATAGCTCTCCTAAAACTAACCCGTTGCTCAAGTTGTCTTGCAATAGTATGAGCAACCAATTTTGCACTCAAATCAGGATGCTCAACCTCTCTTACCTCGACAAAAACATCTTGCTTACCAAATTCCTTCTGTATTTTTACTCTCAAATTCTCTATCTCTGCTCCCTTTTTACCAATAATAACAGCCGGTTTAGAAGTATAAATCGTTATATACACACTTGGTCCTTTTCTTCGAATAATAATCTTTTCAATAGAAGCAGGATTAGGATCCTTAAATTTTGCACTACCCTCTTTCACTTTTATTCCCATTCTTTGAATAATACTCTTTCTTACTTCTTTAAAGATAAACTTTCTAATGTTATGATCCTCAATAACAGCATCCTGATAATCCTTCTTTCTTTGAAAAAACCAAATACTATCCCAATACTTATTTATTCCAAGTCTTAAAGCTTTAGGATGAACTTTCTGTCCCATAATCTACCCCCTTACTACTTCTTTTTCTTTTTTCAATTTTTTAGCCATTTCTTTATACCCTACTCTAACAGTTAAATGAGACATTGGTTTTAAAATCCTGGTTCCCATTCCTCTATATTTTGTATCCCACCTCTTAATAAAAGGCCCCTTTGTAGCAAATAATTCCAAAATAAAAAAGTTATTTATATTCAAATTCGGATACCTATCAAGCAGATATTCTATATTAGCTTTAACAGAAAGAAGTAATTTTTCAACCATCCTTGCAGCTTTACGAGGAATAAAAGCAACAATATTAATAGCTTCATCCAAATTTTTACCCCTTATTAAATTTAATATCGGCATTAATTTTTTATAGGAAGTCCTCAAATATCGAGCATAAGCATTAAATTTCAGAAAATCAACACTAAATTCACTCCATTTTTCTTTCCAGAATTTCTCATGAGCCAATCTTTTTGCTTCACTCAAACTTTTTGCAAAAATTATTTCAGTTAAGTAATCTTTATCTTCCTTATTCTTTTTATACCTTATTTTAAAGGCATACACTTGCATATCATTAAACCTCCCATACATTACTTCTTAGCGGCTTTTGCAGCTTTCTTATCAGGATGGCCTTTAAATGTCCTTGTTGGAGCAAACTCTCCTAATTTGTGATTAACCATCTGCTCAGTAACATAAACAGGAACATGCCCCTTACCATTATGAACTAAAAAAGTTAATCCAACCATTTCAGGTATAATCGTGCTCCTTCTTGACCAAGTTTTAATAGTTTTTTCACCCTTTTCTTTTGCCTTTAAGACCTTCTTGTATAATTTTGGATCAACATATGGCCCCTTCTTTAAACTTCTACCCATAAAACCACCCCTCTATTTCTTAGCCTTCCTTGAAATTATAAATTTACTAGAAGGCTTTTTCTTCTTTCTTGTTTTATATCCGACAGTTGGCTTACCCCAAGGAGTAACACTGGGCCTTCCTGGATGTGTTCTACCTTCTCCTCCTCCATGTGGATGATCAACAACATTCATACAACTACCCCTAACATGAGGTCTCCAACCCAAATGTATATTCCTTCCAGCTTTACCTATCACAATATTGGAATGGTCAGCATTAGAAACTCTTCCAATCGTTGCTCTACATTTCAAATTTATCTTTCTAATTTCCCCTGAAGGCAACCTGACTATTGCATAATCCCCTTCTTTCCCTATCAATTGAGCAACACTACCTGCAGATCTCGCAAGTTGACCCCCTTTACCAGGATACAACTCTATATTATGAATGAATGTTCCAACAGGAATACTTCTAAGAGGTAAGCAATTACCAATCTTAATCTCAACATTCTCACCCGACATTATAACATCCCCAACCTTTAAACCTTCAGGAGTTATAATATACCTCTTTTCTCCATCCTCATATTCAACCAAAGAAATCCACGATGTTCTGTTAGGGTCATATTCTATTGTTTTAACAACCGCAGGCATATTGTCCTTATTTCTTTTAAAATCAATAATTCTTATTCTTTTCTTATGCCCTCCACATCTAAACCTTACTGTGACCTTTCCCTGATTATTCCTACCAGCCTTAGGTTTTTTTATAACAGTTAAAGGTTTATAAGGCTCATCGGTTGTTAAAATATTCTTAAAATCATAGTAAGTTACAAATCTTCTACCTGGTGAAGTAGGCTTTGTTTTCTTTATCATACCAACATCCTCCTATTTTTCTTTTTCTACACTTTTGTCAATAATATCTATAGAATATCCTTCTTTTAAAGTAACGATAGCTTTCTTGTAAGAATTCCTATTGTATTTATGTCTGTATCTAAAATATTTTGTCCTTTGAGGAATATTAATAGTATTAACTTTGTGGACTTTTACATTAAAAACTTGCTCTACAGCATCCTTTATATCACCTTTACTTGCATCCTTATGTACCTTAAAAACATATTTCTTTAAATTTCCTTTATTCATCAATATTGCTTTTTCAGTCAATACAGGCTCTAAGATAATTTCGAAAGGACTTAATTTCAATTTTTTATGCTCCAACTTTTGCTTGCTCATGCTCTTTTACCCCCTTATTTACATAATCCACAAATAACTCTTTTAACTTCAAAAGAGATTTCTTATCAGCAATAACCTTATCAACACTTAACAAATCCTCTACATTTATATTATTTGCTTTCAAAACCTTTCTAACCTTTTCATGATTCCTTGCACTCTTAATAAGATTAACAGTTTGTTGATCCTTATCAGAATACAAGAAAACAACCTTTTTAATTTTTCCAAATTCATTTTGCAAACTATTAATTAGCAAATCAATATTCTTGGTCTTCGGTTGATTAATATCATAATTTTCAAGCACGATAAAATCATCTATTTTTGTATAAATAAGAGAATAAAGTGCTAATTTTCTTTCTTTTTTATTCATTTTAATGGACCAATCTCTTGGTTTTGGTCCAAAAACAACTCCACCTTTCCTCCAAATTGGAGATCTAATACTACCATGTCTTGCTCTTCCCGTATGTTTTTGAGGCCAAGGTTTTCTTCCTCCACCTCTTACTTCTCCCCTTCTTTTTGTTGAAGCTGTCCCCAACCTTCTATTAGACCACTGCATAATAAGATGCTGATGCAAATGATGTGCAGACGGATCCTTCAAAAACTCAAAACTCAAATTTTCAACAACACTTAACTTACCTTTTCCATCCCATTTATAAACATTAACATCCTTTTTCATAACACTTTCACCTCTTTTAATTCTTTACTATCTTAACAACTGAATTTTTAGGTCCTGGTATTCCACCTTTAACCAAAATAATGTTTTTATCAGGTATAATATCAATAATCTTCAAATTCCTTATAGTAACTTTTTCGTTACCATATCTTCCTGGTCTTCTTTTACCTGGTCTTGTTGGTCCTATCCTTGAAGTAGCATTACTTCCTGCTTTTCTATGATGCTTACTTCCGTGAGACATCGGCCCTCTTGAAGCATTCCACCTTTTTATCATACCTGAAAAACCTCTCCCCTTTGTAAAACCAGTAACATTAACCAACTCCCCTTTTGAAAAAACATTAACATCTATAACATCTCCTACCTTATACTTGGAAGCAGTTTCCTTATCCACTCTTACCTCAGCAATAACTTTATACTTTTCACCAACATTTTTGAATACCCCACTTAAAGGCTTATTTAATTTATCAACTTTAACAAAACCCAATTTCAAAGCACAATAATTTTCATTCATCTTAACTTCTATAACTTTGCATGGCCCTGCAAGAATAGCAGTAACAGGCACAAGCTCCTTATCTTGATAAATCTCAGTCATACCTATTTTAACACCTAAAATTCCCATTTTTACTTCCTTCATACTCTATCCCTCCTTTACTTTTATACCAATCATAAAAGCAGAAAAAATAACAATAAAAGCAACAATTTTAAACAAATTTAAAACTCCAAATAAATAACCAACCTGTGAAATAACAAATACTCCTAAATATGAAAGAGTAATATTAAACAAAGAATATATCCCGCTAACTTTACCTATCATATCATTATCCGTTAATAACTGCACTTTGTTATTAGTAAAACCAAATACCAATGACTGAGAAAAACCAATCAAAAACATAATAAAAAATGAAAATTTTGGTAATAAAGTTAATAATAAAATGCAAATTCCATAAATAATTATGAAAATTTCTTCTCTTGTATTCAATATAACCTGATAATTAGTAGATGCCACAAAAAAAGCACCTATAACAGCACCTAAACCAAGCATAGAAAGCAAATACGAAAAATAATTTATATTCTCATTCAATATTTCCTTAGTAAAAACTTGAAGGAAGGACATCAGCGATATACCCCAAAAATTAATCGTAAATATACTGTAAAAACATTTTTTTAACTTAACCCGGCAAGAAACATAAGAAATAGTGTTTTTAAAATCCTCAAATATAGAAGTAAAAACATTCCTTTTATCTTCAAAACTATTATTTCCCACTTTATCATTTAAGAACAAAAGATAAAAAATAAGTGGGATATAAGAAAGAGCATTTAATAGAAAACCCCACGCTAAACCAAAATTTTTTGCAATCATACCAGCAACAACAGGTCCAATAATCCTTGATAAATTAAACGAAATACCTTGCCAACTAAATGAACTTGGTATATCCTCTTTATCCTGCACAATACTATTAATCAATTTGCTCCTCGAAGGAAAATAAAAACTATTCGTTATCCCCAAAAACAAAGCCAAAATCATAAAATTATAAACATTCAAATTATTAGTGTAAACCAAATATGAAATAGCACAAGCATTAAAGAAATCTATTAAACTAACAAAAAATAAAATCAACCTCGCACCAATCCTATCAGATAAATAACCAGCTATAAAAGATAAAAATAAAGAAGGAACGAATCTAACTAAATTATAAAACCCAACATATTGAGTAGCTGCTCTTTCGTTCTTAATCATTTCAACTATAATCCACTGCCTTAAAGTAAAATCAATCCAAGTACCTAATAATGAAAATGTATTGAAAGCCCAGTAAAAAAGATATGCACTATTCTTAAAAGTCCTAAATGGATTTTGTATCATATTGTTTTAATAAAAACCTCCACCCCTGCCGGAACTTCCATCTTCTTTATTTCCTCTATCGTTTTTGGAGTGTAATTTATGATATCAATCAACCTTTTATGAATTTTCAATTCAAAATGTTCCCCCGATCTTTTATCAACATGTGGAGATCTTGTCACGCAAAAAACTCTTCTCTTAACAGGTAAATAAACAGGTCCCGAAATAGTAGCACCAGTTCCTAAAGCAACATCAACTATTTTACTAACAGACCTATCTAACTCTTCATGATCCCATCCAACCATTTTTATTCTTATTTTTGGTAACTTTGACACCTCTACAAACACCTCCTAACAACTGTTATATAAGCTTCATATATAATATATTCAACGAAAAGATATATTTTCCTACAAAAATATCAAACTTTAATTAAAGAAAGTTTAGTTCATTTATTTTTACTTATTTCCTCTAACCAAATTTTTCTATACCTTTCTTGAATATCCTTAAGTTTCTCCTGACTATTAAAAACATCATTTAAAAAGTTTTTGAAAATATTACTTCTAACAAGAGGGTCAGGAATAACAGAATAAAAGTAAAAATCAAAAACTTTAGCCTTTGGAAAAACTTTTAACATTTCACTCTTTGCCTTTCTTATTAATTCATCATCATCCTTCGCAACATAATTACCTTGTATTGTGGGTAATACAGGAACAATCTCAAAGAACTTCTCTTGATTTTCAAAATTCGTCAAAAATCTTACAAATTTTATAGAATTCTCTATCCTCTTTACATCCCTATTATTTAAAACAGATAAACTCATTAAACTAACAGGATAATTAGGGAAAGGAAAAAGCATAACATCAGTGCTTTTATACAAATTAGGATCTTCCTTTTTTATCCTATACAAGAACTGAGGGCCAATGAGAATAGAAGCAACCTTCCTGTCTTTATACATAGAATAAGCAACATCAACAGAAGAAGCCAAAAAGCCAGATGGCAAATACTCCTTATACTCCCTTAAACCCTCAAAAAAACTCATAACCCTATTATTGAAAGGATCCGTTGGAGAATCGATCAATCCCAAAGCCAACATATCCTGCTCAAATTTTATAAAAGGATAAAACCCATAAACCCCCTCCCTATCCTTTATACTCTTAACAACTTCCAAGAAACCTTTATAATCATTAATCTTCACCTTACTAAAATCAAAAATCTCCTTATTAAAAACTAACATCTTAGTAGAAGCATACCAAGGAATAGTTATCAAAGCTCCATCTATTTTACATCCCTCAATTAAATTACCATAATAATTCTTTTCCAAATCTTTATCATAAACCAATACATTAACAACAAAATTCTTCTTATATAACCCTGCAGCAATCTGAGGATTAACATTTACAACATCAGGAGATAAATCACTACCATAAGTAGTAATTATTTTCTGATAAACAGAATCCAAAGGATAATCCTGCCAAACAACTTTAATACCATATAATTCCTCAAAATTTTTAATACATCCCTCAATATAATCAGTAAAATATGGCTTTAACGAAGAAGACCAAAAAATAATCTTTTCATTTTCACCCCCCTTAGAACAAGAACTAAAAAATAAAACGATAAAAATAACAAAAACAAAAAAAATAAATCTTATAACCATTCCCTTTACCTCCTTAACCAACAATCTTTAGCAATCAATGATTTTTTTCCCATTCTTTCCCAATAATACCAACAAAAGATATCTACATAAAGTTTGATTCTTTTGTAATGATTATTGATATTAACTTGCTCTTCCCTCTCCGAGAAAGGACTTCGTCCTTCACTCTTCGAGAAGGGACTTCGTCCCTCACTCTTCGAGAAGGGACTTCGTCCTTTGAACTTTCGGTGGGTGAAGAAAATGAAAGGTATAGGAAACTCCTTAACAACACAACCATAACTAAGTAAATCAATCCATAAGTATATCGGGAAATCATAAGAAAAATGTAATCCCCTCCTTTCTTTCAAAGCAAGTAAATTTTTGCAAATATAACTAAGTAAATCTCTTCTATATGCTCTAAAACCACAGAAGAAATCGGTTATTCTTACATTAAAAAAACTTTTAACAAATTCAACCATTTTTTTATTGATCAAATATCTAAAAAAATTCTTCTCGTCAATTTTTAAACTACTAAAAGAATACCTACTACCTGTGATAAATTCATATTTTTCAGCCAAATTAATAAATATTGGTATATAAGAAGGTAGATGTTGAAAATCAGCATCTATAGTTAATATTATTTCATAACCTTTTTCCAAAGCCCATAAAAAACCTCTTAACAAGTTCTCTCCATAACCCAAATTATAATCATTAAAAATAAAATAAACATTCAAAAAATTATATTGACTAATTTTTTGCAATAATTCTCTACTACCATCAGTAGAAAAATCATCAAGCAAAAGTAAATGAACATCATCATTAATATAATTAGAAATGCTATATAAAAAATCTATTATATTTTCTTTTTCATTAAAAATAGGACAAATAATAACCACTTTTCCCATTTATTTTATACCCTCAAAAACAAAAACAGTATTTTTTTCTATTTTTCCTTCGTTTATTCCAACTTTTCTACCTTTAATAAACTTAACATGATAACTTGTATTTAACAATTTTATAAAATCATCAACTTTTGAAATAGGTAAATCTTGAGTGAATTTTGTTTTATAATGCATTGGAACAATTATCTTAGGAGATAAAGAATTTATGACACTTATTGCCTCGGAAGAAGAAATCGTAAAAAACCCACCAACAGGAATAAAAAGTATATCAGGATTTTTTAATCTATCGACTTGATTTTTATCCAAAAGATGTCCCAAGTCTCCCAAATGCACAATCTTTAATTTACCAGATCTAAAAATTATAGCAGAATTCTTACCCCTTTCTTTTCCATTAGATTTATCATGAAAAGTATTAACTGAAATTATTCTAATTCCAGAAAGTTCGTAATCAATCGGATTCCAATCATTCCCATCATTTTTTGTCCCAACAAAATAAGGGATATTAAATTTCTGACAAATCTTAAAAACAAGTTCGTTATAATGATCAAAATGCTCATGAGTACTTACCACAAGATCAAGATTTTTAAAATCATAATTCAATAAAAAAGGATATTTCAGCTCAAAAGAATAAGGATCTATCATTATTTTTTTTGAATTGATATCCAAAACAAAACAAGAATGCCCTAAATATTCCAAACTTAAGGAAAAACTAATCTTTACTAAAAAGATAAAAACCATAAATAAAAACATTATTTTCCTCATAAAAACACCCCCTGAACTTTTTATCTTGCTTCAAAATAATCCCATTCCTAAACTTTCTCCTAAACTTAAAACAGCTTTTTAAAATTCGATGTAATCCTTTATTTGTTCCAAATCTTCGACGTTTATACTCTTTATTCTTAATAATTCATTAATATTAGTAAAGTTTCCATACTTTTCTCTGTATTCCACTATTTCCTTGGCTGTTCTATAGGATATAGATGGTAGTTTTGATAATTCCTCAACAGAAGCAGTATTTATATTTATTTTTACAATTTGTTTTTTTACAGGATAAATTCTTATCATATCTTCATCTCTTAACTTTTTGGCAAGATTTATGGATTGTAAGTCCGCATTGCTTTTAACTCTTGCTAAACCTAATACATCTTCAACTCTTGCTCCAACAGGAACTTCATAAACCCCTGGCCTCTCAACCTCACCACAAACATAAACCTTTATTTTTTTCTCTTGATTATCAAGAAAATTTGGCTTATCAACAAAAATTAAAAAATATATTAAAACAACAAATAAGGTAACCAAAAGCAAATTATTAATGTATTGGGATAAAAACGATAGGAGTTTGCTCATCATCATTCCCCTGAGGATTACTTCTTAAATAATCAATTATCTTTTTATTCATTTCCCTATTTGTTGAGCCTAAAATATCAACTTTACCAAGATCATTCGCATCAACAATAAATACATCTATTTCAAAACCACTTTGATTTATTTTATCTTTAATTTTCATAGATATTTCATCTGGTTTATCAGGAGCAAGAACAACAAATTTATCATATGGTCTAACCGTGCCGCCAGCATCATCCACAGCAGCAGCTTTTCTACCAGCAAAAATATAAAACCATCCCCTTCTTCTTAAAACTTTTCCAATAATTCCAGGATAAAGTGAAAAATAAAACCTAAAAAAACCAATATCCCTTAAAACCAACTCCAAAGCATAAGGACTTGATAAAGAACTATCTTCATTAAAATAATGATTAAAAAGTTGGGCTAATGAGGAAGGAACAATGCTATAAACACACCCCACCCTACCCTGAATAATAGCAATCAAACTTTCAGCAATACAAACAGCAACTCCCTTAAATTTTTTATCTATATTTTTCAATTCACCTATCCCTTTATTAATTAACGAAACAACATAATCAACACCATCATAATGAGTAATGATTGGCGTTTTTAAACAAAAAACATTTTCTTTTTCAATTAATTTAATTTCATCCATAAAATCATCTTCTTTAACTCCTACACTCTCCTTTATTTCAGTTTCCTGATTTGTAGCCAAACTATTAATACTAAATTCTTTGTAAAAAAATCTAATTGGTTTAAGGTCATAATAACAAAGATTAACAAAGCATTTTAATTTTTCAAGTTCCTCTTTATGCAAAACCTCCTTAGGTAATTCAAAAATAACCTTAAAATTAAAACTTTTTCCACTCTTGAGTATAACCGTATCGAAATAATAATCTTTACCATTTGAAAGTATTTTTTTGTTTAGAAAATTAATAACCGGTAAAAATCCAGCATCAACATTTAGAATTATTGAATGGAAATGCCCCTTATTTACTACTTGAAAATCCAAACAAAGTTCTGAAGAATTACTTTTTTCTTTAAAGAAAGCTCTTTCGATTGATACATCAATTTTACAACCTTTTCTGTAAATATACAAAAACATAGCCCCTAAAAAGGGTATGAATAAAATAAAAAGAACAATTCCTAAATAAATCATCGCTTTCTATAAAAAAATCATTTTATAGAAGATTAATTTTTAGGCAGTTTTTGATTGATATATTGTTTTTCCTTCAACAATAGCATCTGTAAGCTTACCTACCATGTACTGAACAGATTTGAAAGCATCATCATTAGATGGAATTGGTAGATCTACTAAATCTGGATTTCCATCGGTATCAACAATTCCCACAACAGTCAATCCCATTTTCTTTGCTTCCTCTATTGCAATAACTTCTCTTCTAACATCAACGATTAAAACCACATCTGGTATTCTATACATATCCCTTAATCCTTCGTATTCCACTTGTAAGAATTCCAATTCCTTTTGATACTTTTTAGCAACCTTCTTAGGCAAGTTATTCATGACTCCTTCATTGAACATTTTCTCAAGCTGTAACATATAGTCTATTCTGTTTCTAATAACAGAAAAGTTAGTAAATAATCCTCCGATCCATCTTTCGACAACAAAATGAATTCCTGCTTTTTTTGCCTCGTTCTTTATGATATCTCTTGTATGTCTTTTGGTTCCGACAATAAGAAAAGTTTTCCCCTCAGAAGCAGCATCTTTGAGGAAGTAATATGCTTTGGTTAATTGCACAACTGTCTTAGCAAGGTCGATGATGTATATGCCTCCCCTTTTTGTGAATATAAACTTTTTCATTTTAGGGTTCCATTTTTTTGTAGGATGCCCGAAATGACATCCATTTTCCAGCAATTCCTTAACTGTTGCTATCATTCATTTTTACCTCCTCGTAATTAATTCCCTACTTCTTTATTCTACACAAATTACTCAAACCCTCTACAAAACCAAAACCAATAACAAAAATTCTACAAAATGTAAAAAAAATGTAAAAAATTATCCAAATTATTTTAATTTTTTGAAAAAAAATACATAAGTTATAATGAACCGAAAGAAAAAATATAACAAAGGAGTGAAAAATGTCAGAAGTAAATTTAAACAACAAAAATATAGATAATACTCCCATAAGCACAAATACAAAAGAAATCAAGAGCAGAAAAGTAGAACAAAAAGAAAATAAAGAACAGCAGGATGCCAATCTGGCAGAACTAAGCATAAAATCACTAGTACAACATGTAACAGTAGACCCAATCAAACCAATATCAAAAGTATGGAAAGAATTAAAAGATTTATATAAAAGTAAAGAAGAAGAAATATCAAAAGTCATTCAAGAAGGGTTTAAACCTATTGGCATAGATCCAGCTACAAAAGAAAAAGTAAGACAAATACAAGAAAAAATTATCGAGATTTTTGAAGAATCAGCAGGGAAAAAATAGTACAGTTTTAGTACCTACATTCCAAAAATTATCAGGAACATACACTATAAAACTAATAAATCTAACTATACCAATACCAAATGATTACATAAAAAATTAAAACCCTTTTACAAAAACAAACCCAATACTATTCCTTCCATTACTATAAGATCTAAAACTGGTAGATAAAACACCATATTTTAACCTAAAGATTAACCAATCGATTGAATAATACCATTCATAACCTAATCTATTAAAGTTATCCTTATTGTATGATTTAAAATAGCTAACAAATATACTTGGAAAAACTTCTCTTTGAAACATATAACCTTCAAAAGAAAAAGAGATAAGGTCAAAAATAGATGTATTATAAATTCCCAGTCTTAAATCTCGATTGTTGTATTCCTGTTTATTAACATCAGTAAAACCAAACTGTTCTAAATTTAAATTAGCTAAATTACCTTTCAATACAGTAATTTTTTGTTCGAAAATCGAAGAGCTCATCCTTTGAAGAATTGCATACAAATCACCTTTGAAATTACCGTTAAAATCCAATTTAGCTTGTAAAATCCTATATAAACCATCAACCAAACTAACAAATCCTTTTCTTGAATTCAAACTACCAAACAATGATTTGTTATTATACCTTAAATTACCTGAGAAAAATACATCAATAAAATTATTTTTAAATCTTACAGAATTAGCTTTTATAGAAACATTAATATCCACAGGAGTAATAAAGTTACCTTTATAATTAACTTTTTGATATTTAACAATTCCTTTGTTAGCTTCTATTTTTCCAAAAAACTTGATCAAATTCTCTGTTTGTGATAACTTCTTAAAATTAGGTGAAAACAATAAATTAACCTTTAAATTACCCTGATAATCTAACATTCCGATATTAAGTTTTTTCATTTCAGAAATAATGGATACAAAATTTCCATCAAACCCTATCTTAACTTCTTGCCCATTAATCTTAACAAAGGGAGGCACAAAAACATTATCCTTTAAAATCATTTTCCCATTAATAAAAAACTCATTATTCAAGTAATTAAAAGCTAAATTATTAAAAAATAAAACAAAATCTTTATTCTTAAAATCAAGAGATGCTTGGAATTCTCCAGTATAATCAAAATCAAATCTTCTCAAATAATCCGGTATTTTTACAATATTTACAAACTCAATTTCTCTTGATAAATAATCAAAACCCAATTTACCAATAAAATTCCCATCTTCTTTTAAATCGATAATCAACTTATCCAAATAATACAAATCATTATTTTTCTTTAATCCTTTTTGAAAAAGTGGATAAAAAGTTAAAGAATAAGCATGCTCATCCAAAACAAAATAAAAATTAAAAATCAAATTATTAAAGAATGATAAATTTTTTTCATCAATAAAAAAGTTTTGTTTTGACATAAAATACTGAACATTCTTTTTTAATTCCTTTAATTCTGCTTTATTGAATTTTAACTCAAAGAAACCAGTAGATAAAACTTGTTCAAAATAAGATTTTAAAAATTCTTTATTCGTGGATAAATTTTTAAATAATTTAGAAATATTTAAAGCGGAAAAATTCAAGTTTCCATCCAATA
>Ga0105160_1000502_pt1 | contig 18271 bp, 19 predicted proteins | sample GXS110809BmetaG_FD_89591 | JGI IMG/M metagenome (GOLD analysis project Ga0105160, IMG submission 89591) | Hot spring microbial communities from Gongxiaoshe hot spring, China to study Microbial Dark Matter (Phase II) - GXS 110809B | ecosystem: Environmental > Aquatic > Thermal springs > Hot...
GCCAAGGACGTTTAGAAAGACTACTTTAACATGAGGCCTATTAAAGAGGAACTTTAGAGCAGTGTATACCCTCTCTGCTGATGCCCCTCCACCTAGGTCGAGAAAGCATCCTGGCCTACCGCCAAGCGTGTAAACCAAGTCCATGGTAGCCATTGTCAATCCTGCCCCATTGCAGATGATCCCAATATCGCCGTCCAGCTCCACATAGTTTAGACCAAGCCTAACCGCCTCACTTTCTACACCAGCCTCTCCAGCGAACTTGAATCCGTGGAGCCGAGCAGCATTATCGTCCAGTATAATCTTGGCGTCAAGGGCAACTAGCCTACCATCGTCGGTCAATGCTAGTGGATTGATTTCTGCGAGGTCGCAGTAGTATTGCCTATAGACACTATAGAGCTTCTTTACTATGTCTTGGAATTGTTTGGCAGTCTCGGAGGGTAGTTTTAGGTGGGCTAGAAGCATTCTTATCTGCCAGTCATGCAGCCCTATGAGCGGGTCTATCGGAGCCCTAACGAGGGCCTCTGGGTGGCTCTTTGAGAGTTCCTCTACATCTACGCCTCCCATTCTGGAGGCAAGTATCAGGTGTCTGTTTGAAGTCCTGTCTACGATTATTGAGAGATAGAGCTCCTCAGAATGCCTCACAGCCTCTGCGACCACCAGCCTCTTAACCCTCTCACCCCTAATCTCCATGCCCAAAATCTCTCCAGCCACTTTCCCGACATCTTGAAGTGCCTCCACAACCCTCACACCACCCGCCTTCCCCCTACCGCCCACCAGCACCTGAGCCTTCAAGACAACCGGGGGACTGATCTGCTCAGCCGCCCTTACCGCTTGATTAGGATCGTCGACAACACTGTATCTAGGAGTCGGTATTCCAGCCTCAGTAAATAGCCTCAACCCCTCGTACTCGATGAGCCTCATAATTTACGACTCCGATGAAATGTTGGGCTTCGTGCTTCTATACTTTTGCCTTGTTAAACCTCTTCTCGACGTCGTCCCAGTTGACTACCTGCCACCATGCATCGACATAGCTCGCCCGGTCGTTCTTGTATTGTAGATAGTAGGCGTGCTCCCAGACATCTAGAGAGAGTAGGATTGGTAGCTGGGCTAGGTGCATAAGGTTCTGCTTCTCAATCTGCGTCAATACGAGCCTGTCAGCCTCGGGGTCGTAGAGTAGCAGCGCCCAGCCAACTCCCTCTACGGTCTTTGCTGCATCACTGAAAAGCTTCTTGAATCTGTCAAACCCTGCAAACTCCCTCTCAAGCCTATCCGCTATACTTCCTCCAGGCTTACCGCCTCCCTTACCGGGAGGAGCCATATTAGGCCAGAAGATTGAGTGGAGTTTGTGACCGTCTAGATTGAAGCTCAAGTCCCTAAGAACCGCTCTAATGTCAATCTCCAATTCGCCTCTCGAGGCCTTCTCAATCTTCTCTAACGCGGCATTCGCGCCATTCACATAGGCCTGGTGGTGCTTCGTGTGGTGGAGAGTCATTATCTGCTCTGAAATCACCGGCTCGAGGGCGTTATACGGGTATGGTAGCTGCGGAAGAGTATACTTCTGCATGGGTTAAACGTGTTGTGCCGCGTATTTGAGCCTTTCCCACTAACAATTGGATGAATTTGAGTAGACTCTTTTATATGCTGCATCTAAATTGTATCGGGCTTGGAGGGTCTTCCTTATCTTCATGATGCGGCTGGCGGCTCTAGCGTTCTTAAACATTTTTAGCCATCTCGATGCGGACTCGCTGTATTTCTTGAATAGTCTTATGGCCTGGATGTGGGTCATTGGGTAGTCTGTATAGAAGTCGTTAGGCTCTGATATTGCTATTGAGATCAGCGAGAGAAGGGAGTTCAGGCTTCTTGTCTTGACTGGGATGGCACCATGCATGGATAGGAGATGGGCGGCTGAGACCCCTATGAAATGTGTGAGTGAGAGGGCTACTAGCATGGCCCTATCATGCTCCATCCAGCTCATCCTCCGAATCTCAGACTTAGGGAGGAGCATTCGTATAAGAGTGTCCTCAGCTCTACTTGCCCTTTCAACGTGGACAGTCACGGTGTTCTCATCATTCTTTTGCCCAGGCCCGAAGAGCGGGTGAATAGAGGCCACTATGTGCCCCTTCCTCCTAGCATATCTCACACTCTCTATAACCGGCTTCTTGAAGGATGATATTTCGACAATCCTTAGCCCCGGTCTCCCATGATTTGTTAGCTGCTCCAAGACGCCTCCAATCTCCCTGATAGGTAGCGCCAGCAGCAAGGGCCTGTCTCTCGGAATTTTTCTCAGAGAGTTTAGAACCTCCCCTCCAGTTCTTTTTGCGAGAAGAGAAGCCCTTCTAGAGTTGCGGTCTAGGAGTAATATGTCTGCCCCCCTTCTAGCTAAGTTCTCCGCAAACCATGAGCCCATCTGGCCGCAGCCAATTATTGTGAATCTTAACATGTCAGCCAGGGTGCCGTCCTCCTATACTATATAGCCAGGAGTCTTGGACTCGTCGTCATATTCCCTTTCAAGGCTCTCCACGAGCCGCCTAAGATCGCTGTCCTGTTCCATAAGACTTGCAACTTTGCCATCGAAAACAGAGGCATCGACGTACAGCCTATCGAGGTTAAACTCCGTGCCCAATACTGACGCCACATTCTCAAGCACAGACACAACTACGCGGGGATTCGCGATGTTTAGATAGCTGGGAACATGTCCCCAGATTGATACAGCTTTCAAGCCCAGCTTTCCGCACTCATGCATAAGGTAACTATGTATGCTTGCGGGACCCTGATAGTTGGATGGTCTCAACCCCATGGAGAGGGCTTTAAAGTAGATTTCTTTGTCTGTGGTTAGGAATGAGAGCCTGACTGGCCTTGTATGAGGAACCCTGTCAAGTAGGCCCCCAATGGAGACAAGACTCTCCACCCCGAACTTCTCAACCAGCTCGAACAAGGCCTTAACAAGTTTATCCCAGCCACTAACAGGCTCATATCCACGTATCAGTATGACATCCCTCCTCGCCGTGAGCCCCCAGTAAACCTCGAAAGCTGGCATGCCTATAGATTTTAAGAACCCATCCTCGATAACAACTATAGGCCTGTGTTGTGTATGGTCGATGAACTCCGACATCTCTATATATCCAATATGGCTTGCATTCAGAGAGTCTTTCAGATAGGCGACTGAGAGCGAAGAGACTCCACCAGCATCCGGCCATCCAGCAAACCCAATAATGATGGCCGGGTTCTTCATCTCGGGGCTAGACCTCAAGTGAAGAAGTGTCTCACCCATCGACTCCCACCCAAAATACTGATCAGAAGGTGGTTAAAAAGATGCATAGAGCAATAAGAATAAAATACCAGCCACAACAACAGTATCTCGAGAAAAGCCCGGTCGTCTAGCGGCCAAACCCCTGAAAAGGCCAGACAAAAAGGGGCCAAGGATCCCGGGCTCTGGATCCCTCTAGAGGAGAACCCCGGGGACGCCGGTTCGAATCCGGCCCGGGCTACTTTTCAGGTTTATTACATGATAGCGCGCGGAATGGCCCTGGGTTGGGTGGATGTATTGGGTTGAGCTTCTTTATGCAGGTGTGGTCTTTGCCGTTGTCTTTGCCATCGGTTTTCTGGTTAGGAGGGCTCTGACGAGGGTAATTCGACACTGGGCAGAGAGAACTGAGAGCAAGATTGATGATGTGATAATCGAGTCTATCCGACAGCCTATAATATTCTGGTTCCTCGTAGGTGGGGTCTACGCTGCGATGGGCCTGATAAGTGTTCCGCCACAGTTCGTCGGGGTTATTGATAGGGCTCTTCTAGTATTGCTTATCCTCTCAATAGCTTGGACTGTAGCGAACGTGGCCGGTGGTGTGGTGAAGTATTATGGGGGAAGGATAGGAGCTGCTATACAGGTGACTAGTCTTGGGCAGCTGATTGCAAGGCTCGCCATTCTATCTCTGGCAGTGTTGATAGTTTTGGCGGAGCTTGGGATCGAGATCACCCCACTCGTGGCTTCGCTAGGCATAGGTGCCCTCGCCATAGCCCTTGCACTTCAGGATACCTTGGCAAACTTTTTCTCAGGCTTTTACATCTTGGCTGAGAAATCGATAAGGGTGGGAGACTTCATCAGCATAGAGGGTGTGGGTGAGGGGACTGTAGTTGATATTGGCTGGAGGACGACGAAGATCCAGACACTGCCAAGAAACCTGTTAATCATTCCCAACAAAAAGCTTGCCGAGTCGATAGTCACTAACTATGATCTGCCCCAGTCTGAGCTCTCCCTCTCCACAACTATAGGCGTCAGCTATGATGAGGATCCCGATAAGGTCGAGCAGATACTTCTTGACGAGGCAACCAAAGCCACCAAAGAATTACCAGGCGCAAACCCCAACTTCACGCCTTTAATAAGGTTCGCACCCGCCGAATATTCTCTGAATTTCACTGTGATATGGGGGGCATCCAGCATCAGAGAGCGCGGCCAACTTACTCATCTAATGAATAAGAGGCTCGTTAAGCGGCTGAGGGAGGAGGGGATTGAGATACCATTCCCTGTAAGGACTCTCTATATCCGGCGCGAGGAAGGGCGTGCGAGGAGAAGATCAGCGCACAGGGCTGAGGGGAAGGGTAATGCTCAAAAGGGATGACCGTGAACGGGTTTTGTTGAAGAGTTTATATAGGGGTGTTTAAGAATTTATCCGAAATGTTGAAAAAAGTGGATGAAATTGACCTCAAGCTCTTAAACATACTCAGTTACAATGGCCGCGCCTCCTACAGGGAGCTGGCGAAGACGCTCGGGGTCTCCGTAGCCACTGTGGCTTATAGAGTTTCGAGGCTTCAGAGGCAGGGAGTGATCAAGGGGTTCACCGCAATGATCGATTATGAGAGATTCGGATACGACATAACCGCGGTTATAGAGCTTGTGATTAGAGAGGGGAGGCTGCTCGAGGTTCAGAAGGAGCTGGCGAAGGAGCCTAATGTCTTTGCAGTCTATGACGTGACGGGAGAGGTGGACTCCATACTTATAGCTAGGTTCAGGGACAGGCAGGAGCTTAGCCAATTTGTGAAGAAGGTGCTCCGCATGCCCTATGTCGAGAGGACATCAACGCACATAGTATTGGAGGTTGTGAAGGAGGACTTCTTCTCACCCCAGCTTGTTCAGAGCGTTTAGCCCTCCTCAGGCTCCTCAACCCTGGGTCTCTGCCCAGACTTCGGATAAATCACCGTGAAGTACTCTTCCGCAATAACCCTGTCAACCTCCTCCTTCAGCTTGAAGACTCTGCCAAACTCTTCGAAATGGCTCTGGAGAAGTGCGAGGTCATCTTCTCCTATTCTCCGGTGCTCCACGACAAGCTCTTTCCAGTACTTGTTCACGTATAGCTTTGAGACAAGCTTGACAACATTTTCAGGTAGCATTTTACTGAGCGTGACGAGTGAGAAGTCTTTGAGAGATGCCACTTTCTTGTAATCATCCTCGGATAGCCTGCCCTCAAGAAGCAACCCTCTAAGATATTGGATTACATCTGCTCTTGGTGGGTTGAGGCCTATCTTGCTCGGGCTGACCATGCCTCTAACGTATATCTTGCCGCCGACCATCCCGCTTGCGACGCAGTTTCCAACAACCTCCACATCCGTTTCAAGATAGTTCAGGCCGAGGACAACAATAACCCCGCCAGCCATATACTCCCCAAGATAATCGTCCACCCTTCCACCAATCATCAAAACAGGCCGCTGGTCCCGATACTCTCTCATCTGGATCCCACACCTGTTGCCTGCGTTGCCTTTGATGTATATTGCCCCGCCTTGGAATGCTTGGGCAAGAACGTCTCGCGCATCGCCGTGGACAACTATACGGCCACCAGTCATGACATCGCCCACATCGTCTTGGACATTTCCGAAGACCTCTATATCGAGGCTCGTATTCAGGTTTGCCAGACAGTTACCGGGTGTCCCAAAAACTCTGAGCTTTAAAGGCTGGTCTAATCCTACGCCAATATATCTCTGGCCTCTGACGTTGATGATGTCTATCTGTTTAGCCCCTAACCTCGCCTTCTCCAATATGGCCTGATTAAGCATCCGGTAGTTCATGTGTGCGGCGTCTATGCATTCCCTTGAGATTGTTGGAGGCTTTAGCGGGCTGGACAGACTGTAGAATCTCTCAGGCATCCTCCTGCCAGGATAAATCACTCCTTCTCTCAGAGATGCGAGGAAATAGTCACCTGGCTCAATAGTCCAGACTCTCGCATCTTGGCTGATTGTTCTGATCTGGGCCTCCTCACTCGCTGCATAGATATAGTCCTCATCCTCGCCCACGACTATTGGTCTGAACTTGAACCTGTCCGCGAAAGCCACCATATAGGCATCATGGCCATCGGAGAAGCCCGCAATGACGCTGAAGGGACCATCTAGTCTAGCCCCACGCCACCTATAGAACTGCTTGACTGTTTCAGGGTCAGGCAACCCTTTGTTAAACTTGTTACAAAGAATCTTTGCAGCCTCCTGGACGTTAAAGTGCTGGAAACTGGTGAGATAGTCTAGAAGGTGAGCGATTACCTCGCTATCTGTCCCAACGAAGCTCGTGTAGCCCAGCGACCAGAGAAGCTCCATGTTTGAGCCGAAGGAGCTTATGTCGCCGTTGTGGACTATGGCCCATTCACCGCTGGCGAAGGGGTGAGACCATATAGGAAGTCTACCGGGAGAGTTAGTAGGCTGCCTAGTATGGGCAATCCACATATCACCGTATAGCTCCCTACCCCCCATATGGTAAATATTGTAGACATCCAATGGATAGCCGACGCCTTTGTATACATCGACGAACCTGCCCCAAGAGTAGATTCTCGCACGGAAATCATCTCTCCAGAATTCCCCATTGATATCCCTGACGGCTCGCCAGAGAGCTCCATAATCGGCCTTAACAATCATGGTGTAGGATGTTAGTGATCCATTCTGCGGGGTGTATTCTGGGACGGGCATGGATAGGATCCTACCATGCATTCTCTCCTTGAGCATGCTGTATACACGCATAGCCTCCTCCTCCGAAGTTGCAAACACCTTCACCCTATGTCCCGTGTCCAAATCTAGCTTGATCCGTGCGAAACCTGCTCCCATCCTACTACCCCTGTATCTGACACACTCTATGGCGTTGAGGGCGATACTACTGGGTATTGGTTTTGATTGGCCCTTTCTCAGGATGCCGAAGATTCCGCAGCCCGACTTGACTTGGGTGATGTGGTGGCTATTCTCCAGCGGGCTTCACCCCTAGCCTCATACACATGTTTTGGGGAAGGTCGATGGCTCTGAAAAGCTCCCTGCTTCCAACTATTGAGCTCTGAAAAGAGCTAACTCCGGCAGCGCCCATCAGGAGCTTAATCTCCCTCTGCATTCCGATGAGGAGGTTCTCAATCCTCTCTGACAAGAGGCTCGGCTCCATCTCGGACCTATAGTCCACGCCGATACGCCATGCATCACTAATCACGCAAGCATCTGCCCCCAGCCCGCCGAGCTTAAATATGTCTGAGCTTGAACGAATTCTCCTTGAGGCTGCAATAAGGCTCATGAGATACCTGGCCGGGTGGTTATTGATGGTTAATCTCTTGAGGGTGTGGTCAGCTTGGGAGAGTGCCACCTCAAGAGGCTCATCTCCACCCAACTCCTCATCTATAATAACCGCCTGGAACCCACGGCCTACGATCTCAGAGTAGAGCTGCTGGCTAGATATGCAGGGGATCCTTGCAACTAGTTTCCTTCGACCTCCTATACCCTCTAAAATATCCTTAATCTTCGCCAGGTCCTCCACGCTTTCTACATGATAAACCAGGGGGCCACGGTCTATGCTAAATGGCATGGATAGCTGGGCGTCAAGCAATATCATACTTCTAACATCAGGATGGAGGGTGGGAGGTGGTGGTTGCTCCAAATGTACTCCAACCCCCATTCTGAAGCACGCCTGAATCACCACTAGGATGTGTTGAGGGTTTATGCCGCATAGTCCACCAATTATTAGGGGCATTAAGAGCCTGACCTCGCCATCGAATAGGTATACCTCAGTCTCAGTGGGTTCACGGTAGGGGTCGATACTCGGCCTAGTGACCTGTGCGCCGTCCGAGACTATGTGGTCAAGTATGAATTGTGGCTTCTCTATTAGTGGGGGGTTGGTAGTCCCCATGCTCGCTATTGGGGGCTCGCCAGCCGTCTTGCCCTCGACCCCAGCCAAGGCGCGAAGATTCGAGACGATGTCGCGCCTCCAGATGCTCAAGAGTTACTGCTCACACCCCTAATGCCTAACACTTCGAGTGAGGAGTCGCTTAATCCGAGCCCAACTAGAAGGTCTCTACGACCCTTCAACTCTTCAATACTTTTCAATCCCAGCCGCTCAAGAATCAACTTAAGCTCAGCGGACCAGCCTTCTATCAGGTTAACAACCCATCGCGTAGCTGTCTCGAGAGATAAGATCTTCTTAGGGTTCTCAGCGATCTTGTTTGTGATTACTGCGGGGCAGAAGCCGAGATGGCATTTGTGAATCATTATGCATCCCATCGCTATCAGTGCTGCAGTCCCAATCGAGGCTATGTCAGCTCCTAGAGCTGTCAGCTTAGCGGCGTCCTCTGCGCTGCTCACCCTCCCAGCAGCAATTATTGTAAACCCTTCCCTTAAACCCTCGCGCCTCAGCATCTCATCAGCAGATGCAACCGCAAGCTCTACGGGGATTCCAATATTATCTCTCACAACAGATGGGGCAGCTCCTGTACCCGCTCCCTGCCCATCAATAATGATGCCGTCTGCACCCATACGGGCAACCCCCGATGCAATGTACGGAATATAGTTCGTCGCGGCAACTTTGACTAGGACCGGCTTACCCGTGGCCTCTTTCAGGGCGAATATCCTCTGCTCTAAATCCTCTATCGAGTATATGTCATGGTGTGGGGCTGGTGAGATCGCGTCTACGCCAACGGGTATTCTCCTGGTTTGGGAGATTATATCAACAACCTTTACACCGGGGAGGTGACCGCCTATTCCAGGTTTAGCGCCCTGGCCAATCTTGATGACCACAGCCATCCCCCTCCTCAGAACATCGAGGTCCAGTCCGAATCTGGCAGATGCCCACTGGACAGCTATTCTCTTACATTTACCTACCTCCGGGTGAAGACCTCCCTCTCCAATACCGGCGAGCGTCCCTGTTATGTCGGCTGCTCTAGCTATTGCTATGTTGGGGATGCCGCTCAGCGCCCCAAACGACATATCTCCCAGATAGAGCGGGTAGGTTAGCTCTAGGCGGCCATAGCAGATCTTGGATGATACTTCAACCACATCCAGAGGATTGGAGACGAGGTCGCCTTCTCCCCCGTCCTCAATCTCTCTCAGGAAAAAGACCCTGTCGAGAATCCTCGAGGTCTCAGATTTGCATCGGTCCCAGACCATCAACGGCTTCCCAGTCGAGGCAAGATGCCTAATATGGTGAATCCTATTATCTGTCCAGAACTCTCTCGTTTCTTTTTTCGGTAAGGGAAGATATTTCTCAATAACTATGGGAGATGACTTAGTGTTTATCTCTGTTCTCGTCAAACTAGCGCCCATTGACTAGCCCCTCTGTCGGGTTGACATTTAGGGCTTGAATCAATATTTAAACCTTTTGTCGCTAGACGCTTATAAGTATTTGCTTCATCATCTAAATAAAGCAATACAATCCAAATCTATTACGAATGTTGCTTAACACCCTTCGAGCCGCGGCGCCCCTCAGCCGCACTTGGGGCTGTCCAGAGGGGCATATGTGACAGCCTCACAATCCTAGCATAGAAGTATTTCATCTCGCCGATAGAGTCGACGAACGATGTCACCTCGCGACCCTGCTCAGTAAAGTATCGAAGGAAACCTGCTCTCGGCTCCTCTTTAGTCTCGACGTAGAGGAAAACCGGGAGTGCGTTTGCGTCATAATAGTCAAAGACCGGGGCTATAATGCCGAAGATCGAGTACCCATCCTGTCTGAAGCTCCAGATGGGTGGGGAGGAAGAGTCCTCGGAGAGTATAAGCAGAGTCCTAATGAGGACAGTCACATCCTTCGCCTTTGTCATTATTGGTTTGAATTCTCGATTGACCGTCTTGTTCTTGAGGGATTTGAGGAGGAAGTCGGGTGGCGACTCTATCTCCATAATTGCACCATAAACATATCTCGGGTCATCACCTGAGTTGGTGAAGAAGCACTCCTCCTGCCCTATGCTCCGGTATGCTAGGAATGCTTTAGGCTCCACTTCGGGGGGAAGTCTTGTGTAGCAGAAGAGTGGTAGGCTCCCGCGCCAATAGGGTATTAAGAAGAGGCTTCCCAGGATCTTTTCACCATCCACTGGAAAGTACCAGAATAGACCGTCAGGCTCCCCACGGTTAAGAACTAGCCTAGCCAGGTTCTGAAGGTCTACAACCTCCACTGCTATTGGGGGCCTAATCCGCTTTGGGCTCACTTTCATCGTCAAGACCATGTTACCCACTTCACTATTTAAGCGGTTATTCTCCAATTACGGGCTCACTGGCTCCTCCGGTTAAAATATAAGGCCGGCTCTCCAGAGGAAGAGACACTACATAGATATTCACTCCGGGCTGCTCCAGATGATTCATACAAAACCTTGATTAGAGGCTAAAGACACTGCTATTCTCGGCAGGTGGATTAGAGCTGAGCCGCACAACTGTAAGGCGGGGATTATTGATAGGTAGATTTCAGCCCTTCCACATAGGCCACCTATCAGCCATCAGAGAGATCCTCAGCGGGTTTGATGAGGCCATAATAGCTATAGGGAGCAGCCAGTTCAGCCACACCTTCGATAACCCATTCACGGCAGGTGAGAGGATAGAGATGATTAGGCTAGCTCTGAGGGAGGATGGCCAAGACCTCTCAAGAATCATCACAGTATCTATACCTGATATTGGAGAGCATAGGCTCTGGGTTGCGAGGTTAACATCGATGTGTCCGAGATTTGAGGTGGCCTATACGAATAACCCCTTCGTCAAACTCCTGCTTGAAGAGCAGGGGATAAATACTAGGGAGGCTGAACTCTATAACAGGGAGGTTTTTAACGCTACGAGGATTAGAACTCTGATGGCCGAGGGTGGGAATTGGAAAAAACTAGTCCCCAAGAGTGTCGGCGACTATATCGAGGAGATAGGAGGTGTGGAGAGGGTTAGAATCGCCAAAGGGTCCGCAACCAGCACACTCCTCAGGTGACAGGGCATGAAGACTATTAGCGTGAGGCTTGTAGGCCTGGAGCCTCTCTCCAATATAATAGCCTTCGAGCTCTCCGAGTTTCTATCAGGATTCGGTGCATTCGCCTTCCCAAGGGAGCGAGATGTGATCATAGACCTCTCAAACACCAGCGAGAACACCCCCAGCATCGCCATACTTGTCAGTGAGCTGAAGAGAACTTTGGACAGACTTGGGATGAGTGGCGCTTATGTAATCGACTTAGACGCGGAGGCCATCACCATCAGGGCGACATCAAGTGAACATGTTTCAAAAATCCTCGAGGAGGCTAAGAAGAATGCCTTGTGGCCTGAGATATGCCTCCACTGCGGATTCACGACGCCGTATCCCGAGGTCATGCGTGAACATATAAAAATCCATTACCTACTCTAATATAACTGGTAATAGGTGGTGTTGATTGGAGAAGATCACTTGTGACGTGGTTGTGATGGGCTCGGGTTTAGCTGGCCTCAGGGCCGCTATAGAGGCTGCGAGGACGGGACGCGGAAAAATCTCCGTCGCTGTCGTCACCAAAACCCAGCCTATGAGGTCTCATAGCGTCTCGGCTGAAGGAGGAACAGCCGCGGTCCTCTACCCAGAGGAAGGGGACTCCCTGGAGTCGCACATGTGGGATACAGTGAAGGGAAGCGACTTCCTCTCCGATCAGGACGTGGTGGAGAGGTTTGTGAAACTTGCGCCACAGGAGATTATTCAGCTAGAGCACTGGGGTATGCCCTGGGCAAGGAGGAAGGATGGGAAAATAGCCCAAAGATCCTTCGGTGGACAGAGTTATCCGCGGGCGTGTTATGCTGAAGACAAGGTTGGGTTCTATGAAATGAGCACCCTCTACGATACGTGTCTAAAATTTGATGAGATAATGTTTTATGATGAGTGGTTCGTCACAAAAATTCTCAAGAATAAGGGGCGCTTCGCCGGTGTTGTGGCTATGAGCCTCAAGAACAGCGAGCTCGCTGTCTTTAACGCGAAGGCCGGCATCCTAGCGACGGGGGGAGCAGGCAGAATCTATAGTTTCGCAACATTTGGACATAGCTCAACACCCGACGGATATGCAGTAGCTCTACGCGCAGGTGTTCCCTTGAGGGATATGGAGTTCGTCCAGTTCCATCCGACAGGTCTTGTACCTAGCGGGATACTAATCACCGAAGCCGCGCGCGGCGAGGGTGGGATACTTAGAAACAAAAACGGGGAGAGGTTCATGGAGAAGTATGCACCAAAGGCTAAGGATCTCGCACCAAGGGACATAGTCTCTAGGTCTATGATAACAGAGATGCGTGAGGGGAGAGGCTTCAAGACTGAGGAGGGTGAGGACTATCTACTCCTTGACCTCACAGCCATAGACCCTGAAGTCATCAAGAAGAGACTTACAAGCATCCGCGAAATATGTCTACGAAACGCCGGAATCGACCCTATAAACGAGCCTATACCAGTAAGACCTGTGGCCCACTATTATATGGGTGGTGTTGACGCAAACATTGACGGTGCGACTGAGCTTCCAGGCCTTTGGGCTGCCGGTGAGGTTGCATGCACCTCGATGAACGGCGCGAACAGACTGGGCTCAAACTCTACAACCGAGTGTCTTGTCTGGGGCAGAATAACGGGAGAAATGGCCGCGAGGTTCGCTATGTCGAATCAAGCCGTAGAGCCGGCTAAAAGCGACATAGAAGAGGAGGAGAAGCGAATATATGACAAACTCCTCGGCCCTGCTCCTCGAGCTAACCCGTACAACATCAAAAAGGAGATTCAGACGTTGATGGAGAGGCACTTCCACATCTACAGGGAGGCTGGCAGCATGGAGGAGGGGTTGAGGATGCTGCGGGTCTTAAGGCAGCAGGCTGAGCTGGGTGTGGAGGATAAGAGCAGATACTATAACACTAATCTGATGAATGTGCTTGAGATAGACGGTATGTTTGATGTCTGCGAGGTGATAGGTGTCGCTGCGCTTCATAGGCAGGAGAGCAGGGGAGCTCATGCGAGGGTTGATTATCCTAAAAGAGATGACGAGAACTGGCTCCACCACATCTTAGTCTATAAGACCGCAGATAGGCTTGAGTTTGCATACAAACCAGTAGTCGTGACTAAATATAAGCCGGCGGAGCGGACATACTAGGAAAGGCGTATCCAGTTCGCTCAAATCGATGTCAGAGGCCTTTTACGCACTTCCCTTAACAACTCTTTTAAGGCCACAGCATTGTTATGTGAAGTGTCTTTTGCTGCAAATAGCAATGTGATTACTCCATGCTTACGCTCAAGCTCAAGCAACCTAGTCAACAGGTGTGGCACATTCTCGACCTCCTTACCATATCTACGCTTGAACTCGGTCCACTTGGAGACGTCGTGTCCAAACCATTTCCTCAAACCTGTGCTCGGAGCTAAGTCTCGTATCCACTCATCAATTTTCGCATCTTCTTTTCTCACACCTCTTGGCCACAACCTATCCACCAATATTCTATAACCATCTGAGGATGAGGGTTTTTCATAAACTCGTTTAACCTTTATCATACCATCTTTTTACCATTGAAAGGGCGTGTAAAAAAGTAGCCATCATACTCAAATATTTTATGCTGGGAAAATCTTAAGATATGGTTTACATGAAATAGGCTCATGCAGAAAAAAGTATGGTACATTGCTATTGTGGCGATAACTGCGATTATAGGCTCGCTTGTGCTTGTTTTGACTCAACCACTAAGTCCTCTAATGGCTGGGACAACTACAAAGGAAGTCACAACAACTCAGACAACCGGAGGGCAAGCTAGAATTGTTACATTCACCTTATATCTCTCAGACTATGGTTTTAATTCTTCAAAGGGCGGCCCCACGCTAACCGTGAATGCTGGCGACCACATCAGGATTACCCTCATAGGAAATGGCTCAGGTCCAGTAATACACGACTTTGCTCTAGACGAGAACAGCCCTTCTCCCTACAATGTAAAGTCTGACAGACTCTCGCGGGGGGAGACTCAGGTGATCGAGTTCATAGCGGAGCACCCAGGAACTTTCAAGTACTACTGTAGCGTCTCTCCACCTTTTGGCCAAAGCCATAGGGAGAGGGGGATGGAGGCCACAATTATAGTGACAGAGCGGTAGATTTCTTTTGAAGGATATAGCCCTCAGGTTCTTCCTCGGACTATCTATTCTATTCAGCTTGGTGTTGTTGTTAACTGATGCGGAGCTTTGGGCAGTGGCACCTGAGCATGCATACACTCTAATTCTTCTGACAACCGTTGACTTTTTCTTACTTGCATTCCTTTTCCGTAAGAATAGGCTGGGTATTATGCTAGCCACCTATTGGGGTGTGGCGAAGTCCCTCCTTCTGCTGGGCGACATATTAACTGCGCCGCAGTATGGACTTACATACGCCGAGTTTGCGGCATATCTCTTTAGTCTATGGGCGTTCGTCGGCTTGCTTCTAAGTCAGGTGGGGGTTGCAGCCTCCGGCCTAACACTACTTCGCATGAAGAGAAACAAGTCTCGAAAACCAACCAACCTTTAAAACTAGTGGGTCTCTCTTTTCACGTTTTTAGATCCTGATAGAACCTCTTCCAGTATTCTCCAAGAATCCTTCTCCATCTCTTCGACAAGCCTGGCTGTTCGACTCCTAATTTTCTCCTCATACTCTCTCAGAATCTCCCTAATCTTGTCCTCAACGCTCAATCTAATTCTCACCCTAGAGCATGTTTCTATTAAGTTTTAGCGGCAGCCCTTCTCTCCAAAACTCTCTTAATATGCTTTAGCTTGACGAAGTAGTCCCTGTCATTCTCCTCAAGCGTCATGGAGATCGTCTTGATAGCCTCCTCATACCTTGGTATGATGATGTATTCCAGTGCGTTGAGGAGGTGTTGTGTCTTCCTGAGCTCGTTCGCGACTCTATAGATATTGTTCTCTGCTGCAGCGGCCTTGCAGATGTCGGTAATGACTTTCTTTATCTTTCTGGCCGCTTCGTCCAAGTTTACTGAAGTGTCTCCAAAACCATATAGCAGTCCAGCCTCCTCGCTCTTCGCTTCTAGCGTCACCAAGGATATGCCCATCATCGTGAAGGTGTCCATGTTTATGCTGACCGTCTCTGGGAGTGTGTTTGCGATGGATTCAAGCCTTTGAGGACCCAGCTCCATATAGGCTGAAAGGAGATGTCTATATGACTCCGAGAGGATTGAGATGGCTCTATTCCGCAATTCCTGAGCCTCCTCGACAAGCTCATTCAGCCGCGAGATCAATACATCCCTCTTATCCTCGAGAATCTTGTAGACCCTCTGGGCAGTCCTCACGGCCCTTTTCAGCCTTATCAGCTCGAGGCGGGTTCGCAGGTATCCCCGCCCGAAGGCGACAGACATCCTCGAATGAGAAGGCTATGGCCTCCATAAGTATTTTGCAAGCCCTTCCGCCCTTCTTGAGGTTTTTTAACTAGTAATTAGTCTCAAGCGTAGATGAGGAGAAGCAGGTCAGGCTCAGGGATAGAGTATACAACTATACGGGAAATTCGCGGACCGCTGGTCATTATTGACAGGGTAGAGAAGGTTTCCTACGACGAGTTGGTTGAGGTTGAGACGGCCGGCGGTGAGACGAGGCTTGGCCGTGTACTCGAGGTTGGTGAGGGGAAGGCTGTGGTGCAGGTCTTTGAGGGTACAAGCGGGTTATCAATCGAGGGAATTAAGGCCAGATTCCTAGGGGACACTATGAGGCTTGGAGTCTCTGAGGAGCTTTTGGGTAGAGTCTTTGACGGGCTTGGCAGGCCTATAGACGGGCTACCTCCACCTCCTGCTGAGGATTACAGGGACGTAAGCGGGGAGCCCATCAACCCAGAGCAGCGCGAATACCCTAGCGACTTCATCCAGACTGGTATCTCGGCAATTGACGTGATGAACAGCCTGGTCAGGGGCCAGAAGCTGCCTGTATTCAGTGGGCCCGGCCTACCTCACAACATACTGGCCGCCCAGATTGCCCGCCAAGCCACAGTCCCGGGGAAGGAGGAGGAGTTTGCCGTTATCTTCGCGGCACTCGGGGTCCAGAACGACGAGGCCCGATTCTTTAGGCGGAGCCTCGAGGAGAGCGGTGCACTTTCTCGCTCAGCCCTCTTCCTAAACCTAGCCGACGACCCAGCCGTTGAAAGACTCATCACCCCCCGAGTCGCCCTCACATTGGCCGAGTTCCTAGCCTTTGAGAGAAATTACAACGTCCTAGTAATCGTGACTGATATGACAAATTACTGTGAGGCTCTCAGGGAGATAAGCGCAGCAAGGGAGGAAGTCCCTGGGAGGAAGGGCTACCCAGGCTACATGTATAGCGACCTAGCATCAATCTATGAGAGGGCTGGTAGGATTAGGGGGAAAAAAGGCACGATAACGCAGGTGCCCATCCTCACTATGCCGAGCGATGACATCACCCACCCTGTTCCTGACCTGACAGGCTATATTACCGAGGGACAGATAGTCCTTAGCCGTGACCTACATAGGAAGGGCATCTACCCGCCGATTAACGTCCTTATGAGCCTCTCAAGGCTCATGGGGCCGGGCGTTATAGCTCCCAAGAGGACTAGGCCTGACCACGGCGATGTCTCCAACCAGCTCTATGCCTCCTACTCTAGGGCGGTCCAGCTCAGGTCACTTGCAGAAATTGTCGGTAAATCAAGCCTCTCACCCCAAGACATCAAGCTCATCGAGTTCGGAGACCTATTTGAAAACCGGTTCCTAAAGCAGGGAATCGATGAGAATAGGACACTAGACGAGTCACTGGAGATTGCATGGGATATCCTAAGCAACCTACCCGAGGATAGTCTAACCAAGATAAAACCCGAGTTCATTAAGCAGTACTATAGAAAAGCAGCGTGATAGCGGCTCCAACTATGGCCCCGCTCAGGCTACAGATCAAGTTCACGACATGGTTGTCTATTACTCGGTAGCCCTTAAATAGTTTCGCACCCCTCCCGCAGTGCCTGCTGTGCTCAACGATTTTTCCGCATTCCTCACACCTATACAATCCTTGGAGCAGCTGCCCAACGATGCTGTCGACCGTTGTGCCTATCAAACCGGCTATGACAGCAACTAGCGTAGTTGTGGCAGGGTTGAGAGGATTCGTCGAACCCAGTGGCAAGTAGGCTAAAATTAGAATCAGAGATGAGAGAAGTGCACCAAGGTAGCCGAGGAGGGATATTCCCCCCGGGGTCCCGGGATTAACCTTCTTAAAGCCGATGATGAGTCTCGGCTCACCCTTCTGCAATAGGCCTACTTCTGTCGACATAGTGTCTGCAAATACAGCTGCTACAGCCCCTATGAAGCCGCCTAGGAGAGCCTCCGAATACTGGGGGAATAGTGCATATGCTATGGCTGCGGTGGCTGCTACGAGGCCGTTGCCCGCAACGTTCTTCCACCCCCTCAGACCCTTCCTAGGCTCAGCCGCCCCAATCAGGCTCTTCCTATCATATCCCATCTTTGTGAATAGGCCTGCAACAACCACGAACACTATTAGCAGGGATATCCCCACCCGACCGATTGTGGCATAGACTATAGCCCCTATGACAACAGATAAGATAGTTCCATTCATGTCTAGAATCCGTAATTTGAGGGAGAGTAATGATAGTATGGTAAGAACTATAACCATCTCTATAGCTAGGATAGAGTTCATGACCCAACCCTAACTCTGCCTAGAAGCGACTCAGCCCGCCCATATATCTCTTCAATACGCCACTCTTCTTGAATCCTCTCCACCAAATCCCTCACGCTTACAGTATTCCTCTCAACCTCACGCCTACCGATTAAAAATAGGAACCTTGCACCCCTCCTCTCAGCCCTCTTTATCGCCTCTTGGGGCGTGTAGGTTGAGGGGTCCAGCTCAGCAGATACGCCAGCCTCCCTGAGCCTAGTAGCCAGCTTGAACGCTAGGGAGACAGCCTCTCCTGCAAGAGGTACGACATATGCTAATGGAGATTCTGGCCTCGCATGGACTGCCGCCCTATCTGTGAGATACTGCATCACCCTTGTAAGCCCTATTGCGAAGCCCACACCCGGCATCTCGGGCCCGCCAATCAGCGAGACCAGCCCATCATACCTCCCGCCCCCACCA
>Ga0105160_1000503_pt1 | contig 18262 bp, 15 predicted proteins | sample GXS110809BmetaG_FD_89591 | JGI IMG/M metagenome (GOLD analysis project Ga0105160, IMG submission 89591) | Hot spring microbial communities from Gongxiaoshe hot spring, China to study Microbial Dark Matter (Phase II) - GXS 110809B | ecosystem: Environmental > Aquatic > Thermal springs > Hot...
ATCCATTCAATCCACTGGCGTCGGGTTTCCCAATCGCCGTGCGCGGCGTTGATGCGGAACAGGTTCGCGCCCGCCTCCACCAGTTCGTGGAGCTTCTCCTGCGTGTCGATGGCGGGTCCCAGAGTGGCGATGATTTTCGTGCGTCGCATAAACTAATTTCCATACAACCCAAACGCCATCTTTCCTGCGTAGACCGCGCTCGTGTCGAGTTCTTCCTCGATGCGCAGCAGGCGGTTGTATTTGGCGGTGCGTTCGCCGCGGGCGGGCGCGCCTGTCTTAATCTGCCCAACATTCGTCGCCACGGCTAAATCGGCGATGAAGGTGTCCTCCGTTTCGCCTGAGCGATGTGAGATAATTGCGCTGTAGCCGTTGCGGTGCGCCAGCAGGATGGTGTCCAGTGTCTCGGTGAGGGTGCCAATCTGGTTGAGCTTTATCAGGATGCTGTTGCCGCAGCCTTGCTGGATGCCCTGCAGCAGGCGGTCGGGGTTGGTGACGAACAAATCGTCGCCCACGAGTTGCACGCGCGAACCGAGCGCCTGGGTCAGCATCTGCCAGCCCTGCCAGTCGTCTTCCGCCAGCCCATCCTCAATCGAGACAATCGGGTAGTCGCGCACGAGTTCCTCGTAGAGGGCGACCATCTGCTCGTTGCTGAGGGTGCGCTCTTCAGCGCGGAGGATGTAGTAGCCCCCTTTATGCAGCTCGGACGCGGCGACATCGAGCGCGAGGGCAATCTGGCTGCCGGGCTGGTACCCTGCGCGTTCGATGGCGCGCATCAGCAAATCAAGCGCACGACGCACGCTGGTCACAGGCGGCGCGAAACCGCCTTCGTCGCCGACAGCTGTGCCGTAGCCCTCCTCATGCACCACTTTTTTCAGGTGATGATACACCTCCACGCCCCAGCGCAGGGCTTCCGAGAAGCTCGTCGCGCCAAGCGGCACAATCATAAACTCCTGAAAGTCGGCTCCGCCCTCTGCATGCTTGCCCCCGTTCAGCACATTCATCAACGGCACAGGCAACACATGCGCGTTCACGCCGCCCAGATAGTGATATAAGGGCAATCCACACGATTCGGCGGCGGCGCAGGCGACCGCCATCGATACGCCCAAAATCGCATTCGCGCCGAGTTCGGACTTGTTCTCCGTGCCGTCGAGGGAAATCATCGTCTCATCGATGGCGCGCTGCTCTAAGGCGTCCATCCCCTCTAACGCTGGGGCGATGCGCTCGTGGATATTTTCAATCGCGCGTTCCACGCCTTTGCCCAGATAATATTCGGGGTCGTCGTCGCGCAGTTCTAAGGCTTCGTGGGCGCCTGTGGACGCGCCTGAGGGAACCGCCGCCCGCCCGAATGAGCCGTCTTCCAGATAGACATCCACTTCCACCGTCGGGTTGCCCCGCGAGTCGAGAATCATCCGCGCCGTAATCTGGTCGATTGTGGTCATAGACTTGCTCCTGCGGGGGAATTATACCGAGTGAAGGCGGGATTTCATGGAGGGATTGTTTCTGGCGAGCGACTCAAACGGGAGACCCACCCCCTTTTGGTACGACGGCGTCCCCGCCGTCGTCGTAGCAAGGTATGCTGGATAGGCGACGGTGGGGACGCCGTCGTACCTTGCGCGTTCAGGACTTACCAGCGGAGGCGGGCAGCTCCCCTAATATATGGGGCTGCCTGACAGAGCAGAGCGGGCTTGGGCGGGGACGCCCCAGCCACGAGTGAGCTTGCTGGGGCGGGACGCCCCAGCCACGAGTGAGCCTGCTGGGGCGGGACGCCTTAGCCACGGGTGAGCTTGCTGGGGCGGGGACGCCCCTGCCACGGGTGAGCTTGCTGGGGCGGGACGCCCCAGCTACACGAGTGAACTTGCAGGGACGGGACGCCCCAGCCACGAGTTAGCGGTTCAGCAGCGCGCCCACATAACGCAGAATCTCGTTCGCGCTTTCGGGCGTATAGCCGCCGTGAGCGACCATGCGATCAATCACATCGTTAATCTTGCGCAGCTGCTCAGGGTCGGGCGTGCGCGCGGAGGTGGTGATTTTCACCACATCTTTCAGGTCGGCGAAGAGTTTGCGCTCAATCGCTTCGCGCAGGCGTTCGTCGCTGCCGATTTCGAAGCGCACGCCGCGCCGCGCCAGCGACGCCACCGAGCGCATAATCCCCTCGCGGAACTCGCGCTTCGCGTTCTCGGATACGCCAATCTGCTCCTCGATGCTGCGCATCAGCTTCTCGTCGGGATCCACTTCCTCGCCTGTAATCGGGTCGCGCACCTTGGTCTTGTTGCAGTAGGCGTCCACATTGTCCAGATAGTTCTCCAGCAGGGTGTGCGCGGCTTCCTCGTAGCTGTACACGAAGAACCGCTGCACCTCCTTCTTGATTTGCTCATCATACTCTTTGCGCACATCGTCGAGCAGGGTGAGCAGTTTCTTGCGCTCTTCCTCGTTGCTGGTGTATTCGGTGAGACCGTCGCGGATGGAACGCAGCACATCGATGGGCGTGATGTAGCCTTTGTCGCCGCGCACCATCGCCGCCGAGAGGCGGTTTAGGATGAATCGCGGCGAGACGCCTGTCAAGCCCTCGTCGGTGTACTCCTCGCGCAGCTCTTTGACATGGCGCTGATCCCAGTCGCCGACCTGCCGCTCGCCGTCGTAGAGTTTCATCTTGGTCATCAGCGACATGCCACTCTTCTTCGGCGGCTTGAGGCGGCTCAGCACGGCGAACATCGCCGCCACACGCAGCGAGTGCGGCGCGATATGCACTTTCGAGAGATCCTGCGTCTCGTCGCTCCACTGCGACTGCTGAATCAGCTTCTCGTAGATACGCACCTCCTGCGAAACCTGCAGGTTGTAGGGCACTTTGACCACGAACATGCGGTCGATCATCGCCTCGTTCTCCTTGTTGGAGAAGTAGGCGTTGTATTCGTACTCGTTGGTGTGGGCAATCACGACGACATCGGTGTAAATCAGCGCGAAGCGTCCGATTTTAATCATCTGCTCGCCCGCGACCGTGTTGAGTTCATACAGGAACCGCTTATCGGCTTTGAGCATTTCGATGAACTCCATGATGCCGCGGTTTGCCTTGTTCAGTTCGCCGTCGAAGTTGTAGACGCGCGGGTCGGATTCGACGCCAATCTGGGTGAGCAGGTTCAGGTTCACGCTGCCGGTGAGTTCAGACACATCCTGCGACTTCGGGTCGGACGGTTTGAAGGTACCGATGCCGACGCGCTCGCGTTCGGAGAACTTGATGCGCACGACGGGCACATCCTGAATGTTCTCGCCCCATTCGTGGCGCAGTTTCCACTGGCACACGGGGCACAGGTCGCCCTCGATATGCACGCCGAACTGGCGTTTGAAGTCGGCGCGCAGCTCTTCGGGCACAAGGTGAAGCGGCTCTTCGTGCATGGGGCAGTCCTTGATGGCGTAGACCGCGCCTTCGTCGGTGCGCGAGTAGCGCTCCAGCCCGCGTTTGAGCATGGTCACCAGCGTCGACTTACCGCCGCCGACGGGACCCACCAAAAGCAAGATGCGCTTACGCACATCGAGCCGTTTCGCAGCGGGGGCAAAGTATTCCTCCACCAGCTGCTGCAAAGTACGCTCCATGCCGAAAAGCTCGGAGGTGAAAAACTTGTATTCGCGCGGCTGTCCGTCGCCATGCTCCTCAACGCCCGCGCTGATAATCATGTCATAGATTCGCGCGTGCGCGAGGTTCGCCACCTTCGGGTTCTTCTGGACGATTTCCAGATACTCCCGAAAAGTGCCTTCCCACATTATCTGTTTTTCCAGCCGTCGCTGTTCTTCGATCTGGCGCAAGAAGTCGGCTGCGCTCATGCTCTTAGACCCCCTTGTGTGTTCGACGGGCAGTCGGGTCGCGTGTTCCCGCGACGGGCGCTCGGTTCGCCTCATGTTTCACCCCATGCTGTTAGGATACAGGGTCGCCCCAACGACGCCGTTTAAGCATTATCGGTTAGACGCGATTGGAATCGCAGGGGTTTCTGACCCGTGAAGGAAATATTCCATACACGCCGTGTAAACCGCGTATACTTCTGAGGCGAGTTGTCCGAACGCCAGCTCTGAAAGGATGCTGCCCGCTGCGGCAGGAGGGATTTTCCTGCCATGCAATTATACTACGATTTGCGAGGGATTTGGGTTCCTGATAGGAGGCTGAACCGATAGGCTATAATTGCCCAAGTTGCACCTGTACCGAGATTCCCCGCCTGCGGCTCGGAATGACAGGTTCATTTTGGTAAGAACGGCTTCGTCATTCCGAGCGGAGCGAGAATTTCGCCCGCTCAAAACGGATAGGGAGCAACCTGGGTTATAATTACGCTGGAGGACAACAACGATGGCAGCAGCGGATGTGGAGACCCGTCGCATGGTCCTGCGCGAGATTAACAAACGCCACCTTGATACCTCGCGGCTCGATGTGCAGGTGTTTCACGGCGTGGTGTACCTGCGGGGCACGGTAAGCGGCATGCGCGGGCACGATATTGACCCCAAGGCGGAGATGGAGATTATCCGTCGCATCCTGCGCCAGCGCCCGGGCATTCGCGATGTGGTGATTGATGTGATTTTCCGCTAAGCAATGTGGCGCAGGTTGTGGGACGCGCTCTATCCGCCGCGCTGTGTGGCGTGCGGACGGTTCCGTGCCGAGCCGCTCTGCCCCGCCTGCGCCGAGCGTGTTGCGCCGATCCTGCCGCCTGCATGCCGTCAGTGCGGCATGCCCCTGCGTCATCTGGGCGATTGCCGACACTGTCTGGGGCGCACTTTTGCGTTTGATGGAGTGGTGTGCGCGGGATTTTACACAGGGAGCCTGCGCCGCGCGATTCTGAACCTGAAGTTTCGCCGCTGGCGACGCGCCGCCGAACCGCTGGCGGCGCAGCTCTGGCAGGCGTGGAACCGCCCGGAGTACGCCGCGCTGCGTCAGGTCGATGCGATTATTCCCGTACCAATTCATCCCGCCCGACGCGCCTTTCGGGGCTTCAATCAGGCGGAGTTAGTCGCTCGGCATCTCAGTTGGCGCTCAGGCGTCCCCGTGCTGATGGGCGCGCTCCGCCGCCGACTCTACCGACGCCCGCAGGTGGGGCTGCGTCAAGCCGAGCGCATGCAGAATGTGCAGGACGCTTTCGAGGTTGTGCGCCCTGAGCTGATTCGGGAACGCGCCGTCGCCCTGCTCGACGATGTATTCACGACGGGCAGCACCCTCGACGCCTGCGCCCGTGCGCTCAAGGAGGTGGGCGCGGCGTTCGTCGTCGCCCTCGCGCTCGCCCGCGACCTCAGCGAGGATGAACCGACTCTGTAGGTAAATCTCGTCCGATGCCTCGTACACCCGCTCGCCGATTTGCAGCTGCACCGTGATCGAATGGAAACCTTCCCAGTCGGGCAACTGGCAGCGGAGCCATTCACGGGGCGTTTGCCACTCGCTCCACGCGCCGTCGCCAATTCGGTAGCGCATCGCCTGCGCCTCGCCTGCCCCATGCACATAGACAGCGACGAGGGGCGATTCGGTCGCGAAGGCGTCCAGATTAATCACGACGGGGTACACATTCCGCCGCGCGCCAAACAGCTGAGTCCATGTCGTGCGATAGCGCGTCGCGTCATTCGCGGTGAAGCCCACGCCCAACTCGCGATAGTGGGGATTGAGCAAATTGGCGCGGTGCGGAGGGCTTTGGAGCCACATCTCCAGCGCGCGTTCGTAGTTGAGCTGTCCCGCCGCAAGGTTCTCCCCCAGCCGATGATAAAAATAGCCCGCCTGCGTCACCCGATAGTCCGCGCGTCGTCCCTGCGCGTCAGCGTGCTGAATTCGTCCCGTCGCCAACAGCGTCTCGGCGTAGCCCTGTGCAGCTTCGCAGAGCTGCTCGTTCAGCTTCAGCGGCGGCAATCCGTGCTGCAGACGCGCTTCGTTTACCGAGACCGCGTAGTCGTGCAGCAACTTCAGCCGCGTCTCGATGGCGGTGTGAGCGGTCGCGCACGCAACACTGATTCCCAGTAGCGTCATCCCTAACCAGCGCTGGATGGCTCGATCCATAAGCATCCCTCCTTGAGGATTATTGGCATCCACATCATCGAACTCCACATGAGAATTGCCTGCTCACAAGAGGTCTGTGTCGCTCCGTTTATAGAGAGGCACTGTGCCTAAAAAGCAAGCGTATCTGTTATATCGCGAGTTGCCCCTGCCGAAAGCAATCGCGCAGGCGAGGGTCGCGGGCTTCTTTGCTGAACAGCCTGATACCGTCTGGGCGTTGCACGGCGTGGCGCTGGAGCGCGATGGTCTCAACGCCAGCTTCTCGCTCAGACCTGTTCGTGCGCCCAAGCCGCCCGCGCTACCCTCCGTGCGCTGGGTCTACCGAATACCTTCGCGTCGCCTCGAACGGATGAGCGCGGCGCAGTATCGCGCCCTACAAGAGAACAGGAATTACCTGCGCTGGCAACTGGGCGGCGAGGGGATTGGCGCGTTAGGAGGCAGTGGTATTTATGCACGGACACTCCGGCGGCTGCGCGACCAGCTACTCGCCCCGCGTATCGTGTCGCCGCAAATCGAGCGGATGTCCGCAACGGTGCTTCAGGTGGGACAGCAGGCAGTGTTGCTGGAGGTTGGGGCGATGTATGCGCCTACGCTCCTGAGCAAGACGCCGCGACTCCAATATCATTATTATCTGGTGGAACGCGCTCGTCCCGATCAGCCGCGCCGCATCGGCGCCACGATTGCGCGACACGAAGCCGCTCTGATGGAAGACTCAGGGCGCGTGTGGGGCGTCGTGGCGGATCGTTCGAGCGGACGGACTTCGATTCTCAACGGGCAAGGGGGCTACTTCAGGCAGACGGGCGCGGCGGATGCTCTCTTGCGACTGCGTGGCGTTGAGGCGCACTGGCAGCGTTCCGAGTCGGAGCGTCAGATACGCGCGTGGCTACAGGAGCAAGGGATTGAAATCCAGGCGTTCGGGACTTGTCAGCTGGAGGGGTTGTCGTTTTGACTGGAAGAACAGCGGACGCGCCCTCCACAAAAAGCAGGAATTTCGCGCCCGCAATCGAATCCTGACCTCGCTATGCATACGCTGTTGGGCTGGAGCGTTTCAACAGTCGCGCTGGCGCTAATGCTCGTCGGCGCAGTACGGGCGACTCAGGACGCGCCCGCGTCTCCGCAAAGTGAACTCCCGAAAGTACGCGGCGACTGTCAGACCTGTCACCCCAACGAGGCGCGCGACTGGGCCGAATCGCGCCACGCCGCCGCATGGGAAAGCGAAACCTTCGGGCAGACCTCACGCAACCGCACCCTCAAGATGTGCCTGCCCTGCCACGCGCCTGAACCGATTCTGGTCAAAGGCTTCGGGGAGCATCCTGCCCTGCGCGAGGAAGACCGCGCTCACGGAATCGACTGCATCAGCTGCCATCAGGACGCTGATGGCGCGTATCACGGCACGCTCAGCACCAAAACCGACGCCCACCCCACTGTGAAAAACGAAAAGTTCGGTACGGTCGATATGTGCGCCACCTGCCATGAGATTTTCGGCACAGTGGACTGGTACAAGCAGAGCGAGTGGGGCAAGGACCCGAACGGCTGCGTGAACTGCCATATGCCTGTGGTGGAGCGTCCGATTGCAACCGGCGACGGCTTGCCCGCCCGCAAAGCCCGTGTGCATAAGTTCGAAGGCGCAACCCCCGCGATGTTCCAGAAAGGGGTCAAGATGTCCCACGAACGACGCGACGACTACCTGCAAATCAAGATGGAGAGTGTCGAGGTGGGGCATACTGTGCCCACAGGTCCCGAGTATGTGGTCGTGATTGTAGAGGCGCGCTTCTTCAAGGGCGATTCGGAGGTGGGCAAGCACCAGACGCTGCTGGCGGATAATGTGGCGATTGACGGCAACGACACGCGCCTCAAGCCCGGCGAACGCAGGGTTATCCGCGCCCCCATCCCTGACGGCGCGACGGAAGCTGTCGTACGGGTGCTGCACAAACGCAACCGCGACCTGCCCGACGAGCAGGCAAGGGTGCTGTATGAGGCGAAGGTTGCCCTATAAGGGATTGAGATTCCTCACTACGCTCAGAATGATAGAAGTTGTCATTTCGAGCGAAGCGAGAATCTCTTTCAGTATCGTCTCTTGGCGAGTGTCTCTCTTCTCTCACGCCGTGGGAGAGGGGCTGGGGGTAAGAGTACCGTGCTAATACCAATCGGGATTTCAAGGCTCGCGTTTTCGCCCTCACCCCCTAACACCTTCTCCTGCCACGCGGGAGAGGGGGAACAGGTTCCGTCTCGTCCGTGCTCGTCTCCCCTCTCCCACGCCGTGGGAGAGGGGTTGGGGGTGAACGGCGGTCGGCGCGCCTCCCACGAAGGCTCTGCAGCAATTGAACCCACGATTGGTATTCTCAGCGTCTCCCCTCTCCCACGCAGTGGGAAAGGGACTGGGAGTGAGGGCGTCACGCTAATACCAACTGTGGGTTCAAGTGAGACCAACTGCAGCCCTCACCCCCTGCCCCCTCTCCCGCGGCGCGGGAGAGGGGGAACAAACGGCGCTGCGCGCGCGTTCGCCCCCCCTCTCCCACGCCGTGGGAGAGGGGCTGGGGGTGAGGGCGAAGACCGCCGACGCGCCGCCCACGAAGGTGTTGTCTCGCTTGAAACCCCAATCGGTATAAAAATTCTCCTCTCCCTGCTCTGCCTGTGCCTGAGTGCCGCTCCCGCCCTTGCCGATCGCCTAATCGAAATCCCCACAGGCAGGCTCGTCTATCCTGAACGGTTGACGCTTGAAGCGGGCGTCTTGATGGGCAAACCAGAACGCGAGCGCGTTCTCGTCAACTTTCGTGTCGGCGGCTTGCTGGAGGTGCAGGGCGCGCGTACGGGATTCGATAATCGCCTTGAGGTCTATGGGTTCCAATACAGCCTCTATCCCGAAATCCCGGGCTATGCGCCAGGAATCTCGGTTGGCGTATCGGATTTGTTCAACCGCACGGCGCAGGGCAGGGGCTACTTTCTGGCGGTCTCGTATGGAATCGCCGCGCTTGGGCAGACGCCGTTAGACCACGACCTGCGCGTGCATCTGGGGTTCGGCTGGGAAGGGATGCCGGGCTTCTTCATCGGCTTTGATGTGCCGTTGACGAACCAGATTTTCCTGCGGGCAGAGCATACGGGCAGCTATATCAACGCTGCACTGGCGTGGCGACCGAATAATCAGGTGGAATTGCGCGGGGCGGTAATCCAGGGCAGCACCAACTGGAGTATCATGATTCGGCTATGGGCGGAATGATTCAGGGGCGCGCCGCGCGCCCGCGCTGGATCGAGTTCGCGCCAGTAGCGGGCTGGGCGCGCTGGAGCCATGCGTTGCTGTTATTGGGCGTCGTGGTCATGTTCGGCGTGGGCGCCTATTTGACGCCCGATCCCGCGGGGCATGGCACGCATCAGCAACTGGGCTTGCCCCCATGCACAATCTACTTCCTCACAGGACGCCCCTGCCCCTCCTGCGGTCTGACGACCAGCGTGAGCGCGATTCTGCACGGGCAGTTTGCGCTGGCGTGGCGGGCGAACCCAATTGGGTTTCTAATTGTGGCGACGGCGGTCGTGGTGGGGTTGAACAGCCTCGTCGCGCTGGCGTCGGGGCGCACGCTCCGACTAGACCTCAACCGCTTTAATCTAATTCTGATTGCGCTGCTCACGCTGTGGCTGCTGCATGGGGTCGTGCGGTTTCTGTTGGCGTAAACGCTGGCGGAGCGGGTGGGATTCGAACCCACGAGACCCCTCTTCGGAGCCTACACGATTTCCAGTCGTGTCCCTTCAGCCGCTCGGGCACCGCTCCGCGCGTCTAAAGTATACCCAACCACTTCGAACGCGATTCGGACGGGTATACTTTACAGGGCGAGTTCTCGCTGCAGTTCGTAGGATACCGACTTCTACGGAGGGAAGCCTTGCAAAACAAGGGCACAATAGGATGGTTGCGACAGATACCTCCCCGACGCTGGGCGGAGTTTCTCAGAGCGGTGTTCACCGATATTCTGCTGATTTCAGCGTCGCTGGTGATTTCTGTCGGTCTGGTGCAGGATTTTCGGTACACTGCGCAGGATGAGCGCATGCTGCAGGGGTTGACGCCCCTAATTGCCGTGATGGGCGTTGGCGCGCTGTTCATGCAGGGAATGTATCGCGTTCATAGTCGCTATGCGGGGATTATGGACCTGTTCCGTTTGCTCAAAGCGAGTGCCGCGATTAGTACAGCCTGTCTGGTGGGGATGCTGGCGTTTGCCTATTACGGGGGGCGTCCGTTCTCGTTAGCAGAGTGGGTGCTGTTCGGTTTTCTGTCTACGACCTTACTGTCTGCGCCGCGCATCGGGCGGCGTTTATATGACTGGTATTCCGCTTATACGCGCAACCAGATCCCGCGTCGCCGTGCGCTGGTGGTGGGCGGCGGCGACACGGGCGAAGTCGTGATGCGGGAGACCCGACGCAATCCCTATGCGGAGCTGCGCGTTGTGGGCTTTGTGGACGACGACCCCCAAAAGCAGTCGATGTATATTCACGGTTATCCCTGCCTGGGAACGACTCAGGACATTCCGCAGATTGTCGCCGAGCATGGCGTGCAGGATGTGATTATCGCCATCTCCTCCGCCGACGGCGAGGTGGTGCGCCGTATCTTCAACATCTGCCGTTCTACCAGCGCGCGCGTGCGCATCGTGCCCCCCTTTGACCCCACGCAGGGCTTCCAGCTGACCCAGATTCGCGAGGTGAACATCGAGGACCTGCTGCGCCGCGCGCCCGTACAGTTCGATTTGCGCCCCGTAGCGGAGTATATTGCGGGCGAGCGCGTGCTGATTACAGGCGCGGGCGGCTCCATCGGCAGCGAGCTCGCGCGCCAGATTGTCGATCTCGGACCCGCCAGCCTCGCCCTGCTGGGCAAAGGCGAAAACAGTATCTACCAGATTGACCACGAGCTGCGCACCCGCCAGAACTATGAACCTGAATGCATTATCGCCGATGTGCGGGACGCCGCTCGCATCGAAGCTGTGTTCCGAAAGGAGCAACCGACGCTTGTGTTTCACGCCGCCGCGCATAAACATGTACCCCTGATGGAAGCGAACCCCATCGAAGCCATCAAAAACAATGTGCTGGGCACATGGGTTATGGCGGAAACCGCACTGCGCCACGGCGTGCGCAAATTCGTCTATGTCTCCACCGACAAAGCGGTCGACCCCGTGAGCATCATGGGCGCGACGAAGCGCGTCGGTGAGATGATTGTCAGCGCGCTTGCCTGTGAGGGCGACACCGAGTTCGCAATTGTGCGCTTCGGCAATGTGCTGGGCAGCCGCGGGAGCCTTATTCCCACCCTGCAGGCGCAAATTGAGCAGGGCGGGCCCGTGCGCATCACGCATCCCGATATGCAACGCTACTTCATGAGCATCAACGAAGCCGTTCACCTCATCCTGCGCGCGGGCGCGTTCACCAGCCACGGGGACATCTACATCCTCGACATGGGCGAACCCATCAAAATCATCGACATGGCGCATGACCTGATTCGGCTGTATGGACTGGTGCCAGGACAGGACATCGCGATTGTGTTCACCGGTACGCGCCCAGGCGAGAAGCTTCATGAGCGACTTTGCTATGACCATGAGGTGCTGGAAGACACCGCGAATCCCAAAATCAAGCGCGTGCGTAACAACACCGCGCCCAACTGGCGCTGGCTCCAGAGCCAGCTGGAGACGCTCATCAATCTCTGCGAGAAGGAGCAGCCCGAAGCAGCGCGTGCGATGCTAATGGAGCTGGCGACGGGCAAACTGGCGGCGCATGAGCGGAGGGCGGTGCGGAGTTGAGATACTGGGGCGTTCTCGCAGCTTTGACCTTCACAGGCGTTTGCTATACACAAGAGCTGCCCTCACGCGACGACCCGTTATACGACTATCTGGCGCGCCTGCAGCCGACGCCCCGCACTCTCGAGCGCATCCCCTGCAGCGCAGACGAGTTCCTGAATGCCCTGCGCCGCGACGCTCGCCCGGAAGCCCTACTCGCACGCTGGAAGTTGAACGCCGAGACCGCCCTGCCGCGCAACGCGACGCTTTTCATCGTGGAGCTGCAGGGGTTCGCCTACCCTGACCGAAGCGACTGGCGCGCCGAGAGTGGGGCGTACCGTCTTACAGGCGCGTGGGCAATCACTGAGCAGGCGTTGCTGGAGCTTGTCTGGAGCGACGCCCGACGCCAAAGCGGCGCGAACCCCCGCGCGTTCGGAACCATCCCCTATGCCCAGCTCACCCTCGACACAGGCGAATGGCGTTGGCAGGCGGGCTACGGAACGCTGCGCTGGCTCGGCGGCTATAGCGGCGGACTACTCGTCAACGATGAGATGCCCGCCGTGCCTTTCGCCCGCGTGCAGTTTCCCCTGCGGATTCCCTTGCTCGGCGAGTGGCGGTTCGAGCAGTTCCTGAGCCAGTTCGAACAGGACGGCGAGCCGACCTGGTGGGGCGCGCGGCGCATCGAACGCGATTTCAACGAACGATGGACGCTGGCGCTCGCCGAGGCGTTCAAGGCGCTGGAGCTGCCCGGCGCAGCAGTCAGCCAGATTGTGCCCTATTACCTCTATCAGAAATGGTACAGCAATGCGCAGGTTGGCTCGGGCTGGTTCAACTATCTGGCGGAGGTAGGCGTCGTTTACAAGCCCGACGAGGCGAATCGCGTCTACCTGTTCTGGCTGATGGACGACATGCGCGCGCCGACGGCGCTCGGCGGCTCCTCGATTACCCCGCGCAAGGTCGCCGTGCTGCTGGGCGCACGGCTCTATCCTGCGCCCAACACACGCCTGATTCTGGAAATCGCGCGCTCCGATGGCACGCGCACGGGCGGCGTGTACGACAACTCCAACCACCCGCGCCGCTACGCCTACTATTACAAAGACCTGCCGATGGGTCATCCTATCGGCGCGAACCGCATCGGCTTCTACGCCCGCGCGGAGCATGAGAACGGACGCTGGCTCTACGCAATCGACTACGCGCACCTGCGTCGCTTCCACGAGTACCGCCCTGGCGTGCGCGGCTACACGCTGGAACTGCTCATCGGCTACCAGACCACCGAGCGGAGCATGCTCGCCCTGCGCTATCGCGCGAGTCGCCTGCGCGACGACGGCGCGCCCGACGCGCGCGCGGGCTGGTATCTGCAAGCGATTGCGCAATTTTGACAACAATCGGACGACGCGCGGGGTAGGAGCCGGGTAGCATGGTTGTGCTGAAGGCGAATACGCCCGACGACGGCTCGGTCGTGTATGGGGTACTATTCAGGGACGCTATGGAAACCCTTGCCTGTACCATCCGACTGAACACGATTCTGCCGCCTGAGCTGCAGGCGCGGTATCAGAATCCCGATGTCATTCGGCGCATCCTGCGCGAGGCGCGCACGATTGCGATTGTCGGCGCGTCCACCGACTCGTACAAGGCGAGCCACATGGTGATGAGCTATCTGCAATCGGAGGGCTACCGCTGTATCCCTGTGAACCCGCGCGCTGAGGTGATTCTGGGCGAGCGGTGCTACCCCGATGTGCGTAGCATTCCCGAGCCGATTGATGTGGTGGACATCTTTCGCCCCGCGCAGGAGTGCCCCGCGATTGTGGAGCAAGCCATCGAGAAAGGCGCAAAGTGCGTCTGGTTCCAGCTGCGGATTGTGAACCTTGAAGCCGCCGAGCGCGCTGAGCAAGCAGGGCTGACCGTGATAATGGATCGCTGTATCAAGATGGAACACGGACGCTACGCGGGCAGCCTGCACTGGGTGGGGATGAACACCGAAATCATCACGGCGCGGAAGATGCGACGCTGGTTTTAGCGTCAGGTACACTTAGGACGAAACGCCCGTCGCCCAGATGAGTCTAAATTGGACAGGGCGGGGACGCGAGAGTGCGATGGATGGACGAAGCCATTGAGTTCGAAGCGCTCGTGGCGACCTATGAGCGTCGAATCTACAACCTGCTCTTGCGGATGGTGAGCGACCCGGAGGACGCCGCCGACCTAACGCAAGAGACCTTTTATCGCGCCTATCGCGCCTTCAACCGCTTTCGGGGCGACGCGCAACCATACACATGGCTCTACCGAATCGCGGTGAACCTGGCGAACGACCATCTCGAAAAACGCGCCCGCATTCGCAAACGCGAGGTGGAGCTCGCCGCGCTGGAGTTCACCGACGACGGCGAGCCAACGGGCTGGGATCCGCCTGACCTGGGACCCTCGCCTGAAGAACACCTGTTGCAGCAGGAACTGGTACAGAAAGTGCAGCTGCTGATTCAGCAGATGCCCCCTGACTATCGGGAGATTATCCTGCTGCGCGAGTACGAAGAGATGTCGTATGAGGAGATGGCGGAGGTGTTAGGCATCACTTTAGAGGCGGTGCGGAGCCGTTTAGCCCGCGCCCGCGCGTGGCTGCGCCTGCGTCTCGCGCCCTACCTGCAGGAGGAGGAACACTGATGTTCATCGGAACCATTCGCCGCTACGGGATGGCAAGTTTGATTCTGGGTCTGAGTTTACTGCTGGGGTTCGCTCAGGAACGGCGCGTGGAGAGCGTCGTGATTCGGGGGCTACGCAACATTTCCGAGACGGCGGTGACCGCCGCGTTGCGCCTCAAGCCCGGCGAGCCGTTCACAGAAGCCGCGCTGGAAAGCGACCGCCGCACCATCGACGGGATGGGACTGTTCAGCGCGGTGCGCCCCAGTGTGGAGCAAACCGAAACGGGCGTGCGCGTCACCTTCGATGTCGTCGAAAACCCGTTGATTCGAGAGGTGCGCTTCGTCGGCAACACCGTGCTGACCCCCGAACAGCTGCTGGAAGTAATCCGCAACAAGCCCGGCTTCGTCTTCAACACAAATCTGGCGGAGTCGGACATCCGCGCGATTCGCGACGCTTATCAGCGTGCGGGCTACATCGTGCTGCCCGAAGGCTACACCGCGCCCGACTATGAAACGGGCGTGCTGACGATTGTCCTCTCCGAGCTGCGAGTCGGGCAAATCAGGGTGGAAGGCAACACCAAAACGCGCACGAGCGTCATCCTGCGCGAGCTGCGCACCAAACCGGGCGACTTGTTCAACATCAACCGCTGGCAGCGCGACATCAACCGTTTGTATAACACGGGCTATTTCGATCAGATTACCCCCGAAGACTCGTTAGCCGCGCCGGGCGTTATCGACTTCACCCTGCGCGTGAAAGAGCGCCCGACGGGCAGGCTGAATGTCGGCTTCGCTATCGATTCGCACCGACGGCTCATCGGACTGGCGGAGATTTTCGAGACGAACTTTCAGGGCACGGGGCGCACTGTCGGCGTGAACTTCCAGAGTACAGGGGGACGCAACGGCAACAGCATCGAGCTGCTTTTTACCGAGCCGTATCTGGATCGCCACCGCACGACGCTCTCAATGTCGCTTTACAATAAGCTGGTCTATCGCTTCACCTCCAACTTTTTCGGCGGTCAGATCGACCCCAATCTGGAGCAGCGGTACGATGAGCGGCGGCGCGGCGCGACGGTGGGTCTCTCGCGCCCGCTGAACGACTTTATCACGGCGTCGCTGGGGCTGCGCGCGGAGGATGTCAATACGAATCGGGTGGCTACCGATCAGGGCGGCGGCTTCATCCGTCAAGACGGCTCGCTGTTCAGCGTTTCTCTGCGCGGCGTGTATAACAATCGCGACTTCGACTTAGACCCTGCTCAGGGACAGTACCTCGCGCTGACGCTGGAGCCGGGCGTTACCAATGTCCGCTCGGCGGAGCAGGAGTTTCTCGATTCGGGCGTGGTGAAACTGGGGCGATCGAACTTCGTGCGCACTTCGATTGACTACCGCTTCTTCTACAGTCCGCAGGGGCGACGCACGCAGCCCGACGACAAGCGGCAGGTGTTCGCGATTCGCGCCTACTACGGCACGATTACGGGCACCGTGCCGTTCTTTGAGCAGTTCTTTATCGGCGGCGCGGAGACCCTGCGCGGCTACCCCGAAGACCGGTTCTGGGGCAAGAACGCCGCGCTGCTCAGCTTCGAATTCCGCCAGCCCGTCGAGAAGGCGTTCACGGCGGTCTTCTTCGTGGACATCGGGCACGCCTGGGGCGGCTATCCCACCGTGAACGACTTCACACAGAGCCGCAGCTTCAAGCCCGAAATCGGCTACGGACTGGGCATCCGCGTGCGCACGCCGCTGGGACCGCTGCGCATCGACTACGGCATCGGACGCGACGGCGGACGTACGCACTTCAGCGTGGGGCAGGTATTCTGATGGGTATACTCCCCGCGCTGCACACAATAACATGGAGGTTAAGATGAAAACTCTCTTTGGATGGCTGCTGACTTTTGGCTGTCTCATCGCCGCGCACGCACAGGCGTTCGGCGTGGTGGACTACAATCGCATCATCAACGAGTCGACTTTCGTGAAGAACAACCTTGAACGGCTCCAGGCTCTGGAGACGCGCTATCGCGGCGTGTTGCAGACCCTGCAGGAGAACATTATCCTGACCAACGAGGAGCGTCAGGAACTAACGAACCTGCTGCTGGCAAACAATCTAAACGATGCTCAGCGCAAGCGCGTGGAGGAGCTGACCCAGACGGCGCGCCAGCGGGCAGGCGAGCTGCAGCAACTGCGTCAGAAACCGCAACCCACCGAGACCGAGAAAGCCGCCCTTGAGCGGTTCACTCAGATGGAGGCAATCGGACGGGAAGCACTCCAGACATTAGGACAACAACTCTTCCAGCAACTGGAGCAACAGGTGCAAAAAAGCCGCGACGAGGTCGAAAAAGCGGTACGCGAGGCTGTCGCGGCGGTGGCGAAAGAAAAGAAGCTCACTGTGGTCTTTAACGCCCAGATGGTCTTCTATGCCGAGAACGACATCACCAGCGAGGTGATTAAGCGATTGGACGAGCGGAAGTAGCGAATGCCCGCACCCTTTGCCCCTCTCCCACGGCGTGGGAGAGGGGAACTGGCTTTGTAGCGTCAGCGTCTCGCCGACGCAGGGCATCGGCTGAGTCCGGCGCGTGGTACGAGGGCATTCCTGAAGTCGTGTGTTGCACAGGTCCATCGGTTCGAGCGCGACGGAGGGACGCGACTGCCATTTCCCACGCCTTCTCCACTTCACCCCCCAGCCCCCTCTCCGTAAACGGAGAGGGGGAGCCGTGCGTGCGCGAGGCGGCGTCTCCCCTGACAAGGGTACAGCAGTCGTGTCCGATGCTGATGGAGGCGCTCACTTTTTTGCCCTCACCCCCAGCCCCTCTCCCACAGCGTGGGAGAGGGGAGCCGAGCGCGTGCGAGACACGAGTCGCTCCCCCTCTCCCACGCTGTGGGAGAGGGAGCAGGGGCGCGAGGCGCCTGAACTCAAGCGTTGCGCCCTTGTCAGGGACAAGGGTGACGAAGTTAGAAAAATCGTGGGCGAGCATAATGCTGATGAATCTGCTCTTCATCAGCATAGCTTCCCTGTTCCTTACCGCCTGCCAGAGCCGTTCCGCGCCGTCGGTTCGCGTCGACATCGAGCGGGCGGCGCAGTCGCTGGCGCTGCAACCGCCGTCTCAGGTGAACATTCCCGCTTTGCCTGCCCAGAGTGCGGCGACGCCTCTCGACTCGGCGCGGCTGGAGCCGCTGGAGTCCCCTGCGCTGGCAGAAACCGTGCGGGCGCGGCGCGCCCTCGCGCTGGTTAGCATCGAGCAGCAGCGCGACGCCGTGCGCGAGCGATTGCTTCAGGCGCGCCTGCAGAACCTGCCCGAACTGGAACGACGCTGGGAAGCGGAGTTCCGCGCGGGATACGACCTCGACGCGCTGCGTACCGAGTACGAGGCCCTGTGGCAGGAGGCGTTTCAGCAGTATGGGCGCAGGCGATTTCCTCTGCTGGTCGCGCTGATTTTCACTTCGCCCGACAGCGACGCACGCCGCCAGACCCAGGCGCAGTTAGACGCCCTTGACCGCGCCTTCGCAGCCCAGGAGCAAGACCTGCAGGCGCAGTATCAGGCGCGTCTGGAGCGCATCGACCAGGAGGTTCGCGTCCGTGTGAACGCCCGCAGGCGCGAGTTCATCCGAAATGCGGAAGCGGAAGTGCGAGAACAGCTCACGCAGCAACCCGACGCTGCAGAGTTGTACCTGCCGCAACCGCAGGCGTTGCCTCCCGCGCCCGCAAGGAAGGAGACCATTCCCCCTGCCTCCGTGAACATCACGGGGCGTGACCCGAACGCCCCCCTCGCGGCGCGCCGCGCTGAAACGGAAGCGTTGCGCCGCCAGATTCTGCAGCAGCTCGCGCAGGAGTGGGCGCAGACGCGTGGATACCAGCTCACCAACGACCCCCGCGCGCCCGATAAAACGCA
>Ga0105160_1000504_pt1 | contig 18260 bp, 15 predicted proteins | sample GXS110809BmetaG_FD_89591 | JGI IMG/M metagenome (GOLD analysis project Ga0105160, IMG submission 89591) | Hot spring microbial communities from Gongxiaoshe hot spring, China to study Microbial Dark Matter (Phase II) - GXS 110809B | ecosystem: Environmental > Aquatic > Thermal springs > Hot...
AAACAGTGATGGTGATAAGGCAAAAGGGTGAAAGGCAAGTTTTGAAGGGCAAAGATGTTTTGAGCGGAGAAGATGTCGTGCCCGGCTTCAAAATCAGAGTCAAAACAATCTTCGCGTGAGGTGAAGAGCGTGGACGAAAGGCTGCGACCTGAACACTACTTTGACTTGAGCAAGTTTGCCCATCGTGAACTGTTTGACAGCGTGAAGTTTGTCTGGGAGGTGATACCGCGCATTGGCGAATATCTGCGAAGCGTTGTCAAGCCGGAAATTCGCGGCGAGGTAATGGAAGGGGCTTTCGTTCACGGACAAGTTTTCATTGACGAGGGCACGGTTGTTGAGCCGGGGGCAGTAATTTTCGGTCCCGCTTACATTGGCAGAAATTGCATCGTCAGGTCAGGCGCTTACATTCGCGGTGAAGTTTTGGTCGGCGACGGTGCAGTTTTAGGGCATGCGAGCGAGTTCAAAAACTGTGTCTTGATGGACGGTGCTCAGTGCCCCCACTTCAACTATGTCGGCGATTCGGTCATCGGGTTCAAAAGCCACCTCGCTGCAGGCGTCATCGTCTCAAACCTGAAAATTACCCGCGATGAAATCACAGTGAAAATTGAAGGCGTTGAGTATCCGACCGGTTTGAGGAAATTTGGCGCAATCGTTGGAGACGAGGCTGAAATAGGCTGCAACGCCGTCATTAACCCCGGAACGCTGATCGGAAAGCGAGTCCTCGCTTACCCCCTTTCATTGCTTAGAGGCTACTACCCTCCAAACAAAATTGTCAAGGTCAGGCAAAGCGTTGAAGTAAGCGCGCGGCGAGTTTAACGACCCAGTAGAACGAAAGTTTGGCGGTGGCTTTTAGCCGACGCCAAAAGTGTTGAGCCCAGCGTTAAATTTTGTGAGTGTCTTGACCTTCCATTTGCCCGTCACAAAATTGTTGCGGAGTTTTTCCGTTACGGTCTTCTTTTTGCCCGTGCATCAATTTGCTTGCAGGAGGTGGCTTTGACCTTGCTGGCGGAAGCCAAATCCTATCAAAGGTCTGTGGAGAAGTTCCGCCAAGTTTTCGGCTCTGACCCTGAAATCGTGACTTTCGCGCCGGGACGAGTGAACTTGATCGGTGAGCACACCGATTACAACGAAGGTTTTGTTCTACCCATTGCCGTTGACATTTTCCTCTGCGTTGCTGCTAAGCCGCGCAATGACAAGACAGTGCGAATTGTCGCCGCCGATTTGAACGATTCAGACGAGTTTTCCCTTGACGAAATTGTTCGTGACGAAACCGCAAATTGGCGCAACTACCCTCGTGGCGTTGCTTGGACGATTCAGCAAAATGGTGTTGAATTGCGCGGCGTTGACGCTGTTGTTGCCAGTGACATCCCGATGGGGGCAGGTTTGAGTTCATCGGCGGCAATTGAAGTCGGTTTTGCCTTGACTTTTTTGCACTTTGTGAATGCCGATGTCCCTCGCCCAACTTTGGCTCAATGGTGTCAACTTGCGGAACACAAGTTCGCAGGTGTTCAATGTGGGATCATGGACCAGATGATTGTGCTACTTGGAAAGGAGAACCACGCCTTGCTTTTAGACTGTCGCGATTTGAGCCACCAACTTGTTCCGCTGCCCAAGGGCATTGCTTTTATCGTCGCAGATACTGGAGTGCCGAGAAGTTTGGCTGCTTCGGAATACAACATCAGAAGGCAACAATGTGAAGAAGCAGTGCAGTTGCTGAGCAAGTTGCTTGAGCGTCCCCTTAAAAGCCTTCGCGATGTCACTCCCGAGGAACTTGCCCAAGTCTTCAATGAAATGCCTGACCCGATTAGGAGAAGGGCAAGACATGTTGTCACGGAAAACAACCGAGTTTGGGCATTTCAGCAGGCGATGCGGGAAGGCGCGCTCAGAAGGGCTGGCGCGCTTTTGCTGGCATCGCACGCCTCTCTGCGTGACGATTACGAAGTCAGTTGCCGCGAACTTGATGCTATGGTCAAAGCGTTGATGAGTGTTGATGGGGTTTTCGGTGCGAGACTAACAGGGGCAGGTTTCGGTGGTGCATGCTTGGCTATGGTGCGAGAAGACGCTGTTGAACGGGTCTTGGAGGAAGTTCCAAGCATATACAAAGCGGCGCTTGGTGATGGTTCGCCAGACCCCAAATTGTTTGCTGTCCATCCATCTAACGGCGCCACTGTTGAGGAGTTGAAAGGTTGATAACGGGAGATTGACGAACTAATCATTTCATCGTCGCCGAATGAATTCGGCGCTTATTTTTCTTCGTCATCAACCACTGGCTAAAGTCAGCGGCATGGACAATGTGTTGAGCGTTGTGCGTTGACAAATCATGTGCAACAAACTGTGAATTCATGTGACAGGCTTCAACCATAATCGTTGACGCCTTATAAAATCCATGCTATGGGCTTTAGCCCGCAGTCGCTGGCGCTTTTCTTAAGCGCCGACTTCTGTCGGCAAATTTTTCGTGAGGGCGAATGACAACCTGTCCATTTCCTTTCAGGTGCATTTCATGCTACCCCACAACGCAAAGTTTTTTCACTCTTTCGGCAACTTCCTCGTTGACCAGTCAATCCATGAGCCGTCGTAGACGGCAACATTTTGGACGCCCAAGATGTGGCGCAAAGTGAACCACAACTGACTTGCTTCCCTCCCGCTGGTGCAGTAAGTCACAATAGGCTTCCGTATGTCAACGCCCAACCCTTTAAACCGCTCAACAAGTTCTTCCTTGCTTTTCCAAGTTAGCACTTTCTCGCCTTGAAGGTTTTCCCTGAGAAAAGCGTTGAGGGCAGTGGGGATGTGACCTTCAGCAAACGCTTTCGGGGGACGGGCATCCAAAATTTGCACTTTTTTACGGTGCAGGTTTTGCCAAACAGAGAGCCAATCTGCGCGCAACTGCTTGTTGACCTTCGGGATAAACCTTGTGGGCAAGAAATGAGGAATTTCCTTCGTTACAGTTCGCCCTTCCGTCCTCCATTTTTCAAACCCGCCGTCCAAAACGCCAATTGCTCGGTGCCCAAGAAATTCAAGGACGAAAGCGATGTAAGTGGCATGGGCAAAAGCGTCTTCACTGCTGGAGTAAACGATGACGGTGTGATGGTTACCAACTCCAATTGCGCCGAAAATTTCCGCCAAACGCTCAGGCGGAAGCAATCGGGCAGGAACACCGCCGAGAGAAATCCTAAGCGTCTCTGTGTTCAGGTAAATGGCGTTAGGTATGTGACCGTCAAGGTAATCGCGCAAGTTGGAACGGGCGTCAATGATGCGGATGTTGGGATTGCTTAAGTTTTGAGCCAACCAGTCAGTTGTGACAAGGATGGGTTTGGTCAACAAGGTTTGAGCCAACGAGGCAGCGACGGTCAAAAGCAATATTGACAAAGTCACCGTCAATCTTCTCAGCATTCCCTTTCACCTCTCGCTCAAGTGTTTTCGCCCTTTCGCTTGGCACAGTGCACATAAACCGTCTGCCCGCCAACGGTGTTCAGTTGTTGGGCAAACAGTTCAATGTTTTTGGCAACCTGTGCCCGACCTTTAAAGTCATTGATAAAGCCCCAATCTGTCGCCGTAACCCTTAAGACTTGACCGACTTGAAATTCGTTTATTGCCTGCCTTGCTCTGACTACAGACACAGGGCTCTTTGCACCCCTGACATCTAAACTCGCAGTCAAAGAGCAAAGCCATTTTCCTTTGCTCGCAGTTGCAAGCCCAAGTGAAAAGAGCCACCTCGTTGCAAAGCGGTTACACATGCTGTCACTGTAACTGTCAACGAAGGTTCATGCTCTATGAGCAACGGTGATGAGCGATGAAAATGAAGGTAGCGATTGGGTTGACAGTTTTGATTTTGTTTGGACTTGCAACGAAGTTTGTGATGAGTGGGCGGACCAAAAGCGAAAGCGTTCACAATCGCGAACTTGCAGCACAAGAAACTGTCCCTACCGTTGAAGTCGTCCGGGTGAAGTTTTTGACCGCTCCCGAGAGGCAAACCTTTACCGGCACTGTCGCCTCTTCGTTGGCGGCAGATGTTTCAGCGAAAATCATGGGCAGAGTGATAGCCGTTTATGTCCGCGAGGGCGACAAGGTCCAAGCAGGGCAAGTCTTGGTTCAACTTGACAATTCCGACCTTTTGGCTCAAGTGCGGCAGGCTGAGGCTGCTGTCGCCGCAACGAGGGCTGCCCTTTCACAAGCGATGATTGCCCTTGACATCCAACGGACTCAAAGCCAGACGAGGATTGAACAGGCTCGCTCCGAGTTGAACCAAGCCCTTGAGCAGTTGAGCGTTGTCAAGGAAGGCGCTCGCCGGCAAGAAAGGGCTCAAGCGGACGAGGGTGTTCGTCAGGCTCAAGCCGCCTACGAACGAGCCAAAGAAGCAGTGAAGATGGCTGAGGTTGAACTTCAACAGGCTCGTGAAGGTGTCAAGCAAGCGGAAGCGGCTGTTGAAGCAGCGAAACAGCAACTTGAACTTATGCGCGAGGGTTATCGTAAACAGCAAATTGCCCAAGCGGAAGCGGCATTCAAGCAAGCGGAAGCGAACTTGAAAGTCGCCCAAGCCACTTACGAACGCTTCAAGCCCCTTGCCGAACAAGGGGTCATAACAAAGCAGCGATTTGACGAAATCGTGTTGCAACTTGAATCGGCGAAAGCCCAATATGAAGCGGCGAAGGCACAACTTTCAATGATGCGGGAAGGTTTCAGGTCTCAGGAAATTCGCCAAGCCGAAGAAAATGTTCGTCAAGCGGAAGCGGCTTTGAGGATTGCCAAAGAAAGAGTCAAAATGGCGGAAGCGGCTTACAATGAAAGACTCGCTGCACTCAAACAAGCGGAGGCAGCGTTAAGGGCTGCAGAGCAGCAACGAGATCTCGTTTACGAAGGGGCAAGGAAGCAAGAGATTCGCCAAGCGGAGGAAAGGGTTAAACAGGCTCGCGAAGGGCTTAGGATGGCAATCGCCGCAGCGAAGGAAGTTGACATTAAAGCCGAACAAGTTCGCATGCTTCAAGCCCAACTCAAGCAGGCATTGGCTGGACTGGCAGCGGCACAAGTTCAACTCTCTTATGCTACCATAACCGCTCCATTTTCCGGTGTGGTTGTCAAGCGCCATGTTGACCCCGGCGACATGGCTTCGCCGGGCATGCCGTTGTTGACAATTGTTGACCCATCTTCCTTCCGGCTTGAAGTTACTGTCCCCGAAAGCCACATGAAGTTTATCCGCATCGGCGATTCGGTTCCCGTCACTATTGACGCTTTGGGACAAACCCTCAACGGTCGCGTTTACGAGGTTGTCCCAAGCGCTGACCCTGTCAGTAGGACATTTGTCGTCAAAATCAGCCTGCCACAGGTGAAGGGATTGATGGCTGGGATGTTTGGGCGAGCCGAATTTAAGGTGGGTGAAATAAGAGGCATTTTCGTGCCCGAATCAGCCATCTGGCGCGAGGGAAGCCTTGAAGGCGTTTTCGTGGTTGAAGGCGAAAGGGCAATCAAGCGCGTAGTCACAACGGGCAAGCGGCTCAATGACCTCATTGAAATCCTCTCCGGCTTGAACGAGGGCGAATTGGTCGTCGCGAAAGTTTACGACCGAATTCGCGACGGGATGAAAGTTCGCGTCATCCAACGCTGAAGAGAACAACCCTGAAGAGCGGGGTGTCCCTGCTATGAGTGAGAGACCATTGGGTTTGTCCGGACGAATTGCAGCCTACTTCAGCGATTCAAAACTGACGCCGCTCTTTATCTTCGCCAGCATAGCACTTGGCATTTTCGCTGTTGCGACTTTGCCTCGCGAGGAAGAGCCGCAAATTAAAGTGCCGATGATTGACATTTTTGTGCAGGCTCCGGGAATGAGCCCGAAAGAGGTTGAAGAGCGCGTAACAACTCCGATGGAGAAACTGCTTTGGGAAATCCCCGGCGTGGAATACATCTACTCAACTTCAAGCGAAGGGATGGCGATGGCTGTTGTCCGATACCTTGTTGGGACGGACGAGGAAACAGCCATTATCCGCACCTACAGCAAACTTTACATGCACCTTGACAAAATTCCGCCGGGCGTTTCCATGCCTCTCGTCAAGCCACGAGGGATTGACGATGTCCCGATTTTGGCATTGACTTTTTGGGGCGAAGGCTACGACCATTACAGGCTGCGCCGAATTGCAGCGGAAGTTGAGAGGGAAATCAAGACCATTGACAATGTTTCCGAAACAACCCTCATCGGTGGGTTGCGCCGGCAAGTTAAGATTTCGCTTGACCCGCAGAAGTTGGCTGCCTACCACATTGACCCTCTAATGGTCCTCAAGGCTTTGACCCAATCAAACAGTGAGTTGCTTGCCGGTAGGTTCGCTCAGCAAAACTACGAGGTCAGGCTGAAGGTAGGGGAGTTCATAAAGGACGCGGAAGACGCTAAGCGGATAGTCGTAGGCGTTTTTAATGGTCGCCCAGTTTACCTCGGAGATGTGGCGTTGGTATCCGATGGTCCCGAAGAACCAACCGACTATGTGTTCTTCGCTGCAGGCAAGGCTTGGCACGAATTGAAACGCAAAGGCGGTGAAGAAGTTGAGTTCGTGTCCCACTTTTCACCACGACCCGGTGAACTTTACCCTGCGGTCACCGTTGCCGTCGCGAAACGCAAAGGCGCAAATGCCATCGTAGTTGCAAACCAAGTTCTTCAGAAAGTTGAATCGCTCAAAGGACGAATAATCCCAAGCGATGTCAATGTCACGGTCACCCGAAACTACGGAGAGACCGCCCGTGAGAAAAACAACGAACTTCTGTTCCACATGGCGCTCGCTGTCATTTCAGTGACCTTGTTGATTGCACTTGCTCTTGGAATTCGCGAGAGCGGTGTTGTGCTCATAGCGATTCCGGTGACACTCGCCTTGACATTGCTCGTCTTTCGCTTGACAGGTTTCACGCTCAACCGCGTGACTTTGTTCGCTTTGATTTTCTCCATCGGTATCCTTGTTGACGATGCGATTGTTGTCGTTGAGAACATTGCAAGGCATTTGAGGTTGCCTGAGAACAGGGGTCGCCCGCTCAAAGAAATTGTGGCTGAGGCTGTTGACGAAGTTGGAAACCCGACGATTTTGGCGACATTCACTGTCATCGCTGCGGTTTTGCCAATGGCTTTCGTTCGCGGGTTGATGGGACCATACATGCGCCCAATCCCGATCGGCTCGTCGGCGGCAATGCTTTTCAGTTTGTTGGTTGCGTTTGTCGTCACCCCTTGGGCTACTCTAAGGCTGATAAAGCGAGAGGGCGAAATCCACAGCGAAACGGAAAGTTGGACGACGAGATTTTACCGCAAGTTCATGCGCCCGCTCATTTACCAACCGAAAACCCGTTGGGCTTTCCTCACAGGCATTACTTCTTTGTTGCTCTTCGCTCTCGCCTTCCTACCACTCAAGTGGGTAACTGTCAAGATGCTGCCTTTTGACAACAAGAGCGAGTTCCAAATCATCGTTGACATGGACGAAGGCACAACCCTTGAGGAGACGGCTCGCGTCGCTCGCGAAATCGGAGATTACCTCGCAACTGTCCCCGAGGTGACCGACTACCAAATCTATGTCGGCACAGCCGCCCCCTTCAACTTCAACGGTCTCGTTCGCCACTATTACCTTCGCAGGGGTTCAAATGTTGCCGACATTCAGGTAAACTTGCTGCCGAAACACGAGCGAAAAGCACAAAGTCACGATATTGCTAAGCGAATTCGTCCGGCGGTTCAAAAGATCGCGGAAAAGTATGGTGCCCGCGTGAAAGTCACAGAAGTTCCGCCGGGTCCGCCAGTTTTGCAAACCCTCGTCGCCGAAGTTTACGGTCCGGACTATGAGGGGCAGAGACAAATCGCAAAGCAAATTTTGCAACTGTTCAAAACAACCGAGGGAGTCGTTGATGCAGACTGGTATATGGAAGCCGACCAGATTGAGTGGCGGTTCGTCGTTGACAAAGAGAAGGCTGCCCTTCACGGAATAAGCACCGAACATGTGAGCAACGCTTTGACCCTCGCTTTGAGCGGGATGAAAGTTGGATTGGCTCACCAAGAGCACGAGAAGGAAGACATGGTCATTTTTGTCCGCTTCCCTCGCCCTAACCGTTCAAGCATCTCAGCATTGAAGGAAATCAAGTTGATGAGCCCATCGGGACAACTTGTGCCGTTAAGCGAACTCGTGAGGGTTGAAAGACAGTTGGCTCCAAAGAGCATCTACCACAAAAACTTGATGCCGGTCGTTTATGTAACGGCAGATGTCGCCGGTCGCGAGGAAAGTCCAGTTTACGCCATCCTAAAACTGAACAAGCGGCTGCGCGAGGAATTGAAGTTGCCCGATGACCGGCAAACGAACATTGAAATTTGGAACATACGCCAACCTTTCACGACCGACAAATGGGCGATCAAGTGGGACGGTGAGTGGCACATCACCTATGAGGTTTTCCGCGACCTCGGGATTTCGTTTGCAGCAGTCCTCGTGCTGATTTACATCCTCGTCGTCGGTTGGTTCAGAGACTTTTGGACTCCGCTGGTCATAATGTCAGCGATTCCCTTCTCGCTCGTGGGTATCTTACCTGCCCACGCTGCACTTGGCGCTTTCTTCACCGCAACGAGCATGATCGGATTTATCGCAGGTGCTGGCATCGTCGTCCGTAACTCCATCATCCTTGTTGATTTCATTGAACTTCGGTTGCGACAAGGTATGTCGCTCGCTGAAGCGGTGATTGATGCCGGTGCTGTCAGGTTCCGACCGATGCTCTTGACAGCGTCAGCAGTCATTGTCGGCAGCGCTGTCATCCTCTTTGACCCGATCTTTCAGGGCTTGGCGATTTCGCTCATGGCTGGTGAGGTCGCCAGTTTGCTGCTTTCGCGAATGGCGGTTCCCGTCCTTTACTTCCTGCTCAAACGACGATTAGGAACTTGGTCGCAGACTTCTTGAAGGAGGTCGCAGAGGCGATGAGATTGACGGTTATCGCACTTTCGGTCCTGCTCAGTTTAACAGCCGCAATGGGGCAGGAAACCCAACAGTATGACTTGAAACTTGTTGTCAAGACGGCGCTTGAAAACCACCCAAGTTTGAAGGGTTCGCAGGCTCAAATTGCGGGAGCCCTTGCTCAACTTCGGCAAGCGAAAGCAGGTTATATGCCGAGAGTTGACCTAACTGCAAGTTACACACAACTTCACCGAGACCCGTCGTTCACTATCGCAGGTATGGGAACGATGGTTTTCGGTGAAAAGGGCAACCCTCAACTTTCGTGGATTGTCAAGTTGCCCATTTTCACAGGCGGGAAACTTGAGGCGTTGGTCAAGCAAGCGGATGCGGGAACGAAAGCAAGCATATTTGCCTTTGAGCGACAAAAACAAAAAGTCGCCCTTGACGCAATTGTCGCTTACTTCAATGTCCTAAAGGCTCACGGGTTCGTCAAGGTCATGGAGGACAAGTTGAAAGCACTCCAATCGCAGCGAGACGACATAGCGAAAATGATTGAACAAGGTGTTGCTACGAGGGTTGACCTTTTGCGAGCGGAAACAGCGGTTGCCGCAGCGCAGGAAGAATTGACGAAAGCGAAAAACGGTGAGGCATTAGCGCTGGCTGCATTGGCGAACGCTATGGGGCTTCCTCCGGAAACAACTTTGCAAATCGCTTCTGAGGCTTCAATCTCCGATGCCATATTGCCTGATTCGCCGACAGACCTGAAAAGCGCTATTGAAGAGGCGTTAAAGCAACGACCTGAGTTGAAAATTTTGGAAGCGCAATTGGCTGCAGCAAGAGAAGGGATTCGGGTTGCCAAAAGCGAGCAACGACCTCAAGTTGGGCTGATGCTCCAATACGATGCGGAAAGGCAAACTATCATGCCCGATATGGGGCGCTGGCTTGCCGGCGTTATGTTAACGATGAACTTGTTTGATGGCGGCTCAACGAAGGCAGCAATTGATAAGGCTCGTTCGGATGTTGAAAGGCTTGAAGCGGCAGTGGCAGAACTCCGAAACGGCATTGCCCTTGAAGTCACAAACGCTTTCCTTACGGTTGAAAGTGCAAAGGAAAGGGTCAAAGTCGCTGAGAAAGCGGTTGAAACGGCTCAGGAAGGTGTCAGGCTCGTTAGGCTCGGCTACCAAAACGGTGTCAACACCATCACCGACTTTTTGACTGCACAGTCGGAGTTGACGCAGGCTCAAGTTGCGCTTGTTGTTGCCCTTTCTGACCTTCGCGTCGCTGAGGCTCAACTTTGGTTCGCTTTGGGGCGAGACCCTGAATCGCTGTTGACAAAAATCGGTTCACGCTGATTTGGCGTGTTGATGGTCGGGTTTTTGCCTGACGGAATTTTGGAATTCGGCACGCTTAAGGGCGTGTCCCCGATTGGGAGCGTGATGAGAAGATGGAGCAGCCGAAATTTGAGCCGAAACGGATTTTGGTTCCGACGGACTTCAGCGAACTTTCACTGCTTGCCCTCAAATACGCTGCGGTCGGTGCAGTTCAATTTGGTGCCGAATTGTTTGTGCTCCATGCCGAGCAATTTGAAGTCCCACCTTATGTTCTCGCCGACGAATACGAAAGGGTGTTGAACGAGTTGAAGCAACGACGGCAAAACGCCGAAAACTATCTTGCCGAACATGTCAGGCGAACTTTGGGCTCAGTTGCTGACCGCTTGACGCTCAGATACCGGATTGTTGAGGCTCACCCCGTTGAGGCAATATTGCAAACCGCCGCAAATGAAGGCGTTGATTTGATTGTCATGGGCACCCACGGACGAACCGGCTTGCAGCGGCTTTACCTCGGTTCGGTTGCCGAGCGAGTGGTGAGGGAAGCAAGTGTTCCCGTTTTTGTCGTCAAGCAGAAGGAACGCGAGTTCATAGATGTCAATGACCCGGAGGCAAAGCCGAGGCTTGAAAAAATTCTGTGCCCGGTGAATTTCACCCCGATTGCGCGACTCGCTTTGATGCACGCAGCAGATATAGCCGCCCGGTTCAATGCTCATCTCACCGTCCTTTACATTGACGAACAACGAAGGGAATTGAACGAGGAGGAAGCAAAGGAACAAATCTGTCAATGGCTTCCGGCGGAGGTGGTAAACCGTTGTTCCCTTGAACCTGCCGTTCGTTCGGGCAATGCGGCGGAGCAAATTGTCGCTCTGGCTCGCGAGGGCAACTATGACCTTTTGGTTTTTGGTGCCGAGCGACACTCTTTCCTGAAAGCGATTTTGTTCGGCACAACGACTGAGGCGCTGCTGCGGTCATCGCCGATACCTATGCTTGTCGTCCCTCATAGTAGGTAAGCGGAGCGGTGTCATTTGGTGCAAAATGGTCTCAAACTGAGAATGTGTCCCTGAATATTACCGCAAACGAAAACCGAGGAAGGTGATTGAAAATGGAAGACAAGACACCCGTAGCAGGTGGCGAATTGCAGGAAGTGTTGAAGGATTTGGACGGTTGGGTCATCAGCATAACGAAGCGCTTTAGGTTTGATAAGTGGAGCGATATTACAAGGTTCATGCAACACCTTGCTGAAACCATCGCAGCGACCAACCACCATCCTGATGTCACCCTTGACACTGGTAGCAAGTCGGTTATAGTGACCGTTACCACCCACAGCGAACGAACAGTCACCAGAGCCGACATAGAGTTTGCCCGAAGGTTGAACGAGTTCAAACCAAGCGAATGAACTAACCTGACAGAAGCGTTAAACTTTTTGGCTTGGAGGTGGTTGCAGATGGTGAAAGCCAAATTCCTCGGTCACGCTTGCGTTTTGGTTTCAACGGAAACCCACTCTGTTGTCATTGATCCCTTCTTGACGGGAAACCCAAAGGCTGCGGCTAAGCCAGAGGACTTGAAAGTTGACGCCGTAATTGTCACTCACGGTCACGGCGACCATCTTGGCGACGCTATTGACATCGCCAACCGAAACAATTGCCCTATCATCGGCGTTTACGAACTGGTAACTTACTGTCAAAGCAAAGGCGCAAAGCAAGGTCACCCGCTTCACATCGGTGGCAGTTACTCTTTCCCATTCGGGCGAGTTAAACTCGTGCCTGCATGGCATGGTTCTGGTTTCGTGGAGCAAGATGGAACTATCGTTTACACTGGCAACCCTGCTGGTGTTTTGCTCTTCATAGACGACAAGACTGTTTACCATGCTGGCGACACAGGTTTATTCGGCGACATGAAACTCATTGGCGACCTTCACCCCATTGACTTGGCATTTTTGCCGATAGGTGGCAACTTCACGATGGACATAAACGACGCTGTGGAAGCAACGAAGTTGTTGAGACCGAAAATCGTTGTGCCGATGCATTACGGAACTTTCCCAGTCATTGAGGCTGATCCCAACGAGTTTGCCCAAAAGGTCCGAGAGGTTTGTCCAACCGCTGAGGTGAAAATCCTCCAACCCGGTGAGTCGGTGACTTTATGAAAGCGCTACTTTGAAGGCTTTTTAGGGAGCAAGCCTCTATCTCGTTGCTTTTCAGTTCGGCAGGAAGTAAAACCTCCGATGGGGGTGCCGATTTTTGCATTGGGCAGGAACTTGTTCCTCCGATTTAGCCGGTAAGTTCTGCGCCCCTCGCCCATTTTTCCTCCGTCGTCAACCACTCAGTTTTCCGACCTCAATCTCAACCTCAACTTCTCGGTCAATTCCGGCAATTCCTCGTCCCTGACCTTGCCGAAACCTTTGCGAACGACATAGAAAGCGTCTTCCGCCGTGTCTGCCCATGTGACGATTTTCGCAGTTTGAATGTCAAGACCGAGGGCTGCAATTTCGCGCGTCAACCTATAAAGCAGCCCCTTCCGGTCACGGGCAACAATGTGAATGACGGTGTGAGTTTCGGAGATATCGTTCCGCATTGATACGCTTCTGACCTGAACGGGGACGATTACCGGCTTTCCGTGCCGTTCAAGCAATTTGTCAAGTGATTCAGCACCTGTTAAGACAGCCATCAGAGCCTCACGGACTCGCCTTTCTTTGGCTTCACTCAGCGGTCGCCCGTCACTTGTGACCCAAAGGGTGTCAAGGACGATGGGAGGGTTGCCGGACAAAGTGAAAACCTTCGCATTGCGGATATCAACATCGCAGGCAAAAAGCGCCCCAGCAATTTGGCTTAACATTCCCGGTTGTGGTGCATCAGGGGCGCAAACGACGATTTCGGTGAAACCGCTATCTGGCTCTTGAAGGACCCCGACCTCGGGTTTCCTCGTCTTACGAACCTGCTGAACCATTTGACAGTGAATGGCAATGGTGTTTAGCGGGGTGCTGAGCAAATAGCCGGGAGGCATCGCTTCGCAAAAAGCCCGAATTTCCTCGTCACTGACATTTCGCAAGGTTCTTTGAAGTTCGCGGGCTCGGTCCCGAGTTAAAACATGAACTGGTGATACTGCCTCCTCTCGTTCCTGAATCGTTCTCAAAACCCCGAAGTAAAGGTCAATCAGCATCCGCTCCTCAACATCGGTGAAAGTCAATTCGCTGACGCTCCTTGCGTCGGCGAAAGAGTGCAAAAGCAACATCTTGAGCAAAGGCTCATCTGAAATCTCGTTCGCGCAAGTCCGCAAAGTGTCAAGGGCGTAGATATCACGAAGGCGGGCAGTGCTGAGCAACAGCATGTGAAGCCGCACCAACTTCTCAAGCAAATTCACTCTGTCCTCGGACAAACCCAATCTTTCCCCGACCCGCCTTACCATTTCCGTTCCCACGCTCTCGTGTTCCCTTTCGTTCGCTGCTTTACCCAAATCGTGCAAAAATGCTGCCAAGAAAAGTATCGGCTCATCAGTGACACCGCCCCAAACATCAACCCAAGGGAATTCTCCCCTTTTCGCCGCTTCCCTCAACCGAGCCAGTTCTTTCACTGTCTCTAAAACATGCTCTCCGACTGTGAACTTGTGGGCGGCATTTGAGGGGACATAGTGGGCAGCATCAGCCCATTCGGGCATATATGCTGACAAAACGCCGGTCTCAGCCATCAATCTCAAAACTCTCCCAAAAGGCGCATCTCCGGCTCCGGTCAACACGGTAAGGAAAGATTGGGCTGCCTCTGGGTTTGACCGAACCTCTGAGGCTCGGTGAGCGTTTTCCCTCAGCCATTTCAAAAGTTCAGCGCTCGGTTGTAAGTCGTAACGCTGCATTGACTCAAAGGATTTCATGAGCCGCACCGGCGAATGAACTTCGTCGTCACCGCAAAGCAAAATTTGATTGCCTCTACAGACAAATCCTTCCCCAATCGAGATCTCTGTCTCCGCGACTTTCGCTTGGACAGATCGGAAAGCGTAATGAAGCGCTTCCATTGCTCGGTAAAGTTGTCGGTGAAACTCGCGAACCATTTGCTCCTCGCTTTGTGCGTCAATCCCCAAATCGGCAGCGATTCTGTGATGGTATTCACGGAGCATGACATCCTGCCGTCGTTGGGCTGTCAGGTGAAGCCACATGCGAACCCTATTGACAAATTCGTAACCCTCGCGGATGGCTCGGAATTCCTCACTGGGGAGAAGCGATTCAAGCAAATTCCACGCTTTTTCGGTCGGGACGCGGTGAATTGCGGCAAGCAACCAAAGGGCAGTGTGACCGTCGCGAAGACCACCTGCGCCTTCCTTCAAATGGGGTTCGGTGACGAGCGGTGAAGCATGATAGCGCTGGTATGCAGAATTTCGCTCCCGTTCGCGGTCTTTCACGAACCGAAGGACATCCAAGTTTGCAAGCAATTGACGCTGTAATTCGTCCGCCAAAGGTTGGTAGCCAACGATGAAACGGGCATCCATTAATGCTGCTTGGGTTTGAGTGTCAAGGGTGGGCAAGTCAGACAACGGGCGGTAACTGTAGCCGACTTTCATGTCGGTGTTGTCCATAAAGACCGTGACAATAAGCCGAAAACATTCGCGCAAAAGGACATCAACGAACGGGTCGTCTTCTTCAAGCGGAACGAAAGCAATGTCAATGTCAGAAAAAGCGCAAAGTTCCCGCCTACCGTAACCGCCAGTGGCGATCAGTGCTATCTCGCTGTGGTTGGGTGTGTAATATTCACCAACCTTCTCCATCGCCCGCTCAAGTGCGAGGGCATATATCTCTCGGACAAAACTGTCAAGGGAGTCACTGAGGGGTTGACCGAAAGGCAAATGAAGCGCTTGGGCTGGTGGTGTTCCTAAAACCGACTGCCGCCACCTTTTCACCCGTTCTATCAAGTCGTTGACTTTTTGTTGCCAATCTGACATTTCTTGCCGTCACCTTTCCCTCAAGTTCATGAAATTGCGTCTTCGCCTCGGTCACCGGTCCTGACGCGGATTGCCTCTTCAACAGGGGTTATGAAAATTTTGCCGTCACCGATTTCCCCAGTCCGGGCAGCCTTCATTATCACATCCACAACTTCGTCAACTTGGTCGTCTCGGACGACAATTTCCAACTTGACTTTCGCCAGCAAATCAACGGTATACTCAGCCCCGCGATACCGCTCAACATGACCTTTCTGCCGTCCATAACCGCGAACATCAATGACCGTCATGCCTGAAATCCCGATTTCGGCGAGCGCCGCTTTGACTTCGTGCAACTTGTGCGGTCTGATGATGGCGTGAATCATTTTCACGCCGTTCGCCTCCCTTCATCGCGATTGACGGGCAATTGCAAATTGTGACACGCACCGCAAAGGTAAGGAGCAACGGTCATCAAATTTGCGGGCTGCGCTACAGTTTTTTGTTAGCAGCGAAGAAATTTCCGGCGCTGCGGGAGCAGCGCCCTCCGAGAAGTCGCCCAACAAACGGGGTGACGGGAAATGAAGAACGCAGAAGTAGTCGCAATGTTGGAAGAGACCGCCGATTTGATGGAGATCGCCGGCGAAAACCCTTTCAAAGCGAGAGCATACAGGCGCGCCGCAGAGGCAATCTCAGCCTTGCGTGAGCCAATAGAGGAATTGGTGAAAGCGAGGAAATTGAACACGATTGAGGGCATTGGGGAAAGTATCGCACGGGACATAACCGAATTTCTGCAACGGGGGACGACGACAAGGCTTGAACAGTTGCGGGCGAAATACCCAAGCCAACTCCGAACTTTGCTGGAGATTCAAGGCATCGGTCCGAGAACAGTCGCGATGCTTTACGACCGCCTCAAAATCACCACCGTTGAACAACTTGAAGAAGCGGCGAAATCCGGCAAGTTAACGAAACTGCCCGGCATGGGTGAGCAAAAGGTCAAAAACATTTTGGAAGGCATCCAACTTTGGCGACAACACCAAGGTCGCTTACCACTTTACGCTGCCCTTGAGATTGCCGAACGAATTGTCAATGCCTTGAGGGAACTGCCTGAAGTTGAACAGATTTTGCCGGCAGGGAGTTTGCGCCGCTGGAAAGAAACCGTCGGTGACCTTGACATTTTGGTAGCGACCAGAAACAGCCAGCCTATCATGGACAAGTTTGTCAGTTTGCCAGAAGTCCAAAAAGTGCTCGCTCACGGTCCAACTAAGTCAAGCGTTTTGATGGAGAACAACTTCCAAGTTGATTTGCGTGCCGTTGAGCCTGAAAGTTTCGGCGCTGCTGCCCAATACTTCACCGGCTCAAAAGCCCACAACATCGCACTGAGAAACCTCTCCCTGAAACGGGGCTTGACAGTCAACGAATATGGAGTTTTCAGAGAAGCGACGGGCGAAAAAGTGGCGGGCGAAACCGAAGAAGGTGTTTACGAAGCAATCGGGCTGATTTGGATTCCTCCCGAGTTGCGTGAGGATAGGGGCGAACTTGAAGCGGCGATGAATGGGACTTTGCCGAGACTCCTCACCGTTGAAGACATTCGCGGTGAAACCCACAGCCACACGAAATGGAGTGATGGGTTTGCAACTGTTGAGGAGATGGCGAGGGCTGCAGTGGAGATGGGCTACGAATACATCGCCATAACCGACCACTCGCCACCAATGGGCTGGGGAGTTAAACCCGAAGACTACAGAAGGCTCATCCGCGAAATCAGAACCGTAAGTGAAAGGCTCGGATTCCCAATTCTGGCTGGCATAGAAGTTGACATCGCCCCCGACGGTTCGCTTCACATGGACGAGGATATTTTGCGCCAACTTGACATCGTCATTGCTGCAGTTCACTCGTCAATGAAGATGGACATTGACGCAATGACGCGCCGAATTTTGAAAGCAATGGAAAACCCGTTGGTTCACATCGTCAGCCACCCGACAGGTCGGCTTATCAACCAGCGTCCACCATACGAAGTGCGAGTGGATGCGCTGATTGACAAGGCGCGAGAAACCGGTGTTGCCCTTGAAATTAACGCATCCCCCGAAAGGCTTGACTTAAACGACGAGAACGCAAGAGCGGCGAAGGAAGCGGGAGTGATGCTGAGCATCGGCACAGATGCACACCGACCCGAGCACCTTGACTACATCCGATTTGGTGTCGCAGTTGCGAGAAGAGCGTGGTGCGAGCCCGTCAACATCCTCAACACGCGAGGTTACGCTGAATTGTTGGAATGGCTCAAATCGCGGCGTTAGAGGGAGAAGGACCGATGACTTGGCTTATTCCGGCAGTTGGCTTTGCGCTGCTTTGGGTTTGGGTTTTCTATCGGGAAGACAAGCGCCCCGAACCTTTGTGGATGGTTGCGCTCGCCTTTCTTTTGGGCATCGTCGCGTTCGGGGTTACATGGTGCGTTGAACGCTGGGTTGCTTGGAATTGGGCAGGTTTTAACTCCGACTCTCCCCTTGACAACGCAATCATGGCTTTCCTCATCATCGGTCCAGTTGAAGAAGGGAGCAAGTTTTTAGCAGTGAGGACTTTCATTTACGGCTCGCCCCATTTTGATGAGCCGATGGATGGAATCATCTACAGCGCAGTTTTAGCAACCGGGTTCGCTTTCGCTGAAAACCTGCTCTTGACTTTTGATGCAAGGCACATGGTTTGGGTGCAAGGGCTATGTGGGACATTGGCTCACATTCTCTTCGCTGGCTATTGGGGCGCAGCACTCGGCTGGGAGAAAAGCACAGGTTCAAAGAAACTGGCGAGGATATGGGTTGGAATAAGCCTTGCGGTTAGCGCTTTCCTGCACGGGCTGTTTGACTTTTGTATCCTCACTGCAGGACAAACTTTGCCTCATTTAGCATCCCGAATTGCCCTTGCACTTTTAGTCGCCGCTTCCTTCCTCATTCTCCGACAGCAAATAAGCAGGGCAAAGAAATTGCAGTGAACGCTACAATTTGTTTGCGCTCCATTTCAAAAGTTGCGGTTGGGGGTGCATGGGTTGTGGAAGTGCGTCGGGCAAAGAAGAGGGATTTGAAAGCGGTGAAGAAGTTGGCGGATGAACATAGGCACGAATTGGGCTTTGTGAGGTCGGCTTCGCTGGAAGAAG
>Ga0105160_1000505_pt1 | contig 18244 bp, 16 predicted proteins | sample GXS110809BmetaG_FD_89591 | JGI IMG/M metagenome (GOLD analysis project Ga0105160, IMG submission 89591) | Hot spring microbial communities from Gongxiaoshe hot spring, China to study Microbial Dark Matter (Phase II) - GXS 110809B | ecosystem: Environmental > Aquatic > Thermal springs > Hot...
ACAGAGCCTGCGCCCTACAATTAGATGCCTGAATTTTTGTTCCCTTCAAGACTGTCTGCAACCCTTGTCCTTGCGTAAACGCCTAATTTTACTGGCAAATAAGGGCTGTGCAAAACTATAGTTGCACTAAAACAAACTCAAAAATGTAGGTGCAGGATAAAACCTGCGCCTAAAATCTTTCGCTATTTGTGGGGCAGGGACTCTGTCCTCTGCCGATGAAATTTTTCAGCGCTTAGGGAAACGCCGGGTTTTTACGGAGCCAGTGTTAAGACCTAATCCCGAGCAGCGACAGTTGATTTTACTTCTTCTTCAACCAGAAGGATGCTTCGCTTGCTCCAGATGATGGCACCAGCCAATGCTGCAAGCATAACAAAGGCGATGAGAAATCGCATTAGTGGTGAAATAGGATGGACGAGAATAGGGGCAATCAAAATGCCGACAAGGTTCATCACTTTGATGAGAGGGTTGAGAGCCGGTCCTGCGGTGTCCTTGAAGGGGTCGCCAACAGTGTCGCAAATAACGGCGCTTTTGTGAAACTCTGTTCCCTTTCCCCCGAACAATCCCGCTTCAATCAACTTCTTGGCGTTGTCCCAAGCACCGCCACTGTTTGCCATTAGCACTGCCAACAGTTGTCCTGAGACAATTGCGCCTCCGAGAAATCCTCCCAAAGCCGCTGCCCCCATTTTCGGTTCTACAAAGCCCAATGCAAACCCAACGAGGATTGGCGATGCAATAGCCAAGATGCCCGGCGAGAGCAGTTCCCGTTGTGCTGCAGCCGTGCTAATGGCAACGGCTCGTGAGTAATCGGGTGTTGCTTTGCCTTCCAAAATGCCAGGTATAGTTCGGAACTGGCGACGCACTTCTTCCACCAATTGAAATGCTGCCCGACTGACAGCGCGAATGGCAAAAGCGCTGAAAAGGAAAGGAACTGCTGCGCCCAGCAAGATGCCGATGAACACTTCAGGTTGGTCAATCCGAATGCCTATGCTCAGTTCACCAGGGCGAACCAGTCCTGTTGTTTCCGTGAAAGAGCGGAATAGTGAAACGGCAGCGATGACAGCCGTTGCAATGGCGAAACCTTTTGTCAACGCTTTGACAGTGTTGCCGACGGCGTCTAACTGAGCGACGATGCGACCAGCACGCTCGTTGCCTTTCGTTTCCGCATCTTTCAGTGCTCCTGACATCTCAAAAATGCCGTTAGCATTGTCGCTGATAGGTCCGTAAGTGTCCATGGCTAAAACGAAACCAGTCGTTGCCAACAAGCCCAGACCAGATAGCGCTACCGCATACGCTGATAACGCAAAATCGCTAGGGAACAACAGTATGGAGAGGAAAATGGTCAGTGCTATAGAAACAATTGCCCAAACGCTGCTTTCCAGCCCAACTCCAAATCCTTCCAAAATCATCGTTGCTGTTCCTGTCTTGGAACTTTGGGCAATGTCCTTGACGGGGCGATATTCAGTGCCAGTGAAGTATTGGGTTAACCAACCGATGACTTGAGTTAGTGCGATTCCGATAGTGCACGCTAAAGCAAACTTCCACCAGTTTTCCATGTTGCCGAGGTAAAAGTAACTTACGAGCCAAAAACCGATGACGGAAAGTGCTGCTGCTGTCCAGAAGCCGACATTGATGGGGCGCATAGGGTCAATTCTTTCTTCGTCCCTTGCTTTCACTGCCGATATGCCGAGAATGGAAGCGATTACGCCAACACCTCGTATCAACAATGGGTAAAGAATGAGTTGCATGACATGCTCCTTTCCTACTGAAGCCATTGCACCATAACCCAGCAAAATAGCAGCGACCAAAGTGACTTCGTAACTTTCAAAAACATCGGCAGCCATACCTGCACAATCGCCAACATTATCGCCAACATTGTCAGCGATGGTGGCGGGATTGCGAGGGTCATCTTCAGGGATACCCGCCTCCACTTTACCCACCAAGTCAGCGCCGACATCGGCTGCTTTCGTGTAAATGCCACCGCCGACACGCATGAACAGTGCTGCCAAACACCCGCCAAACCCAAATCCGACCAAAACGAACATCGCTTTTTCACGGAAAGCAAGGAAAATCAGCGTCGCCCCAAGCAAACCGAGTGCTACCGTTGCCATGCCAGAAACCGAACCTGCTTGGAATGCAATCCGAAGTGCATCACGAAAACTTCGCAGTGCCGCATAAGCGACGCGCACATTCCCGTTAACAGCCATCCACATGCCAACAAAACCCGCTCCGTAAGATGCAGCAACGCCCATCAAAAACGCTAATGCCGTTCCAAATGCCAATGCTGGACCGTATTCTGGCACTTGCCAATAAACAGCCAGCAACGCAACAGCCAGCAGAAAGACAAAAATTCGCATCAACCGAAATTGCTGCCGAAGGTAAGCGAAAGCACCTTCTCTCACCGCTTTTGAGACACGACGCATCGTTTCATGACCTTCTGGTTCTGCCAAAACTCGTCGGATAAGGTAAATGCCATAGCCGATGGCAACCAATGCCACTGCCAAAACAGCAACCAGCACAGCGATGTCGTGTCCCGTGAAGGGTGGCAATTCAACGGCTTCCGTTGCAGCAAAAGCGTTAGTCGCAGCGACGAGAACAATTCCCAACAACTGTTTGAGACCCTTTGCTTTCCATCTGACCATACCAAATCTTCCTCCTCCAAGACATAGTTTGCTATGAGTTACTGTAAATGTAGCCAAAGATGACATTTTTCGGCGCAGGTCAGAGCCTACGCCCTGCATCACATACCTGACTTCTTTCACTTTGCCTCTTGATGGGAAGGGGCGAAGGCAGGAACAACTTTTTCCGTGAGCAATTCCCACCAGCGCCACGCTGAAGCAATAACGATGACAACTGTCAACGCCAACATGCACACAGTCATTGCAGCGTTGATAAAGTTGGACGGGGCAGGCAATGTCGTCCAGAAGCGAGGGATGCTCATAACACCTGCTGCCATCGTCGTCGCAAACACCCAACACAGTGGCAAGAAGGTGCAAAGTGCGTAAATCTTTTTGGATGCATGGGTCAAAATGTAAGTTGTCCCAAAGGCTAACCCAATGGCTGCCAGCAGTTGATTGGCGATGCCGAACATCGGCCAAATCGTGCTGATGTCGTTGGTGAAAAGCAAGTATCCCCAGGCTATGCAACTCAAAGCACTGGCGATGATGTTCAAGCCCCAACGCACACCATTTTCTGAGAACGCTTTCTCCAAAGTCGGTTTAACAATGGGCGTGATGGTCTCTTGAAAGATGAAGCGAGCAACTCTTGTGCCCGTTTCAACCAAAGTCAAGATGAACAACGCTTCAAACATGATGGCGAAGTGATACCAGTAAGCAGCCAAAGTTTGCATCCCTGGCAACATGCGGAAGATGTGAGTCATGCCAACTGCCAACGAGACAGCGCCTCCTGTTCGTCCAACCAAAGTTTGCTCACCGACTTCCTTCGTCAGTTGCAAAAGGTCAGGCGAGTTTGCGGCAAACTGAGCCGCTAACTCCTTTTTGGCGTTAATAGCGAAGTAAGTGTCTGGGTGCAATGCGCACGCTGCTATCAGCGCCACAACTGCAACGAAACCTTCCAACAACATTGCACCATAGGCTATAGGCTTGATGTCTGACTCACGGTAAATCATTTTGGGAGTTGTTCCTGAAGCGATGAGGGAGTGAAAACCAGAAATGGCACCGCACATAATCGTGATGCAAACGAAAGGCCAAACCTTCTGACCGGGCAAGACAGGACCTGTGCCGTTAATGTAAGGCGTCAATGCAGGCATTTGCAACGGTGGATTAGCCAATATGACTCCGACACCCAACAAAATGGCAACTCCCGCTTTCATGTATGAACTCAGGTAATCGCGGGGGCACATCAAAAGCCAAACGGGCAAAACAGATGCGATAAAAGCGTAGGTAGGCAGTAGCAGTTTGAGGGTAGTTTGATCCCAAGTGAGCAATTTGGGGTCAAGGAACAATTTCCCTTCCTGAAAAGGATGACCAAGCAGCACGCCTAAAATCACAATGGCGATGCCAATCAACGATGCTTCGGCAACTTTGCCTGGTCGTATGCGATACATCCATTGCCCTGTTATGATGGCGGCAGGAATAGTGACGATGATGGTGAAAACGCCCCAAGGACTTTCGCTCAAAGCATTGACAACAGCAATGCTCACACCTGCCAATGCTGTCGTTATGATGAAAAGTGTTGCTAATGAAGTGGCGATGCCAGCCAAGCGCCCAATGTAAGTGTGGGAAAGGTTTGCCAACGATAAACCATCATTGCGCACTGATGCAACAAGGACGACAAAGTCGTGAACAGCACCTGCTATTGCTGCCCCGATGACAATCCACAAAAAGCCTGGCAGATAGCCAAATTGAGATGCCAAAACAGGACCTATGAGCGGACCAGGACCAGCGATAGCAGCAAAGTGATGACCGAAAAGAACCCACTTGTTGGTCGGAACATAATCCACACCATCCTTGAGCCTATGAGCAGGCGTTATGTTCAAGTCGTTAAGCATTGCCACTTTAGCCGCCAAAAAGTTGGCGTAAAAGCGATACGCCAACGCAAAAACAGCCAATGCTACCACAATCAGCAACATAGAGTCCATCACTTTGACACCTCCATCCGTTCAAGTTTGCCCATCTCAAGTTCAATTTTACGCAAAATTCCATTGTGCCGTGTTTACTAACTCTTCAGCGAGCCTGACAGCCTCTTGAACTCGCTCTGTTAGCGTGCATCCGCAATAACTTGAGAGCCAATCTCATGCTTGGCGTTAAGTTCCCCACCCTTCAATACCACCCTGAGCCCTCATGCTGCATGTCTTGCCAATTCGCGCTTAATTTTTTCGCGCAAACTGGGGTGAACGATTATGTCCTTGACAGAGCGACCTGAAGGAATCATCGGGTAAACATGCTCGTCTGGGTCAACCCAAGCGTCAATGACGACGGGCTTGTCTTCAATCTCCATCGCTTTCATCAGCACCTTTTCCACATCCTCATCTTCGGTGATACGGAAGCCAACAGCGCCGAAGGCTTCAGCGATTTTCACAAAGTCGGGATTGCCTGTTAAGTCCACACCACTGTATCTTCCTCCAAAGAACAGGTCTTGCCACTGCTTAACCATGCCCAAGAAGAAGTTGTTGATGATGACTACTTTTACAGGTATGTTGTAAACGACTGCCGTCGCCAGTTCATACATTGTCATTTGGAAGCCACCGTCTCCGACGATAGCGACGACCAAATTGTTAGGCTGCGCTAACTTTGCCCCTATTGCTGAAGGGAAGCCATAACCCATTGTGCCCAAACCGCCTGAAGAGATGAACTGTCGTGGTCGGTGGCAGGGATAGTATTGTGCTGCCCACATTTGGTGCTGCCCAACATCGGTGGTGATGGTTGCCTCTCCTTTCGTCACTTTTGCCAGAACTTCAAGCACATATTGCGGTTTAAGACTCCCATTTCTGTCGTAAACCAAAGGGAACTCCCGCTTCCAATCATCAATCTGACGAAGCCACTCGTCATGTCGCTTTGGCGGAAGTAATTCCAAAATTTGCCTCAAAACCGTTTTGGCGTCGCCAACGATTGGGACATCAGGTTTGACATTCTTTCCGATTTCCGATGGGTCAATGTCAATGTGAATTTTCTTGGCGAACTTAGCGAACTCTTTCAAGTCACCCGTAACTCGGTCATCAAAACGAGCGCCAACACAAATCACCAAGTCGGAAAAGTTCAAAGCAAAGTTGGCTGCCACCGTTCCGTGCATTCCTGGCATTCCAGTGCAAAGGTGGTGATTGTCGGGAAATGCGCCTTTCGCCATCAGCGTGTATGTCACAGGGAGTTGACAACGCTCCGCCAATTCCTTAACTTCTTCACTTGCCTCGGACTTAATCACGCCACCGCCGATGTAAAGGATTGGCTTTTTAGCCTGCATTATCAATTCCACCGCTTGCCGAACCATCAATGGGTGACCGCGAATAGTTGGTTTGTAGCCACGAATGTTCACTTCTTCGGGAAATTCAACATCACTTGGGTCAATGGGAGAGCGGGAAATGTCACGGGGGATGTCAATGTGGACTGGACCTGGGCGACCTGTTCTGGCGATGTAAAATGCCTCTTTGATGATGCGAGGCAAATCGTGTGGATTGCGAACCATGTAACTGTGCTTGACAATCGGCATCGTTAAACCGAAAGCATCTGTTTCCTGAAAGGCATCCCGACCTATGTTGTAACTGGGAACTTGCCCAGTGATAGCGACAATGGGTGACGAATCCATTTGGGCAGTAGCGATGCCCGTTAGCAGGTTAGTTGCACCAGGTCCTGAAGTGCCCATGCACACTCCAACTTTCCCTGATGCGCGAGCATAGCCATCCGCCATGTGAGCGGCGCCTTGCTCATGTCGGTTCAGGATGAATTTGATGCGGTCACGGTAATGGTAAAGGGCATCGCAAACTTCAATAACTGCCCCACCTGAAATGCCAAACACATATTCAACGCCTTCACGCACCAAACATTCAACCAACAGTTCCGCACCACGCACCGTTTGCAAATCAATTGAGAGCGTCATACCCACCTTTTCTCGCCTCCTTAGTGGGATTGCTCATTTTTAAAAGCGATCATAGCGACACTAAAAAGTTTACACGATTTGACTCTGTCCGCAAGTTCACTCAATGACTTGCCTTTCCAAAGGGTTGACTTCAACTCCGACTTGCTTTAGCCAAGCGATTGCCCGTTCCATCTCTTCTCCCTCGCCCTCAAGTTCCAAGTCAATCCAACCACACTCAGCATCAACATTGGCTCTTCGGATGTTGGTGATGACTTGGAACTTTTGTGCCAGTTCCCATAGGATTGGCTTATCAACCAAATGCTTCGGATAGACCAACTGAACCCTCCTCTTTGTCGTTGCCATTTTTCTCGCCTCCATTTAGGCTCATGGGCTCAACTGACCTTGTGCATCATGAATTTTTGCACCCGCCAGCAATTGCTGGGATAATTGAAACCTCATCGCCTTCCTTGACTTCCGTTTCCAAACCTTGAAGGAAACGAATGTCCTCGTCGTTAACGAAAATGTTCACAAAGCGCCTTAGTTCTCCATTTTCGTCGCAAAGCCTCGCTTTAATCCCTGCATATTGGCGCTCCAAGTCATCAATCAACTCACGCACTGTTTTACCATCAGCAGCAACTTCTGCAGCCCCACCAGTCAAATTTTGCAACGGCGTCGGAATGCGAACTTTAATCGGCATCATTATATCCCTCCTTGACAGCACTTTGAATTTCCTTTGCAAAGGAATTTTACCCTGCTACAGGATTTAGCCCGTGTCAAATCTCCCTTTCGGAAATCAGTTTAGCGCCTGAAAGTGAATTTTATAAAGCGAGTGCTCAGCAAATTCTCAAGGGAGACCGAAGCCGTTTGAGCAGTTTTGACCTTTTGGGCAATGGCAAGCACTGATGGCTCCATCGGCTTCAAAAACCAGCGCGGGTAAACGCCAATGGCAAACATCACAACAACAACAGGTGCTAACACAAGCCATTTTTCGCGAAAGTTCAAGTCAGGCAAGTTTTGATTTTCCGGCTTCGTTATCGGTCCATGAAAGACATTACGCCAAAGCCAAAGCAAGTAAACGGCTGCGAGAACGACACCGAAGGCTGCGGTCGCAGCCCAGAACCAATGGACTTGAAAAGTTCCTGCCAAAATCAAAAACTCACCGACGAACCCGTTCAAGCCCGGTAAGCCAACGGAAGCGAGCAATGCGATTAGGAAAAAGGCTGCATATGCGGGCATCACTTTCGCTATGCCACCGTAATCGCTCATCACCCTCGTGTGCCTGCGTTGATACAAAAGCCCAACCAGCATGAATAGCATCCCCGTGCTTAAACCGTGATTGACCATTTGAAGCAAACTGCCCGCCATCGCTGTCGGGTGAAAAGCAAATAAGCCCAAAGTGATGAAGCCCATGTGCGAGACGGAAGAATAGGCTATGAGTCGCTTGATGTCAGTTTGAACCCAAGACATCAGCGCACCGTAAATGATGGCTATGATTGAAAGCCAAACGATGATTGGAGCCAAAACTTGCGATGCGTCGGGGAAAAGGGTAAGGCAAAACCTCATGAACCCGTAACTGCCCATCTTCAGCAAAACGCCAGCGAGAATCACACTGCCAGCAGTCGGCGCCTCAGTGTGAGCATCAGGAAGCCATGTGTGGAATGGAAACATCGGGACTTTAATGGCAAAGGCAAAGGCGAACGCCAAGAAGAGCCAAATTTGCATTGTCGGCGAAAGTTTGTGGGTCAAAAAAGTGTCAAGGCTAAAGGTCAAAGGTTGCTGGGTTGCGCGGTGGTAATCAAGCGCCAAGACCAAAATCCCGACAAGCATCAAAACGCCGCCAAGGAGCGTGTAAAGCAAGAACTTGACAGCAGCGTAAATTCTGTTCTCACTGCCCCAAACAGCGATCCACAAAAACATGGGAACGAGCATGACCTCCCAGCAGGCGTAAAAGAGCAATAAATCGCGGGCTGTGAAAACCCCAACGAGTGCTGCTTCAATGAGCAGAAGACAAATGTGGAACTCCTTGACTCGTTCTTCAATTTCGCCAATTGACACAAGCACGCACAAAGGACCGAGAAAAAGCGTGAGCAGCAAAAGCGGCAAACTTATCCCGTCAACGCCGAAACTTATTTGTGCGCCGATGGAAGGAATCCAACTTACCTCGTAAGTGAACTGCCACTCGTTGCTTTGCCAATCAAACCTCAAAAACATCAAAACGCCGATGATGAAAGCGATGAGTGTGGCAGCAAATGAGATGCTGCGAAGGCGATTTTTTGCTTCCTCTGGCGTTATCACCAGCAAGCCGATACCTGCCAGCAAAATGCCGATGATGAAAGGGATTGCAGCCGTCTCAAAAATCTCAAAACTGCTCATTCCCTTACCTCCTTTGGTGACTTTTGTAGGGCGGGGCTTCCATGCCCCGACGACTTTCCAAATTTCGTCGGCATATGTAGGGCGGGGCTTCCATGCCCCGACGACTTTTGTAGGGCAAGGCTTCCATGCCCTGACGACTTTCCAAATTTCGTCGGCAGGGGACAGAGCCCCTGCCCTACAAAGCCTACCAACAAACTTTTGAGTAAAGAGCGTAGAACTTTTTCGGTTTCGCAAAAGGCTTAAGTTGGGTCGCCGTAATGCGCTCCCCATTTTTGAGCCAGTTGCTTTCCGAGAATTTCCAGCCTCTTTCGCTCCCCTTCTGTCAAAGGTTTGAAATTGCGCACAGTCTTACAATTTCGTTTCAGTTCATCAATGGTAAACATGCCAATGACAGCACAGGCTACATCGGGCAAACTCAGCACATATCGGATTGCAAGGTCAGCATAATCAGCCATCCTGCCTTCATTTGGATGCCCATAGCCTGACTTTGGTCCAGCCATGACTTTCATTGCCACGATGCCAACTTTATGCTTTCGTGCGATGGGCAAAACTTTGCCTTCAAAGTCGTAAGTAAAGCAATCAGCGAAATTCATTGCAGGCATGACAACATCAAACTCACCGCTATCCAGCACTTTTGCCATAACCGAAGGTCGCAGATGTCCACTCAATCCTACGAACCTAACTAAGCCCCGTTTTTGAGCCTGCCTTAACCCATCCAAAACTCCGCCTTTGCCCAGAACTCGGTTTGGGTCGTAATCGCCTATGTTGTGAACATGAACCAAGTCCACATAGTCGGTGTTCAAAGTCCGCAGCGAATTTTCCAAAATTGCCAGCGCCCTTTGCCCATTGTCCGTTGCCGTCTTGGTTACGAGAAAAACTTTATCACGCACTTTAGGCAAGATTTTGCCCATGAACTCTTGCGCTCGCCCGTAAGTTGGTGCGGTGTCCCAATAGTTTACGCCCAAATCAATTGCCGATTCCATCAACTCCAGCGCTTCTTTTTCGCTCAAACCAATCCCAACAGGACCAAAGCCCAGACCAAGCATCGGCACCTTTTCACCTGTGCGACCAAGGGTGCGAGTTGGCAACGGCGAAGTTGGAGCAGCATCCCTCACCTTAGTAGCGAATGCCGTCGCAAATAACGCTTTCAAAAACTTCCTTCGCTTCCATCCCATCGCTGTTCACCACTTCGTTTTGTTTTTTCTTCAATTCGCTGAGAAGTTTTGGACAGGTTTCCACCGTTGTCAATGCAGTTATCACTTCAAACCTCTAACAGTGCCATCTGGTAGGAACAAAAGGATGGCAGCGAGAGCAAAACAAAGAGCACCGAAAGCCAAAGCCTTTGGCGCTCCAAAACATTGACCTAAGAAGCCATAAAAGAGGCTGCCAAGTGGCGCTAAGCCGATGAAAACGAGGGAGTAAACTCCCATCACACGACCACGAAGTTCGTCGGGAGTGAGGGTTTGAACGAGTGTGTTTGATGTGGCATTTTGCATCACCATTCCAAATCCGACGAGCGAAAGGGAAACAAGAGCCCAATGGAATGCCTTGACGAAGACTGTTAGAACCAACCCAAAGATAGCGATTGCGCATCCGAGCATTACTTGCAGCCCACGCTTTCGTTTCGCTTCCAAACTTGCTGCTGCAACAGCGCCTAAGATTGCGCCGACACCGATGCTTGCTACGAGAAACCCGTAGCCTCTTTCCCTGACGCCAAAAGTTTTGTCAGCCAAAACGGGAAGCAAAATATCAAACTGCCCACCAAACAAACTCCATGCCCCAACGAGCAAAAGTAACTTCAAAACTGCTTTGCTTTTCCTCAGGTAAATAACCCCCTCTCTCAAACTTGACAAAATCGCCTCGCTTTGACGAGCCATAACGGATGTCGGTGGCGTTCGGAGCAAGACGAGAAGCGGTGGCAAAAAACTGATTGCATTGATGAGAAAACAAGTTGCTGTCCCGACCTTCGCTATGACTATGCCAGCGATGGACGGACCGAGAATGCGGGAAAGGTTGACGACAGCGGAGTTGAGTGTTATTGCACTCATCAAATCTCTCTTGCCTACTAACTCAACCCAAAACGATTGCCTCGTCGGGACATCAAAGGCTCGGATAAATCCGAGCCCCAAAGCCAACAGCAAAATATGCCAGATGGCTATCAAATTCGTTGATGTCAAAAGCCAAAACATAGTCGCAATTGATGCTGCTGCAATTTGAACACAAATCAAAATTCGCCGTTTCTCAATTCTGTCAGCGACAGCACCGCTGAAAGGTCCGACCAAAGCGACTGGCAAAGATGTCAAAGCGTTAACAATTCCGAGCAGCGCTTCCGAACCAGTCAACTCGTAAACGAGCCACCTTTGTGCTACTCCTTGCATCCAACTTCCTGTCAATGAGATACACTGCCCAAACCAAAACCACCTAAAGAAACGATGACGAAGAGCCCTAAAAGGGCTGGTAAAAGCGGAAGGCAATTTTGGAGCACTAATTTGCGCCTCCCGCTCATCACTTCCATCCATCATCGCACCCCTTTCTCTTGGTAGCACAAACTGCAGTTTGCATCGCAAGCCTTAACATTTGGCTTAACAGCCACTGCCTTTTCCAAATTTTCAACCGAGGGACAATTGCCCAAGATCACGAAGCCTTTTGAAAATTTCCAAAGTTTCGGCGAAACCCAATTTTACAGGTGTGACTTTCAAAGGTCCGACATCCCGCTGAATTGCGCTATCGTCAAGTTCCCAGACAAGGGGTAAAGGCGTCGGCTCAAAGGAGATGAGTTCAGATGCTGAAGGTTCAATTTCCATCATCACGCTGACAATTTGTGGGACAGACATGGGTGTCCCTCGCAAGTTGTAAACTTTAGCGCCATCAAGGTTAACTAATGCACACCTGACGAAGGCTTCCGCCACATCGGCAGCATATTGCAAATCAACAAACCCTCCAAAACGGATGCGGAACGGTTGCCTAATCACAATCGCTTTCAAAGCAGTCGTTATGTCCGCAGTCAAACCCAAATCACGACCAAAACCGTAAACGGTGTGAGGGCGCAAGCCAGCGCTTGGAATGCCGTGTTCATGCCAGTAGGCATTGGCACAAAGTTCATTGCAAACCTTGAAAGCGCCATAGTGAGTGACAGGCTTGAGAGGCACATCTTCAGGAATTGGTGTTCGCTCATAAATCCTTGCAGGTGAGAAAACCGCAACTGAACTTGCGTAAACCAATCGCTTGATTTGACCTCTAAGTTGTTTTGCCGTTTCAAAAACTCTCAATGTCCCGATGACATTCACCATAGCGCCACCAATTGGGTCTTGACGGCAAAGAGGAATTTGCCAAGCAGCGAGATGAATGATGCTCTCAACTTGAAATTGCTTTGCGACTTCAAATAAAAACTCAGGCGCAGTTATGTCATCTTCAATGAAAGGCAGTTCTTCCCAATCGGGAACAAGAACAGAAAGCCTTTTCCCATCCCTCCTCAAATCCGTCAAAACCACAGGCAAATTCCTTTCACGAAGTTTTTTAACGACCCAAGCACCAATGAACCCGCAAGCACCTGTCACAAGGATTGACATTTTTCGCATCATCCTTTGATCATTCGTTAGGGCGGTAACCTTACCATCCGATTTCTCTTTACCTGCACTTTTTGCATTTGGTTTGCTTCAAAAGTTTGTTCCAGAGACTCAAGGTTTGCCCACACTCTTCGCACAGACCTTGAGCCCTTCTTTGGGCTCTCAATTCAGCCATTCGCCTTTGTTCTTCTAACTCTTGCAAAGCCCTTAGTCGTTTCTCTTCCACAAGACTTTGTATGCTCTGTCGTTTTCTTGATAACTCTTGTAGCCGTTGCTCATACTCGGTTTGCCATTGCTCCAAATCCCGAAAGATTTGGTCTATTTCCTCTTCCGAAATTATTTCCTTACCTGCTCACTTCCAAAATAGCGGATAAGTAAGCCACAACTTTATGGTGTCATCCCAACCTCCTGAAGCCAGAATTTGACCGTCGGTAGAAAAGGAAACGGAGTTCACATCGCCCTTATGCCCTGTCAGCGTTCTAATCAGACTTCCGTCAGAAACTTGCCATAACTTGATGGTGTAGTCATCGCTTCCAGAAGCCAAAATTTCGCCGTCTGGTGAGAAGGAAACGGAACGCACAAACCCTTTATGCCCTGTCAGCGTTCTAATCAGACTTCCGTCAGAAACTCGCCACAACTTGATGGTGGAGTCATCACTTCCAGAAGCCAAAATTTCGCCATCAGGTGAGAAGGAAACAGAGACTACAAGCCCTGTCTCAGAAATTGTCCTTATCAAACTTCCATCAAAGACACGCCAAAGTTTGATAGTTTTGTCCAAACTCCCTGAAGCCAGAATTTGCCCATCTGGGGAAAAAGCGATGGAGCGAACATCATTTGTGTGACCTGCGAGTGTCCCTATCAAACTCCCATCCGATACACGCCAAAGTTTGATTGTGTTGTCGCTACCTCCTGAAGCCAAGATTTGACCGTCGGGCGAAAAGGAAACAGAATGAACCCAACCTTCGTGCCCTGCAAGGGTTCTTATCAAACTCCCATCAGGCATCTGCCATAGTTTGATATTTTTGTCGCTGCTTCCTGAAGCCAAAATCTGACCGTCGGGTGAAAAGGAAACAGACCGAACACCACCTTCATGACCCTTAAGGGTTTTTATCAAATCCCCATCTGAAATCCGCCACAGTTTAATGGTGTTGTCGTCACTTCCTGAAGCCAAGATTTGACCATCGGGCGAAAAGGAAACAGAATGAACCCAATCTTTGTGCCCTTCTAAGGTCAAGCAATTCCCACTCCAATGGGCAAACATTGAGACAAATTGCTGAGAAATGCTTTTGACTTGACGAAGGGTTCGGCGCAAACTGACATAACCCTGAAATTGTTCAAGAGCCTTTAATGCCCGCTGAAATCGGTCCAAACCAACCACTATCATCTCACAAGTTATAGGGAACATGATGAGCAATTTTGTGAGACCTTTTATCCAATGGGAAAACCTCCTTTCCCACAAATGGGCTTCTTCCTTTATCTTAGTAGTCAAAGCGTTCACAACCTCTTTCACCTCTTCCAGTGTCAGCAAATCAGGGTCGGTAACGGCTCTCACGAAATTTGCTTCGTCATTTTCAATAGCGTTTGAAAGGCTCACTCTCATCTCCTCTATCCTTCCCGTCAAAGCGCAATGGATTGCATGTTGATAGTGCGCTTCACCCCAATTGGGCTGTAACCGAACTGCTTTCGCTGTCGCTTGGTATGCTTCCTCAAACTCGTTTCGGTTGAGATGGACATAGCCAAGATAAAGGCAAGAGAGAGCTGCGTAATAGGGCGAATAAGGCTCTGCCAGAACCAATGCCTTATGAAAGCAGCGAATTGCCAAGTCTGAGTTGCCCTTCTCAAAGAAGAGGATGACGCCTAAACTTTGGAAAACGGAGAAGTCGGTAGGGTTCTTGCGAATGGACTCAAGGTAAGCGTCAATGGCAAGGTTCATCCAGTGCTCTCGGTCTTTAGGCATCTTGGCTTTAACTCCATTCCTGAAAAACTCGTTGCCTTTTTCTCTCATCTCTTCTGCTTCCACCGTCTTTGGGTTACTTAACCCCTTCAGGATGTCTTGAAGCAACTGGTTCGTCTGCTCTTGTGCCCAGATGACCTCAGCGGAATCCCCAAAAGTCGGTTTTTCAAGCAATTCAATGTCACCGCCGATAACGCTCATTGACCACGAAACCGTATCGGCAAGGTTCTCCACATGTTTGCCTAATTGGATTAAGCCATACTCAATAGTTCGCATTTGTTCTTGGATGACCCCAATTTGTGCTTGACTGAGTTTGGCTGGAAGCGACACCTGTGTTTGTTGGAGGAAGAGTTCCTTCAAACTATGCCTCACTTCCTCACGAAAGCGATGACACATGTAGGCTTCATCACTTGAAAAGTGAAGCCACATCTCATGCTGAAGTTCATCCCACCATTGCTGAACTTTCATGTTAAACACCTCTTTTTCAAAGCCCAATGAAGTAAAAGGGCTTCTGCCTCCATTCAAAGCAGCAAGGGCTTTGCGCATAAATTTTTGCAACAAAAATTAGGACAATGCTACATCTTGCTGGCAAGTGTTCACGCCAAATCAAAACAGCGTTCCTTGACTTTCTGAAGACTTTGGTGGCTCAATGGGTCTTTGTCTGGCGCAGAGGTGGGCAAGTCTCAACGGTTCAGGCAACCGCTGCCCAGGTTTGGTGCAACGAAGCACAAAATCAACTGCCGTCTCAAGGGAAATCTTGTGCCCGACCGAGACATAGATTGGAGGGCTTCCCTTCTTCGTCCTCACCACCATGCCTAAGGTGCGACCGTCAATAGGGTCATAAAGCGGAATCATAGCCCCATCTTCGTCCATGACTTCATCTGATTGACCGTAAAGCCTGCTTTTGGCGCAACCGATTGATGGTAAATCCAACAAAACGCCCATGTGACAAGCCAAACCGAAATGGCGAGGATGAGCGCGACCTTGAGCGTCAAAAAGAGCAATGTCAGGGTCGCAACGCAACTGTTCAAAAGATTTCAGCACAGCAGGGCTTTCGCGAAACGCTAACAGTCCAGGCACATATGGGAATGTGATTGGCACAACCGCTCTGGTAATTTCAACAATTTCAAGTTCAGGGAAGGAAAGGAGGCAAACGACAGCCTGCATTTCCTCTTTCCCAACTTGGTGGACATCAGCGCCTGCGACATATCGGATTGTCTTAGGAAGTTCGTCAACTTCCACAACCTTAGCCGAAAGTTCCCATTGCAATCTTTTCGCCTCGTCAACTGTTAAGTCCCATCGGTGCATCAACTTTGCACGCATTCAACTCACCTGCCTTGCAGTTTCCCCTTCCCTGCTTCCAAGCCAATTTTGCAAGGTTTTTTTCCAAACGCATAACTGCAAACCTTTAACTTGAAAATGTCCACTCAATGTCCCATCCCCAAAAGCATCAAAATTCCCAAAACGGTCATCAAACCGATAGCAAGAAATCGTTCGTGCTTTTCTTGAAGTTGAGGGAGCAAACTACTCCAACCCTTGTTAGCCAAAAGCACAATCGTGAGGATTAAAGCAACAGTGAGGGAACTGCTAACAATAGCGATTATCAGGGCATTGAGCCAACTGAATTTAACAGCGGTTGCGAAAAAGACAGGCAGCAAACCCTCGCAAGGCGAAAGGGCTAACGCTACAAACAGACCAGCCAAAGTTACGACTTGGCTGCTATCTTTGCAATGCTCGCATTCATGATGGTGGATGTGTTTGTGCCCGTAAATTTGTGGTGCGAAAAGGAAAGTCGCAGCCAAAATCAGCAGAGCGATGCCAGCAATTTTCACTGAATGGTCGTGAAAGAAGTAAGAAACACCTTCACCGACCAAACCGATGACGACCGCAAGACTAACCGTTACTGCTGCATGGGCTAAAGTCACTAATAGCGTGAAGCGAAAAAGTTGCGAACTTGACCAGCGATGAAACCGAGCAGCAGCAATGAAAGGGAGCCAGTGATTGGGCAGCAAGGCATGAACGGTTGCTGTCGTTATTCCAACGCTGAGAAACCACAGGAAGTTCGCTTCTTTCATTGTCAACTTCCCTCCAAAAGCGAAAGGACTTGTTGTGGTGTAACTTCCGATAAACTATCAACGACCAAATCTGCACCTGCTTCCTGCAAAGCCCTTCTTGGGTTCGTCGTTGTTATGGCTACGCATTTCATCCCGCCACCCTTAGAGGCAATGACACCTGCAATGGCATCTTCAAAGACGACGCACTTTTCTGGAGCAATTCCAAACTTTTGTGCAGCCTTTAGGAAAACTTCAGGGTCAGGTTTGCCCCGCTTAACATCTTCAGCGCCGACAAAGGCGTCAAACAGGTCTTTCATTTTCAGTTGCTCAACCGCAAAAAGGATGTTGATGCGCGGTGTTGAAGACGCAATTGCCAGTTTGAAGCCGAGTTCCTTTAGACCGAAAATCAACTCCTTCGCCCCAGGCAAAGGAACTAAACGACCACCAGCAACTTCACGATAAAGTTCCTCCTTCCTCTCACCCCACTTGGCAATTTGCTCGTCAGTAGCGGTTGGGACAAGTTGCTTTATGATGGCATCATTTCTTTGCCCGAAAGTGTTGCGGAAGAACTCAGGCGTCATGACAAATCCAACTTCCTCGTCCCAGTTTCACCCAACTTTCGTAGTGAAACTGGGACGAATCAATGATGACGCCATCTAAGTCAAACAGTGCTGCTTTGTTCAACGCTAAATCCCTCCATTGCAAATTGAATTGAAGCGCTCAGAAGTTGTGCAGTTGGGATTTAAGTTTGGCTGATAAAGTGAATGTCTCTGCCGAATTTTTGCACCTTTCAAACTCTTTCACAACCCTTGCCTTTTGCGTAAATGCCCAATTTACCGACAAATAGAGTTGCGCAGTTGGATGTAGGGGCGGCTGTTAAGCCGCCAGCAAGGGCAGTTTTAACCCCTTATAAAGGATGTTTTCGGGCAGACTATCGTCCGCCCCTACACAAAATGACATCAACTGCGTAAGTCCTACATTTCTATAAGCATTGCTCTCGTGAAGTTCAAAAAGGAAACCTAAAAGGGCAAAGGTAAGATAATGGCGAAGAAAGAAAAGGGGCATAAAGACCCTCTCTTCCAAAGACAACTTGAACTCACCCCCTGCACCTATCCCTTTTCCTTCTTGACAGCCCCCTCCTTTCGTAATCTGGATAGGCTTTTTTAAGAACAGCCATAAGTCCATCAAATTCTTGAAGAGAAATTCCAGTAAGGCGACGAAAGAGGTTAGGGGACTTTTTGGCTTTTTCTAATCTGAGCATGGTCAATTCCACCTTTTTACATGAACTTAGGCTCGGATTATAATGGTAGCATCGTCAAAGCCATAAGGCAATGACGCAATAAGTTTATTCAACTCTTCTGCAAGATAGACGACGAAATGAAAAATGTCCAAAAACACAGCCAATCAAAACTCTATCCAAGCGAAATTGTCACTATAGGACTTCTCTTTGCCATGAGAGGAGAAGGCGAAAGGAAGTTTTACCGATGGCTCAAGGGAAATTTCCTTCATCTTTTTCCCAAACTTCCTGAAAGGACAAGGTTGTTTAGGCTTTTGAAAAGCCATCAAAATTGGACAAAAAGGTTTTTGGCAGAACCGACGATATTCGGAATTGCTGACACTTACGGCATTGAACTTATCCATCCGACAAGGGAAGGTAGAAGCGAAAGGCAAATAGGGAAGAAAGGGAAAAGCAACCATCGCTTTATAGTTGGGTGCAAAGTTTGTTTTGTTGCAAACAAGTATAGTTGAGGGCGAGGATATCTTTTGCA
>Ga0105160_1000509_pt1 | contig 18192 bp, 14 predicted proteins | sample GXS110809BmetaG_FD_89591 | JGI IMG/M metagenome (GOLD analysis project Ga0105160, IMG submission 89591) | Hot spring microbial communities from Gongxiaoshe hot spring, China to study Microbial Dark Matter (Phase II) - GXS 110809B | ecosystem: Environmental > Aquatic > Thermal springs > Hot...
CTAATATAAACACCATAAACAATAAAATAATAAGAATAAACAATGCGATGACTTTTATTCAACAAGATATGCTTAATAATACACCATTGTATTTCGAATTACAACCAAACGGTTCCACAAAACCTAAGCCAAATATCAATGATATACTTAGAACAAGATTACAACAATTCAAATTAAATGATCCCATCATCACAAACGTAACATTAGTAAGCTTTCAAAGAGAAAGAATAAACAATTCATTACAACAATTCGATAATATATATAGAGTAAGGATAGAAATAGAATGGATACATAAAGGACAAAATAGACGTTATCAAACCGATTTTCTTATTAGCGACTATAGCCTAAAAAAAATCTCTTCCTCACAAGATCCTGCATCAACCAACCTTAGGATTAATTTACCAAATAACTACTATTCACCTGTAATCAGAGAAACCTATGTTGATGGCATTCCTGGTGTTGATCCAGGCACTCCTTCTGACCCAGGCACTTCTTCTAATCCAGGCACTTCTTCTAATCCAGGCACTACCTCTGACCCAGGCACTTCTTCTAATCCAGGCACTACCTCTGACCCAGGCACTACCTCTAATCCAGGCACCACCTCTGACCCAGGCACTACCTCTAATCCAGGCACCACCTCTGACCCAGGCACTACCTCTAATCCAGGCACTACCTCTAATCCAGGTGGAGGTTTTGGAGCTGGAGGATGTTTTGAAAAAGGAACACTCATACCTGTCTACAAAAATGGAAAAATTTTAACCAAAAATATTGAAGATATAAATGAGCAAGATTTTGTTGTATCTTTCCATAATAACCAAATTATGCCCATAAAAGTTGAAAAGTTACATGCACACGAAGGAGAATTCCAAATTGTTGAAATTCAAACCAAATCAGGCTTGACTTTCAGAGCAACACATAATCACCCTGCAATAGTTAATAACCATCTCAGAAAATTTGGAAAGCTACAAATTGGTGACTACATCACTATTTTTAAAGATAATCAAATAATTACTGACCCGATATCCAATATATCCACACAAATAATCAAAGGCAAAGTATATTCTATTGAGATTGAATCAAATGAAAAATATTGCTATAACCACTTTATAGGAAATAATGATGCTTTTATGTTAGTAAACTGTGGTATGATGAAAATTAGTAAAGTATTAGCTAATCTATGTGTTTCAACTCTTTCATTAATTACAAGCATAGCTATAGGAACAGTAGTGATAACCTATGGATTACCAGGAGGTTCACAAACAAAATAATAAAAAGATACTATAGAGAAATTCCACGTAATGATAACTTACTAAAGAAATCAATAAATATCTAAATTATAACCAAAGATTCATGATCACCATTTTCATTTTTTTAACCTTTCCAGTTTTCTTTTTACACTTTTTAAAGATAATTTTAGTTTATAGATAATTTTGTATGTTTGCCATGAAACATCTATTTGTTTTGATAAAAATTTTTTATCTATTAAACCTTAAAAAAGCTCAACATTTCTTTTCTAAAATCGCATTAAATTCATTTTCACAATTACAGCAACATTTGCAATAGTTACAGATTGAACATTTTATACCATAACAATCCAAACAATCACATTCTTCTTTATTTTTGCAAGAACAGTATCCACTTTCTGTACAACATCTACAGTTGTATCCTTCGCATTTACAATTCCTACACTTACATAATAACATGATTAAGTTCATCAAAAAACGTAGATTATCAACAATCCTTTCCTGATAACCTCACAATGGTTCGGACATTTTGTCATAATAAAACCCTTCACTTTACCACTACTTTAGTGATAACCAAATTATAAATCAAACTCTTTAACCCGCACATGTATACCAGCATTCTTGCAATGATTTTATTAAAAAATTTTAAAAAACTATTTGTAATTTAGTTAAATTTTGTCTATGTCCTCTTTTCTTTCTGTATCTTTTTTTGGGAGTATATTTGAAGTCTACGATTTTAGGGCCTTTAAAGTGTTCTAAAACCCTGGCTTTTATAGTTTTGTTAAGATAAGGCTTACCTACTTGCAATTCTTTTCCATCATAAAAGAGTAACGTATTTTTAATTTCTATTTCTTTCCCCACTTCTTCATCTATTTTTTCAGTAGTGATTACTTGCCCATTTTCTACTTTGTATTGATGTCCTTTCACCTCTATTATTGCAAACACGCTTACCACTCCTTAACTTTTGGGTTCTATTAATAACAATTCTATAATCTTCCAAAACTGTCCTTCTTTAATTTACATTCTAATTGGGAATTGAATAGCAAACTTAGAATAATATTTATTAAACTCTGCGGTTAGGCCCAACCTCACTTTTCTATTTTGTTTATCTTGATAAAATGCACCAAATCTTAAGGTAAATTCAGATAGATTATTTTGGAAAATATAATCAGATCCTTGCAAATTTTCAATTACCTGAATTTCCTTGTTATTCAAAAGAAAATATCCCCTCACAGTAAGGAAAAAGATATCTGTATTTGTAAAATCAATTTTATCAATCCCTAAATAAAATTGATCAATACTTTGTTGATCTACTTTTATATTTTTTTGCCATAACAAATTTTGAGTATTAGTTACATAATTCAATTTAGAAAGAATATTATTTTCAAATCCCAAAACTATATTTTCTTTATTTCTTGTTTTCCAAGAAAATTCTAATCTAAAGTTTTTAGTATTAGAATTAAATTTTAGTGTTTCTTGAACACTTAAATCAACCCCTGTGTAAGAATTAATTTTATTACTCAAATTATAATTATTAAAATTTGCAAGCACATAAAATTTTGCTTGATCAAATAAAAAGTAAAGTCCATAACCTAAATAATTTGTTTTTCTTTCAAAAGGTATTTGACTTCGAAAGTAATTTTGATTTGAGGATTCCACTTTTCCTGTAGATATAATTACACCCAATTTCATATTTTCTTTTAGGTATTTGTCGGCAACAAAATTAGTTCCCCACAATTTACCATCAAAGTTAAATTGATTAGATTCAAATTTCTCAAAAACATTGAAATTTCTTAATTTTACGTTTTTAGAAAATTTTGATTCCTCACTATCGCTACTTAAGTTCAATACAACTTGATTCCTTATGTGCTCAGAAATATTTGTTCCAATAATAAAATCCTGGATTCTACTGCTATTAGCAATACTACTTCCACTTGCTGAATTTATAGTAAAGATAATAGAAGAATTATCTCCTACATTATCAAACCAGGAGACTTTAATATTAGGGTTAAGTACAAAATGGCTTACAAAGTTTAGATCAAACTGACCACTGACATTGGACCCTTGGTTTTCTATTAAATAGTAGGGTTTATTTAAATGTATATCTTGCCCTACATAAAGGTGTAAAATAGTATTGTTTAGATTCAAGTTAGAACCATTATATACAAGTATTGGTCGCAACATAGTATTCGGATCACCGTTAATAAAGTAAGCAAAATTCAACAATTCAGCATTAGAATTATTTACGATTATGTGTCTTACATTATTATCCAGATCCATCAATACTGGAGTTTGAATTTGTATTGGATTAGTCCAACCTGATTGAAACAAATTTATTCCTGCAGCAGAAAAATTATTCACAGTACTCCCCTTAACTCTTATCATTCCTGTATTTAAAATACTTCCTGAATTTACGTTAGCAAAATAAATTCCACTCGTAGAATCAACAGTTCCACTAAATGAACTATCCCAACTATTAAAAACATTTATTATTCCATTATTTGAAACATTAGCAACATTACATCTAAAAACAGCAATACCATCATTGGATAAAAAATCGTAGTTAGATCCCGATAGTAAAACATCTGTTTGAATTAAACCACTATTTTGAATATTTATAACATTATTTGTAATAATAGGATTATAAACCAATAACGCTTGATTGCGAAATGAAGAAGCAGAGGAATTAGCAGAATTAACAATATTGAAAACATTCCCATCGTTAGAAAAATTAACATCTATAGAGTTAGAAAAAGAGAAAGAATTAAAAACATAATTGTACAATCCTCCACTAAGTTGAGTATTCTGAAGATTGATCGTATTTTGAATATTGCCAGAATTTTGAAAATTATCTGCGATTTTCGTATCATAAGAAGTTAAAGAAAAATTATATAGATTATCAATGTTAGAATTTTGAACATTTATATTGTTAGTTATATTTCCTATATTTTGGATATTAGAAAAATCAACGTTAACTGAATATAGAGAATAGTTATAAAAATTTCCTGTCGGTTGATTTGTTATATCAATGTTATTATTAATAATACCATTATTTTGCAAAAAAGAATTTTGACTATAATTTGCCCAATTATATCCAACCCAACTAACAACGTTTATAAAATTAAACCCTAATAAATTCTGGTTATTAATGTTTGCATAATTAGATATAGTTGAATTGTTGGTGAAAGTTGATGAACTACCACTTCCAGTTCCTCCATAAACATAGGTAGCAAAATTATGATTCCAACCGTTATTAAAAGAAGAAGAAAAGGTATTATTAAGATTAGAGTTAATCGTAAGTGTAGATGAATTAATAATAGGAGGATTAATTACAGTAAAACCAAAAGGACTTCCATCAATAGATGCTGCTGTGTGAACTTGATTCCCCGCATAGACAATATTTAAAAAAAGCAAAAAAATAATAAACGAAAAAATAGTTAAACTTAAAATTACTTTCATACCCAATCACCCTCCCTTTTATTATTTATCATTGTTAAAATTTTTATTGTTTTCTTTTTGAAGTCTATTAAAATGAATTCTACAGCCCTCTTTTATTATCCTCCATTAAATCTTTAAAAAAGAAAAATAAAACAATTGTAGAAATAATATAAAATGATGAAATTAGGGCAAATAGGATTAGGATACTGGGGAGAAAATATATTCAGAAATCTTTTAAAAATCGACAAAGTACACTCAATTACTATATTTGATGAAGATAAGACAAGAATTAATTACATTATTGAAAAATACAAAGGGATAAAGGAAATTTTGGTAGCAGAAAAAAAGGAAGATCTAATAAACCTCGATTGTATTTTTATATCCACTCCCGCAGCAACACATTACGATTTAGCAAAGTTCTTTATTGAAAACAAAAAACACATCTTCGTAGAAAAACCACTATCCCTAAAAGTTAGCCAGGCAATAGAATTAAAAGAACTATCAAAAAAGAATGGAGTAATCTTAATGGTAGGGCACCTACTGCTCTACCACCCAGCAGTAAAAAAAATCAAACAAATAATAAAAGAAGGATCCTTAGGAAGAATATACTACATTTATTCAAACAGGTTGAATCTTGGTAAATTAAGGACAGAAGAAAACATACTGTGGTCTTTCGCACCGCACGATATATCCGTAATCCTTTATTTATTGGAAGAAGAACCAAAAAATGTATCCGCATTCGCATCAGCACATATAAACCCAGAAATTTTTGATATAACACTTACAACTCTGGAATTTTCTAATAACATTAAAGCCCATATATTCGTTAGTTGGCTAAACCCATTCAAAGAACACAAAATGACAATCATAGGATCAAAAGGAATGTTAGTTTTTGATGATCTAACAAAAGAAAAATTATTTTTCTACCCACACAAAATAGAATGGAAAGAAGGAAAGATACCAGTTGCAAACAAAGCAGAATACCAAACAATAGAAATTGAAAACTCTGAACCTTTATACAATGAATTAACGCACTTTTTAGAATGTATAGAAAAAAATTCGGAACCTTTAACTAATGCTGACGAATCTATTAGAGTGTTAAAAATAATAGAAAAAGCAGAGAATTACATAAAAAATAACCGAGAAAGAAAAAATCAAGAAAGAGAATATTTCATCCATGAAAGCAGCTATATAGATGAAAACGTTGAGATTGGTAAAAATACTAAAATATGGCATTTTTGTCACGTTTTAAGAAACACAAAAATAGGAGAAAATGTTATATGTGGGCAGAACGTAATGATTGGTCCTGATGTGATTATCGGTAATGGTTGCAAAATACAGAACAATGTTTCAATATATAAAGGTGTTGAATTAGAAGATGATGTTTTTTGCGGTCCTTCCTGTGTATTCACAAATGTATATAATCCAAGGGCTTTCATCGAAAGAAAAAATGAATTTAGGAAAACATTGGTAAAAAAAGGAGCAACAATAGGAGCAAACGCAACAATAGTATGCGGAGTAACTATCGGGAAATATTCTTTCATAGGTGCAGGAGCAGTTGTTAATAAAGATGTACCTGACTATGCTCTTGTTGTAGGAGTACCTGCAAAACAAATAGGATGGGTATGTAAATGCGGAACACGACTAAAATTTGAACAAAACTACGCAGTATGCCAATATTGTCAAAACGAATATAAATTAGAAGAAAATAAAGTTATACCTGTAAAAGAAAAATAGAGGTGATTAAAATGTTAAAAAATATTACAGAAAAAAACAAAATTTTTTTAACAATTTTACTTCTATTTATTTTTACAATCAATATTTCCTTTGCACTAAGTGTATCACCTAACAACGAATATTGCTGTTATCTTTATTTGTATAACAAATATTACCTTTTCGATCTAAAAGAGAAAAAAATAATAAAAAACGTTGAAATGCCTGATTACTATGACAATGTATTTTTCATTTCAAAAGATAAAGTTGCCTTTGTAAAAGGTCAAAAGATAGAAATTATGGATAGCTTAATTTTAAAACCAGAGGCACAATTTAATTTTAATCAAACAATTAGAGATCTAAAAGTTGTAAAAGAAAACGATACAGAAAGTTTCTTCCTTATATTCACTGACTACTCTATTAGATATTTTAAATATGACAAAAACAAGGGCATAATTAATTTAATAACTCAAAAAGATTTAGTAAAATATCATGACTCATTAATCAAAGATAATGAAATATTCGTTGCTGACAATATGTTTATCTCTATTTTCAGAGAATCATCGTTTCTTTTCTTTAAATGGCTGAGTTCAAAAAAAATAAAACTTGAAGATGTTGTTTATAGTTTAGATGTAGGGAAGAATAAGTACGCAGTTCTACATTATGTTTCTACAAGCAAAAGAAAAGTTTCTTTTTATACACTAAATGGAATGGAAATAACAACAAAAGAATTGGAAGGTAATTACCAAAAATTGTGGTTCGACAAATCTGAAAAAGAAGTTGTTCTTTTTGATAATTCAAACAGTATTAAAATACTTTCTCAAAATGGAGAAATAAGGGAAAGCAACATATATGGTGGAAAAATAGACCAAATGCAAAAATTCAACGAAGGATTCATATTAGTAGTAATAGAAGACAAACCCAATTTTGTTGTTTTAGATAGTAATTTTAATATGTAAATCTAATAACAATCTTCATTTCTTAAAACCCTACCTATTTTTCAATAGAGAGTATCTTTTCATATTCCCAAAAGAGTGTTTGGAATATCTTTGTTGAAATTTTTTTGTAAGGGAAGTTTGTGTAAGGAAGGTTCGCGAAAAAGGGGTGAAAAATGATGAAACTCATTATTCCAGCTTTAATCTTAGCACTTATATTTTCTTTAAGTTATTCCAAAACTATAAGTATTTTAATAGGTGGGTCATTAGATGGATGGAAAGAGATAGCAGACGATTTCTGCAAACAAACAGGAATAAAAGTAGATGTAGTCCAAGGCCCTCCATCTACAGACGGAAGAGAAATAATGTATTCTATTTCTTTATTGACTAAAACAAAAGGTTTCGATATAGTTTATTTGGATGTTGTATGGTTGGGTAAGTTTGCCTCTGCTTCTTGGCTTACTCCAATATCGAATTTCGTAGATCCTTTGAAATATTTTAAAGAAAACAATTTAGCTGAATCGAGTTTTCTCGCATCCCTATATAAAGATACATTTTACACAGTTCCCATAAAAGCGGATGCAGGCGTCCTTTACTACCGTAAAGACCTATTAGAAAAATATGGCTACAATGTGCCACAAACATGGGAAGAATTAAAAAATATAGCGCTGAAAATTAAAGAAGAAGAAAGAAAACAAGGAAACATAATAGAAGGATTTGTTTTTCAAGGTAAACAGTATGAAGGATTGGTATGTGATTTTTATGAAGTACTCAGAGGAATGGGATATGAGTTAATAGGTCAAGAAAAAGGAAAATTCGTAGTAAAAATTAAAGAAGATGAATTAGAAAAAGTGTTGCAATTTTTTAGAAGTTTAATAGAGGAAGGAGTAAGTCCTCAGTCAGTGGTTAATTATGAAGAAGAAGAGTCAAGAATAGTATTTCAGCAAGGGAAAGCAGTTTTCGCTAGAAACTGGCCGTATGCTATAAAAATGTTAGTAGAAGATGAAAATATGAAAGACAAATTCGGTGTTTCTGTTCTACCAGGTAAAAATCCTACGCTTGGAGGATGGGCACTCGCAGTTTCTAAATACTCACCTAATCAACAAGAAGCATGGATATTCATCGATTTCGTGGTTAAAAACGGATTAAAAACACTTTTTCTAAAGCGCGGAGATATACCAACAAAAATTGATTTATTCCAAGATCCTGAAATAACTCAAAAACTACCCTATTATGATGTTATAATGGAATCGATAGATTTTTCAAAGCCTCGAACAATACACCCTCTTTATCCAAGAATTTCCAATATAATCCAAATTTATGTAAGTGGAGTTTTAGCAGGAAAAATAAAACCCAAAGAAGCAGCAAAAAAAATGATTAACGAAATACAAAAAATTATCTCTTTATGAAAGGAAACAAGATATTTATTCAGAATTATATGTAAGTATGGAAGCAACGATAGATTTCAAATTAGCCGATAAAGTATCTAGATTGATAGATGAAGTTAATAAAGTAATCGTGGGTCAGAGAAGTGTTATTTTGAAATGTATCTTAGCATTACTTGTTGATGGTAATGTGCTGGTAGAAGGTGTTCCTGGTTTAGCCAAAACATTGATTTTTAAAACCTTAGCTTCTGCAACAGGTGGAACATTCAGGAGAATTCAATTCACACCCGATTTACTACCAGCAGACATAACAGGAACAAGGGTTTTCAACCCCCAAACATTAAATTTTGAAGTAGTATTGGGTCCCATATTTGCAAACTTTGTTTTAGCAGATGAGATAAATAGAGCTCCTGCAAAAGTACAAAGTGCTCTTTTGGAAGGAATGCAAGAAAAACAAGTAACCATAGGAAACCAAACTTTCCCATTGCCACGGCCATTCATAGTAATGGCTACACAAAACCCCATAGAAAGTGAAGGAACTTATCCACTTCCAGAAGCCCAATTAGATCGTTTCATAATGAAAGTCAAAATAGATTACCCTACTTTTGCTGAAGAAAAGGAAATACTAAGACGAATGCAAAGTAATTTCGATATACCTACAGTAGAAAAAGTAATAGAAATAAACGAAATTATAGATTTACAGATGGAAGTCGAGAAAATAAAGGTAAGCACTAAGATTGAAGATTATATAACAAAACTCGTTTTTATTACAAGAAAACCACATTTATATGGTTTAAATGCTTTATCTAAGTATATAATGTATGGAGCAAGTCCAAGGGCAACATTGGCATTTATCAAACTCTCTAAAGCCCTTGCTTTCATAGACAAAAGGAGCTTCGTAATACCAGAAGATATCGAATATCTCGCTTTCGATGTATTAAGACATAGAATAATCCTAACTTATGAAGCACAAGCAGAAAACATAACAACAGAAGATATAATCCTTACAATCATTAAATCACTACCTAAAGTATGAAAGGGGGTTAAAATTAATGTATATTAATAAGCAATTCTTGTTTGATCTCCTTAACACAATAGGACCTTCAGGATATGAAAAAGATGTTAGCAAAATATGGAAAGAATATGTATCGAAATTTGCAGACAATGTATTTACTGATTTTCATGGAAATTCATTCGCACAAATCAACAAAGGAGCAAACATCAGGTTCCTAGTAGCAGGTCATATAGATGAAATCGGCTTTATGGTATCACAAATAACAGAAGACGGGTTCATAAAATTCATCCCAATCGGTGGATGGGATACACAAATCCCACAGGGCCAGAGAGTATGGATTAAATCCTCTAAAACAGGAAAAATAATAGAAGGTGGAATAGGCAAAAAACCTATACATTTATTAAAAGATGAAACTGAAAGAAATAAAGTTGCAAAAATAGAAGATTTATGGATAGATATAGGAGCTTCGTCTAAACAAGAAGTAGAGGAGATAATTTCAATAGGAGACCCTATAGTTCTTGCTGCGTCAGCAAAAGAAATTCTTAATAATAACATAATGTCAAGAGCTATAGACAACAGAGTGGGGGCTTTCACTGTTGCAGAAGCACTGAGATTAGCCAAAGAATTAGGAGTTAAATCCGATATAGTTAGCGTAGCTACAGTTCAAGAAGAAATAGGCTTAAGAGGAGCATATACAAGCGCATACAGAGTTAATCCACACATAGGAATAGCAGTAGATGTAACGTTTGTATCGGATGATCCAGGAACTAAAGAATCAGCAAAAATAATCGGAGAAATCAAGGTATCAAAAGGAGCAGTCCTGACAATAGGACCCAACATTAATCCAAAGTTATTTGAAATACATAAATCAGTTGCAGAAAAACATCAAATCCCTTATCAAATTCAGCCTGCCCCCAGAGGAACAGGTACAGACGCTAACATAATTCAACTAACAAGAGAAGGACCTGCAACATCTTTAATATCAATACCTACAAGATACTTGCATACCCCAATAGAATTATGTAATCTTAACGATTTGGACAACGTAGTCAAAATTATAGCATACTCAATAAAGGAAATCGAAGAAAATTATAAACTCGAAGATTTAATCCCTTGGTAAAATAATTATCACACAAAATAAAAGAACCAGTTAAACATATTTTTCAATGATCTTTTTTAAATATTTTCACAAATATTTTAAATTTGTAAAAAAAAAATACTTTTTACTCGTTAGTTTTTTTTTATATTCTTTAAAGACAGGAGGTGATTAAACTATGGCAACAAGTAGTGTTAATAATAATAACCCAAGCAATAACACTACAAACACCAACAATTCGGTAAATACAAAACCTGTCCAAAGTCAAACAATATCATGTTCAACAACCACAGAGTCTACTTCAAATACAACAAAAGATAACATACATCTTAAATATCAAAATTTAAAAGATATTCAAGTAGATAAAGTAATTAGTGGAGAAACAAACAAAAAACCAGAAAACAATCAATCATCCATAGGAGTTAATTCCAACAGCTTAGTTAATTCAGTAGGAGAAATATCAAACCAAATTGACCCCCATGCTCAAATATATCCATCCAACAACTACAGCCAAATAGGATATCCCAGAAAACCAGATACCGAACTCAAAGATACTCACCTATCCAACATCGTATCAAAAGACGTCCAAAATCAACAACAAACCCATCAAAAACCAGATACCGAACTCAAAGATACTCACCTATCTAACATCGTATCAAAAGACGTCCAAAACCAACAACAAACCCCTCAAAAACCAGATACTGAACTCAAAGATACTCACCTATCTAACATCGTATCAAAAGACGTCCAAAACCAACAACAAACCCCTCAAAAACCAGATACTGAACTCAAAGATACTCACCTATCCAACATCGTATCAAAAGACGTCCAAAACCAAAAACAAAACCCTCAAAAACCAGATACTGAACTCAAAGATACTCACCTATCCAACATCGTATCAAAAGACGTCCAAAACCAAAAACAAAACAGCATGGATGAAAACACAAAACAATTCGTAGATAAAGTAAATGATGTAGTTAATAATCCTGAAAAATATGCAAATCCATTTACAGGTAAGAATGGAAAAGGTGAGCAATGGGATAATTGGGGTCTTGGATTATTTAACACTTTATCAGAAGGAAAGGATGAAGCATTAAGGCAAAAAGATGCTAAGGCGGCTCTTCAAAAACTAAGAGAAGAAGGTAGGTTAAGAACAGATTGGGATAACTTAGCTCCAGGGTCATACATTTTGTGGGATGAAGGACAATGGGGGAAAATAGGAGTCTTCACAGGAGAAAGAAATGAAAAAGGAGAACCATTAATAGTCATTACTGGAAATGGACAAGGAGATTTTACAGGTATAAAGAAAATCCCACTATCAGAAGCAGAAAAAATTCTCGGAGCCAAACCTGAAGGCTTCGCTTTACCACAGTTTGGAAATAACCAAACTCAACCTAATCAACCAAATCAAATTAACAACCAACCTAATAATGAACAAAATAATCCTTCACAAGTAAATCCAAACAATTCAGGGCAAGTATCATTCCCACCTGATATGGATCCTGCTCAAAGAGAAAAAATAGAAAGATATTTAGCAAAAGCCAATGATGCCCTTGTTAATCCTCAGAAATATAGAAACCCTGGTAATAAAATGACCGGAAATGGGGAACAATGGGACCTCTGGTGCTTAGGATTTGTCAATGAAATGGGTGACAAAAAAGATCCTTCGCTACAGCAGGACAGTGCAAAATTAGCATACTATGATCTTCTAAATAAAGGTAGAATAAGAACAGATTGGGATCAAATGGTACCAGGATCATACATCTTATGGGATGAAGGAGAATGGGGACATATAGCAATATACACAGGAGAAAAGAATGAAAAAGGAGAACCCATAGTGATAACAACTACTGGTTGGGGCGGAGTAAGCGGAATCCATAAAATGCCACTTTCCCAATTAATACAAATGATGGGAGCAAAACCAGATGGTTGGGCAATACCTAAACTATAAGAAATAAAAAAATAAAGAAAATAAAGGGGGTTTCACAAAAAAGCCCCCTTATTTTTTTATCAAAATTTTAGAAAATTCTTAATCATTCTCTTTCAAACATTTTGTCTATATCTTTAAAAGATATCTTAACCATAACATTTCTACCATGAGGACAAAAATAGGGATTTAGTTCTTCCAATTCAATCAATTCATTGAATATTTTTAATAGTTCTTCTTCGGACAATTTATGTCCCTTCTTTACTGCAGCTTTACAAGCTACTTTAGATAATACATCCTTAATAATCTCTTCATCATCAAAAACAATGCTATCAAAATTATCAACTATAAATGAAACAGTTTCCCTAATGTAGTTAATATTAAAGACAGAAGGGAAAGAAAGGATAGACAATTCCTTTTCTTTTAATTCCGCCTCAAACCCCAACTTCCTTAAAAAATTAACGATTTCTTCCACATTTTCCTCTTCCTTCACTTTCAAAGTTATTGGTATAAGCAATTTTTGGATTTTTTGTTTTTCCTTTTCTTTGAAAATTTTTAATAACTTAGAATAAATAACTTTTTCATTAGCATTATGTTGATCAACAATAAAGAAATTATTTTCGAAAAGGACGAGGAAATAACAATTATCCCAATAATGAAGTAGTTTAGGCTTTTTTTTGTCTTCCAAATTATCAAGCTTAACTATACTTTGCATAACATTAGTTTTCATTTCTAACTTTTGGTCAGTATTTGAAAAATCCAATAAAGAAGAAGTACTTTTTTCTTGCACCTTATCCTCTATCTTTTCCTCTATTTTTTCAACTTTTTCTTCTATTTTTTGTGCTGTATTTTTTAGATTTTGATACCAATTAATTTGTTCGCCTTTTTCCTCAACTTGCTGGTCAATAAAAATAATAGGTTTAGACAACAAGTATTTATTTATAAAGTTTTTAATAGTCTTTTGCAAGAAATCTTTAAGAAAAATAGGTTTAAGGAAACGGACTTCTAATTTTCGAGGGTGCACATTGCAATCAACTTCGGACGGCGGTAATTCTATTGACACTATTCCCTCTATTCTCCCTCGTTCCCCTAAAACCGTTCTAAATGTATTTACAACTATTTTTTCCAACTCGCTCATCAACACAATCCTCTTATTAACATAAACATAAAAGTTGTTTTTAGCAGTTTCAATTTTTTCGTCATATTTATAATTAGTTGATAAAACAAGAGTTATTTTGTACCCCTCTATCTCTTGGATTTGCAAAGCAACTTCTTTTATTCTAAAAATTTCTTTTACTCTTGATTCTAAAGTAGTAGGGATAAAATTATGTCTGAGTTTGTCTTCAACATATAAGGAAAACAGTATGTTGTTGTTTATTGCTGCAAATTGTTTAAAAGTATTCATTATGTTGTGTAATTCAATTTTCTCGGATTTAAGGAAATTTCTTCTAACAGGAGAGTTGAAGAATAGATCATTAACTTTTATAATCGTGCCGCTTTTTGGGTTAAAACTTGTAGGTTCGATTCTAATTATTTTTCCTTCACTTGCCACCAAGGTATATGCTTGTTCTTGCTCAAGAGTTTTGGATGTTATTTGAATGTTAGATATTTGTGAGATAGCGTATAGGGCCTCCCCTCTAAAACCAAAAGTTTGTATTTTAAGCAAGTCTTCTTCACTATTTATTTTGCTTGTTGAATATCTTTGGATTGTATAAGGTAGGTCATCTTTGTCGATACCAATCCCGTTGTCCCTAATTTCAATAAGTTTAAGGCCGCTATTTAAGATCCTAACACTTATGTTTGTTGAATTAGCATCTATAGAGTTTTCGATTAGTTCTTTTAGTGCATTAGATGGTCTTTCTATAACTTCACCGGCAGCTATTTTGGAAAAAACACTTTCAGGTAACTGCTTTATCCTACCCATTTCGTAATACCTTCCTCAGAAAAATCATCCACATATCCAAAAACTAGGCTCACATACGCACTTTATTAATATTATCCATCCCAATATCAAAGTCCTTTATTAATATTTAGTTAACAAAATTTTAACAAAATATCGTGTTTTTTTACATTTTTTTACAATTATTCCACTTGGCAAATCAAAAAAATTGATTATATATACAAAGGATGATAATAATTATCCAAAATAATACCTAAGTAAAAGGGGGTTAATACAAATGAAAAAAAAGAAAGGTATAGTTTTAATGATAACCATTGCATTTTTAACAGTTCTAATAGCAGTTGTAATTCTTGCCCTTAACTCTTACAACTCAAGGTTTTCTTCAAACAATATAGAAAGATATTATGTAATGCAAAACATTGCAAAAGGTGCTTTAAATAGAGCTATCGCTCAATTGTATGCCAACCCTGGAGATGGAATGGAGAAACATTCACATACAGAACTCCCTTAAGAAATTATAACGTTACAACAACAGTTACACCCCAGGGATTCCCCTCAGATACAGTTATAATAAACATCGCTGTTTCAAATGGCAGAAATAATATAGACTTAGTTGGAATAGCGCAAGTTGACATTCTTTTTGATCCTGGGTCATTTGCAATAGCAACAGGCTCAAACATAACAACACAAGGAGGAAACCAATTGGTATTTACCTCTGACGACCCAAATGTAAGACTAAAAATATTAACAACTCAAGATATAACATGGGTTAGAGACTATCAAAATAATAACATCCAAGCACAAAACTATTCTATAGACCAAGCTATTGAAACTCAGGAAATAAGCACAATAATAGCAAAAAGTATTACAGGAGGAGGGACAGTAGACGCAGCAATAGCACAACAAATCGATCCAAATTTTAAACAAAGATTACAAAGCAACAATGATTTAGTAATAGATAACATAAATATAACTCCAGAATTTATAGAACAAAAATTTAGAACTTTTGTCGGCTCATTCCCAAATTTTGGAACAATCACAAATACAGGTAGCCTCTCATTTACAAACAGTGAAGCCATTGCACAACCAGGTGTTAAATACATAAATCCATCTATACCCAATCAAGGAGTAATCTATATAACATCTCCTGGAGAATATTACTTCGATGGAAGTTTAGATCTACAAGGCCAAGGAAATCTTAATATGGGTAGAATCCAAGTAAGATTACCAAAAGCAGGAGAAGGTCAACTATATGATAATTACAGAAACTTCTTTAATTACGTTAGAACAACATTTGGTAATAATTCAAAATATACCTTTGATGGGACAATATATACAAACAACCCACCAGGGGGACAATACACAGCTAAAATAAGACCTTTAAGTGAAGCCCCACAAGATGCACTACCCATATTTATACAGGCAAACTACTCAGATACAACAACAAGCAGCGGTAGTGGTGGAGGTAGAGGCAGAGGTGGTGGAGGAAGTGGCAACGCAACAACAACAATAATAGACCCAGACTTTTATTTCAGAACTAATGGGAAAACAGGCCAAAATTTCGCTTTTTACGGTAATAAAAAAGCTGGTATTAATATATATATAAACGGTAATGTACAAGTAGGCGGTAATGCTATTATTAATCAAATAGATACAGATAGAAGCAATTTAACCTACAATACACTCTTAAGGAAACCATCAACACTAAGGTTATATTTAGCATCAGGATACAACTTCACAGCAGGGAATGCTACAATAAATGCTGCTATAATTACCGATAATTTCAGGATAAATGGAAATCCAACAATATACGGTGCAATGTATGGAATGAATTTTTCAAATAACAATAATTCCTCATATAGTTTCGCAGGATCAATAACATTTACATATGATTCATCATTATTATCAAGAAGTCAAAATAGACAGAGGTTCAACCCAAGGTTGCTACACGTTTATATCCAACAATAATGAAGGAGGAAAAAATGAGAAAGAAAAAAGGATTCTCAATTTTAGAAGTATTAGTATCTTTTCTAATAGTAGTAATTGCCATATTTGGAGTAGTAGATTTTATCCTTTTTTACTCAAATTTTAATAGATCCTTAGAGAATAGGATACTCACATATACGATGGCTAACCAAGTATTAAACAACTTACTTTCAAGACCATACAATAACTTAAGAAATCTGGTAAATCAAAATATAACAATAACTCGCGGAAATATAACGATTACATATACTGTAAATGAAAGAGCTTTTAGACCCATATGGTTACCCGTGGGATCCAATGAAAATATGCTAATAGAAATCTACGTCAATGCAACATATGTTGACAAAGGTAGAACGATTTCTAACATAAGGCTTTGGGGAACAAAATACAGATGGGAGGGTATTATTAATGAAAGACCACAATAAAAAAGGATTATCATTAGCTGAAACCATCATAGCAATTGGCTTAGCATCATTACTAATGATTATAACATACACACTATTTGATATAACAATGAAAAACTACTATAGGAACGAAGAATTAAACTCTAATTTAGATAGAGCAAGAAAAATAGTCCCAATTATTAATAGACATTTACTAAATGCAGGCTTTGGATTCCCTTCAGGAGCTACTTTTGCAGTAGTATCGGCAGGAACAGGAAATGTAATAACAAGCAATGAAAGAGCAGATATACTCTTTTTAGCAGATTATACCGCATTTAACAATACCCCAACAAATATAAGAAGAAGAGACATATTCTTTACTCCACGGAGTTTTTCAACATCCGGAAACCAGTTTAATCTACAAATTGATAGATTAAATGGAGAAGATGATGGAACTATAGATAACAACTACTTTGGATTAAATATAAATAGTTTTAGAGTAGGTAGCGGTATAATTTTCCTTTCTTACTACATATACAATCCATCATCACCTTCTCCCGCACCTAATAACAGTATAAGACAAAACTTTGCTCAAATAAAAGCCGTAGGAATAATAACTGCCAGGAATGGTAATCAATTAAGAGGAGAAATCATAGGACCACATAGGCTTTCTATTGCCGATAATTTTCCAGCAGCATATCAAATGGTTACTTCTAATGGAATAACAAATTTCAGCGGCGTTATACCGGCTATAATTATAGGTATAAATGATAACAATGACTCCCCATTGTTTATAAATAGCTCAAGGAATAATCAAAGAGTTTTAGATGATGCAGCTTTTTTTAAAATTTTCTATAGATACAATGATGGAACAGTTGTATTCTCTCAAGATACATTAACAAATAATAATCAAAACATTGTGCTTGATTCTTCAGCAGTCTTACAAAGGTATGTCGATAGCATAGGATATGTTTTAATATTTAGAGAAAGAAGGAGAAGGACAGATGCAAACTGGATGCAACGTAATATAAGGTTTGTTACAAGAGGGATAGATGTACAATTCACATTTAACAACGAAAGAAGAACACACCATATATTAAGTGATGAAGTAAAATTATTCAACATATACAACAGGAATAATTTCCAATGAATGAATTTTCTTCAACTATC
>Ga0105160_1000511_pt1 | contig 18157 bp, 12 predicted proteins | sample GXS110809BmetaG_FD_89591 | JGI IMG/M metagenome (GOLD analysis project Ga0105160, IMG submission 89591) | Hot spring microbial communities from Gongxiaoshe hot spring, China to study Microbial Dark Matter (Phase II) - GXS 110809B | ecosystem: Environmental > Aquatic > Thermal springs > Hot...
ATGATGTAGAGAGGATAGTTAGAGAAGCAAAGAGTGTTACTTAATACTGAGTATCGGAACACGCTACTAGAGAATACATATTATTATTGCTTACCATCATACTGCTGCTACTGCTACTACTATTATTACTGTGCTAGACTCTCCTAGCCTTTGTAAGCCTCCTACGCAACACGATGTATGCAATTATTGCTACTGCAACTGCTAGGGATACAATCTCAAGGTTCTCATCGATGAATGCTAGCATCTGCTCCCCCCATAGCATTATAAGTACTGCTTCAGCATAGAACCTTGCTCCCCTTCCTATTATAGATGCTATTATGAACCCCTTCAGGCTTAGCCTGAATATGCCAGATGCTATTGTGAATACCTTGTATGGTATTGGTGAGAATGCTGCTATAAGCACAGCCCATACACCGTACTCCTTGAAGTACTCATCTGCTCTAGCAAGCATACGCTCAGAGAAGATTCGCTTTGCTACCCTTCTACCTCCCTTCAAGCCTATGTAGTAACCTGCTACGCCTCCAAGCACAGAGCCTATGGTTGCTATGGTAGCATAGTATAATGCTAGAGCAGGGTTTGCTAATGCTAATGCTATAAGCAGTACATCTGGAGGTACAGGGAATACAGATGACTCGAGGAATGCAAGTATGAATAGCCCAGCATCGCCTATAGGCATGAACACCTCTCTAGTCCATCTCAGTAGTTCATCTACTATACCCAACCTTTCTATCAGTACGCCTATACATATGTATTATAAAAGGATGAGGGTGTATATCCAAATATATTAATCCTCTTCTCTTCCCGTTTGTATTCCTCCTGCTCTTATCTGCTTAATTTATGGTCATTTGCTACTATCTACCACTTATCATACCTACCTGCTTACCTGCTTACTTGCTTGATTGCTTACTTGCCTATACCTCTTATATGCCAATGCAGCAAACATGCTTGCTACAGATGCTACTCCTCCTATCATGAACTCTGGCACAACCATGAATGGATATACCCTAAAGTCATTGCCTACTAATGCAACTGGATCATTGTTCAGGAAGAAGACTGCAACGAAGTACCACTCTCCAACCTGATCTATATTGCTGCCATCCCAATGTACAGAGAAGCACTGATCCATGCTAGAGAGCTCTGGAGGGCATGGTATTGGTGTTGATGATGAGAGCTTTGCCAATCCATGGCTTTCGTACTGTGTTGGATCTGATCCTGGAGGGAGTATATAGCAGACCATCTCAACATCATTGCCTGGAAGGGGTACAGCAGCCCAATCTATCCCTGCTACACAATCAACATCCTCATTGAGCATCAATGGGTTTGCATTGGTTACTAGAGCACCACTTGTATGATATGCCTTGACAGCAGCATCATTCTCCAATATTGTAGGGATGTCACCGCCACATATTATTGGATTATGTGGAGGTCCTGGCACCTCACATATCTCATCTATTGGTGGAGGCAATGGCTCTTCTGGTGGTGAAGATGGAGGCTCTCCACCAGGCTCATCTCCAGGTGTAAGATGCTCTGCATCATCTCCACCAGCTGCATAAGTACTAGCGAAGCCTGTTGATACAAGTACCAGCACAGCAAGAACCATGTAGAGTTTTTCTAGCATGGTTGGATAGTACATTACATATATAAAAAAATTATGGAATTCTATACAAGTATCCCATGTTATATAACAAAGGTTACATGGTTGAAACACATAGATAATAAAGGGGTTGATATGGAGCATAACCATGCATACTGTAGATATGGATATGCTTCATAAGGTGCTTGATGCTTCAAGTGCACAATACACTGAGTTGAGATATCATGCTAGAACTCTCAACGAGATCAGGATAGTTGATGGCAAGGTTGAGAGGGCAAGATCTGTTATCAAGTCTGGTGTAGGCATAAGGGTACTCAAGTACGGTAGATGGGGCTTCAGTAGCACAAGCATAATCACAAGGGATGAACTGATCAGAGCACTTGAGCAAGCAATCAAGTCTGCAAGTGCAAAGAGTTATGGTAGTGATACCAATACTGTAAGAGGCTTAGCAGAGGCAAGGCTTGCTAGAGGTTTATTCATGCCAGAGATAAATGGTAGGTTGGAGGATCATAGCATAGAGGAGAAGGTTAGGATAGCAAGGGAGGCAGAGAGAGAGGCAAGGAAGGGCAAGGGCAGTAAGAGCAAGGATATCAGTTCTGCATCATGCACATACAGGGAGATGATAGATGCAAAGGTTATACTGAGTAGTGATGGTGCAAGTGCAGAACTACATGACTCAAAGCCAGAGATCGTTGTTACTGCTATAGCAGGTAAGGGAAGCATGAAGGTAAGTGCAAGCGAGGGTGTATGTGTAACTGGTGGCTGGGATGATCTCTTCAAGGATAAGGATCACCTTGCAATAGCAAGAGAGGCAGCAGAGAAGGCTACAAGGCTTCTTAATGCTAAACAACCTAGAGGAGAGCGTACAACGATCATCCTTGACCCTGCTATGGTTGGGCTATTGGCACATGAAGCAATTGGGCATGTTGTTGAGGCTGACTTTGTGCTCTCAGGTTCTATAGCAAAGGATCTTCTAGGCGAGAAGGTAGCAAGCGAACTTGTAACCTTGGTTGATAGTGGTACATCTAACATAGTGCCAAATGCTGCTGGCACAGTGTTTGTTGATGATGAGGGTGTCATGACTAGGAGTGTAAGGATAATAGATAAGGGTGTTATGAGTTCATACCTTCACAATAGAGAGAGTGCTTATATATTTGGAGTAGAGCCAACTGGGAATGCTAGAGCATTTGAGTACAACGATGAGCCATTGATAAGGATGAGGAATACGTACATAGAGCCTGGAGAGTACAGGCTGGATGAGATGATCAAGGAGGTTAAGCATGGTTATATGCTCAAGGGTGCAAGGAATGGGCAGGCTGATGCTAATGGTGAGTTCATGTTTGGGGCAGAGGAGGCATACCTTATAGAGCATGGGGAGGTTAAAGAAGTATTCAGAGGAGTGAGCATATCTGGCATAACTATGGATGTGCTAAAGAGTATTGATGCTATAAGCAGTAGCAATGACTTCAAGTATGATATAGGCACTGGCTATTGTGGAAAGTACCAACCTATGAAGGTTGATGGAGGAGGCTCATATATAAGGTGTAATGCAATAGTTGGTGGTGTGCAGTGAAGGTTAAGGATCATAATGATGGTAAGGGCAAGAGGAAGCGTATAAAGCGTATAAAGGAAGGTCTCAATATGGATAGTAATACTTGCAAAGATGTAGATCTCCTACACCTATCTTCACTTGCAGTTAATGAGGCATTAAGGCTAGGAGCAAGCGAGGCAGAGGCTTATGCTAGTAGGAGTAGACATATTACAGCATACGTAGAGAGCAATGATCTAAAGCATATAAAGGTTGATGAGCCTTTAGGTATAGGGATAAGGGTTATACTCAACAAGGCACAGGGTTTTGCCTCAGTAAATACATTTGATGCTGATAAGATTAGGGATGCTATTAACACTGCATTAAGTATGGCAAGGGCATGCCCAAGGGATAGGTATCAGAGGCTTCCTAGCAAGAGTAGTAAGATACCAAGGCTCAATGGCATATACGATAGCAGTATTGAGGGGATAGGCGTGGATGATGTTGCCCTGTATGCTTATGAGATGCTAAAGACTGCTAAAGGTTATGATGCAAGGGTTACAGTTGATAGTGCACTATTCTCATCCACATCCCTGGAGCATGCAGTATCTAACTCGAATGGGATAGATGCTTGTGAGAGGATAAGCATAATCACGTGGAGCATCATGGGTATGGCTAGGGATGGGAGTAGCAATGTATCGAACTTTGATGTACAGATGGGCTCTAGCCATTATCTAAGGGGTGTGGATGTTGTATCAACTGCTAGAGAGTTTGCTAGCAATGTTGTCAAATCCCTCAACAGTAGGAAGGTCGAGAGTTTCAAGGGTACTATGATAATAACGCCTAACGCATTCCTTGAACTCGTGAAGGATCCCCTAGTATATGCTATAAATGCATTCAATGTTCAGAGAAGGGTAAGCAGGTTTGCTAGGATGCTAGGCAGAAGGGTTGCAGCAGATAGAGTAACCATCATCGATGATGCAACATATACAGAGGGTATAGGTGCAAGCAGTTTCGATAGGGAGGGTGTTCCTCACAAGAAGAATGTGATAGTAGAGCATGGTATACTTGAAGGGTTCATACATAACACCTATACAGCAGGTAAGGCTGGTATAGAGAGTACTGGTAATGCATCTGGAGGGATAGCATCCCCTCCCTCAATAGATACTACAAACCTGATAGTAGAGGCAGGGGATATTGGTTATGATGAGATGGTAAGAGAGGTTAAGAATGGGATAATTGTGAATAGGTTCTCTGGCAATGTTAGCAGTGTTGATGGGAACTTCTCTGGCGTGGTTAAAGGGGGTCATATGATAAAGGATGGGGAGGTGGCATACGCTGTTAGGGAGATGATGGTTGCAGGCAATATATATGATGCATTGAATGATATATCTATGGTATCTAAAGAGAGGAGACTGGTTCTAGACTCACTGCTACCCTACATAGCAATAGATAATGTATCATTCACTGCTGGCTGAACTAAATAAATTGTTGCTATACAGTTTATGCAGTAGGCTTCTTCACAACTATGACACCTTGCATCCATGGATGAGGTATGCAGTGATAAGGATACTCTCCAGGCTCAACGAATACAAACTCCCACTTGCTACCAGGCATAAGGTAGCCGTTTGGTGGCAACTCATCCCAGTGCTCCTTTGCTGTAGAGTCGAATGGCCCACTATAATGGTCATGGTAGTTTGTATCTGATGTTACAGTATGAGCAGTTATATCCTCATTGATCCATACAACTTTGTTATCTATGCCTATGTTTATTGTAACCCTCTTTGGTACAAAGTTATCCTGCTGGTTTGGATCGAATGCACCATTAACTATCCTGATCTCTGTTATCTTAGGAGGATTGATCCACTCTGCAGGGAATGTAGGCTTCCTGTTTATCTCTGGCAGGTAGGAGAAGATGTAGTAGGATATCGCTACGCCAATCATCAGCACGAATGCTATTGCTCCTATAACGAATGGGCTCTGCTCCCTTGCTACAGCCATGCTACATCATGCATCGTTTACTCTACTTTACCATACTTATAAAGGTTAGTAGACCTAACTACTTTTATCACTAGCATGGTAATGCAAGTATGCGTGCATACATAGAGATAGATCTTGAGCCTGGGAGGGATGTTATAGCATCTGCAAGCATAATAAGGCAGATAGATGGTGTTAAAGAGGCACATGCTGTATCTGAGCATTGTGATATCCTAGCAATAATAGAGGCTAAAGACTTTAAGGGCATCTACAATATAGTGATGAGGAAGATACAGATAATCAAGGGGGTTAGTGATACAAGGATACTTCCATGCGTAGATATATAAAAAATAAAAAATAATGTTGGGTTTGTTGCTCTATACCTTTCTATGTCTAATAGCAAAGAATGCTCCTAACCCTGCTATACCCAGGAGTGGTGGCAATACATAGTATATCTCATTGCTTGAAGGAGTAGGGTTTGTGCTCTTCTTACCCATGCTAGCCTCCTCTTCCTTTTGCTTATCAATTGGTATTGGTTTGTCATGCATGTTGGGATCTATAGCATACTCAACCTCAACTATCCTAACAGTTATGTAATCAAGATCTTGCTTGCTAAGGTTATACTTTGCAGCAAGGAATGCCTTAACTGTATCCTCTAGTGCAACAACCTCGCTTGGCTCATCCCTAACCTTTATGTCTAGAGTCTTGCCCATCAATGGTCTCAACTTCTTTACAAGTTCCACATTACCTGGCTGTGTTGTGGAAGGTTGCACCTCCTTAACATCTATTGTGAATATTATCTTATCCCAATGTGTTGATCCTTGTACAGGTTCGCACTTCACCTCCAACTTGTATGCAAGTGCTGCAACACTCCTTCCTATATCAACAGCCTTGACCTCTAGCGTGTTAAGCCCTGGTTGCAGATATGCTGATACATTGTATGTATGCACATTGCCCCAGTTTGATGATGGCTCGCTTGCCACAAAGTTACCGTTTATCTTAAGATCCATCCATTGATCATCCGCATTTATGGTTAGTGTAGCATGGTACATGTTACCTGAAGGTAGAAGGAAGTACTTTGTGAATGTGTATGGGTTATTTGTATCTAGACCATTGCTTGACCATATAGGTGTTGCTCCTGGAATGCCTAGATCACTGCCATTTATAGGTGCTGGCCATGTGAAGTTTATTGCAACTGTATTACCTCTATCTACGAATGTTGTTGTATCACTAACAACTGTTAGACATGGATTCATTACTGGCTCTGTTGGTGTTTGTGGTGGTACTGGTTCTGTTGATTTCTTATCACACCTTACAAGGAACTTCCCCTCTGCTACAGCCCTTCTATCTGTATTGTAAAGTACTAGAGCCCATGTACCAGATGGTTCAGATGCTGATAATGGTATGCTAACACTAGCATTCCCAGATGCATCTGTTACTACAGTGTAAGTTAGTGTTGTGTTATCTGGTTTTGTTACAACTAGCGTATATGTTGTGTTTGGATTCCCTGATATAGAGACTACAACCTTTCCATCCTTACCACATTCATATACATCCTTATCTGTGCCTATCTTTACGGGCCTACTCTTATCTGCTCGCTGTTGATCCAACTCTGTAGATGCATAGGCACCAATTACTAATATTGGTAATAAGAATAGACTTATTACCCATAATATGGTGATTTTCTGCATTAGACCTAAATAAGGGTATATTAATATAAATCTTTCCCTTATCAGTTATCTAATACATTCTATATCAACAGATAATCAATATATTGTGTACAGTAGGTTCTTGGATTAAGAGTAGTTGTTATGAGCATGGATGATGATAATAATAATAGATTGGTTAAATTAGATAATTGGATGATATCTTTACATTATACTATATCGCTCAAATCCCCACTAGCCTTTACATTAGAACCAATACTGCTAGCAGGATTAGGATTGGGATTAGAACCCATGCTAGATGGTTGTGTAGATGGAGGGAGAGAGGAGGTTACTGGAGACTTAACGTTATCTACCGTACTTGCCCGTACCTTTGCCTCTACTACAGGCTTCACCTCTGCCTCTTTCTCCTTATGCTCTATAACTGGCCTTGGTGTAGGCTCCTTTGGAGCAGGCTTTGCCATAGGCTTTGCCTTCTTAACCTGCTCATTGAGGTATCTGTAGAGGTGGAATATTCCAGCGAATGTTACAAGCACCAACCCAATTATGAACAACTGAACATTCTTGAATCCATTTATGCCAGCATAGTATGCTGCTATATTAAGATATACCTGGAATGCTAGGAGTACTGCAAGGAGCCACCAGCCCCACTTTATAGATATGTTCAGGCCAGTGGTGCCCTTAGCCTTCCTTGCTGCAGCTTCCTTCTTGTTAAGTTCCTCAAAGTGCTTTGCCAACTTGATCATCATGTATGTGAAGCCAAATGACAAGGGTACTAGAAGTAGCATAACAGTGTAGAATAGGATAGGGTCTATAACTATCCTATCCAGTAATGGCTTGTTGAAGTCAGGATCGATGTAGAAGCCCCAATAGGTAGTAACTATTATCTGTGCTAGGCTAGTTATGCCTATGGCAGTTATCAATGGCCTATCCTTCCATGAAAGCTTCTTGTACCTATCTATGAAGGGTATCATCGCTAATGCTGCTATGAAGAGCCCTGGCCAGAGCACACCAGTTACAAACTTGTCATACTGTGTCCTAAGGAATGCATATATACCAGTCAGATACCATTCAGGCACGGTTATATCTGGAGGTACTGTAGGATCGAACTTGTTACCCAACTCTACAGGGAATACACCTGCAACTATGAATATCATCCCTGCTACAGCCATAACCATTGGTACATCGAATACAAGGAAGCGGGGGAAGTGAACAGCCATGAGCCCTAGCATAACTATTGGGAGGATGAAGACATGAAGGGCATAGAACCTAAGCACGAAATCAGCAAAGCCAGCACCAAATACCATCTCCCTTAACTGTGGTCCTATAACTGGTATAGAGTTGGTTAGGGATGATGCAATACTTATTGCAAGTTCTGCCCTCTCATTGTATATTATATCGTAGCCAGTGAATGCCTCGAGTATGGTTACAGTTCCAAGTATCACACCTGTAACCCATAGCACCTCATTCCTTATCTTGTACCTTCCAGAGAAGTATTGATAGTACATATGTGCTAAAGCAAGGAATACCATTGTGTTAGATGCATGGTAGTGTATATTCCTTATATGGAATCCATAGGGGATTGTATTATTTATTGTCTTTACGCTATCCCATGCCCTATCCAATATGGGCTCATAGTAGAACATGAGCAATGCTCCAGTTATGCCAAGTATGATGAATGTGATGAATGTTAACATGCCTAGAAAGCCCATGGGGCTTACAAACCTTGATGGATAGGTGAACTTTATCCCAACGAAGATGGTACGCTCAAGCCCTTGCCAGAGCCACTTGAAGAACCTTACAAGCCCATTCTCCCCCCTCTGTATACTCATCATACATTCACCCCTTTCTCAAACCTACCAAAGCCTATTATACCATTCTTCTCCAAAGAGAATGTTGGAGGAAGTATCCATAGATAGCCTTGGGAGTCAACCTCCAAATCCAGCTTAGGTAGAAGGTTTGCTGGAGGAGACTGGTAGAACGCTGGCCCTGCTATCGCTACACCAGTACGCATATCATATATGCTACCATGACATGGGCATTCTCCCCTCTTCTTATTCTCTTGTGGGAAGTAGTTCCATAGACACCAGAGATGAAGGCATACATCACTATAGCATCTGAATGCAGATACATCATTCCTTGCTCCACCCATCTCCTCTGGTAATCTTACTACCTTCCATACCCTGAATGGCTCCTGATCCAGCACTCTATCACCAGTCTTTGGGTATATTACAGTCTCTGCATGGTTTGTAGGAAAGGTCTTAACATTAGCCTGTGTACCATCTGGTAGTTCAACAGCAACCTTCTCTATCCTGCCAGATGCAGCACGAGGCATGAACTTACCCCAGTCTATGAATGGTGTGAATGATAATACTGTTCCAGCAGCAGCCATCAACTTAAGGAACTCCCTACGGGATATCCTATCCTCTCCCTTATCCTCCCTCCCACCCATCATTGAGTATTTAACTTCGCCTTATTTTAAATTTATTGATGGCAAGAGACAGATAGATTTAGCCTCTATCATGCAATGGCTTATACTACCCTTGCCTACTCCTATACCTCATCACTACCATCGTTGCTACTACTGCTACCCCTGCTCCTATTGCAAGTCCTATTGCTAAACCTGTATTCTGTGCAGTTATCCTAGCATCCTCCACCCTAGCCTTTATTATTGGTTCGTAGTTGACTGCTATGAATTCAATACTTGCACTACTCTTATGCCCTGCATCATCCTCTGCAATAACCTCTACCCTATGCCTACCATCTATTAGGTCCATGGTATTTATTGTGAATGAACCTGTATTCTCAACCTGCCTTACATTGCCATCTATACTAATGAGTAGTTGCTTTAGGTTATCCTCTACAACGGAGTACCTCAATTCAAATATACCTGATACAGTCCTGCCATCCTCCTCGAGTATGGATACTGCTGGAGGTGTGTTATCTACCCTGAACCTCCTTACCTCTTCAGATACATTACCGCTCATATCCTCTGCAACTATCCTAACCTCATGCATACCATCGTTCAGCACTGTGGTATCTATGCTTATCTCATGCTCATCATCCACCATTCTTCCATCTGGGAGGATTACACTGAATGACTTTAGGTTAGCATCTCTAACATCTAAACTAAATGTAAGCGTACCTGTAATAGTTGCTATGCTTGCTGTACCATCTCTCCTATTGCTAAGCCCATCTACTACTATACTTGGGGGAGTATTATCTACAATGAACTTCACATTTGTGAATGATCTATGCCCTACCTTATCCCTTGTTATTATGCTTATTGTATGTGGCCCATCTGCTAGTTTACTTGTATCTATGCTTATTGTACTTGACATTATCCCTTCATTCTTGCTTGGCATCACCATCATCATGCTATAGTTGCTATCATTGCTTCTTGCACTTCCTCCTCCCCTTCCTCTCTCATCCACCATCACAACATTAGCCCCATCCACACTACTAGCCTTACTGCTAACTAATGATAATGGAGGCAGGTCATCTATTCTGTATACTACTTCCTCTATGTTATCATCTACAACCTCTATCCTTACCTCTATCATACCTCTAGCATACTCTGGCAGATCAACCTTGATGCTTGGTGGCTCTGTATCTGGCATTATTGTTGCTGGCTTTATCTCTATCTGCAATGGCTCATAAACATCATACCCAGCAGAGAATAGTGTTGTATGCAGCATTATCGAGTATATACCAGGTGAGTCTATAGGGATGTAGAGTACGCTAGAGTTCTCGCCATTGTTCTGTGATGGATAGAAACCTCCTCCATCGCTTGCCCTTGTCCTTCCAAGCCAGTCATTGCTTGGCCAGTTTATGAATGTCTTGAATACACCTCCAGGCACATTGGTTGCTATTATCCTACCATCTGGGCTTACAACAAACACATCAACGCTGCTCCACCTGCTCTTCCATTTAAGGTTCATGCTTAATACATTTATGCTTGGATCTGTTATGTTGAGATGGTAGTACTTCCACTCACCAGAGTTGTATCTACCAAGCATATCAAAGGCTCCTGCAATAACAGAGTTATCGTAGAGTAGTGTTATACCTTTACTTCTATACAACTCTGTGAGATCAAGTATATTAGCACTACCCTGCCCATCACTGCTACTACTAGTACTAGCACTGTCCTTACCATTACTAATATTATTACTACTAATAGCATCACTGTTATATCTATCTCCACCTCCACCTCCACTAACGCTAGAGCCAATGCTGGAGCCAACATCTTCCATCTCTCCATCTACCCTGCTCCCCATAACAACTGGGATATCCTTATCCTTGCTACCTATCTCTACTGGTACTACAAATGATACTGGTATATTTGCAATCTGTACATCACTACTTACTGTTATGAAGCCTTGATAAACTCCTTCCCTTGCATCCTTTGGCACATTTACTGTTGCTTGGAATGTTGCCTTGCTCTTCGGACCAATTAATAGAACGTTCTTAGCCCTACCATCCTTATCATCCCTCATCACTATGCCCCCATCTATATCAACCATATTCCATGCATCCTTCTTGTAGAATGCTATGACCAACTTGTAATCTAATGGCTCAGTATCCTTCTGTGTGTTACCAAACCAGTAAGAGATGATGCTTGGAACTGGATATACTCCAAGCAAGAGGTCGCCATTTACACGTTTGAATGGCTCCCTTATTGTTAGATGCTGTATAGTGCCCCATGCCCCAGCCCTATTGATCATTGCTGTCTCCTTGTACGTTAGACTTGAGTTCTTATCCTCATCCCTCCAATCGTATGCATAGAGTGATGCTATTCTTAGTTCGTTTGCATAGAGAGGATCATCAAGATTCATGAACTTATCGAATGGGTAGTAGATCTTTGCTATCATGAGATCTGCATCTTTGACCTTCTCCACATCAAGATCAAATGAGCCTACCTTTATCACCTTACCTACATCACTCTTCCCATCACTACTACTATTATTACTGCTACCCTCACCATTACTATCACTACTATAACTGTTGGAGCCATTGCTACCTCCAACTATAGCAATACTTCCATTCTTGCCAACCTTGATATAGTTTGGTATATAGCCATAATCCTCGCTATCAAATGATGGATCCTTCTCCCTTGGAGATGTTCTACCATCCATACTACTTATGGATATGAGCCTAAGCATAGTTGGCTCTACAGTTACCCTAAGCCTCTCATCACTATTGTTAACTATGGTGAACTCTGCATGCTTGCTACTGCCCTTTGCAACATAACCTGCATACCACTTGCTTGCTATGATATCAACACCATCAGGCATGGTTAATCTGAAACCATACTTCTCCTCACCACCACCAACATCACCTTTATCCTTGCTCCCCTCTTCAAGCATCAGGTTCTGCCTCTTAACAGCATTGCTCAATACATCAAGGTAGTTCCTGTAAGTATCATCTGTATATGCTATGAACGAACCTTGCTTCCCTTCAACATACTCTATAGCCTTTAGAGGATCAACCCTTCCTGAGCCTTGGGTGAATGGATCATGCTTTAGATCAGTAGCAGTAGAGATTAGTATAGACTTGACCAACGATGGATCATAGCCTATGCCTTTCTCCTTGAGCACTTGTATGAGCAGTGCTGCAGAACCTGCTACTATTGGTGCTGCCATGCTCGTTCCTCCAAAGACACCAAATGCATCTGTTTGGTTTGTTGCCATTGCATGCTTTGAGTTTACAGGCAGTGGTGTAAACCCATACGCTCCTGTAGCAACCAACTCTGGCTTTGCATCGCCTATTATACTTGGTCCCTTGCTTGAAAAGTCTGCAATATCATCATAGTACTCTATGCTGTTCCCAAACCTTGGCTGCTTCTTTGTGAACTCTAACCCAACTATAATGTTGTTTGTAGTTGCACCAACTGTAAGTGCTAAAGGTGATGTTGCTGGTGCAGATACTGTACCATATGCATGACCAGAGTTACCAGCACTGTTGACCATCAACACTCCAGGATATGCAGGGTCTAGGGAGCCAGGGATGCTTAGCACTGTAGCAAGCATGCTTATCGCATCATAACCAGCACCATGATCTAGAATAGGCATAGATGGTATGCCCCAACTATTGTTTATAACATCTGCCCTATGCTTGCCAGTGTATATCCATTTCCATACTGTATTGCTAACATTGCTGGAAGTAGAATCAGTGCTATGGCTTGTACTATTGGTAGGAGTAGCAGTTCCATCGCTTGATGATGGAAGAGGAGCATTATTAGCAGTAACATTAGCAGTAACATTAGCATCATCTCTCTTAGCCTCTTCCCTAACCTGATCAAAGCCAGATGCCCAGAGCCATGCATATGCTATATCCCCGAACCAGAGTGCCTTCACTGGCACTATCTTTGCATCTGGTGCAATACCCTTGATCTTATGCTGCTGGGACTCATACACAGGATAATCTACCATACCCTTTGCTACTATGGTACCTGCAGATTGTGTGCCATGCCCAAAGAAATCGAACATAACTGTAAGATATCTACCATCCTTATCTATAGGCTCCAATAGCCTACCATTAACTGCGCCAAGGTAATCATCTATATGTGAGCCCTTGCCTCCACCCTTCTCCTCCTCACTACTACTACCATCCTTGCTCTCTTTCCCATCACCATTGCCCTTCTCATCCCCTATCACACCCCATACATCAAGAACATATGCACCAAGCATCCCTGCTGATAGATCTGCATTACCATCGTTATCAGCATCATACACTAACATCTCATTCCCTTCCCCTATCCTTATCGCTCTCTCATCTGTAAAGTCAAAGTCGAACTTTACCTCCTCAGGCTTCTTCCTCAACTCAAATAGGGCAAAGTCAGCCCAAGCATCTGACATATCGGCATAAACTGTATCGTATACACCTGCCTCCTTGCTATCTACAAGGAGTATAGGCACTATTATTAGGGATGCCCTCCCTAGATGGAAGTTCAACTGAAGGAAGAAGCCCATCCTGTATATCCCGCTCTTAGACTGGATGAAGTCTGTAGCACTATTGCCTATCTTCCAGTCCATGCTTGATGTTGCTGTGAACTTGATGGGGGAGATGTAAGGATAGATTGGGTTGTAAACTTCAAACTTCATCCCCTTCTCCCTGTTCTTTATGTTAAGGTATACACCTGTATCATCAACGTAAACATTTGATACAGATTGATCATCCTTGAACTCATCTGGCAATGGTGCATTTACTATCATCCCATCAACTATCTTTGCTATGAACCTTGCACTTGTTAGCACTATACCTTGTCCATCAGCATCAAGCATGATAGGCATGTTATGCTCATCCCTTGCTATTGTATTGCTCATATCCTTACTGCTGAAATCAACACCAGAATCAACTATAGCTACCCTAACATCTTTGCCAGATATGCCTTTAGAATGTATCTTATCTAGATTGTAGATGAGGGAAAACCTTGAGGCATCGATGTTGTTTGCTGTAGTACTACTACTGCTACTATTGCTATCATTACCGCTACTACTACTGCTGCTACTACCATTATTATAACCATCCAACGTTACCATGAAGTCCTTCATAACCCTCAACCCCTTAGCCTGAAGGAATGGTATTGCATCATCCCTTACTGTTAAAGATGCAATGTAAGAACCATCCCCTACCTTCATGTAGTTTAATACCCTGCCTGCAATGGATTGGTCTAGGTCTCCATTGCCCATGATTATAACCCTTGATACACCTGCTGGCTCAAACCTTAACCCATCTAGAGATATGAGCATGGATTGGCTCCTTAAGTCTGATAGCATAGGTTGAATGCTAGAGTAGGGATCAGGATACCTGCTGTATATGCTCCTCTCTGCATCCATAAGCATGGGAAGATCATCAAGGTACTTATGCTGATATGCATATGTAGATGAATATGAATCCCTAGGGATTATGGAGATGATTAGCAGCAATGATAAGGATGATGCTAGCAGCAGCCTCCTATTATTAGTATACATTATGCTCCTAATTTAGATAGAGATAAGAAACCTATAAATGTTAATAAAGCAAGGTATCCTTGCTATAAATGTTAATAAAGCAAGGTATCCTTGATCCTATCTATTGATGCATTGCATACTACCCTTATATACCTCTTAAGTATACTTACATTATGCAGAGCAATAAGGAAGAGTTGAAGAAGACCTTGCTAGATCTACTGCTTGAGGATAAGGAGTTTAGGCATGCAGTAGCAGGTGCAATAGGCTACAAAGAGTTGCTGGATAGGTTTGCTAGAGTTGAGGAGAGGATGGCAAAGAACCAAGCAAATTCTAATAGAAGGTTTGTAAGGATTGAGAAGGAGATAAGGGATCTTAGAGAGGAGATGAATAAGCTTAGGCAGGATATGCTTGAAGGGTTTAGGAGGCATGATGAGGAATTCGCTAGGGTATGGGAGAGTATAGAGAAGCTTAGGCAGGATATGCTTGAAGGGTTTAGGAGGCATGATGAGGAACTAAAGAGGCATTGGGAGAGTATAGAGAAGCTTAGGCAGGATATGCTTGAAGGGTTTAGGAGGCATGATGAGGAGTTTGCTAAGATGAGGCAGGATATGCAGGAAGGGTTCAAGAGGCATGACAAACTATTGCAAGAGTTATGGGTTGGTCAGGGCTCCCTAGGGAGGAGGATGGGCAAGGATCTTGAGAAGTTAATCCTTAACATATACAGGGATCAGTTGATGCAATTGGGTATAGACAAGGATAAGGCTAGAAGGTTCAAGTATATTGATAAGGAAGGGCTGTATGGTCTTAAAGGGAAGGTATATGAGTTCGATGTGGTTGTTAGCAACAGCCATGTAGATATACTAGAGGTTAAGAGCTATATGGAAGAGGAGGATATGGTAGTATTCTATGAGAAGGTGAACAGCATAAGGCAGGTTATAGAGGTAGAGTATAGAGCAGGAGTTAAAAGGTTGATAGCAGTAGCAGTACATATAGATAAGGAGGCAGTAGATAAGGCAAGAGAGTTAGGGATAGAGTGTATATATGGGAATATGGTTACTGATTGATTGATTTAACAATGGGATAAGGTATGAATTAAGAGCATATCCTCTATACACCTCGTCCATCATCTACTTACTTGCTCTTTCTTGCAAGTATCGTTGCTTGTAGTGCAACAACTATCGTTATCATCCCAACTATAGGGAGCAAGAGAGCAAGCATCTGCCCATTGGCATCTCTAAGCCTTGCTATAGAATCCTCAAACCTCTCATCCTTGCTTGCATCATCCTTGATGAAGGAATCAAGCCTTGCGTTAAGGTTCTCTATACCTGAACTCAGCCTAGCAAGTTCATTGCTTAGCGTTAATACTGGGCTCTCCTGCACAACTATGCTTACAGCATCATATGCTAAGAGTTCATTGTATGCAAACCTTGCAACTATAATATGCTCCCCAGGAGTACTGCTGGTGAATTCAGCAGTGAATATGCCATCATCAACAGCAATGAACTGAAGCTCCCTAACCTTTCCATCTGGCATGATCAGCCTTGCTTGGAGCATGGACTGCTCGCCCTTGAGGAGTATACCATCAAGGGTTACCTTTGCTAGCACCCTTGCATGCTCATTGATGCCAACCGTTGCTGGTGCTGGTACAGATAACCTAAGTTCTAACCTTCTTATGCTAGTACTGCTAATGCTAGTACTAAGGGTATCTGTGCTTATACCATTGCCAAGACCATCCTGTACAGGCTGCTGCGTTATTGGCTGTTGCTGTTGCTCCTGTGCTTGGAATACAAATAGCCTGCTCTGCACTAGATCCTGCCTTACTGCTGACCTTGCTGCTATAGTGTATGTTCCTTGCATAAAGTTAACATCATCAGGCTTTGGGAATGTAAGGATTATCCTACTGTATGTACCATCAACATCAACATCTACCTGTGCTCTATGCACTAACCTTCCAGCAGGGTTTATTATCTCAACTATGAGGGAGTCTCTTGCTATACCCTTGCCATAGACTAGGAGCATATCCCCTGGAAGAAAGATTGATTTGTTCAGGTTTAGTGTTAGCAACGATGATGAGGATTGTTGAGCATAAACCATGCCATTGCTACTGCTAATAGAAGTTACTACTGTTATTATTAATGCTATTATAAAAAACTAACAAAAGAAAGGAAGGGGAGTTTGTATTGGGCTTGCATCTCTCTATTTACCCTTATTCTACAGTTACTGTTATCCTCTGCACTGGTGAGAGTGGTGATGGCTTGCCAAGTTCAGACCATACAAATGTCTCTATAGTGTATGTTCCTGGAGCAGTTGGTAGCCATGATGCAGAGACATTTGCTGTTCTCCCAGCATCTAGAGTTGATGATACTGTTGATATGCTAACAACTACACCATTTGCATCCTTGACCTGCACTATATATACATAGTCCATTGCCCTAGCAGTGTTGTTCTTTATCTGCGTTGCAATGCTAACAGGTACATTGACTGATGGGGTTGTTGGGTTCCCTGCCTGATCTACTGTTCTAGGCTGCTGTACAGCAAAGCGTTCAGTTGGAGCAACCGATATGCCTATGGTTGCTGTTGCTGCAACATCCCTAGTCTGTAGAGTCCTTAGACCTTGGGTATTCTCTCTGTTCACCAACTGCTGGGTTATGGTCTGTGCACCTGGCAGTGTCTCATCCGTATAGATGGCAGTGATCTGATCACCCTCTCTAACCTGTAGCCTATTGCCAGAACTAACCCCGCTTGTTAGTATTATATCTGCTGTGAACTTGCCAGTTCTATCACCAGTCTCTCTTACAGTTACACTTATACCTGTTCTGTCAGTATCTGATACAACCTTTACTGTGAACTGATCTGGAACATCTGGGTTCCTGTTCTCATCTGGATCCTCTATTGTTATCCTTGCTGTCTCACCTATCCTGTATGAGTCTTTATCGAATGTTACTGAGCCATCGTTGAATGCTATCCTAGCAGTCTTTGATAGTTCAAGTTGCCTATCTGCTGTCCTATACTCAACCCTTATACCATCGCCTGGCTTTGCACTAGCATTCACATCACTTATTGGTACACAGTTTGGTGATGTTCTGAAGTGGAATACTCCAGAGTCTGGTGCTGTCTCCTCAAACTGGTTTGTATAATCTCTAGATGTTCCTCCAACTATTATCCTCAGCCTTGCATTACCAACATCGCTAAGCAACTCCTTCCTATCAGAGTCTGAGTTTGCACCTGGATCAACTATCTGTATACACATCCTATCGAATGGTGTGTACACTTCTCTATCGAATACTATATCTGGTCTTGGTGATGTTATGAGGAGTGTTAACTTTACCTCCTGCTCTAAACCTCCACCAGATGGTGTCCTATCCGTATAAGTGAACTCTAGGTTCCTGCCTCTGCTAACAAGTTCAGCATTTATATTCTGTATCTTTATCTCGAATATACC
>Ga0105160_1000513_pt1 | contig 18124 bp, 17 predicted proteins | sample GXS110809BmetaG_FD_89591 | JGI IMG/M metagenome (GOLD analysis project Ga0105160, IMG submission 89591) | Hot spring microbial communities from Gongxiaoshe hot spring, China to study Microbial Dark Matter (Phase II) - GXS 110809B | ecosystem: Environmental > Aquatic > Thermal springs > Hot...
AAAGGTGGATTCCTGCATCGCCCGCCTGCAGCGGTTCGGCGTGGTGGAGATCACCCGCTCCGGACCTATGGCGATGGTCCGGGGTCAGGCCGAGACCGCGCCAGCTGACCGGGTGGCGGAAGCCGCTGCATGACCCATCCTGCCCTGCACAGGTAAGATGTTGAACCCTTCTGTTGCCAGATCCCTCAACCGGAGGTCTTCCAATGGCGCGGATTTACTACGATGCCGATGCGGATCTCAGCCTCCTGAACGGCCGCCGGATCGCTGTTCTGGGCTACGGCAGTCAGGGCCACGCCCACGCCCTGAACCTCAAAGACAGCGGCTGCGATGTGTGCGTGGGCCTTTACCGGGGCAGCAAGTCCTGGGAGAAGGCCCGGGCCGACGGATTGCCCGTTTACGAGGTCGCGGAGGCGGTGCGGCAGTCAGACATCATCGTGATGCTGGTGCCGGATCCCGCTCAGCCGGCCCTCTACCGGGAGGCGATAGCGCCGAACCTGGCCCCAGGCAAGACCCTGATGTTCGCCCACGGCTTCAACATCCGGTTCGGCCAGATCATCCCGCCACCGGATGTCGATGTCAGTATGGTGGCGCCCAAGTCCCCCGGCCACCGCATGCGGGAGGTTTTCCAGGAGGGCGGCGGGGTCCCTGCCCTGGTGGCCGTGCATCAGGACGCCACGGGGAAGGCCCTGGCCACAGCCCTGGCTTACGCCAAAGGCATTGGCTGCACGCGAGCGGGGGTGATCGAAACCACCTTTGCTGAGGAGACGGAGACCGACCTCTTCGGTGAGCAGGTGGTCCTGTGTGGTGGAGTCAGCCACCTGATCAAGGCCGCCTTCGAGACCCTGGTGGAGGCCGGCTATCAGCCGGAGGTGGCCTACTTCGAATGTCTGCACGAGCTCAAGCTGATTGTGGATCTGATCTATCAGGGCGGGCTTTCCTATATGCGTTACTCGGTCAGCGACACCGCTGAGCACGGGGACTATGTGAGCGGGCCGCGGGTGATCGATGAGCATGTGCGGAACACGATGAAGCAGATCCTCGCGGAGATCCGCAACGGCTCTTATGCCGAATCCTGGATCGAGGAAAACGCGAAGGGACGCCCATGGTTCAACGCCAAACGGGAGGAGGAGCGCAGGCATCCGATCGAGGAAGTGGGCCGCCGGCTGCGGGCGATGATGCCCTGGATCAATCCCAAGGAAGTGTGAAAGGAGGGCTCCATGGAGGAAGATGTGGTTCGCATTTTCGACACCACCCTTCGGGATGGGGAGCAATCGCCGGGCGCAACTCTTACGGTGGAGGAGAAACTGGAGATCGCCCGGCAGCTGGTCCGCCTGGGGGTGGACATCATCGAGGCGGGCTTCCCCATCGCCTCGCCAGGGGATTTCGAGGCCGTGCGACGGATCGCCCGGGAGATCGGACCGCTGGGGAAGGATCGCCCCAACGGCCCGCCGGTGATCGCCGGGCTGGCCCGGGCGAACAAAGAGGACATCGACGCCTGCTATGAGGCGGTGCGGGAGGCCCCCCGCCATCGGATCCATGTCTTCCTGGCCACCTCGGATATCCACCTCCAATACAAACTGCGCATGACCCGCGAGGAGTGCCTCGCCCGGATCCGGGAAATGGTCGCCTACGCCCGCCGCCTGTGCGACGACGTGGAGTTCTCCCCGGAGGATGCGGGGCGCACCGATCGGGATTTCCTGATGCAGGCCCTGACGGTGGCGGTGGAAGCCGGGGCGACCACCCTGAATATCCCGGATACCGTGGGCTATACCACACCGGAGGAATTCGGAAGCCTCTTCGCGGAGATCCGCCATCGGGTCCCGGGGGCGGAGCGGGTGATCCTCTCCGCCCACTGCCATAACGATCTGGGCCTGGCCACAGCCAACACCCTGGCGGCCATCCGCAACGGCGCCCGCCAGGTGGAGGTCACGATCAACGGCATCGGGGAGCGGGCGGGCAACACCGCCCTGGAAGAGGTGGTCATGGCCCTCCACACCCGCCGGGATGTCTTCGGGGTGCGCACGCATATCGACACCACGCAGATCTACCGCACGAGCCGGCTGGTGAGCGCCCTCACCGGCATCCCGGTCCAGCCCAACAAGGCCATCGTGGGGGCCAACGCCTTCGCCCACGAAGCAGGCATCCACCAGGACGGAATGCTGAAAAACCCGTTGACTTACGAGATCATGCGGCCCGAAACCGTGGGGGTGCCGGAATCCCGCCTGGTCCTGGGGAAGCACTCCGGACGGCACGCCTTCCGGGTCCGTCTGGAGCAGATGGGATATCACCTTCCCCCGGATGCCTTCGAGGAGGCGTTCCGCCGGTTCAAGGCCCTGTGCGATCGTAAGAAGTATGTGACGGATTTCGATCTGGAAGCGCTGATGGTGGACTTCACCCAGAGCAGCGGTCAGTCCTGGCGGCTGGACACCCTGCAGGTGACCTGCGGCACGCCTCTGATCGCCACCGCTACCGTCCGCCTGATCGGGCCGGATGGGGAGGTTCGCCTCGGCACCGGGACAGGGAACGGTCCGGTGGATGCAGCCTATCGGGCCATCGAGACCGCCCTGGGGATCCAGGCCCGCCTGTTAGAGTTCAACGTCCATGCGGTCACCCCGGGGCGGGACGCGATGGGTCGGGTCTTTGTTCAGGCGGAAGATCCGCACACCGGCGATCTGGCTGGCGGATTCGGCACGGACACCGATATTGTGGTGGCGGCGGCCAAGGCCTATCTTCACGCGCTCTTGCGGTTGAGCCGCGCGTCCCAGAACGCTCGGGTGGAGGTTTCCGTCCCCGTGCCTTAAAGCCGAGAGCGGTGGAGGGGCTGGGGTCATAGCGCCCCACCTGTTCGGCTCTTCGTTGAGTGAGCTCTCCATATTTCTTTCCGGAGGTCGAGCGATGGGCATGACCATGGCCGAGAAGATCATTGCTGCCCACGCAGGACTGGAACACGTGGAGCCGGGGGAGCTGGTGGAGGTGCGGGTTGATTTCGTGATGGCCAATGACATCACCGCCGCCCTGGCCATCCGGGAATTCGAGAAGCTGGAAGTCGAAGGGGTTTTCGATCGAGAGCGCGTGGCCTTCGTGGCCGACCACTTCGTCCCACCCCCTAACATTAAGGCCGCGGAGCAGTGCATGGCCGTCCGCACCTGGGCCCGTCGAAAAGGGATCCTCTACTTCGAAGGGGGGCGGGATGGCGGCATCGAGCACGTCGTGTTGCCGGAACAGGGCCTGGTGCTGCCCGGGGAGATCATCATCGGGGCGGACTCCCACACCTGCACCTATGGGGCGCTGGGCGCTTTCTCAACTGGCGTTGGCTCCACAGATGCCGCCGTGGCCATGGCCACCGGCCGGCTCTGGCTGAAGGTGCCTCCCACCATGCGCCTGTTCTACCACGGGACGCTCCGGCCCTGGGTAACGGCGAAAGATCTTGTCCTGCACACCATCGGCCACATCGGAGTCGATGGAGCGCTCTATAGGGCGATGTTCTTCACCGGGCCGGTGATCCGGGCCCTCAGCATGGACGGACGATTCACCATCGCGAACATGGCAATTGAGGCGGGGGCGAAGGCCGGACTGATGGAGGTGGACGAGAAGACCCTGGAGTATGTCCGCCCGCGGGCGAAACGCCCCTTTGTGGTTTATCAGGATGATCCCGACGCTCGATATGAGATCGACCTGGATTTCAACGTGAGCGATTGGGAGCCAGTGGTGGCCGTGCCCCATCTACCCTCGAACGTGCGGCCGGTGAGCGAGCTCGCTGACGTTCGGATCGACCAGGTGTTCATCGGCTCCTGCACGAACGGGCGTATAGAGGACCTGCGGCTGGCGGCCCGGATCCTCCAGGGACAGCGGGTGCATCCGGAGGTTCGCTGCATCATCATCCCGGGCAGCGGGCCAACTTACCGGCAGGCGCTGGCGGAGGGCCTGATCGATATCTTCGTGGAGGCCGGCGCCGTGGTGGGTCTGCCATCGTGCGGCCCCTGCATGGGAGGATACTCCGGGGTGCTGGGGCCCGGGGAGCGTTGTGTTTCCACCACCAACCGCAACTTCATCGGCCGCATGGGCCATCCGAGCAGCGAGGTGTATCTGGCGAACCCGGCAGTGGCCGCGGCCAGCGCGATCCTGGGCCGCATCGCCAGCCCGGAGGAGATTCGGCTGGAAGCCGTTCCCGTGTAGGGACGTTCTCTTCGTGCGAACGCTTATGACGGGCACTCCGCTTCGCTTCGTCCCCTACTACAAACAGGGGTCTTTTCGTTCGTAGTAAGGCACGTGAGTGCCCGTTCTTTCCAAACATTCATTCAAAGGAGGAGCTATGAACGCCCGCCGCTGGACCTGGGAGGAACTTCTGGAGGAAGCCCTTGCCTCCTCAGAGGCAGAGGATGAGGACCGTCCCGACAGCGCCCGCCGCCCAACCGATTGGGTGGTGGATTGCATGATGGGATGCTACAACTTCACGGATCTTCGCGAGGAAGAGGAATAAGGAGGGAGCCTATGCGCTTCCAGGGGCGCGCCTGGGTTTTCGGAGACAACATCGATACCGACGTGATCATCCCGGGCCGGTATCTGAACACGACGGATCCCAAAGAGCTGGCGGCCCACTGTATGGAGGGGGTCGATCCGGAGTTCCCCCGCAAGGTGCAACCGGGCGATATTGTGGTGGCCGGCCGGAACTTCGGAAGCGGCTCCTCCCGGGAGCACGCACCGATCAGCCTGAAGGCGGCGGGGGTTTCCTGTGTGATCGCCAGATCCTTCGCCCGTATCTTCTTCCGTAACGCCATCAACATCGGCCTCCCGGTGCTGGAGTGTCCGGAGGCCGTGGAGGCCATCGCCCCGGGGGATGAGCTGGAGGTCCGCCTGGACACCGGGGAGATCCATAACCTGCGAACGGGCCAGGTCTTCCGCGCCAGGCCTTATCCGCCCTTCATGCTCGAGCTGATCCGCGCCGGCGGGTTGATCCCCTATACCCGGGCCCGCCTGGCGAAACCCCAGCCGGGCGCTCCGGGAGGCTGAAGCGATGTCCTCTGTCTTTGAGTTCGACCAGGTTTTCGACGAGGACTATCTGTTCTTTTATGAAACCTTCCTGACCGCTGAGCGCAGCGACCAGGAGACGGAAGCCATCGTCAAAATCCTCAATCTGACGCCGGGGATGCGCATCCTGGATGTGGGTTGCGGCCACGGGCGGATCGCGAACCGGCTGGCTCGACGAGGGTGTCGGGTTGTGGGGCTGGACCGTTCCCTCCGTTTCCTGAACCTCGCCCGCCAGGAAGCGCAGGCCCATGGGCTGGCCGCCCACTATGTGCAGGGCGATATGCGCCGCCTGCCCATGACCGGGATCTTCGACGCGGCGATCAGCTGGTTCACATCTTTTGGTTACTTCGATGATCCGGAGAACCATCAAGTGTTGCGGGAACTATTCCGCATCCTGAAGCCGGGAGGCGGGGTGATCGTCGAGATGATGAACCGGGATCGCCTCCTGAAAGAGTTCCTTCCCTTCCTCGTAACGGAACGGGAGGGCCACCTGATGGTGGATCATCACCGATATGATCCCCTGAGCGGACGTCTCGAGACGGAGCGCACGGTGATCCGCGAGGGACGGATCCGGCGTTTCCGGTTCTCCGTTCGGCTGTTCACCTTCCCGGAGCTCCGTGACTGGCTCGAGGAAGCCGGCTTCCGGGAAGTCCGAGGCTTCGATGAGCGGGGGGAGCCTTATACCCTGGCCGCCCGCCGGATGATCGTCACGGCGGTCAAGCCCGCGATGTGAGCCCTATCCGAAGGGAGGTTCCGATGCATCGTCCGAAGAGGAGGTGGACCCGGGTTGCCCCGCGATGGGACCGCTGGGTGGAGGTCCTGAGCGGGGTCGCCCGCGCCATCGCCGCCGTTTTCGGCCGGATGATCTCCCCTGCTTCCCATCCCATACCGGTCGAGGAGGTGCGCGATGGAACCCGTTTTGCTTTACGATACCACGCTACGCGACGGCAGCCAGCGGGAAGGGATCTCGTTCACCGTTGAGGACAAGCTCCGGATCACCGAGAAGCTGGATGAGCTGGGCGTCCATTACATTGAGGGCGGCTGGCCCGGCTCCAACCCGAAGGATGCGGAATACTTCCGCCGGGTCCGCCATCTGCCCCTTCGCCATGCCCGCGTTGCCGCCTTCGGCATGACCCGGCGTCCAGGCCGTCGGGCTGAGGAGGATGAGAACCTGCGGGCATTGCTGGAGGCGGAGACCCCGGTGGTGACCGTGGTCGGTAAGTCGTGGGATCTCCACGTCCATCGGGTGCTGGAGACCACGCTTGAGGAGAACCTCGCCATGATCCGGGAGAGCGTGGCCTTTCTGAAGGCCCATGGACGGGAGGTGGTCTACGACGCCGAACACTTCTTCGATGGCTGGAAACGGAGCCCGGATTACGCCCTGGCCACTCTGCGGGCTGCTCAGGAGGGCGGGGCGGACTGGATCGTCCTCTGTGACACCAACGGCGGCTCTATGCCCTGGGAGATCGAAGCGGGGGTGGAGGCGGCGAAAGGGTCGGTTTCCGTCCCGCTGGGCATCCACACCCACAACGATTGCGAGCTGGCGGTGGCCAACTCCCTGGCGGCGGTCCGTCGGGGCGTGCGCCAGGTCCAGGGCACCATAAACGGCTATGGGGAACGAGTGGGCAACGCCAACCTGATCTCCATCATCGCCAATCTCAAGCTGAAGATGGGCATCGATTGCGTGAGCGACGAACAGCTGGCCCGCCTCACCGAGATCTCCCGCTTCGTGGCGGAAGTGGCCAATCTCCCCCACGATTCCCATCAGCCCTATGTGGGGGCCAGTGCCTTCGCCCATAAAGGCGGCATCCATGTCGCCGCCATCCTCAAGATCGAGGAAAGCTACCAGCATATCGATCCGACCCGCGTGGGCAATGTTAAGCGGGTCCTGGTCTCCGAGCTTTCCGGACGAGGGAACATCGTCGCCAAGGCCATGGAGTTCGGGCTACAGCTGGATCCTGATGATCCGGCGGTGCAGGCAGCCGTGCGCCGCATCAAGGCCCTGGAAAACGAAGGTTTCTACTTCGAGGACGCCGAGGCCTCGGTGATCCTGATGCTGCGGCGCGCGCAGCCGGATTACACCCCACCCTTCGAGGTCCTTGATTACGTCGTGATGGTGGAGCGGCGAGATGGTCGGGAGCCAGTGGCGGAGGCCGCGGTGAAGGTTCGGGTGGACGGAGAGACCGTGCACACCGCTGCGGAGGGCAACGGCCCGGTTAACGCCCTCGACCTCGCCCTGCGCAAGGCGCTCCTCCCTCGCTACCCAATCCTCGGCCGCGTGCACCTGACCAACTATCGGGTCCACATCCTGAACGGGGACGCCGGCACGGCGGCACGGGTGCGGGTATGGATCGAGAGCACCGATGGCCAGCGGGTGTGGCGGACCGTCGGGGCTTCCACCAACATCCTGGAGGCCAGTCGGCTGGCCCTGCAGGACAGCCTGGAGTTCGGAATCGGATAACCGGATGCGTAATCCCTATCCCCAAAAAGCCAGAACCTTCATGGGAAAGAGGCACACATCATGGGACGCTTCGTGATCGCTGTGCTACCGGGGGATGGGATCGGGCCGGAAGTGATGGCCGAGGCCCTGCGGGTCCTGGAAGCCGTGGGACACCGATTCGGGCATCGCTTCGAGTTCCACGAGGCCCTCATCGGGGGAGCCGCGATCGATGCGACCGGCTCCCCTCTTCCCCCAGAAACTCTGGAGCGTTGTCGGCGTTCGGATGCGATCCTCCTGGGGGCTGTCGGCGGACCGAAGTGGGATGACCCCACCGCGCCGGTGCGCCCGGAGCAGGGGCTCCTGGGCCTGCGCAAGGCCTTTGACCTGTTTGCCAACCTCCGCCCGGTTCGCGTGTTCCCGGCCCTGGTCCACGCAACCCCGCTGAAAGAGGGGATCGTGCGGGGGGTGGATATTCTATTCGTTCGGGAGCTGACGGGAGGGTTGTATTTCGGCCCCCGACAGGAAGCTGGACCGGAAGGTGATGAGGCTTACGATACCATGCGCTATACTCGCCCGGAGATCGAACGGGTGGTCCGGCTGGCGGCCCGCTTCGCTCAGAGCCGCCGCAACAAGCTGACCTCGGTCGACAAAGCCAATGTGCTGGCCTCCTCCCGTCTCTGGCGCCGGGTGACCGAAGCTGTGGTCCGGCGGGAATTCCCGCATCTCGCCCTGGAGCACATGCTGGTGGACGCCTTCGCCATGCACCTGATCCGGCGCCCGGCGGTCTTCGATGTGGTGGTGACGGAAAATATGTTCGGGGACATCCTGACCGATGAGGCGGCTGTGCTGGCGGGGTCGATGGGGATGCTCCCCTCCGCCTCGCTGGGGGAAGCGCCGCCCGGTCTTTTCGAGCCCGTGCATGGCTCCGCGCCGGACATCGCCGGGCGCAACCTGGCCAACCCGATCGGCGCGATCCTGAGCGGCGCCTTGATGCTGCGCTATGGCTTCGGCCTGGAGGCGGAAGCCCGGGCCATCGAACAGGCCGTGGAGGAAACCCTCGAGGCAGGCTACCGTACCCGGGATATCGCGGATGGCGAGACCTGCATCGTCGGAACACGCGAAATGGGCGAGGCCATCGCCCGGCATATCCTGCGCGATGCATAACCGATGGTCCCACCAGCCGTCCTCCTGCAAAGGGGCCTTCTGAAGCTGTTGGGGCGGCCGGAGCTGACCTCCCCCTGCTCTGTTGCAAACGGGGGGCTTTATTGACTCCCCTCCCCACGCCGCGAAACGGCATGGGGAGGGGGATGAAGGGAGGTGGGGCCATCCGCTGGACCCGAATGGGATGAGGGCTGAAAAGCTCCGGGCAAACGCTGAACCCGAGCAGCACCGCCAGGATCGCAATGGAGCAACCTCCGCTTCAAAGCAGCGTGGCGGCTCCTGTATCATAAAGGCAAGGTATTTCAGGGGCGCGCCAAAGGCGCGCCCCTGAAGCTTCTCTCCCCCACCAGGGGCGCAATAAGGAAAGGTCCTTCACCCTCCAATCAGGGACCAGCGGCGTAAGTCGGAACCAAACTGGATCAGGAGGTTCCCCCATGAGCGTTCCTTTGAACGGGCGCAAGCATCGCAGCGCGCGGGTGACGGAGGGCCCGGAGCGGGCTCCGCATCGGGCGATGCTTCGGGCCGTCGGATTCCGGGATGAGGACTTCCGCCGGCCCTTCATCGGCGTCGCCAACACATGGTTCGAAGCCCAGCCCTGCAATCACCATCTCCATCGTCTTGCCGAGCTCGTCAAACAGGGGATCCGGGACGCCGGTGGGACGCCCATCGAGTTCAACGCCGTCCCGGCCAACGACGCCATCGGGATGGGTCATGAAGGAATGAAGGCCTCGCTGGTCAGCCGGGAGCTGATCGCCGACTCCATCGAGCTGGCCGCCGTGGCCTATCAGCTGGACGCCCTGGTGACCATCGGGGGCTGTGATAAAACCCAGCCCGCCTGCGTGATGGCGATGGCCCGCCTGAACCTGCCCTCGATCTACCTGTACGGGGGAAGCGTCCCCCCGGGAAACTGGCGCGGGCACGCGGTGACCATCCAGGATGTCTTCGAAGCGGTGGGCGCGGTGAGCCGCGGACGGATGAGCGTTGAGGAGCTGCAAGAGCTGGAGGAAGTAGCCGTGCCCACCTATGGCGCATGCGGTGGGATGTTCACCGCCAACACCATGGCCTCCGCCTTCGAGGCGATGGGGCTGACGCTTCCCAACGGGGCCGCCCCGGTCGCCCCCAGCCGGGCCCGGGAGGAGCTGGCCTATGAGACAGGCCGGGCGATCGTCCGCATCCTGGAAGCCGGCATTCGGCCCCGGGACGTGATGACCCGGGAGGCCTTTGAGAACGCCATCGCCGTAGCGGCCGCGATGGGCGGATCCACAAACCTCATCCTGCACCTGCTGGCCATCGCCCACGAGGCAGGGGTTCCCCTCGCCCTGGAGGACTTCGAGCGGGTCAGCGAACGGACGCCTTATCTGGCGGATCTGAAGCCCGCGGGCCGCTATGTGATGGCCGATGTGGATCGTATCGGCGGAGTGCCCGTGGTGATGAGGGCGCTGCTGGACGCCGGGTTGCTGCACGGGGAATGCCGCACCGTCACCGGCGAGACCATCGCCGAGCGCCTGGCCAGCGTGGTCTTCCCGGAGGATCAGGACGTGGTTCGACCGGTGAGCCGTCCGCTGCATCCGACCGGCGGCTACGTCATCCTGCGAGGCAACCTTGCCCCGGAGGGCGGCGTTCTGAAGATCACAGGGACCACCAAACGCTATCACCGTGGCCCGGCGCGCGTCTTCGATCGGGAGGAGGATGCCTTTCAGGCGATCAACAGCGGCCAGATCCGGCCGGGCGATGTCGTGGTGGTGCGCTATGAAGGCCCGAAGGGGGGGCCGGGGATGCGGGAGATGCTGGTGGTCACCGCTGCCCTGGTAGGCCAGGGCTTGAAGGATGAGGTCGCCCTCCTGACCGACGGACGGTTCTCGGGAGCCACCCATGGGCTGATGATCGGCCACATCTCCCCTGAGGCCGCCGTGGGAGGGCCGCTGGCATTGCTTCAGGATGGCGATATCATCACGATCGACGTGGACCGTCGGGTGGTGAACGTGGAGCTCTCCGAAGAGGAGCTGGCCCGCCGCCGGGCAGTCTGGACCCCCCCGCCGCCGAAGTATCCGCGGGGGCTCTTCGCTAAATATGCCCGCCTGGTCTCCTCTGCAGCTCGGGGGGCGGTGTGCGAGGCATAACGGGATTACGCCCTCTGAAACAAAGGGTCCATCCATCTCATTGAACGGGAAGCGGAGGCGAAGATGAGCCTGAAGCCCTCCTTCCGGGTTGCGGTACTGGGAGCCACGGGTATGGTCGGTCAGTGGCTGGTGCACCTGCTGGACCGTCATCCATGGTTCCGCGTGGTCGCGCTGACGGGGTCTGATCGCTCAATAGGCCGCCCATATGGAGAGGCATGCCGCTGGCTGCTGAGCGCCCCGATGCCGGAATGGGCCGCCCGGATGATCGTGCAGCCGACCGAGCCGGGGTTCGACGCGGAGATCGTGATCTCCGCCCTCCCATCGGACATCGCTCGTGAGGTCGAGCCCCGGTTCGCCGCCGCGGGCTATCTGGTGGCCAGCAATGCCTCCGCTTACCGAATGGCGGCGGATGTGCCGCTGGTGATGCCGGATGTCAATTTCGATCACCTGGGGCTGCTACAACGCCAGCGGGAATCCCGGGGCTGGTCCGGCGCTCTGGTGACAAACCCCAATTGCACCACCACGGCGGCGGTCCTTCCGCTCAAAGCCCTGATGCCCTATGGAGTTCAGCGGGTGCATCTCGTAAGCTTACAGGCCCTCTCCGGCGCCGGCTACCCCGGCGTCCCGGCTGTCGAGATCGCGGACAACGTCCTTCCATACATTCCCGGGGAAGAAGAGAAACTGGAGACAGAGCCCCGCAAGCTGCTGGGGCAGTTACGGGACGGTAAAGTGGAGGAGGCCCCGGTGCGCCTCAGCGCGCAGACGAACCGGGTGCCCACCCTGGATGGGCATCTGGTTTGCCTGTCGGTGGAGCTGAGGGAACCCATTGGCCCTGAGGAAGCGGTGAAGGCTATGGCGGATTATCGCCCACCGGAGGAGGTATCGGATCTCCCGTGCGCGGTGGCCCAGCCCATCGTGGTGCGGACGGAGCCGGATCGGCCTCAGCCTCGCCTGGATCGCATGGTGGGAGGGGGGATGAGCGTGGTCGTGGGGCGAGTTCAGCGGTGCCCGGTCTTCACGCTGAAGTTCGTGGCCCTCACTCACAACACCATCCGGGGCGCCGCCGGCGCCGCCCTTTTCAACGCCGAAGCCGCCCTGCGGTGGATGGGACAGGTATGAGAGAGGTTCCGATCTCCGTTGGGGAGGTTTACGAGGGGACGGGTCGCCTTCGACGGCCTGCTTCCACTTTTCTTCCCACCGCTTTGCGATGTGAGCGAGAGGAGGAGTGAAGCGAACCCCTCCAGCCCCCAAATTGCTTTCCCCTGTGAGGTCCGATGACAGGTAGTGATCTTCTCCTTCTTTTCGCGCTGGGCGCGATCTGGGGCGGTTCGTATCTGTTTTTCGCGGTGGGGGTGAGAACCATCCCGCCCCTCACGTTTGTAGCAGGCCGGTTGCTGATCGGCGCGGCCTTGCTGATGTTGTTCCACAGCCGTCGGCGGCGGGAGCCCATCGGGGATCCGCCCCCGGGGGTGTTCCTGGTGATGGGCTTTTTCAACGGGGTGCTCCCTCACACGTTGATCGCCTGGAGCGAGCAAACCATCGCCAGCGGGCTCGCGGGGGTGCTGATCGCCACCATGCCCCTGTGGGCCGCTGGCATGACCAGCTGGATGCTACGGGAAGAACGACCCTCCCGGCGTCAGCTCGCCGGCCTGCTCATCGGGTTCCTGGGGATCATCGTTCTGCTCTTTCCGGATCTCCGTCGGGCCTCTCGCTCCCATCTGCTCGGGGAAGCGGCAGTGCTGATGGCCGCGATCTCTTACGCGGGGGCCACGGTGTTCGCCCGGCGGGCTCTGCGAGGCATTCCGCCGCTGGAGGCGGCCATCGGGCAGTTGCTGAGCGGGGGATTGATGGTGTTGCCCATGAGCCTGATCCTGGACCGCCCATGGGCGCTTTCCCCAGCCCCCGCCTCGATCGCCGCCCTGCTGGCGCTGGCCGTCCTGGGAACCGCGATTGCGTATGTGATGTATTACCGCTTGCTGCAACGAGTGGGGGTGGTGGGCATCTCGCTGGTGACATATCTGAACCCGATCTTCGCGGTGATCTGGGGCGCTCTGTGGCTTGGGGAACCGCTCTCAGGATGGATCATAGGCGGTATGGCGCTGATCCTGACCGGGGTGTTCCTGGCGGGGCGTTAGATGCCCAGCCATCCTTCGAAGATATCAGCCGCTTCCTCCGGTCCCCCTGCGATGCGCATACGCGCTGCCCAGCGTTGGGCCTGTTCGCGGAAGCCGCTTTCCCCTAACAAACCGGCGATGGCCTCCCGCCATCGATCCGGCGTGGCCTCGGAGGGCCGCAGTGCCCGCCCCACGCCGGCCGCCTCCACCCGCCGGGCTTGCAGGTGCTGTTCCCCCGCATGGGGGACGACCAGCTGGGGGACCCCGTGGACAAGGGCCGCATGGGTGGTCCCCATCCCCCCGTGATGGATCACCAGATCCAGCGTGGGAAAGACCCCGCTATAATCCACCCAATCGTGCAGGGGGACATCAGGCAACGCACGGCGCACCGCTTCATGGAGCTCCAGCGCGAAGGGGCTGCGCCCGAGGACCAGGATGGGCTCCCCGCCCAGGCGCTGCACAGCGCGGGCCGCCCCGATAAAGAAGGCCGGATCCTCCGTGAAGGTGCTGCCCAGGGTAATCAGGACACGAGGACGAGAGCCTCGAGGGAGGTCCCGCGCACGGCCTTTCGGGCGGCCGCCGAAGAACCGGTTCTGGGGATCCAGGGCCTCGAACTCCGAGAACCAGGCGGCCGGGAAAAAGACGATGTGGGCGAACGGGGAGACGATTTGGGGAAAGGGATCCGCCCGCCAGTAACGCCCGGTCAGGCCCAGCCTGGCCGCGACATCCGCCAGCCGATCCTGAGCCCGCCGGAGATCCTCTCGCGCTTCCGGGGTCTGAGGGGCGGGCCAGCGGCCCGCCGGGAAACCCACGACGATGAGGGGAAGGTCATGGCGCTCCGCCGCCCAGGCCGCCGCGCCGGCGAAGGGCTCCGCGACGATCCCGTCGGGCCGCCACGCCTCGATCCAGGATCCCAGAGCGCGCAGCGCCCGAGCGTGTTCCTCCGGATGAAGCCAGACATCCAGGGCGCGCGCTCGCCGCTGGCGCTGACGCTCCGCGGGAGGAAGCTCAGGGCGCAGCGGCGGCAGCCACCGCCAGCCCACGGAGGGGAGCGGCACGAAGGGTAGACCACGACGGACCACTGTCTCCTGGACCATGGGGCCGCTGGCCCATAGCACGCGATGGCCTCGCCGGGCCAGGGCGACCGCCAGCTCCAGATAGCCCCCGTAATCCAGATGCCCCCAGAGTGGCACCGAAACAAATAGCCAGCGTCGTGGCTTCATCGGCACTCCGGAGAATCCAGAGGGAGGTTCCTGGCCAGGGCCTCGTGATGATGAACAAGAGACTCCCGTTTATAACAGGCAAGTAGCGAGGCGCCCGTTCCAGGCGTTCCCAAAAAGAACGGGCACGGACGTGCCCTACTACGAACAGGAAAAACCCTTTGTTCGTAGTCGGGCACGGAGCGAAGCGAAGTGCCCGTCTAAGCGTTCACAAAAAGAACGGGCACTTTCGTGCCCTACTACGAACAGGAAAAGCCCTTTGTTCGTAGTGCTCCCTCCAGATTTGATTTTTGGTTTCGGTCCCCTGGGGGTTTGGGGGCGAGCCGGGCGCCGAAGGCGCCCGGCTCGCCCCCAAAATCTCCTTTATCCCCTCTCCCCACGGCCCAAAGGGCCGTGGGGAGAGGGGATAGCGGATGCCAGACGCATCCCACCACGATTGTGAATCCGGGCATTATGATCACGGTCCCATTCGAATCGGCCCCCGGCCGACCTCCCGATGACAGCGCTCACAGGCCGGGATGACGATCTCCCGGATCGTGAAAAAGGCCTCCAGGCTTTCCTGATGGGCGCGATGGCAATCCACACAACGCACGGATGTGCGAAGGTCTGGTTGTAGCAGATCGGTGTGGAAATGGTTCTCAAAGCCCTCGATGGTCACCGGGTTAAGCTCCCCCGGTTGAAGGCCTCCTCGTTCCGGCTCCCGGATGTGGCAGAGCCAGCATCCGGCTTCGGGGAGGGCAGGGAGACGCATGGGGTGCTGCGGGATGTCCGGAGGGACGAACGGGGTGCGGGCGGTGTTCCATGCTCCCAGGGTGAGGGCGAGGGCGCGCTGGGGGAGGGATTGATCGCCCCGGTGACAACCCACACACGAGATCCCGGCGGCCGCGTGGGCGGCGGCGAGATCGACCGTCCGACCCGCCCGCGCGGCGATCGCCCGCCCCACATAGGTCTGCTCCGGGCGCAGGTGACAGCTCGCACAGAAGGGGTCCTCTTCCTCTGCCCGCGAAACCGCCAGCGCCGCGCCCAGCGCGCCGATGAAAACGGCGCCCAGGATCACGCCCGCTCCCCGTCGGATCGACATGAAGGGATACTCCGAAATGCCCTCCGAGGAGGCTCTGTCCTCCGAGCTCCTCCGCAGGCCAGCCGCTCACGCCCTGATGGCAGGCTGTCTTTCGCCGGAGAGGATCGCAGCCTCCCCGGAATGGTTCAGGAATAAGACGGCTCGATGGCTATTCCAGCGCCGGACCCCCACCGGTGGTGGGGACCTGCTTCCAGACCCGGTTGCGGATCAGGATCGCCAGCCCGGCCGTTAGGGCGATCAGCGAGAAGATCTGGGCGGCGGCGACGTGACCGATCTTCCATGCATCCGGCCGCAGGCTCTCGATCCACAACCGCCCGATGGGATACCAGATCAGATAGAGCGCGAAAAGATCGCCTTCCCGTAACCGATGGCCGAGCCGCTGATTCAGGTTAAACAGGATCAGGAAGCCAATGGTGTTCCAGAGGGATTCATACAGGAACACCGGGTGGAACCGGGTCTCCGGCGGCAGGGTCAGGTGCTGGGGCAATCGATGTTCCAGGGGAATAGGGATCCCCCAGGGCAACGTGGTGGGCGGGCCGTAGAGCTCCTGGTTGAAAAAGTTCCCCCACCGCCCGATGGCCTGGCCGACCAGGATCGAAGGGGCCACGATGTCCAGCCAGCGCCAGATGGCAAGGCGGTGCCGGTAGGCATAAAGAAAGAAGCCTATCAGCCCCCCGATGAGGGCGCCATAAATGGCCAGTCCGCCTTCCCAGATATAGAGGATCTTAATAGGGTTCTCCCGATAGTAAGACCAGCCCACTGCGCCCTCAGGGTTCGAGAACACGTGGTAAAGACGAGCGCCGATCAGGCCCAGAATGAAGACCACCAGCAGGCCGTCCCAGACGTGATCCGGCTTCTCCCCTCGCCGTCGGGCCTCTGCGGCAGCCAGCCAGGCTCCTAACAGGATCCCGATCATCAGCAGGAGCCCATAGGCCCGAATGGCGAAGTTCCCAATGCACAGGATCGCTCCGGTTGTCCCCGGCGGACAGAACATCGGGACCTCCCTGGCGAGAATGAAATCGCTCACGGCCCCCATTATAGTCCGAACGCATCCTGGAAGTTATCCTCTCAAAGGGCGACCCCGGGACAGGGCCTTTGGTCTTCTCCCCGGGTTTTTGAGGCTGGGTCGGGCGTCGAAGGCACCCGACCCAGCCTCAAAAAATGGAAGAGGTGTTCCTCGGCTCCCTTTCGCCAGAGACCACCGGGTAAGTTCTAATGGATAGAGGCGTTTCACGCGGGTTTTTACATTATTTCCCCTGATATGATGGGGAGCGGGAATCGTGGGGATGCTGCAGAAGGAACGGATGGGCCTGGGGCGGGTGCCGGTCTTTCTGCGGACGGGGATTCAGGCCCATCGGGCGTGGTGGAAAGGAGCCTTGCGCCGGGCGACTTGATAAACGACATCCCCCTCCCCACGGCCCAAAGGCCCGTGGGGAGGGACATCCCCTCCGCGCATATTCATCGGGAAGTCCCGTGGCCTTTCCCACATGCGCTAACCCCTCCAAACCCCTTGACAAAGCCTCGGGACATGAATTAAAATAAAAGCGCTTTTGTAAAGCGCTTTATCAAACCGCCGCGCTGGATCTTGCTCCCCATCCTCTCCGGCCGCGGGGCAGCGCAGGATTGTCCTGGGGAAGGGCGGTGGGGACGGTTCGGGCACGGAGTCCCCTATGAGCGGGAAGGGCATGCCCTCCATCTATGACATTGCGCGGGAAGCAGGCGTTTCCATCACCACGGTCTCCAACATCCTGAACAACAAGGGCCGGTTCAAACCGGAGACCGTGGCCCGGGTGTTAGAGGCGGTGGAGCGTCTCCGATACCGTCCGAACTTCGCCGCCAGAAGCCTGGCGGCCCGTCGGACCTACACCGTGGCCCTTTCCGCGCTGTTGACCCCGGAATCCTTTGACCCCCTGAACCTCCAGTATTTCGGGGCCATCGCGCAGGTCGTCAGTCGCTCCGGGTTTAATTTCCTCCTCCATATCAGCCACGATCGGGAATCCTTCGAGCGGTTTGCCTCCACCGGGATCTGCGAGGGCTGGCTGTTGATGATGATTCGCCGTCAGGATGAGCGTGTTTCCCTCCTGAAGGATCTGGGCGTCCCCTTCGTTTCCATCGGCCGGCCGGACGAGGTGGAGGGGATCGATGTGGTGGATACGGACTTCGAGCAAACGGCCCGTTTGGCGCTGGAGCATTTGCTGGCCCTGGGGCATCGACGGATCGCCTATCTGGCGGAGCCGCTGGAGTTCGGCTACTCCGCGATCCGCCTCCGGGCGTATCGGGCACTCCTGCGGGAATACGGCCTGGAGGAGAACGCGGACCTGGTGGCGGAGACCGATGGAACGGAGGCGGGGACAGTGCGGGCGCTGGAGGCGCTGTGGTCCAAAGGGGAGCCGATCACGGCGATCATCACCCATGACATCCCGGCCCTCACGGTGCTGCAGACCCTTAAAAGCTGGGGCCTGCGGGTTCCAGAGGATGTTTCGGTGATCGGCTGTTCAGACTCGCCGCTGGCGGCGCTGGCGGACCCGCCGCTGACCACGATCAACCTGCATGTGGACCGAATTGCCGAGGCGGCCGCGGAGGCCCTGGCCCGTCGTCTTCAGGAGCCGGAGGCCCCGCCGGTTTACACCCTGATCCCCGCCCGGCTGGTGGTGCGAGGATCCACTGGCCCATGTCGATGAACGGCGAAAATAAGCGGGCTCCGCCCGGAGGCTATGGGGGAATTCAGGAGAGCCCATCGATGATGGAATGTTCCCTACCAGCAAGCTCCGGAGGCCTACCTGCGGCCTCCGAAGCCGGAAAATCTGGAATGGGGAGGTGGAAGATGGTTCCGCGACATTCCTATGTGTGGATGGCGGTGTTTGTGGCGCTGGGCCTGCTGCTGGCGGCCTGCGCTCAGCCGGCGACGCCCACACCGATCCAGGCACCGGCCCCGACGCAGCCCCCCCAGCCGACCCAGG
>Ga0105160_1000517_pt1 | contig 17965 bp, 16 predicted proteins | sample GXS110809BmetaG_FD_89591 | JGI IMG/M metagenome (GOLD analysis project Ga0105160, IMG submission 89591) | Hot spring microbial communities from Gongxiaoshe hot spring, China to study Microbial Dark Matter (Phase II) - GXS 110809B | ecosystem: Environmental > Aquatic > Thermal springs > Hot...
ATTAGGCTTCAAAAAGACCTAGGTATAACCACGATTTATGTGACGCATGACCAAGTAGAGGCAATGACGATGGGTGATAGAGTTGCAATAATGAATTGGGGCAAAGTAATGCAGATTGGCTCACCCATCGAGGTATTCAAAAAGCCGGCAAACTTGTTTGTTGCTGGATTCATCGGTACGCCTCCAATGAACTTCTTTGAATGTAGCTTAAAGACGAATGGCAAGGATATCATTGACTGTGGATACTTCGAACTATCGATTGATAGAGCTATCGCCGACATTGTCAAGAACAATAGCAGCGGATCAGAGCTCGTACTAGGCATTAGGCCAAACGAGTTGAGGGTTACGAATGATAAGATTTCTGAGGATAGTTTTGAGGCAGAGGTATTTGCAGTAGAGAATCTTGGAACTGAGAGTATCGTCAACTTTAAGATTGGAGATGCAATTTACAAGGCCGTAGTGCCAGGAGTCATCTATTACAATTTTGGACAAAAAATCTGGATCACTATAAATAAAGATTCGATACATATATTTGATAAGAAATCAGAAAAAGCAATAATTTAGGCTAGCATAAGAAGCGTTTTATCTGGGCTATTGCTGTCTTGATTCATGAAATTTTTTGTGTCCAGCCGTAGTTATATAGAGATATTCCGGGGGGAAATCCATTAATTTGGTGAGCCTAAATTGATTTCATAAGAGAAAGTATTTATCAAGGTGAGAAATCTTTAACTAAGGAGGATGTCATATAGAAAAAATGATTTCTTACTAGGGAGATATTATTTAAAAAAAGATTTAGCTAAGGAAAATTTATATTATATTAAGCGTCTTAGAGATATGATTAGAACAAGCTTTGGCCCATTGGGCAATCTAAAAGTATTGTTTGATAGACGGTCAGGCAAATATCTTGTGACAAAAGATGGCGCTAGGATTCTCAATGAGTTGCTCTCTTTTCATCCAGCAATTAGCGTTGTTGCAGACGCTGGAATAAGTACCAAGAATGAAGCGGGAGATGGCTCGTTGATGGCAACTCTTTTAAGCTGTGAGTTATTTGAAAAAGCAGTAAAATTAATGGAAAGTGGTTTACATCCAGCCAATATAGTGGAAGGATATATGCAAGCCTTGAGGGATTCCCTGGAGATAATTAATATGTATACGAGGCCCCTAGTCTGCCATGACGAGAATCTAATATTTGCACTAGCAAAGTCTATCATTATTACTAAAGTCGATTCAAGCTCTGCGAATTATATCGCGCGCCTCGTCACTAACATATTATCTAAACATTTACCATACACAAAAGATTACAATCAATTATCGGATATTATAGTTGTGAGGGAACGAGTAGGTGGTTCAATTGATGATTCTAAAATATTTCGTGGAGTGTTGTTACACAAGTCCGGTGTCGATTTATTAATGCCTAAGGTGGTGAGAGATGCTAAAATAGCAATTGTGGATAATGACCTGGGATTTAAAAGAACTGGGTTAGATGTTAATGTAGTAATTAAAGAAGAGTGGGGTATAAAAAATTTTTATAAAACTAGAGAAGATATTATGAATGAGATAATAGAACTGCTTGTTAAGTTAGGCGTAAATATACTTTTATGTAGCGGCAACATATCAGACGAAATGAGAAGGATATTAACACGTAATAACATTTTGGCAATAAGGAATGTATCATTGCATGATATTAAGATCATAGCCAATGCCACACGAGCCACAGTAGTATCAAATGTTAAATCACTCACACCAGAGTATTTAGGTTTTTGCGAAACAGTAAGAGAATTAATCGTTTCCGCATTAGATAGGTGGACATTATTTGAGAATTGTATAGATCCGCGATATTATAGTTTACTGATTAGAGGCTTCTCTGAAAATATCGTCGCCTCCGTTAAAGGATCTGTTTTAGATTGTATAAAGGTAATTAGCAAGGCTGTAAATTATGGTGGATATGTATGTGGAGGCGGATCATTGGAAATGCGTATAGCTACGTATCTGCGAAAAAGTTATTATAAACACGACGGTAAAAAACAGTTAGCATTACTAGCATATGCTGATGCGATAGAAGACAGTATAGTTTCATTGGGAGAAAACTGCGGGATTGATCCAGTTTCTGCTAAAACTCAGCTTAGGAGTGCCCATAATAGAGGTGAGATGGGTGGAATAAACGCATTTACGAGAAGTATAGTTAATATGGAGGGGACAGATATAATAGACGCAGCACATGTAAAAGCCCAGCTTTTCAAATCTGCAACAGAGGCGGCCATAATGTTAATAAGGGCAGATTTTGGATACTTTAGAGAAAAGATAAGGCAGAAGCCAAAAGACGTTATACCTGCGCCTGTTAAACTTGTAAGAGATGTAACTGATAGTTACTTGAAGCGTCTTTCTTCTAAAAAATAACTGATTTCTACTCGACAACAACTGTACCAGGATCTACTATCTTAAGCTGTGCAATATACTTCTGTAACGCGCTAGCAATAATAGCCGCTAAGATTATTTGTAGTGTGACAGCGGCTGCAAACATTGCCGGCTCATTTTGAAAGTTAAAGAATCCTGATAGTTGAGCATTATAGGTAGCTGCACTTGTGCCCTGTGAAATCAGCCAGCTATAGAAGAAGTCATTCCATGAGAACAAGAATGCAATCATGGCACTAGCGGCTATCCCGGGTGTGGCTAGCGGCAAAACGACTTTTGTGAGAGCTCCAAGCCTGCTACATCCATCAATGCGCGCCGCTTTTTCAAGGTCTTGTGGCAACGCCGCAAAGAATCCCATCAGTACCCATGTAATTATAGGGATCGTTATTGTTAGGTGGATAATTATCATGCCTTGTAGCGTAGATCTCAGTCCTAACTGTGTGAAGAGGAAAAAATAGGGAAGTGCTATTGATACAGGTGGGAGTGAGCGGGTTCCGAGTAAGAGAATAATTAGAATAGTCCTCAAACGCCCAATCTTGAATCTACCTAGGGCGTATCCAGCGGGAACGGAAGCAATTAAAGTGATTATCATCACGATGGGGGCAATTATCGATATGTTAATTAACCCTTGAATCAGTTGTTTAGATCCACCATATGCTCTTAAAAATCCATATGGGCCCTGCACATCATAACCAAGGATTCTAAGGTATGCGTTAATATTTGGGTTATATGGATAGATATGCCCAGCTACAATATCTCTAACATCCATAAGAGAAGTGATGACAAGGCTATAAATCGGCGCAATACTGTATATTCCTATAATTATAGCGGCAACATACAACAGTACTCTACTAGGCTTAATTTTCAACCTGCTCACCTCCTCCTAGTCAGCAATCTAAAGTAAGCAATTGTCAGAAAAAGCACAGCTACTAGCGTCAGCCAGGATATCGCGGCGCCGTATCCATAGTCTTGGTTGTAAAAGAATACCCTGAAATTATAGAGGGTAACAGGAGTAGACGCCATTCCTGGACCACCACCAGTTAAAGCGAATGAAATAACAACAGAGGAAGTAGATAAAATGCAGGCTAGAACACCAGTTATTAAGACTGCATATCGAATAAACGGGAAAGTAACATTTCTGAACCGCATAATAGGTGACGCACCATCAATCCTAGCTTGTTTGTGCAGGTCCTCCGGTATAGTTTGTATAGCTGAAAGAATAAAGTAAGCACCTAATGGGGCGACATTCCATGCGAAGAATATCGCTAACCATTCTACGGCGAATGTAGCATCAAGAAAATTGATGCCCTCCTTTACAACTCCTATGTTCTTTAAAAATGCATTAAGAAATCCGTAATTTCTGTCAAGGAAAAATCTGCCGGCAATTGCTACTGCAAATTCTGACAGAGCCCATGGAAGTATTACTATAACTTTTAGGATTGGTTGACCTCTAAAACTTTGGGCTAGTACCAACGCTGTTATTAAAGAGATAACGATAATCAGCGCTGTTGATTCTAGAACAAAGCGAGCAGAAACGAAAAATGAGTTACTTAAGAATGGGTCGCCACTTATCTTTAAATAATTGGCTAAACCGACGTAGTTAGTGACTCCATCTACGAGATTAATTTTGTTAAAGCTCAGCCATAAGGAATAACCTATAGGGTAAATGTTAATGGTAGCAACGAATAAGATCAACGGAACTATTAAAAAGAGTGCTAGTTGTTTATCCGTGACTCTTGGCATCTATTTAACCACCGATTCGGATTATTTCGCGTGGTATTTCTTGTATAGCTCATCTAATTTGGTTCTAAGTGTCTTTACACCATCCGATACCGATTGCGTTCCAGAAGCTATCGCTGACATTACAGGGAATGCGAAGTTTGCCCATTCTAAATACATTGGTGACTTATATACCCATGGCCTGCTCATTGTGAGGGCGATGTCGTCGAATATTTTTAGCGTGACTTCGGCACGGTCGCCTAACCATTCCCTGAATGCAGCTTTTACTTTTGCCAGTCTTAAAGTATCCATGTACCCTGATCCTAATGCATCTGTTATAGCCCAACTTGTAGCCGTTAACCTCTCACCCTCAGGCGTCCTCCATCCAAAGAATTTAATTAGACGTTGTGATCTTTCCTCGTCTGTTACTTTTTTAGGCCAACAATATAAGCCGGTATCTATTACACCCCACCCCTGCTTAGTAACTGGAACTAGATTTGCTTTCCCTAGCGGTATCCTAGACTGACTCGGATCATTTTGCACTTTGAAGTAGTATAAAGCAGTAGGAGTAAAGGCATAGTTGCCAGTTACTATGGCTGATACATGATCAGAATCTCCCGCCTGTCCAAAAACGGCAGGGTCTACTAGCCCCTCCTTAGTCACATCTTGCCAAGTTTTTAACAGTTCAGCAACTTCTGTGTTAACATCGAACACAGGCGAGAAATCTTTAGCAATAAAAGTCTTTGTAAGGTCAGGGTCATTATAGGCGTTCCCAAGTTCTGCCTCAAAATCCCATACTATGCCATAGAAAGCATTGAACCAGTGTGGCATAACGGGGTATGTTGCTGCACCAGAAGCCTTAATCCTTCTAGACATCTCCCACAGCTCATCCCATGTACCAGGTCTTTCACCCCCCATGCCTGCTTTTTCTAGAATATCATCATTCACAACGGGGGCTGACCTAGCGGACCAGAAATAGGGAAGCCCAGCAAGTTTCCCCTCCGCTGTGCTATAGGCTTCAACAATACTAGGATACATTTCTGCCTTTATTTGATCTATTTCACGAAAAGCCTCGACATCCCTATCCCAACCAAGCGAGATCCATCTGCTCACCATGAAGAAGTTAGCATAATGCATATCAATTACATCGCCAGCCTGAAACTTTGCCTCCATCAATGGACCATAATTCTCATTAGCTAACAACACTTCATCGACTTTTTCGCCATAATAGTCCATAAACTTCTTGACATACGACGTAACTATATCATCCCTATAATGCCAGTGAACAAATTGGAGGGGCGGGCCAGTAACTGGCTGCGTCCCTGCAGTCACTGTTCTGGTAACGGTCTCACGGACTGTTGCTCCCCCTAAGGTCTCTGTCCTTGTTATGGTCTCGGTTCTAGCAGGTTGCGCAGCGCTTGAACCAGCTGAATAACCTGCCAAACCTGCTATTGCGCCTGCTGCAACCGCTCCTATTGCCACTTTACTTGCAGTTGATAACGCTTTTCTGCGAGAAATTTTATCTCTTTCCATATTTTCTCGCTAGTGGATAACCGGAACCCGTATTTATTTTTTTCTCTAGATACTTAGATGGTGTCCGGATAAGCATGTTAGCTACCTCCACTCCTCATGTCTTGGTAGTATAGCGTGAATAGGTTTAGGAATAGTTTATTGTTGTCCTACATTAAGATCACTACCTTAAGACCTTAGCTACTAGGAGGTATATTACTTGGTTGACAGTGCCGATACGTGTTTATATATTTTGACGGACAAATAGTGAACGATGTACCACCAGAGAAACGAGACGTAGCCATGGTTTTTCAGACATTCGCCCTAAATTAACTTTAATGGTTATTGATGATGTTGTCAAGGAACATTGACATATGTTCGTCAATTTCAGTTGTCTTCTTTTCTAAAGTTTTCCTAGCATTAATCTCTCGGCCCTACAGGGTCTAAGCGTCATATCGCCAGACCATACGCACCAAGGAACCACTCACGATAAACTTGAACCCAGACATGGAGATGTTTATAAATTGCAAATCAATAGATGCATTAATGGGTGAAGCTGTTTATTTAGCTGTCATGTTTGTCGGCTTGATTCACGGTTTGGATCCAGGGCATGGGTGGCCACTCGCTCTGCTCTACGCGGCCAATCCCCATTCTAAGCGGCCGATGAGCTGTATTCTGAAGGCACTTATTAGTTCTATGGTGATTTCATATTTCCATCTGATTTCCTCTTTAGCGGTAGTTGCAGCATACATGATCCTGAAATCTGCTCTAGATTTTTCCTTGCCATACCTGAACTACGTTGCCGGAGCCATGCTCCTCATTCTAGGTATCAGGTATCTGTTGGAGAAGCCGAGAACTACCTTGGGGGAGGAGCATGGACATGTTCACGATAATTTCAAAGAGGGTGAGCATGAGCATGAACACGAGCACCCGGGCGGCATACGACACACGCATCCTCACAGACATGCAAAGAAGGTTTTGATCAGTATTCGGGGTATAGCGGTCTCAGCTTTCTTCCTTGGGTTTGCCCATGAGGAAGAGTTCGCCCTCCTAGCACTTGCCGTCGGAGGGATAGACCCGCTGGCCCTTATGTTGATCTATGGTCTTGCTGTGACGGCGGGTCTGGTGGGAGTAACTATTGCCGCTGTCATGATATATGGTAGGGTTGAGGAGAAACTCAAGCGGTATGAAGGCGTCATACCTAAGCTGAGTGGTATGATCCTTCTAATAATGGCTGCAAGTTTCCTTATTGGTCTGAGATGATAGTATGCCTTAATGCTTATATGCATAAACCCTGATATGCGACTCAATAGTTTAGATATTTTAAGGGTCGTTCTTAATTAATTCGGCGTCATCGGCATCTTTATTAACGTAGGCATTAGAAAATATGTAGAGTAGAGTTCTAGATGTCAAAGTATAGATAGAATTCGTAGGGGTGTGGTCGTGCGGAGACCTGAGTATACTCCCTCAGTCCGTTCTCTATTATAGTGTCTATGAGCTCGCTTGGGAATATGGGTTTGAGGAAGTCGTGGTCGGATTCAAGCTCCTCGATGGACTCCCTTAGGCTTCCGGGTAGTTGTTTTATTCCAAGCTGCCTCCTCTTCTCGGGCGAGAGCTTGTAGATATCTTCATCGACCGGGTCGCCTGCCTCAATTTTCCTCTTAACCCCGTCAAGCCCCGCCGCCATCATAGCGGCGAAGCAGAGGTATGGGTTGCATGAGGGGTCTGGGGTCCTGAACTCGACCCTCTTCTTGGCAGCCGTACTACGGCCCTTATGGTATACGGGTATCCTAACGTTGGCTGACCTGTTGCTTCTACTCCAGGCTATAAAGACGGGGGCCTCATACCCAGGTACGAGTCTCCTGTAGCTGTTAGTGGTGGGGGCTACTATGGCGCAGAGAGCTCTGCTGTGCTCCAACAGCCCTCCAATAAAGTATCTGCCGAGCTGGCTTAACTCAGCATAATCGTCGTTCTCATCGTAGAAGAGGTTCTCATGCCCGTCTAACTGTAGTACCGTGTGGCCTGGGTTTGACTTGACTTTTCCGCTACCCCGCCATAGGCTGACGTGGGTGTGCATGCCTGAGGCGTTGTCGCCGAAGATCGGCTTCGGCATGAATGTGGCTATCATGCCGCTCTTTGCGGCCAGGTTCTTGACAACGTATTTGTAAGTTATTGAGTTGTCAGCCATGTTTGTGAGTGTGTCCCTGTACATGTCTATCTCGCATTGCCCTGCGGTCGCCACCTCATGGTGGTGGGCGTCACAGGGTATGTGGAAGTAGTCCATCAATATGTTGACACACTCAGACCTGAAGACCATTAACGAATCGTGGGGAGGGGCCGGATAGTATCCCTCTTTAAATCTGATAGGATAGTTGGTACCTATGCTACTCCATGCGGCCTCTCTCGACTCAATGCTATAGGACTGGCCCCTGTAAGCGTCTAGGACATCCCAATGGATCTTGTCGAAGACGAAGAACTCGATCTCAGGACCCCAGAGTGAGAGGGAGTACCCCTGCTCAGCCGCATACATCTCAGCCTTCTGGGCCACGTAGCGTGGGTCCTTTTCCAACCTTCCACGCGCCATCCCCCACCCGACATTGCATATCATTCTAGCGGTCTTCACGTGGTCAGGCATCCACGGGATGATGGCGTAGGTAGAGGGGTCTGGATAGAGGACAAGGTCAGATTCATGTATATCCACGAATCCCCTGATGGATGAGCCGTCAAGTTTTGGAACGCCTGAAGAGAATACACCCTCGTCTAGGAACTGTGGTGGAATTGTCACGTGTTGAAGCCTGCCCGGAACATCTGTGAACTGGAGGTCAATGAACTTAATGCCCTCCTTCTCAATACTATCCAATACCTGATCGATGGTCATCCTCCATGGAACTGGCTCTTTCTTCTCAAAGATAAATGGCATGTCTTCAACACACCTCCACTAAGGCAGATGGACAGGGAGCAACAGCATGCTCATCGACTATATAGCCATCAGCAACGCTTACTTCACGTCTATCTGCTCCATTTCCTACTTTCTTTACCGTTTTATGGACCATCATTTTGCGATTTATGGCTAATAAGTCTTATTTAAGGATAACATGGACACCGGCCATAAATACCTTATAAAGTGAACAAACTTTCTTATAATTAGTATCTTGTTTAAACATTATTCAAATTGCCTCCGGGAGTACTCCAGCTGCATAGTGTCTAGGCATTCTATATCTCAGGGCTCAGCCGAGAGGTAAATTTTTAGTTGAGGCTTTAATAAATCTCAACCGTGCAGTCAAACCAACGATATGTGGGAAGGCCGATACGTAGGAAGGAGGATTCGAGGCTTATAACCGGTAAAGGGAGGTTTATCGATGACTTTAATCTCCCGAGGATGCTTTACGCCGCTTTTCTTAGGAGTCCATACGCCCACGCGAGGATAGTGAGTATTGATTCATCCGGCGCCCTTCAGAATGGTGCTGTAGCAGCGTTCACCGGCTCTGAGGTCAATAGGATGTGTGGTGGGATTCATGTTGATTCTATTCCGCATGGGAGGGTCCTGGTCGTTAAGCCCTTTGCGGAGGATAAGGTGAGATATGTCGGTGAGCCGGTAGCTGTAGTGCTGGCTAATGACCCCTACACCGCTCGCGATGCTCTAGAATACATTAACGTGGAGTATGAGAGGCTTCCAGCGGTTGTGGACCCGTTAGAGGCATCCAAGCCCGGCTCACCAGCTATACATGAGGACTTTCCAGACAATGTCTGCTTTACTAGGAGACGTGTATATGGGGATGTTGAGGCCGCGTTCAGAGAGGCTGACAGGGTCGTAGATGTTGAGCTGAGGATACAGAGGCTGGTGCCCGTTGCTATGGAGTGTCGAGGGATAGTGGCGTTTTTCGACGAGGGATTGGGGCAACTCAGAATATGGGCTACTAAACAGTTTCCCCATGACTTCCGGAGCTGGACCGCGGAGGCCCTCGGAATACCTGAGTCAAAGATACATGTCATAGCACCAGATATCGGTGGAGCCTTTGGCTCAAAGATCGCGCACTATCCGGAGGACGTGGTGGTGCCCCTTTTGGCCAAGATTTCTGGGCGGCCTGTCAAGTGGGTTGAGACGCGTAGCGAGAACTTTAACTCCACGACACATGGAAGGGGGAGTATGGCCTGGGTCCAGGCTGCTGTCAAGAATGATGGCCGGCTGCTCGGAATCAAGGTCAAGATACTTACAGACCTCGGAGCCTACCCGTTCTTTTCCACAATCCAAGTTCCCGAGGGGATAACTGGAATGTTGCCAGGCTGCTACAAGTTGAGGGCGCTTGAGGCTGAAGTTACAGGCGTCTTTACAAACAAGGTCCCTACTGCAGCGTATAGGGGTGCAGGTAGGCCGGAGGCATCTTACATAATTGAGAGGACCATTGATAGGGTTGCGAGGGAGCTAGGCATTGACCCGGCCGAGATTAGGAGGAGGAACTTCATCAAGCCTGAGGAATTTCCATACAAGACTTTAACGGGCCACGAGTATGACTCTGGTAATTATGAGCTGGCCCTTAACAGGGCCCTCGAGATAGTGGGGTATGAGGAGCTTAGGAAGAGGCAGTCTAAACTTAGGGATGGTGGGAAGCTCCTAGGTATAGGAATCTCGAGCTATATTGAGGTGTGTAACTTCGTGCCCACGCCTGCCAGAGTGAGTGTTGAGAAGGACGGTAGGGTTAGGGTGATATCCGGCGCGCTGCCTCATGGCCAGGGTGAGGAGACCTCTTACGCCCAGATAGCTGCGGACGCGCTAGGTGTGAATATTGACGACGTCGACGTCGTCTTTGGTGATACTTCTCTCATCCCGTGGGGGCCAGGTACGGCGGGTAGCTGGACCCTCGCCTCGGGCGGCAACTCTGTATTAGAGGCTTCTACCAAGGTGAGGGAGAAGATACTGAAGCTGGCAGCGCATATTCTCGAGGTTAGGCCTGAGGATTTGGAGATAGTTGATGGTAGGTTTAGGGTGAAGGGTGTTTCTGAAAAGTCTCTAGCGATCAGGGAAGTGGCAGCGGTGGCGTATGATCCCTCAAGCCTGCCTGCCGGCTTCGAGTATGGATTGTCTGCCGATGCAGGTTACAATCCGAGGCTGACTTATCCGTTTGGAACGCATGTAGCTGTTGTTGAGATAGATGTGGAGACTGGAAAAGTAGAGGTTGAGAGACTTGTGATGGTGGATGACTGTGGGAGGGTTGTTAACCCGATGCTGGTGGAGGGGCAGTTAATTGGTGGCGCAGTCCAGGCATTGGCTCAGGCCCTCTATGAGGAGGCGTTCTACGACAGTGACGGGAACCTCGTCAACTCCAACCTTGGCGACTATCTAATACCTACAGCCGTCGAGATACCGGAGATATCGACTGAGAGGACCGAGACACCCGCACCTAACCCCCTGGGCGCCAAGGGGGTCGGAGAGGCTGCAACAATAGGCCTAGCCCAGGCCGTGGTAAACGCTGTCGAGGACGCCCTATCCCAGCTCAGCGTCAAAATAGTGGATACGCCGCTAACACCCCACCGGGTCTGGAGCCTAATCCGGGGAAAAACCAGGCTATGAGGCTCCGGGTGATACTTGAGTATTATTTCAAAAAAATTTACACAAATATTTATATAGGGGAGACCTCACTTCCAGTGGAATGGGGCGCCCGGGATAGGGGAGCTCCAAGGAAATCGGGGAAACCCGATATTCCCTGGACTCTCAAGTCTCGTGGACCCAACGGGAGACCGTGGGCAAAGAGGCTTGAAGAGGGTGCTCACGGTGTGCGTGGGGCCTAGGGGTCTAACACGCACATGGGTGTGCCCTCCCCGAAAGGCGCCCCAACTTTTTCCAGTCAACTAGAAAACGTGTCTCAGTATCTTCTCATAATATAGCTCAGGCGAATATTCTATCATCTCGAGGTTGTCGATGCTGAGTACTATTACGGAGTGTAGTCTGCAGTTTCTCAGCTCGCTTATCTGGATTGGTGGTCTGCTGTAGTATATGTCGCAGAGTTTTTTCAGAGAGTCGATATCGTCTGGCTCTCTAAGTCTTGGGGGTTTCAAAAGCGGCTCCGGAATCTCTAGCAGGTTGTAGCGAGGTGTTGCTAGGCTGAACTTGTCTGCGTATTTGCTGTAGCGTGCAATTTTGCTTACTATGCGGGCTCTGAGGTATCTCTGGGGGTCGAGAGCAGCCTCGGGTGGGGCGAATCCAGTCTCAACCTCGATAATCTGCGTCCCTCCACCCTTCACACCAAAAACATCACAGACAAGCGAGTCGCCAAGATACCTCTCCACATCCACCTCATACCCCAGCCTCACTAGGTGCGCAGCGCAGATAACCTCCATAACAGAGTGGTTAATCTTAACGAGCCCCCTCTCATGCATCTCGACAAGCTTATTCCCAATCCTTGAGAGCGGCTCCCTGAGAGGCTGGCCAAACTCCTCCGTAAGCCTCTCCACAAGCGTGGTGATATCCCTATGAAAATCGCTCTCAGGCGTCTTCTCACCCATCTTTATGGCCCCCTCTCTCTACCCACTGCTACGAAAATAGTGATGGCCTCATCATTAAAGCCTAGCGCCGTCTGGAGGTAGAGTTTGGCCAAACTCTATGGCTGATGATAGAATGGAGTAGGACTGGGTCGTCGCGTTACTCTAGTCTAGGTGCTATGAGGTATTCTAGCCTTCCAGCGGGGAGTGTGAATGTCAACTTTATGGGCTTGTTGCTGCTCAGCTGTATGAGTGTTTCCTCTGATAGGTCTCTGCCCGGCTTGACTATGCGTTCTAGGTAGGCGAGGCTGAAGCTTGCGACGACTTCATGGGGCGCCTCTATCTCATAGACCAAAGCGCCATCCCTCGTTAGCTTGTTCTCAACCATGCCCATGTCTCCCTTAGCCATGAGTATGATGGCGGATGGCTGGATGACTATCCTGACAGAGTCCGAGACTAGACTAGCATCCTCCACAGCCTCCCAGAGTGCCTCAGAGTTCACACGTGCCTTCGCCTCGAAGATCAGCTTGGGGGAGGCGCTAGTAGCTGCGACAGGCTCGAGGGTGTTGAGCTGATATCTCCTCTCCCTCGACTTGGTCGGATCTGTCAAGACTATGTTCAGCTTTCTCTTCTCCTCGTCGTAGACCAGTGTGAGGGATTCGCCCTTCTTGGCTCTCCGTAGGAATTTCAACAGCTCCTGCAGATTCACGGTCAGCTCCGTCTCCTTATCGGCAACGAACTCCTCGGCCGCCTCCTTCCTCAACTCAAAGTCTACGAGGCTTACATGGGCCGGGTCCATGGAGACGAGCCGGAGGGAGTCCTGTGTAACCTTGAATGAGGCCTCATCAACGACGGCGGCAACCGCTTTAAAGAGGTCTGCGGCATAGTCTGCGTTAGGCAACCTCAGAGTAAACATGGCTTCCACTCCACACGATAACCGGCTGCCGCCATGCTTAAAATATTTGAGTTTCAGCCCCAGACCAATCCTATAGCCTCTATACCCGGGAACTAGTGATAACTGGCTTATATCCTGGTTTAAAGCCTAGGTGCCTTTTTGTCGGCTTGTGACGATCTTCAGCCCTGTTAGGGAGTCAGACATTACTAGGGCTATCGCCTCATCCTTTATGGAGATGTTTAGCGAGTATGCTAGGAGCGATGTGGTTGTTGTGGGCGCGGGGCCTGCGGGCTTGATGGCTGCGAGGGAGTTGGCAAGGAATGGTGTGCGGGTCCTTGTCATCGAGCAGAACAACTATCTAGGCGGCGGTTTCTGGATTGGCGGATACCTAATGAATCCTGTGACTTTCAGGGCCCCAGCCCAAGAGATACTCGACGAGCTTGGAGTCCCCTATAGGAAGTATGTCGAGGGGCTCTACGTCGCTCACGGCCCACACGCCTGCTCCAAGCTCATAGCCTCCGCCTGCGATGCCGGAGTAAGGTTCCTCAATCTGACGAAGCTCGACGACGTGGTCGTTAGGGATAATGCTGTGAGGGGTGTGGTGGTGAACTGGACTCCTGTCGAGGGGCTTCCGAGACAGATCACATGTGTCGACCCGGTGGCCTTGGAGGCTAGGATTGTGATTGATGCCTCTGGGCATGACGCTGTTGCTGTGAAGAAGCTTGAGGCGAGGGGTATGGTTAAGGTTAGGGGGATGGGTGCGATGTGGGTGGAGAGGTCTGAGGACGCGGTGGTCGAGTATACTGGCGTTGTCTATCCTGGGCTTATTGTTGCCGGGATGGCTGTTGTCGAGACTTATGGGCTGCCGAGGATGGGGCCAACCTTCGGCGCCATGTTGCTTTCTGGGAGGAGGGCTGCCGAGATAGCGCTCGAGGAGCTTAAGAAGCTGGAGGCCGAAGCAGTATAGCGCGGCAAACTACTTGACCCTAAAGCCCTACAGAGGCGTCAAACTCTACATCTACAAAGATCCATCAACACGGACAATCAGATACGACGAGCTGGCAGAATATCTCCAAGGCCTAATCCCCCGCTTCAAAGTAGAGGTCAGGGAAGAGATCCTAGCCTACGCGCAGAGGAATTGGGGCGTGGAGTTGAGGGCCGTCGCATACTCCATTGCCTCGACGAGGGTTGTGGATGTGCTGGGATGTGAGCCGGTGGGTGAGCCTCTGCCCGGCGAGGTGGCATTTGAGGAGAAGGCCATCACCAACCCTGGTAGGAAGGTGGGGGGTATCCTCTATGAGGGCTACGCTCTCCAGAGGCTCCTCAGCTCGCTTATCCCGAAAGCCGAGAGGAGATACGGGACCCTCCACACAATACTGACGCATAGGCTACTGGTCACTAAGGAGCTTGGTGAGGGTAGGGGCCACGCCAGGACCATAATCCTGGGCAACCCGGTCCTAATCTCGACGACAGGGCTTGTAGAGGCCCCAGCCCTACCCGCCGAGGTCTATGTGAAGGCCCAGCTCTTCAGAGGCCCCGACATGCAGCAGCTCATAGTCGCGGAGGAGAGGCAGAGGCTTGGGAGGAGGGTCTTGAGCTTTGATGACGAGAGGTTCACAGAGGTCTTGAAGGGCTACACGCTCATGGGTCTATTCTACTACATCTTCGGGGATCCCTTCTGCGGCAGTCCAAGTTGCAGGCTATACAACGCCCACACACACGAGGAGTTGATTGAGGCCCAGATAGAGAGCGGCAGACTCTGCGAGAGGCACCAGTGTATGCTCGACTCTCTCAAGGCCGCCTCAATCACCAGGGACAGTTAACTACTCCTCAATCATCGGGAACACGCGTTTAGAATTATTGTAGGTCATGTCTCGAAGGATTTTATCCGGGACAGAGTTCTCGGCCAGCCATCTTAGACATCTCAAATAGTTCTCGAGGCTCCTTATCCCCGATAGATATGGAGGCCCATACTTCTCCCAAGAGGCGTGTGGGGCGTGGTCCGTCTCAAGAAAATCGACATCACCCGCCTTGACACATTCCAGCAGACCCTCAGCCAGTCTCCTCTCCCTCAGGGGAGGATTCACCTTGAGGGCCACGCCGCCCGGCTTGGCCATGTCCTCCGAGCTCAGCATAAGATGATGTGGCGTTACTCCGCAGACCACCCTGAGGCCCTGCTCCCGGGCCTGTTTGACATATCTGATAGAGGCTGGGTTGCTTATGTGGACGATGTAGAGTGTCCCGGAGAAGCCTGTCTCGACTGCGAGGGATATCTGGTCCCTGACAGACTCTACCTCAGCCTCCGGCGGTCTGCAGAGGTTCCAGGTCCAAGGCCTTGAAGGGTCCCAGAGCTCCTCCCTGAAGAGGCTCGTCTTCTCGCAGTGGACCGCCAAGACTCCACGGTAGCCCAGCTCCGACAGCCTCCTATATACGAGGCGCTGACTCTCTAGGTCTCGGGCCTCCAGCCCCCTCATCGGAGCGGTGTAGAGCTTGAGGCCAACCACCTGTCTCAGTCTCTTGACGGCCTCCAGCGCCTCCTCCAGCCGCGCCTCATCCGGAGTCGCGGCTGCGTATAGATAGTAGCCGCTGTCCACGCCCTCGCTTCTCGCAGTCTCAGCTCTCCTCTCCGCAAGCTCTAGGCTAGTTATGGGTGGCTCGGTGTTCGGCATGTCGAGAACCGCGACTACTCCTTGACTTCTCGCAAGCTCCACGACCTCCCTTATCGTCGCCTTGTAAGCCTCTCTCCAGTCCCTACAGTGTACATGCGGGTCTATGAATCTCCAAGCTGCCAAGGCCTAGCTCACTATTCTCTGAGAAAGTCGGGAATCCTCTCAATCTCAAGCAGCGTATCGCAGTATTCGCAGGCTATGACGCCATGCTCCCTCATGACTATGTAGCGGGGCGTAGCGGGCTCCCTCTCTACATTCGTAATACAGGTGGTCTCGGGGCAGCGAATCTTCCCTACAATCTCCGTCGGCAGGCCTGGGCTGTGCTTCTCGACCTTCCAGTCCCTGATGTAGTTGATGGTTATCTGGGGGAAGACAAGTGCAAGTATCTTGGCTTCCTCCTCACTCACCATATAGTGATAGAGCTTGACTATGTCCTTCCTCCCAAGCTTCCTGCTGGGGACGTTGTAGAGGACTATGACGGAGACGTCGGCATCCCTCTTGAGAGACTCGAGGTTTAGGAGCCTTACGACCTGGTCCGCCCTCCAGGCCGGTATGTGGTCAAGGACGGTGCCCCAGTCAATCTTCCTGACTAGGAGGGACTCGGCGCTCATCCAGCCTCACCCAGAATAAGGTAGAGGAGAGCCTTCCTCAGTGGCAGCCCATTCCTCGCCTGCTCAAAATACCAGGCGTTAGGCAGCTTATCCACCTCTGGTGAGAGCTCGTCTACTCTGGGCAGCGGATGCATGACGCCCAGCTCCCTCCTTCCGTAGGAGAGGAGCCTAGCATCCACCACATATGAGCCCTTAACCTTCTCATATTCGGTGGGGTCTGGGAACCTCTCCTTCTGGATGCGCGTCACGTAAAGGACGTCCAGCTCAGGCATCACCTCCCTAATCTCATCCACCTCCACAACCTTCCTATACTCCACGCCTCTCTCAGACAGGTAGAGCTCAATCTCCCGCCTCACCTGGAGTAGTGGGGGAGCCATGAAGTAGGTCTTAACGTTGCTGTAGTTTGAGAGAAGGTAGCAGAGTGAGGGGATGGTTCTTGAGAATCTGAGGTCGCCCAGCATCCCTACTCTGATGCCATCAACGCTTCCAAGCTTAGATTTGATGGTGAAGACGTCTAGGAGGGCCTGTGTAGGGTGTTCTTGGCTTCCGCTACCCGCATTAATAACGGGCACAGATGCTACCTCTGCCGCAAATCTCGCAGCACCCCTAGCCGGATGCCTCAGAACAATACAGTCCGCACCATAGCCCTCAATCATCTTCATCGTGTCATAGAGGGTCTCACCCTTCGCTATCGAGGAGACCTCTGGGTCATGGATAGAGAGGACCTCGGCGCCAAGAGATCTTGCCGCGACGTAGAAGCTCTGAAAAGTCCTGGTTGAGGGCTCGACGAATATCAAGGCGATCTTTCTCTCCGCCAATGTGTTCTCCAGCCTTGCGGCTCCTGAGACGACCTCCTCTGTTAGGCTGAAGATGAGCTCCGCATCTCCACGGCTTAGGTCCCGGCAACTGATGATGTCCCGCCCCCTGATGGTATTTTTGAGGGCTAGTGGGGTGTCGCCTTCCCGACCCCCACCCGCCGGTGAACGCAAAACTAAACCCACCAACTTGTAACATCACCGTGGATTTAAGCATATACTAGAAAAATTTCCACAGGAAGAGATCTGCTTTTCTCGTGGACTATAGCTTTATGCCGAAAGCCCTTGCCAGTGCCTCGAATCGTCTAAATTCTTCTATAAACTTAGCCCCCTTCTCCGTAAGAATATAGAGGGGCTGGCCGTTGCCCCTCTTCTCGAGAAGGCCGCGGCTTACAAGCTCGTCCAAATACTTCACGAGCCTATCGTATGATAGGTTAGCGTCTCTCATGATCACTGTTATCCGTGCGGTGCCCTGTGAGGAGACGGACTCCAGGATATCAATGTATATTCTGAGCCTCGACCTGTATTCCTTCCCCCCGCGTGAACGGCCTTCCTCACCAGGCGCCATGCTGGAGCCAGCACCTTACCTCCGCAGCCCTCAGTGTACCTCCCCTTATCCCTAGCTAACCCGTGTCATAGATGTATCATGTCTCCCCCCGGCCCACACTAAATACCCGTATCTTCTCACCTCTAAGGAAGCTCTTCATGATCTCCTCGCCAGCCTCACCTCTCTTCGAGAGCCTTATTCTCCCTCCCTTGCCGACCGTGACCATGGTTATGAACCGGTCCCCAGCGTAGACCGCCACCCTCTCACCCTCCCTCCCCTCCGGCAGCTTGAGCTCAACCGAGGCACCACCC
>Ga0105160_1000519_pt1 | contig 17908 bp, 10 predicted proteins | sample GXS110809BmetaG_FD_89591 | JGI IMG/M metagenome (GOLD analysis project Ga0105160, IMG submission 89591) | Hot spring microbial communities from Gongxiaoshe hot spring, China to study Microbial Dark Matter (Phase II) - GXS 110809B | ecosystem: Environmental > Aquatic > Thermal springs > Hot...
GCTGGCTGGACCATCTTTATGTATTTTCCAAGAACTCCTGATGTGAATTTAGGTTTTGGGTCTGGGAGTTTTTGCAATCTGATTTTTATCTCGTTTTCAGGAACTTCTATATTTATGGTTTCATTTTCAATATCTATGGAGATTATATCTCCATCTTTTACGACTGCTATTGGGCCCTTGTCGTAAGCTTCAGGACATACATGGCCTATCATCATACCCCTTGTTGCTCCGGAGAATCTTCCATCTGTAACGAGTGCTATCTGATCTATGAGTCCTTGTCCAACAAGTGCTGCTGTAACCTGTAGCATTTCTGGCATACCTGGGGCTCCTTTTGGCCCCTCGTTTCTTATGATGACCACATCTCCGGGTTTTATTTTTCTGTTTTGAACTGCTACAAAACACTCTTGTTCGCTTTCAAAAACTCTTGCGGGGCCGACATGCTTTTTCTTTGCCATAATCCCAGATATCTTCATAACTGCCCCCTCTGGTGCCAATGTGCCTTTAAGTATGATGAGACCTCCATCTTTTTTCAATGGATTTTTTGCACTTCTAACAACATCTGAATAGATTGGTGTTATCTCTTTCAGGTTTTCTTCAACGCTCTTTCCTGTGACGGTAATTGGGTCGGGATGAATGAGTCCTTCTGAAAGGAGTATCTTCATTATATTTGGTACTCCTCCTGCTTTGTGTAGGTCATACATAACGAATCTTCCACCGGGTTTTAGATCTGCTATGAGGGGAACCTTTTTGCTAATTCTTGAGAAGTCATCAAGTCGTAGGTCAATTTGTGCTTCGCGAGCTATTGCAAGTAGGTGTAATACCGCGTTTGTTGATCCCCCCGTTGCTGCAACTACTGCGATGGCATTTTCAATAGCCTTTTTTGTAACTATGTCCCTTGGTCTGATACCTTTTTCTTGCAATTCACAGATTTTTCGCGCTACTTCATAGCATACGTATTTTCTTTCAGGATCAACTGCTGGGTATGAGGATGATCCGGGTAGAGCAATTCCAAGAGCCTCAGCAACACATGCCATAGTATTTGCTGTGTACTGCCCTCCACAAGCGCCAGCACCAGGACACGCTCTTGACTCTATCTGGTATAGTTCTTCTTCTGATATGTTACCTGCTTGATATTGCCCAACGGCTTCATAGACATCTTGAATAGTTATTGTTTTCCCATTGTATTCCCCAGGCATTATGGTCCCGCCGTATAAAAATATTGATGGAATATTCACACGCAGCATAGCCATTATTGTTCCTGGAATTGTCTTATCGCAACCTCCTATTCCAATAAAAGCATCATAAAAATGTGCCTGCAAAACAGTTTCTATTGAGTCCGCAATTATTTCTCTTGATACGAGCGAATATCTCATCCCTTCGTGTCCCATACCTATCCCATCACTTACCGATATAATGCCAAACTCTATTGGAAAACCTTTACCTTGTCTCTTTATCTCTTCTTTTATATATCTCGTCTGTTGGTTGAGATTAAGATTGCATGGTGTTATTTCTCCTGCAGGAGAAGCGACTGCTATTAGCGGTTTTTCAAAATCTTCATCCTTCATCCCAACTGCCCTCAGAAATGCTCTATGTGGAGCCCTTTCAACTCCTCCTTTTATCTTGTTGCTCCTGTGTTCTGGATAATACTTCTTTACATCAAACTTCATAGGTTTTCAATGTAAGCGATGTTCATATATTTATACGAAAATTTGAAATAATCTGTGTGAGAGAACTATGTAAGAGAAAATCATAGCAATTTTGAAAATAGTTGTAATAGTTTTGGAGCGATTTATTTCAAGGTTTTATGGAAAATCCTGACAGCGGGCCGATCCGTTTTCTCTCTTTGAGATCTATGTAAGTTTTATTTACTTTTGGTTAGTGGTCATTGTAATTTCATGTTTTGAAGGGATAAGGTTCCTGATTTGATAATCAAGGGAAGAGGGAACTGAATACTTGCTGTCTTAAGGTAATTTTTAAGATGTAAATTTATGTAAGTAAATTTTATAAAATCAAAGAAATTAATTGATTTATTTGTGGTGCTTATCTCATCGAAATTCTGTCTTACAGGCTATATCTTCTATGAGAAATAATTTAAATTTCTTCACTTTGTCTTAGGATTTTACTAGGGTTATTCTTCAATTCATTATCAAAAAGCTGCTTCAAATTTGCACAGAAATACTGTGATATCATTTCAATTTCTCTTTTATCTCTTTTGTAGTCTCTTGGTATTCTCTTGTTATTTCTTCAATTAGACTTTTTATTCTTTCAAAATTCGTGCTCTCTTGAGGGTAGCATATTGTTTCAAGTTCCGATATTTCCTCTTTGCATATTTGTCTGAATTTCGGGTCCTTCATACGGAAGAAACACAGAGCTACTTTTAGTATTCCAATAGAGTATTCCCTTGGATCCATCCCATCTTTAAGTTTTTTTATTCTCTCGTAAGCCTCATCGCATTTTTGTTCTTCTGATAAAATCTCTATTTGCGCTAACTCAAGATTTATGTCTTTCTCCCCTCCTATCTCTCTCTGTATTGATTCTATAAAAGAGTAATCTTTTAAAGGAGGAAGAATATCTTTGTTTTCAGAGTAGAATACAAAAGCTTTTATTTTTTCATCCTTATCATAAAGGCTTTTTAGTATTCCGTACATAGATTCGGATATCTCGGTGTACAAGTCTGGAGCAATCTTGAGAGCCTTTATTGTTGGAAGTACTTCTTTCAAAAATTTCAGGTCATTTTCTATATCCTGATCTTTTTCTATCTTATCAGAGATTATTTTCAGATATTCTTTTAGGGCTAATTGCGACTCTGGAGCCAGAAATTTAGTAATTATAAATTTTATGTTTGGAATGGTTTTAGAGATCGGATCATCTTGAGGGATTTCATTTTTTGGAACTTTATTCGATATTTTTAAGTATTTTTCTCTGTTTAAAACAGCAAATAGTCTTGCTTTGATTTCCCATTTTGTTCCTGGATACTCTCTCATGACTCTGTAGAGAAATTTAAGAGAATTCATTTCATCACCATCATGAAGTAGAGAATCGGAAAGAAGAATTAAAGCTTCTGGCTTAAGTTCTTGAAGCTGTGAGTTTATCATAAAACCAATATACTTTCTTGCAAGGTATCCTCTTTTAGTTCTAATGAGAGATTTTACATATCTTGGCAAGATAACTGGATCATACTTTATAAAGTTGTCTGATACATAGGATATGAATTCGGCTGATTTTTCAAAATTTCCTTTCTCAAATTCAATCACACCAATTGCGGACCAGTAGCAGTCATATGCTTCTTCTGAAATTTTCTCATCTTTGATTCCTTCTATTACTTTGACAGCTTCTCCTGCTTTATTCATACCAACAAGGGCGATAGATTGAGAACATATTAGCTTTGTTTCAAGTTCATTTTTTTCTTGTGATGATAAAATTCCTTCACCTTTTATAAGATAGTCTAGTCCAGATTCTGCTTGAAACTTTGCTTCAGGATAAAATCCAGATATCCTAAAAGCTTTTGATGATTTATATTTTGATTCTACTGCTTCTACTATTTTACCTATTTCTGAAAATTTTTTTGCGGCGTTTGAATAGAAATTCGCAGATTTGAGTAGTGTTGTTATTTCTTTAGCTTCTATTCCCATCCTAAATAGCATCTCTCCTATGTAAAACAGAGCCTTTGCGCTTATCTCCTTATCATCAGATTTTGAAAAATCAAAAAGAATATCAATAGCTCCATAGTTCCTTGTCTCAACAGAACTTCTCATATATTCTTCAATATCTATTTTATCTGTAAAAGGGATATCTTTACCGGCAAATATGATTATTGCGCTACCAGATCTTGCTATATGCCATTTTATTTCCTTGCTTCTTTTCAAGTGGATCGAGATGAGAGCTGATTTTCTTTCGTCTTCGACTATCTCAGAAAAATGGACTTTATCAAAATACTTATCTTTTTCCCATCTTGCTCCTTTTCTTTCTGGTATTTGAGCTGAGTGGATTATGATTACTATTGTTTCATCTACTATCTTCTGAACAAAATCAAACTTTGATGAGTTGAGATTTATTATTAGGTATGAAAATGTAGGATTTTGGTTTAATTCAAAGTGATTTATTTTGAGTGTAGAAATTACAAAAAGTAAAATCCCTATCATCTTTATATTATTATTTACCTTTCTGTGAAACCATAAGTATTAGTTTTACTTCCTCAAAAGACAAGCCAAGGAGATTTGCTATTTCTTCCTCTTTCTTACCTTGATTGAATAGATTGATAATCAGACTTTGTGTTAGTTTTGGGATATTCGCTTTTTTATCTAATTCTCCATTTTTTTCGCTCACTCTCGGAGTGTTGATTATATCATTTTTCTGATTCAATTCAATTGATTTTGCTTGTTTCTGATCAATATTCTTTGTCTCTAACTTTTTTAGTTCTTCTTCAAGAGAATTTATCCTCTCCTCAAGACCAAGCAACCTTATTTTCAATTCATCATCTGCTCCTTTTTTGTCATTTTTATTCTTCAAATTTTCAAAATCTGATCTTAACTTGATTGAGAATATTATTGTGAGCATCAAAAAGGCTATATTGATTATAAGCACCAGTGTAAGCATATTATAAATTTTACAATTTTAGCATACTTTGTTAGAAGAACCCGGTATTTCTTTCATGGAGCATTTTCTAAATATGAAGCTTTTGAGATTTTAAAGTATATTTTCTTTAAGAATTTATATAAAATGCGGCACGACTGAGGTTTGCTCAAAGATAAAAGGAAAAAGCTGTATCGTTTTTCATAATCGCATTTTTGTAGGAATTACATGAATTCTTTTTTTATGCTGTATCGGAAATAATATTATTAGCTCGGCTTGATTTTTTTATTTTATTTATTTGGAATTTAGGTTTTTATGTTTTTCTGTTTAAGCATTATGACATAAGCGAGAACTTTTGCTACTGCTCTATATAGTGTTTCAGGGATGTAATCCCCAACATCAGTTGTTTTGTATAAGGACCAGGCAAGTGGTGGATCCTGATATATGGGGACATTATTTTCTTTTGCGATTTCAACTATTTTTTGAGCGATGTAGTTCATACCTTTTGCTACGACTTTCGGAGCCTTCATTATTGCTCTATCATATTTTAGAGCTACTGCCAGATGTGTTGGATTAGTTATTATAACATCTGCTTTTGGAACTTCTGCCATCATTCTGGTCCTCGCCATTTCAAACATTCTTCTTCTAACTCTGCTTTTTACTTGTGGGTCTCCTTCATATCTTCTCATCTCTTCCCTCAGCTCGCTTCTTGACATCATAAGAGATTTCCACCAGTCCCATCTTTGCCAGACATAATCTGCTATGGATAAAACCAATAAGAAGCCTAATATTATAAGCGATATCCTTACTACAACCCCGGCTGACTTTGGAAGTATGCTAAGTATATCAACTCCAAAAAATTCGTCAACTTTGTTTCTGCTAATATATATGAAAATAAAGACAATGCCAAGTATTACAAAAGATTTTGCTGCGGCTTTTGATAACTCTACAAAATTCCTCGCTGAAAATATGCGTGTGATGTTTTCAAATGGGTTAAACTTCTCAACCTTTGGTTCAAATGCTTTTGTGGCAATGAAAAATCCTACCTGAATAACATTTCCTAAAATTGCAAAAACTGCAGAAATCAGAAGAACTGGCAGAACTATTTTCCCGACAATACCGAATATATATGATAAAGTTTCACCTGAGAACTCCCTTGAGCTTACTATTCCGATACCTTCTTGAAAAGATCTGATTACAGATTCTCCAGCCAACCATAGAAAAATTATCACTGAGAGTAATACGAATAACCCAACAATTTCTCTTGACTTTGGGACAATCCCTCTTTGGCGAGCTTCTTCTATTTTATGCGGCGTAGGAGGTTCTGTTCTCTCAACATCATCTCGCATATATAAAAATTTTAGTTATTTCTATGAGAAATGAATTTATTGGTTTAGCTACAATAGCTTCTTGTGGATTTAAAGATCTATAGTAAATCACAGTAAAATTTTGACAAATGAGTGAAATCAACAATGTTGAAAATTTTTTGTTGATTTACTATAGATACAAATGGCTATTTGGTCTATTTTAAAGAATTTTTTAATGATTTCTGATTTGAAACTTATATTTCTTTTTTCTTTGGATTTTTTACTGGGGCGGAGAGGGCGGGATTCGAACCCGCGAGACGGATTTTAACTCCGTCGCAGCTTAGCAGGCTGCTGCCTTAGACCTCTCGGCCACCTCTCCTTTTCAAATAAATTAAGCATCAAGACAAAAAGAAATTAACATTTGCGAAAACAACAAGAAAAAATTATAAAAGACTTCTTATGTCTATAAAACAGGCAGAAGAGTTGAAAGATGAAATATTGAAAACTATAGAGCTGATACAAAAAGCCCAGTCCGATCAAGAAAAAAAGGAAGCATTACATAGGCTCAAGTCAGATTATTTGAAAGATAAAATACCACAGATGTTTAAGCTTATCCCAAAAATACAAGACCCTCAAGAAAAGAGAGAATTGGGAAAACTATTGAATGAAATAAAATCTTTCGTTGAGGCGAAGATTAAAGAGTTTGAAGGAGAGAGAAGAATTGAAATTAAGATACCCGACATAACTCTTGACGGAAGAACAAGGTTTTTTGGTGCAATCCATCCGGTTCAAGATGTTATGAGACAGATTGTAAGAATATTTGAGAAGATAGGTTTTGAAGTTGAAGATGGTCCGGAAATTGAGGACGATTGGTATAACTTTACTGCATTAAATATCCCAACAGATCACCCAGCGAGGGATATGCAAGACACGTTTTATCTTGAAAATGGAAAGTTGCTAAGAACACATACATCTCCTGTCCAGATAAGGGCTATGGAGAAAAGGCGAGGAATTCTTCCAGTAAAGATAATAGCTCCCGGAAGAGTTTTTAGAAGAGATTGGGATGCAACACATTCACCTGTTTTTCACCAAGTGGAAGGGCTTTATGTTGATCGAGATGTTAAGATGTCCGATTTATTCGGTGTTCTTGAGTTCTTTTTTATGAAGTTTTTCGGCGAAAATATAAAGGTTCGCTTTAGGCCTTCTTATTTTCCGTTCACAGAACCCTCCGCAGAAGTTGATATATCATGCAGCATATGTATGGGAAGAAGTAAAACTTGTAAAGTCTGTAAGGGATCTGGTTTTCTTGAAGTTGCTGGTTGTGGAATGGTTCATCCGGAAGTTTTTAAATCTGTGGATTACTCTGGAGTTCGGGGGTTTGCTTTCGGAATGGGAGTTGAAAGACTTACAATGATAAAATACAACATAGATGATATAAGACTATTGTTCAACGAACATTTTACTTTCTTCAAGAAAAGATATATGTAAGATTATTTGCTTTTTTGTATATAGATAAAAACTATATGACCTTTGTATGTTCCTGATTTTTCTTGTTCCTGGGTGAAGGGAAGTTAAAATTTGATAGATATGAGCCTTATAAGAAGGGCAGTCGAGAATATTCCGGGAACTACTATAATTTATATTTCTTTTGTTGTTCTTGGACTTTATGCTTCAACACTTTTGCCTGTAGATCTTCTCCCACCGATCGAACCCCCATTCGTTTCTATTGCTGCTTCTTTGGAGAATGCTTCACCTGAACAGATAGAACAGATAGTTATAAAACCAATAGAAGAATCTATAAAATCAGTTGAAGGAGTTGAAGAGATACAATCGATATGTGAGCAGGGAGTTGGAGTTATTCAGATTAAATTCAGGCAGGGAGAAAATTTAGATTTTGCTGTTCAAAGAATAAATGAAAGGTTGGAGTTTACAAAGAGAAATTTTACAGCTATAGGACTCAATGTGAATGTCTCAACTTTAAGATTCACATCATCTACATTTCCCGTGCTATTTTTGGGAATATTTGGGAAAAGGGATAGAGATTCTCTGTATCGTATTGCGGATGATATTTTATCTCAAAAGATTTCTAACATACCGGGTGTCGGAGGTGTTTTAATTCTTGCAGATGCACAAAGGATATTGAATGTTTGGCTTGATATACAAAAGATGAAGAATTATGGTATTGGTGTTCAGGAGGTAAGGCAGGCAATATCACAGTACAATGGAGATTTTTCTGCAGGTAAAATAAATCTTTCTGATAGTGCTTTTATAACAACTGTAAAGGGTAGGTTTTCTAGTATATCAGATATTGAGAGTGTTGTTGTTGCTGTCAGAAATGGTCTTCCTGTGAGGCTAAGGGATATAGCTCAAGTGGAACTTGCTGGAAAAGATGAATCTTCATCATCACTTCTTTATGATGGACAGAGGTTGGAGAATATTCTTCTCTTCCTTATAAGGAAGAGACCTGGAGCTAATATAATTCAGGTAAGTGATGGAGTTAGAAAAGCTCTTGAGGATATTTCTAACAAGCTTCCGGCAGATGTTAGTATAAGGATACTTCTTGATTTTTCGGATTCCATTCGTAAGACAATTGATGAATTAAGGATTACCATTTTTTATGCTGTTTTAGCTGTAGGTATCATTACTTTTATATTTATAAGAAGGTTTAAAGAGAGCCTTTTGCTTTTTGTATCAATCCCTGTATCTTTGATATTTTCTCTTCTGGTGATATACTTTCTGGGAATAGGATTGAATGTGATTTCACTTTCTGCTATAATAGCTTCTTCCGGTATAGTTATAGATAACTCAATAGTTGTTCTTGATAGTATAAAGCGTAGGAATCAATTGGATGGTAAAAATTTGAAACTCGCATCAATTGAGGGAACAGAGTATGTTTTCACAGCGCTTTTGGGTTCAACAGTTACGAACTTTATTGTCTTTTTACCGATAGCATTTATAAAAGATTTAGCCTTCAGGTTATTTATTGATTTTGCTGTCATTATTGCGGTATCATCTATAATATCCTTGTACGTAGCATCTACTCTTATCCCATCCCTTGCCTCTGTCTTTTTAAATGATGAGTCCGGGAAGGGGGGTGGTGGAATGTTTGCATTTGAGGGGCTTTATAAGAAGATTTTAAAACAGGTTGCACGGAAACCTGCCCTATTTCTCTTGATTATTATTATTCTCATTTTTATACCGTTTGGAACTTTCCCGTACCTTAAGAAGGAACTTATTCCGGTCAAGGATATACCAGATATGAGAGTTTTTGTATATCTTCCAAAAACTGCGAATTGGAGATGGGCTGAAAGGGTTGCTTATAAGATAAAAGATGATATCGCCGATGCTGTTAAGAAAGAGAATATAGATTATATGTTCTTTAGATATGGTGAGTCTGCTTTTGGTAGATCTTTTGGTCGCGCTCAGAGATTCACGGAGTCAGATAATCTTATTCTCCTTGGTATTAAATTGAAAAATATATCTTATTTTGATGCCTATAGGATTATTTCTAAAATTCTCTCATCTAATCCGGATGTCGAAGATTTTAGAATAATACCGGCAAATCCGGTTAACCTATTCATATTCGGGCAATCAAGAGGAATAGAGCTTAAAGTCTATTCAGACCTTGCGGAACAAGATTATGTCGCTTTTCTTGAGCGGCTAAAGAAAGTTTCTGATGAAATTGAGAAGTTGGATTTTGTTCTGGCAGCAGATTTGGAACAGCCAAAGCCAGTTCCAGAATTACAGATAAGACTATGGGAGTCGGGGAAATCCTTGAATATAACTCCAGCTTATCTCGGGGATCTTCTTACAACACTTATCACAGGTGTAAATGTAGGAATATTTACAAGATATGGGGAAGATATAGCTATACTTTTAAGATCGAGGGAGGGAAGGGATATATCCCTTGAGAATCTGAAGAGATTACCAGTAAAGCCTCCTTTCATACAAGATGGTTCCACTTTTCTTTCCGACATAGCTTATGTAAGTTTTGGCCTTACTCCGCTTGAAATAGAAAGGATAGATGGATTAAGGGTCGGAAGGATATCGGTAGATACTACAGGTTCATCTTTTTCCGACGCTCAAAAGATAGTGAGTTTTATTAAGGAGAAATTCCCGGATTTAGATGTACAGTTTGGTAGGGCCTTAACTGAGACACGCAAAACATTTTCGGCTGTGATTATTGTTGTTCTCCTTGGAGTGTTTCTGGTCTATGCTTCTATGGTGGTTATATTGAAATCTTTTCTGATTCCGTTTATTATACTTTTTACTGTTCCTCTTGTTGTGAGTGGTGCTATTTTGGGACTGTTTTTGACTGGGACTTCGTTTTCTGTGCTTGCTGCAATATCTATATTCTTGCTTTCAGGTATAGCAGTCAATAACGGTATAGTGCTTCTTGATGTTGTTGAGAAAAAGAGGAGAGAAGAAGGGATGCGTTGGAATGATGCTTTGATTGAGGGTGCAAGTTCAAGGTTGCGCCCAGTTCTTATGACGTCTCTGACAACTATCCTGGGGCTTGTTCCATCAATATTTACCGAAAGTGAGTCAATAGTCGGAGGTAGAAACTTCGCTATCCCATCTGTCTTTGGACTCCTAAACTCTACTTTTCTTACACTTTTGTTTGTCCCAGCTCTTTATTCATTTTTGAGAAAAATTCGCAGGAATAGATGAGAACTTCTTTATTTCTCTGTTGCAAGAAGTTTTAATACTTCCTTCATGATGAATGTATTCTATAGTAAGTAAATCATAAGAATTTTTCGATAAAAGAGATGGATTTTACAAATTTAAAATTTTATGTCCTATTTTATGACGATTAAGGTTTCAAGATTGAACCCGATAATAACAGAGAGTATTTCTTTCTCTGCACCTAAGATTAGTTCTTTGAAAGAAGTTTCATACCTCATATTTTTATAAATTTTTTGCTTTGTGATGAGTGTAATACGAGTATTGCATGAATTTTATGGAAAATTTTCGAAGATGTGAAAGGTCATTCTTTTCTTAATCAGGTAGTATTTCGTAAAAATAAAATGATGCTATAAGTATGTGGAAATTTTTCGGCAAAGGAGATTTTCTTTTAAAAGGTTCACGTCTAGATTTCATCGTGATCTGCTATATCTGAACTCTGCAATGGATTATTTTTGTATTATTGATAAAGTTTAGTTTTTAATATATACTTTAAAAAACATGGGGGATAGGCCCTATTATGGACCGTTAATAAACGATCATCTGGAGAAGAAATTTACTATACCCGAGAAGGAAATAACAACGGAAGATTTTGATATTTTGGAAATTCTTAATTTTGCTCCGCACGAAATATCTGAAAAGCGTGGCCAAAGCATACTCCTCAAAAATGTCATATATAGTTTTTCACTCGCTGGATTAGATTCTATCTTGCTGTTTCTTCTTTCTAATGTTTTCAATCTTCATTATTTTGTTGTTCCAGTTTATCTTATAATCTCACTTATATACAACCTTTATTCAAGGAGATTCCCATTATGGGATGAGATTGGAAGGATAACAGGGGTATTTTTATTTACATCATTACTGTATATTTTCAATGATTTTAGTAGGTTATCTTTGGATATTTTTCTTTTTTTGTTGATCGGTACTTTGGTTTTATCTATAGGCAGGTTTGCACTTAAGGATATTCTTTGGATTCTCGGCTTGCGTGAAAGAGTTATTATTGTCGGTGGTGGCTTGGCTGGTTTGCGTGTTCTTAAATCCATAGATTCTGAAAGATCTCTGGGTTATGATGTAGTTGGAGTTCTAGATGATGATAGAGCAAAGCTTTGGAAACCTGTTTGGAAATTCAGAGGCAGAGATGTTCTTGTCATAGGTAGGACAACTGATATATGGAATATATTGAAGGAAACTCATGTTGATGAAGTAATTTTAGCCATTCCTTCTTTGGGAGATAAGGCTTTGACTGCGCTTGCAAGTCATTTACAAAAATTTGTTCCTAAAGTCTCTGTTGTCCCAGATATGTTCGGACTTCCTGTTTTGGCTGAGCTTAGACACTCTTTTGGTCATCAGGTCCTTTTTCTAACTGTTCAAAATAAGTTGGCCAATCCTCTCAACAGATTCTTGAAGGAACTTATGGATAAAATCATATCTTTGCTAATATTTGTGATGCTTTTTCCTCTTCTTATTATAATATCAATTGCCATAAAATTAGACTCCCCAGGACCGGTGATATTCTCTCAGGAAAGAGTCGGGAAGAATGGGAAAAAATTTAAGTGTTACAAGTTTAGAACTATGTATGTGAATAACCAGGAAATATTGCAGAAATATCTTGAGGAAAATCAGGAATTTCGTGATATATATATGCGAACTGGTAAAATTCCAGGCTATGATCCAAGAATAACTCGTGTTGGAAAATTTCTCCGTAAGTTTTCTTTAGATGAGCTTCCACAGATAATAAATGTTCTTAAGGGGGATATGAGTTTAGTTGGTCCAAGAGCGCTTGTTCCAGAAGAAGTTGAGCGCTGTAGTGAATACTATATGGAATGGGCAAAATACATAAAACCGGGTATAACTGGACTAGCTCAAGTTATGGGAAGGGCTAACATATCACACGAAGATAAAAATGTTATATCCGTTTGGTACATGAAAAACTGGTCTATATGGCTTGATATAGTTATAATCCTAAGAACAATAGCGGTCGTTGTAAGAACTGAGGGAGCTTATTGATTTTGTTATCAGGATTTCAGCTGAATTCTGAATAAAAAATCTGTTTTTAGAGTATTCAGATACAGGAAAAATGAAGATTTAACTTTGTTATGATCAAAGCAAAAACTGCTATTATATCTGTTTATGATAAACGAGGTATAGATGATTTTGCTAAAAAGCTTGATTCTTTAGGTATAGATATATTTGCAACAGGTGGAACAGCGGATTACCTGAAAAGTTCGGGAGTTAATGTTAGATATTTGGCAGAAATAACAGGATTTCCTGAAATACTTGGAGGTAAAGTGAAAACGCTCCATCCCGATATATTTGCAAGGATACTCGCAACGAATGAAGAAGCTCAAAAATTGAATATATCAAGGTTTGATATTCTCGTGGTTAATCTATATGACCCGGGTATAGAACCGGATATCGGTGGAGTTTCTCTTATAAGAGCAGGGATAAAAGCTGGTGATAGAACTCTCGTTGTTGTTGAACCAAAAGATTACAACATTGTTTATCTTACGTTGAAAAATATGGGGGGTATACCGTATGATCTTTTGCAAGAACTCAACAGGAAGGCTGCGAGATATGTTCTGAAATATCAACTTGAGAACTATGTCAAATACTTTGGTTGGGATTTTATCCCGATTGTTTTTGAGGTTTATAAAGATTTGAGATATGGAACTAATCCTGATAGAAAAGGTTTCCTTTTAGTTGGTGGAAGGCTACCAGATTTTGAGTCCTTGAAAGGTGATATATCTTTGAATAATCTTTACGATGCTGATTCTGCAGTGAGATGCGCTCTTGCTTTGAGGAGAATTCTTGGGACTTATTCTTCTTGCATAGTTAAGCATGGTTCTCCATGTGGTGCTGCGTCTTCGGAAAACCCAATAGAATCAATAAATCTTGCTTGGAATTCAGATCAGAAATCCGCCTATGGTGGAATACTTGCTGTTTCTTTTCCTGTGATTGGCGCGATCGCTAAGGAGTTGAAAGGAAAATTTTTTGATGTTATAGCAGCTCCTGATTTTGATGATAAAGCTATTGAAATTCTTTCTGCAAAGAAGGCTCGGTTAATAAGGTTCGGCGAAGATTTTGTGAAAAATGAGGTTTTGGAGATCAAAAGTGTTCTTGGTGGCTTTATTTATGAAAAATACAGTGATTTAGATGAGGATATTCAGGAGAATGATTTTAAACCTTCTTACGAATTTGAATTTTCTCAAGAAGATATAAGGGAACTTATGTTCTCTTATACAATTGCCCGTTTTGGGAAATCAAATTGTGTTGCTATAACATCTGGTTTTCAACTTTTGGGAATAGGTGTTGGTTTTACTTCAAGAGTTGATTCAGCAGAATTTGCCTTGAAGAAACTTGGTGAGCATATCTCTGCTCACAGAAGAAATGGGTTTGAAAAATTCTTTGTATCTTCAGATGGATTTTTTCCTTTCCCAGATTCTTTAGAGGTAATAAATTCTGGGATAAAGGAAAAATTTCCAGACTCACAGATTTTCGTTGCCCATCCTGGAGGTTCAATAAGGGATGCCGATGTTATAAAAACCGCAGAGAAACTTGGAATAAAACTCTTTACAACCGGAAAAAGATGCTTCAGACATTGATTTATCTTGGATTCATATAAAACCATTCAACTTTCTTTGTGTTTTCCCATTTTCATCATCCTGAATATGTGTAGGACGTATGGGAACAGTGAGTTCATGGATTCTTCTGCTCCGCGTGAAGATCCGGGAAGAGTTATTATTAGTGTTTTTCCTCTCACACCTGCTATCCCTCTTGAAAGCATAGAGTAGGGTGTTCTTTCTTGACCATAAGCTCTTGAGGCCTCCATGATAGCTGGTATCTCTTTTTCAATCAGTGGTTTTACTGCTTCCGGCGTGGTATCTCTTGGAGATAGTCCAGTTCCTCCAGTTGTCAGTATAAGATCAAAGCCTCTATCGCACCAATTGAGTATCTCTTTTGATATCTGATCTGCTTCGTCCGGAACTATTTTATATTCTACACTTTTTATTCCAATTTCTTTTAGCTTTTCAACAATTATTTTGCCAGATTTATCTTGCTTTTTACCAGAATAGACAGAGTCTGATATTACAAGAACTGCGGACTTGAAGTTTTCAGGTATTTCTTCAACGAAATCAGATTTTCCCCCTTTTTTCTCTACGATTTTTATATCTGTTATTCTTATCTGTTTGTCAATTGGTTTGAGCATATCATATATGTTGAGGGCACAAACAGAAGCAGCAAAAAGAGCTTCCATCTCACATCCAGTCTTTGACACAGATTTCACCGTGGTTTCTATCAGGATAGAATTGTTTTTGATTTCAAACTTGACATCAACCCATTCAATCGGTATATTGTGGCAGAATGGCAAAATCTCTGAGGTCTTTTTTGCCGATAGAATCGAGGTAGCACGAGAAACTTCAAACACATCCCCTTTGGGAACTCTACCTTCCTTTATAATTTTCAAGGTTTCAGGTGAGATCTCCACAGAGGCTTGTGCCTTAGCTATTCTCTCTGTTTTTATTTTGCTTGAAATATCGATCATGTTTTGAACTTATATATGCTTTGGGAAAATTTCATTAATGTCTAAAATATGAGATAAATCAGAATTGCCTTTCAAAATCTGATAACTTAAAAGATTTATTAACTTCTTTGAAATAAGATTTTTGGTCTTTTTTATCTTTTTTGGAAAATGCTTTCCACATCATACCAGTTGGGGTGATAATGAGGTAGAAAGCAAGAAGTAAGATGAAGTTGAACAATATGTTTCCGATCTCTTTCAAGGTTTTTTCAACGATGAAAAAAACTTTTTCAGATATTTTTTCACTGAAGGTTTCAAGGGCGGAAAATATTAATGCGATAACAAGAGGAATATAACTCTGTGTTATAAAATATAGCAGAAGCATTCCTACATTAAGCGCTATGATTTTTTTCTGTCTCATTATCTTTCTGTTTATTCGCTTTTTTTATTTCTCTTCAATATTTTCAGATTTTATTTATCGCTTTTTAGATTTTTTCTTCTTGAGAGCTTTATGCAATTTATTGCTATTGTTGTTTTTTGGGTTTTTAATAAAAACCTTTTCCCATACTTCATCAAGATGCTTTACCAGATGAAATTTCATTTTTTCCTTTACTTCTTGAGGAATTTTTTCAAGATCTCTAAAGTTGTCGTAGGGGAGGATAACTTCCTTAATACCGAATCTGTAGGCAGCTAACACTTTTTCTCTTATACCACCGACAGGAAGAATTTTTCCTCTTAGCGTTATTTCTCCTGTCATACTTATATCTTGCTTTACTGGTTTACCAGATAGTGTAGAAACGAGCGCAACACAAATTGTCACTCCGGCAGATGGCCCATCTTTTGGAACAGCTCCTTCCGGAACATGAATATGTATTCCGAAATTATTGAATTTTTTCTGATCTATTCCGAGATTTTTCGCATTAACTCGTGCATAAGTTATTCCTGCCTCTGCGGACTCTTTCATGACATTTCCTAAGCTTCCTGTAAGGTGGATTTCACTCTTCCCAGGTATCAATGCAGCTTCTATTTTCATTATATCACCACCAGCTGGTGTCCAAGCAAGACCGGTAGCTACACCAATGGAAGCTCCAGATACCTCCTCAGAGTTTATGAAGGTAGGGGGACCAAGAAGCTTACCAACGATATCAGCTGAAACCTCGGTTTTACCGTTGCTTATAATTCCTTCACCTGATAAAATGTTTCTCCCTATCTTCCTAAAGAGGGAGTCTATTTTTCTTGAAAGTTCTCTAACACCTGCTTCGTAGGTGTATTCTCTTATGATCTTTAGAATTGCTTCATCTTTCATTTCTATCTCATATTTACCTTTGAGTCCAGTGTTCTCAAGTGCTTTAGGTATGAAATACTTTTTTGCTATGTTGAGTTTGTCAAGGTCTGTATATCCGGGGATATATATAACCTCCATCCTGTCAAGCAGAGGTCCTGGGATATTCTCTGCAACATTAGCTGTTGTGATGAAAAGAACTTTTGAAAGATCAAAGGGAACAGAGATGTAGTGATCTACGAAGGCGTTGTTTTGTTCTGGGTCCAGAACCTCAAGCAGTGCGGCAGCAGGGTCTCCTCTAAAGTCAAAGGACATTTTATCTATCTCATCAAGCATAAAGACTGGATTTTTTGACCCGGCTTGCTTCATCCCCGTAATTATTCTACCAGGCATGGCTCCTATATATGTTCTTCTGTGCCCTCTTATTTCTGCTTCATCTCTGACTCCACCGAGTGAAACTCTTACAAATTTTCTTCCAAGAGCTCTCGCTATAGATCTTCCAAGTGATGTCTTGCCGACACCTGGAGGACCTATCAGGCACAGTATTGTCCCCTTTGGTATCTCATTTTTTAGTACCCCAACTGATAGAAATTCAATTATTCTGTCCTTAACATCTTCCAGGTCCCAATGGTCTTCATCAAGAACTTCCTTTGCTCTTTTTATATCAAGTTTATCTTCTGTCTCTTCCGTCCACGGTAAAGCTAATACTTCCTCAACCCAGTTTCTTATAACAATATATTCTGGGGATTCTGTTGGTATAGACGCAAGTCTATCTACCTGCCTTAGTACTTCTTTTCTTGCTTGTTCTGGAATCTTTTGAGCCTTCTCTCTAAACTCTTCAAGGTCGTCTTTTTTTTGGCCCTCCAATCTTTCAATTTCTTTTCTTATTTCTTCCATTTCTTCATGAAGTAGCCTTACTTTCTGAGCCCTTTCTATCTTTTCGCCTATTCGCTTTGATATTTCTGATCTCACTTTGGTGATTTCTTTCTCCCTAAGTAAAATTGAGAGTAGTTTTCTCATCCTTTCCCTTTGATCTATTGTCTCTATAAGGTCCTGAGCCTCACGAGCTCTGATCGGTAGGTTTGATGAAATAATGTCAGCTAGCTTTCCCGGGATATCTATTGATTTCAAGAAGGCGATAAATTCTGGTGGAGGTTTGATGGGAAGTAAAGATATGTATTCTATAAACATTGAGATTACTTCCCTCGTATAAGCTTCAAGTTCAGGGTCAAATATCAAAGGTCTTTTGTCTTCAAGGATTTTCACTCTGACAAGGAGTGGTGGGATCTCTCGTACAAAGTTTTCAATCTTGGCTCTCGCTTGTCCAAATAGCAATACCCTGTATATTCCATCTGGTCCTCTCCCACTTCTTGCTATGAAACAGATTGTTCCAAAGCTTTCTATGTCTTTTGGACTTTTTGGATTGTCTTTTATTATAGTTGCAAATACAAACCTATGTGATGAAATGGCTTGCTCCACTGCAGATATTGTATCTTCATCTGTTATTGAAACGGGTGAAAGTGCTCCCGGGAAAACTGGATTACC